>Ga0181556_1001646_pt1 | contig 21879 bp, 19 predicted proteins | sample 011ome_14_FD_148651 | JGI IMG/M metagenome (GOLD analysis project Ga0181556, IMG submission 148651) | Coastal salt marsh microbial communities from the Groves Creek Marsh, Skidaway Island, Georgia - 011505AT metaG (spades assembly) | ecosystem: Environmental > Aquatic > Marine > Intertidal zone... | reverse complement strand
CCGCCGGCATAAACGCCACGCTTTTGCGGCTCTAATTCGTCAATGATTTCCATTGCGCGCACTTTGGGTGCGCCAGATACAGTGCCTGCAGGCATTCCGGCGAAAAACGCCGATAGGGCGTCATGATCGTCAGACAATTCACCGATGACATTCGATACAATATGCATGACGTGGCTATAGCGTTCGACGACGAATTCCTCGGTCGGTTTCACGGTACCGACTTTGGCCACGCGTCCCACATCATTGCGGCCCAGATCAAGCAGCATCAAATGCTCTGCCAGTTCCTTTTTATCGGCCAACAGGTCCTGTTCCAGAGCGTTATCTTCTTCTGGGGTGGCGCCACGCGGGCGGGTGCCTGCGATTGGGCGAACTGTGACTTGATTGCCAAACACACGCACCAGAATTTCGGGGCTGGCGCCAATCACCTGAAAGTCGCCAAAGTTGAAATAAAACATAAAGGGCGATGGATTCGTACGCCGCAAGGACCGATACAGCGCAAAGGGTGGCAGGCTAAAATCTTGGGTCCAGCGTTGGGACAACACGACCTGAAAAATATCGCCCGCGCGAATGTAATCTTTGGCGGCCTCGACTGCGTCCAAAAACCCCTGATGGGTGAAATTCGATTCTGGTTCGCTGTCAGCCACAGCCGTGCCCAAATCACGCGGATCAGAGACCGAGCGTTCCAAATCACGTTCGGCGTCCATCACGCGTTCAGCCGCTTGCGCATAGGCGGCACGCGCGCTTAGGCCATCGGCGTGCCATACGGGGGCCACCAAAATCACTTCGCCTTTGGCGCCATCTAGAACCGCCACGACCGACGGGCGCACAAACAGCGCATCGGGCAGGCCAATGTTGTCGGGATTGATGTTGGGCAAATGTTCTACATAACGAATGGTGTCATAGCCCAGATAGCCGAATACACCTGCGCAGGCTTGTGGCAGGTCATGGGGCAGGTCAATGTGGCTTTCGGCCAATAGATCGCGAAACGATTCAAGCGGGGCGTTGCCCTGTTCGACAAAATCCTGATCGTCATAGCGCGCATTACGATTGATGAAACTGGTTTGCCCGTGACATTTCCAAATCAGATCGGGTTTGATCCCGATAATCGAATACCGACCGCGAATTTCACCGCCCGTCACCGATTCCAACAAAAAACTATCTTTGCGGTCGCCCGACAGTTTCATCATCAAAGACACAGGCGTATCCAAATCCGCGGCAAGGCGGGTATATATCACCTGATTTTTGCCCTTTGAATACTCAGCTTCAAAATCGGCGTATTCTGGAAAAATAGCCATGATCTGTTCCTATTGGAAATTCGCATGCACGGCGGAAATCGCCTGCTGGTTCAATTCAATTCCCAAACGGTTTTGAATTTGGGTGGCATAGACGTTGAACAGATCATTGGACAGGGTGGTTGCAAATTCTTGCTCTATGGCTGTGCGGGTTTCGGTCGCACGGTCACTGTCTAGATCGGCGGGCAGGATCGCGGTGGGTTGGACGATCACCACACGATCTGCTTGCTCGATGATCGCTGTGGCGCCCAGATCCAGGTCAAAACCCGCATCCAAAATGTCACCTGTTAGGATTTGACCAACATCATTGCGCAGAATATTTTCATATAGATCCACGCGGCCCGCCTGTCCGGTGCCATCGACCACAGATTGGGCCAAGGTTTGGATGGCCTGCATCGTTTTGGCCTGCATCAGGTCGTTTGTCACGTCGTCACGAATTTCATCCAGTGGCATGGGGGCCGCAGGTTCGACACCGTCCATGCGAATTGCAAAAATGCCACCGTCTGCCAGATATTCGACAGCTGGAAAATCATCAATCGTCACCGATTGGGCCGCTTGGCGGAATGCAGGATAACCTGTCACATCGTTGCTTAGGCCACTGTGATAGAACACGATATCCACCTGCATGCCGAATTCGGATTTCAATTCCTCAAGCGTGGCACCGGCAGCCAGTGCGTCATCCACAGACAGTGCTGTTGTTTCGATTTGGCTGCGCGCGCGGTCTGCGGCCAAATCCGCGAACAAAATGTCGCGCGCTTCGTCAAAGGTGGTGGTTTGTGCGTCGATCACACCATTCACACGATAAAGGGCAGGGCCAAGATCGGTGTTAAATGGGCCGACCACATCATCCAAATTGGAGTCAAAGATCGCATCTGCGCCATCAGCTAAATCAGACCTTGTGACATCGCCCATATCCACATCCAACAGGGACAGGCCACGCGCCGTGACCAAAGCTTCAAAACTGGTCGCGCCAGATGAAATTTCAGCCAATTTTTCGGCCGCAACTTCGGCATTTGCAAACACCAAACGATCCAACAGGCGGCGTTCTGGCTGTTCGAATTCATCGCGGCGTGCATCATAGGATGCTTGCAGTGTTTCGTCCGAAATTTCGACCTGATCCAAAATCATTTCTGGCGTCAAAATCGCGTAGGTGATTTTTTTACGCTCTGGCTGGGTATATTGATCGATGTTGTCATCGTAATGGGCCTGCAATTCATCATCACCGGGCAGGGCCGCAGTCATGACCACGTCATCCGATGTCAGGGTGGTCAATTCCAGATGACGCGCCTCAAGGTAATAGGACAGCAGCTGATCAATCATCGCATCGGGTGCTGCATTTCCGGAAATCACGCCGGCTTGCAACAGGGTACGCGCCGTTTCCGCGCGGATGGTTTCTTCGAACTCGGCCTCGGTATAGCCTGCGTTTTGCAGGGCAAAGCGGTAATTGTCGCGGCTAAATTGCCCGTCTGGTCCGCTAAATGCTGGAATATTTTGCAATTCCTTGGCCACATCCGCATCCCCCACAGACAGGCCAATGCGCTCGGCCTCGGCCTCAAGCGCGGTTTGCAGAACGACTTGTGACAACACGCGTTGCTGGACACCAAATACGCTGGCCTGTTCCAAAGTGATGGTTTGACCAAACTGCGCCTCAAGCGCGCGCAATTCGTTTTGCAATGCACGGGCATAGGCATCTGTGCTGATGTCTTTGTCGCCAACCGAACCGATGGACGTCACGGATCCGCCAAAGTTTACCGCACCAAAACCGGCAAGACCCAAAATCAACAACCCTAAAAGTATCCAAGAGAAAACTTTGGATAATGATTTGCTGCGAATTGCCATGTTCAAACCCCTTATGATCTGCTTTGCCAATGTCTACGCGGGCAAACGCGTGGGGGCAAGGTGGTATTGGTTATTTTACGCAGCCAAGGTGCAAAAAATGAAAAACGCGCCCGAAAGGACGCGTTCCAGAAATTGATTTGCGGGAAAGTTAGTCTTTGCCGCGATAGGGTTCGACATATTGCAATGCCATATCCCATGGAAAGAATATCCAAGTGTCTTGGCTGACCTCGGTCACATAGCTGTTGACCTGTGGGCGGCCCATGGGTTTTGCATAGATGGTGGCGACATGGGCCTTTGGCATGACTTTGCGTACGACTTCTAATGTGCGGCCCGTATCAACCAAATCGTCGATAATCAAAACACCCGTCCCATCCCCGATCAAATCCATATCTGGCGATTTAATGATGCGAGGTTCGGCCTGTGTTTGATGATTGTAGGATTTCACCGAAATGGTATCGACCGTACGAATATCCAATTCACGTGCGATAATCATCGCAGGGGCCATACCGCCGCGGGTAATCGCAACAACAGCTTTCCATGCGCCATTGTCGGGGCCCTGACCATCTAGACGCCAGGCCAATGCGCGCGCGTCACGGTGCAGTTGGTCCCAACTGACGTGGAACCCTTTTTCGTGGGGTAAACGTTCGCTCATGTGTCTTTCCTTCCTGTGACGACGTCGATATCGGGGGCGTCTACGGCCTTCATACCGACCACATGATACCCGGCATCCACATGCAGGTTTTCACCTGTCACACCCGAGCCTAGATCAGACAACAGATACAGCGCGGATTTTCCCACGTCCTCAATGGTGACATTACGGCGTAGGGGGGAATTCAATTCGTTCCATTTCAGGATATAGCGGAAATCGCCAATACCAGAGGCGGCCAGTGTTTTGATGGGGCCCGCTGAAATCGCGTTGACGCGGATGTTTTTCTTGCCCAAATCTTCGGCCAGATACATAACCGATGCCTCAAGCGCGGCCTTGGCTACACCCATAACGTTGTAGTGCGGCATAACCTGTTCTGCACCGTAATAGGTCATTGTCAGGATTGACCCGCCGTCTGTCATCAACTTTTCCGCGCGCTGTGTGATTGCGGTAAAGGAATAGACGGAAATATCCATCGTCATCATGAAATTGTCGCGGCTGGTGTCTGTATAACGTCCACGCAATTCATTTTTGTCCGAAAACCCGATGGCATGAACAATAAAATCCAGTTTGCCCCATTTTTGTTCGATTTCAGCGAACAGCGCATCAACAGATGCCATATCGGTGACATCGCATTCCACCAAAAAATCACTGCCAACCTGTGCAGCCAAAGGGGCCACACGTTTTTTCAATGCTTCACCCTGATATGAAAATACCATTTCAGCACCCGCGTCGCCGCAGGCCTTGGCAATGCCCCAAGCAATGGATTTATCGTTGGCTAGACCCATGATCAAACCACGTTTGCCTGCCATAAGATTATTTGACATTAAGTAAACTCCGCCCATATGTGATGGCAACGGGTTTAGATTATTGCTGGCCAAGCATCAAGTGGGCAATAGTGATTTCATTTTCAGCACATGAGGAAACAGTATGAACGAACGTAGCGGAATTTTTGCAGGCGATGATCCCTTTGCATTGGCGCGCACTTGGGTTGCTGCCGCCCAAGATGGCGAATTGAACGATCCCAACGCCATTGCACTGTCGACCGTGGATAGCGATGGGTTGCCAAATGTCCGTATGGTTTTGCTAAAAGACATCGATGATGATGCGTTCATTTTCTACACCAATTACGGGTCCAAAAAATCCCAAGAAATTGAACATGCAGGCAAGGCGGCATTCGTATGGCATTCTAAATTTTTGCGCCGCCAAATCCGTGTGCGTGGTACGGTCGTGAAAGAGGATGGACCAAAGGCGGATGAATACTATGCATCGCGATCCTTAAAGAGCCGAATTGGCGCTTGGGCGTCAAACCAATCCCAGCCGTTGTCGTCACGTGCCTCACTGATGGCAGATGTCGCGAAACTGGGGTTAAAGTATCAAACAAACCCTCCACGCCCACCATTTTGGGGTGGTTGGCGCATTTTGCCCGTCGAAATCGAATTCTGGGCCGATGGCGATTTTCGTCTGCACGACCGATTCCGTTGGACGCGTGAACAACAAACAAGTGACTGGACCGTCCAGCGGCTGTACCCGTAATATCCATGCAATTTTTGCGAAAGTTTTCCTAGGGTCAATTCACTTTTCATGTCACATGATTTGTAAGCTTTTGTTTGTTATTCTAATTTTTCGATTGCAATCCTATATACTTTTGCAGCATCACTAATGCTAATGGGGATGTAAAAACGGTAGGTTTGCGTGATACAACAAACATTAGGAGAAGCGACGGGCATCGTAAAATGGTTTGATCCTGCCAAAGGATTTGGCTTTATCGTGTCCGAAGGATCCAAAGACGACATTTTGTTGCATGCAAATGTGTTGCGAAACTATGGGCAAAGTTCGGTCGCCGATGGGGCGCGGATCGTGTTTATCGCACAGGCCACAACGCGCGGCATACAGGCCACACATGTACTAAGCATTGAGCCACCGGTTACGTCAGACATTGGATTGGCGGATTTCGAAGATTTGGATCCGGCCGAATTGGCAACAATCGAATTGGAACCCGCACGCGTTAAATGGTTTGATAAACTAAAGGGATTGGGGTTTGCCAACATTTGGGGCAACGATGACGATGTGTTCATCCATGCCGAAGTGTTGCGTAGATCTGGTTTGGCCGATTTAACCGCTGGCGAAGCCGTCAATTTGCGTGTTATGACAGGACAACGTGGAAAAATGGCGGCAGAAGTATGTGCGTGGGAAAAAGCCAACAAAGAATAATCGCTTGGATCGTTGCAACATCGGTCTATGTTTTGTGTGCGGGCGGCTTATGGGCCGCCTGTTCTGATTCAGTGGCCACAGTTGCCACCGACACAGCCAAAGTACGGTTCCAAGTTGAATTGGCCATCACCGCACAGGACAAAGCCCAAGGCCTGATGCACAGAGAAACATTGCCAGATCGGGCAGGGATGTTGTTTATCTATCCCAATCCGCAACCCGTATCATTTTGGATGCGCAACACATTGATCCCCCTAGATATGATCTTTATTGATGACCAAGGCCGTGTCGCGCGTGTCCATCACAACGCGGTACCATTGGATGAAACCCCGATTTATGGCGGAGACGCGATCAAGGCCGTTTTGGAAATAAACGCAGGTTTGGCGAAAAAGTACGGTATTTCAGATACTTCCATGGTGGTGCATCCGTTGATTTCACCCGAATTTGCGCAGAACTGCAAATAAATTACAAAAAAGTTCGAAAAAACTCGGTTTCACCCTTTTCAAATCAATTTGCTTTGTTTAATTACCGCGTCAGTCGGGGCGTAGCGCAGCCTGGTAGCGCACCTGTTTTGGGTACAGGGGGTCGCAAGTTCGAATCTTGCCGTCCCGACCACTTTTCTAAAATCCTGTTTGTTTTAGCGGCCTTTGCAGGCCGCTGTTTTTCAGTTTTGATCGTTCGACCAATCTGTCCAGCCTTGGCTTTGGACTGTGTTGATGGTGCGTCGCCAATCGGCGCGTTGGCTGTCTGGCAGCTTCTCGCCAAAGCTTTCAATCCTATCAATGATCATTTTTGCGCGCTGATCGCCATCGGCTAATGCCAATACCCCCCAGTAATACGCGGTTTGATATGACCGTTCTGTACCAATCCCCATCAAGGATTGATTTGCCAATTCATACAGCGATCCACCCGCACGTTTCACTTGGGCATAGGTTGTGGTGGGGGCAAAGGTGTGATGCACCAGTATTTCGGGCAAGGACATATAGGTTTCTAATTTATTCAAAACCGCTCGCGCCCGCGGATGGCCGGTGCGCGCCATGATCTGTGCGTAATCATAGGCTGCGGTAAAATCGCCCTGATCAATTGCGATGTCGGTCAGGTTTTCAGCGACTTGTGTCATGTCGGCGGCCAGCAAATATTCGAAAATCGCACGCGCCAATCCTTGGTTTCGGGGTAAACGCTGGCCCGATTGCAGCGCCAATCCAATATCGTACAGCTCAGACGGTTCAATTTCGCCGTATTGCCCGCGATTAACGGCTGAGATATTTGCCGCAAATTCGGGCGTCACACGTTCGCCCGATTGCGCGCGCAATGTTGGGTTCAGACGGGTCCAAACAGATCGAAAATCATCCCCCAAAGTCGGATCCAATCGCAGCGGCACACGCGGGTCGATATTGGTTTTCAACGTGATCTTGCGCGGGTTTTGCAAAAATTCGTCTACGGCTGTTCTGATTTGCGCGGCCGCATTCAATCCCTGTTGCTGCCCCAGAATTTCGGTCAGTTCCGGTGTTAACAGTCCCGCAATGCTTTGCCCTGCGATCCCAGGTGTTTTGAATTCCTTGGGCAATTGCATGGACAAACTATCCCATGCCCCCAGATTTTCGATTGTAATCTGTGCTGCGTTCAATTCGGCATATAGGGGAAAGTCCATATCATTAATCACAGACACATAATCCATTTTAGCCGTTAGCGTGACTGCGGCAGCGCCTGCAACAGCGGTCGATACCGCGACATCGGTCGCGGCGCTGGGATAGTGATGGGAAAACTGTAATTGAACGGATGGGATCACTAAATCAGACAGCCCCGCCATCGACAAACCCGCCCGCATTTCAAACGGCAAGCACAGCGTCGAAACGAATACATCATCCAACACCAGTTCGAACATATCTGTGGCCGCGTAATCGGCGCGTTTGCCTGTAACTCCCAAACCACCCACGGACACTTCGCAACCGTCGGGCAAATCCAAACCAAAGGGAACAACATAAAGATTAGACAGATAAAAACGATCCGTGTGACGATCATAGGTCACATTGTCATAGGAGACCTGTGCAACAGAACGTGCTGCGGAAACGGCTGTCTCAACCAGGCGATTTGATAACAGATTGATAAATTTCGAACTGTCCCATCCGCTGCTGTCTTGCGCCATCGCGGGGGTCATGATCGTTGCCATAGCAAGCGATAATAAAACACCCTTAGGGAACAGGGATTTTTTCGGACTTATGACGCCGTTGAACATTTGACCACCTTAAACAATTATCAATATGATAATAGTCTAGCGCGACAAAAACGAAAAACAAGCCACGAAATCCGCGCCTAGGCGTCCGCAGCAGGGGTTGGATCAGCCTCGGATACCAAGGATTGCAAGATATCATCAATCACAGTGACCCAAAATTCACTGGGTTGTGCGCCTGTGACCACATGTTTGCCTGCAATGATAAATGTCGGCACCGAATTCACCCCCATATCGCGCAGCGATTGATCGCGGGCTTTGGTATCCTCTAAATCTGCATCCGATGTCATCAGGCGGGTGATGATATCACGATCCAGTCCTGCATCCGCGGCAATATCAATTAATGTCGATTGTGACCCAATATCATGGCCTTGCTGGAAATAAGCCTTGAAGAGGGCGCTTACAACTGCGGTTTGACGGCCTTCAATTCCGGCCCAATAAATCAATCTATGGGCATCTAATGTGTTAGGGGTGGTTTTAATCCCCTCTAAATCGATGTCCAAACCTGCCTTGGTCGCATGTTCCACAACAGGCAGATAAGCTTGCACTGCACGGTCTTGACCGCCGAATTTGCGTTCCAAATATGTGCGCCGATCCATACCACCTGCGGGCATGTCAGGGTTTAACTGAAACGGATGCCATTCAATGGTAAAGGGATGATCGGCCCGCTGTTCCAAGGCGCGATCCAAATATGATTTGGCAATAAAGCACCACGGACAAATTGGGTCTGAAATGATATCAAGTTTCACCATGGAAAATGTCCGTCCTTTGTTTCAATGCACGGCGATTGATTTTGCCGTTTGGATTGGTGGGTAATTCAGCCACGCGCACGAATTTACGTGGAATTTTGTAACTTGCCAACCGATCATGGCAAAATGCAGCTAGGGTTGCATCGGCAATGTCGTGTTCGGCGGTATAGAACGCCACAATGATGGATACGTCTGCTTTGACCTCAACATCTGTGACGGCAACGGTGCGAATACCTGCGACTTGGGATAATTCGCGTTCAATCTCAATCGGGGATACACGGATGCCGCCTGCGTTCATCATATCATCACGCCGGCCCAGATAGGCAATACTGCCATCGGGCTGTTGCGCGCCAAAATCACCAGTCAAAAACCAATCGTTGCGCATTTTTTCTGCTGTGGCTTGTGGGGCGTTCCAATATCCCAACATCAATCCTGGATCACTGTTATGGATCGCGATGATCCCATCAGTCCCCTTTGGAACTGGACCATCCATTTGGCCTGCATCGGGATCAGCGGGCAAAATCGCCACGCGCCGCCCGCATTGGGGATAGCCCAACACATCGCCATGTGCGGGCCGGTGGGGCGACGCAGAAATAAAGGTGGAACATTCCGACATGCCAAAGGCTTCGTAGATTGTTTGGCCCGTCATAGCGGCCCAGCGTGACGCGATGCGCGGGGATAATTTTTCACCTGCGGATAAACAATGGCGCAATTTTGGGAAATGGATTGGCGCATCCAAACGATCCAATATTTTGCGATACACGCCGGGGGCGGCGGCAAACAATGTTGCATCATGACGTTTCATCAGTAATGGCAACACATCGGGCGCGGTGTCAGCAACAGGAATAACCGCGGATGCGCCAACGGACCACGGATCCATCAATCCTGTACCCAGTGTAAAGGTCCAGTTAAACGCGCCTGCATGCAATAAACGATCATGTTCAGACAGGTCATACCAATCGCGATGCATCATTTGTCGCGCTAAAATGGCACGATGCGCATGCATCACCGCCCGTGGGTGGCCTGATGTCCCGGACGTATAGACCAAATATCCCAGCCTGTTCGGATCGCCCATCACAAATTCAGCTGGGATGCCGGTATAGAGGGCAGGCAATTCGACTGTGCTGAGCACGGGACAATCCGCATCGGCAGTGGCCACGGCTGGGTCATGCACGATCAGTGCTGGCGTCACCTCGGTTATGATTTTGGCAACCTCATGCGATGACAGTTGCGCGGATGTAGGAACGGGTACCAAATCCACGGCCAATGCCGCCAAATATACCAGCGGATATTCGACCGTATTGCCAATGCGTAACAGCACACGATCGCCCGCCGTCAGCCCCATGTCCAAAAACCCATGCGCCAACCCCAATACGGCCTGTTTAATCTGACGATATGACCACCGCTGCGCACCGCGCGGTGACACAATGCTAAGCGCGATTTTATCAGGGCTGCGGTCAGCGTGGCCTAAAACATAGGCCGCCATATTGAATTGATCTGGGATGAGGGGCGCAAATCGGTCAGTCATGCCCCTGAATTAGGGGGGAACACAGACAGTTGCAAGCATGATATTTCACCGCTATAGAGCGGATATGACCAAATCTGACCCAAAATCATTGATCAAAATTGCCCGTGAAAACGGCGAAGAGGATCTGGCCGAACCACTAGAGCTGGGATCGCGCGTGCGTGAACTGCGCAAAGCGCGCAACTGGACGTTGGAACAGGCCGCACAACAGGCGGGGCTGGCACGTTCGACCCTGTCGAAAATCGAAAATGGTCAAATGTCGCCCACCTATGATGCGTTGAAAAAACTGGCCGTTGGGTTGGAAATATCGGTGCCGCAATTGTTCACACCACCGGTCAAGGGTCAGATCAATGGCCGGTTGTCGATTACCAAAAACGGGCAGGGTGCCGCGCACCCCACCACGACCTATGAACATGAACTGTTGGCGGAAACGCTGACCAAAAAACAGATGTTGCCCTATCGCGCCCGCGTGCGTGCCCGCAAGATCGAAGAATTTGATGGCTGGGTCCGCCATGATGGCGAAGAGTTTTTATATGTGCTGACCGGTGTCATCCAACTTTATACCGAATTTTATGAACCCATCGAAATGCGCCGTGGCGACAGCGCCTATTACGATGCATCTATGGGGCATAATGTGGTGTCGATCAGCGATGATGATGCCACCATTTTATGGGTGACATCGCTGGCCTAGATCACCGCGCGGCCCCCTAGGGCCGCACCGTTGTCGACGTGCTAACCGTGACATTCCCGATTTTGCTGGCACTGTTAAGTGTCACGGATGGGGATATTTGGCAGCCCATGAAGGCAGTGCAAATCCCCAAGGCGATGACCACAGGTTTCATTGCGCATCCTCATGCCACCAGACATCGGGAAAATACCCAATTCGATCACCGTAAATGGGTGTGTTGTCTGGCTTCTTCAGGGTCGATTTATGTGCAATTCGACTGGGACCATTATGATAGATCGGGATCACATAGCGCCCAGCCATCAAGATACGGTCCATCGCACGGGTCACTGCATTCAATTCATCCAAGGTTTTGGCCTGCATGATCCGGTCTAGCATAGCATCCATCGCAGGTGACGCCAGCCCCATCATATTTCGCGTGCCCTCGGCATCAGCATAATCAGACGACCAATAAAGATATTGTTCATTACCCGGTGACAGCGACAGATCACGGGCAAAGGGCATCATGTCAAAATCCAGCGTACGCGAGCGTTCGGCATATTGGGCGCCATCGACCAGCGTGATGTTGGCCGATATGCCCAAGCGCGCCAAGGCTTGAGTATAGATTTCGATAATGCTTAGGTATTCTTGCGCCCCTTGGCGCAGCAAAATATCAAAGGTGAAGGGCTGTCCCGCGGGGGATGTCAAAACGCCGTCTTGGACGGTATACCCCGCCTGTGCCAACATATCCGCCGCGCGGCGCATATTGGCGCGGTTGCGTTCGCTGGCATCACCTTGGGGCAGGGTATAGCCGTCAATCGTGCCGGGCAATAATGTATCGCCAAAGGGTGTTAACAAATCCCGCACCGCGCCTTTGGCCGGACCGGGGATCAGGCCCAATTTCGAATTGGAAAAATACGATGCAATCCGATCCTGACGTCCGGCGTTGGCCGTGTCATTGATATATTCAAAGTTAAACGCCGAAATCATCGCATCGCGCACCCGCCAATCATCAAAGGGCGCGCGCCGCGTGTTCATCACCAACCCGCGCATACCCGTGGGCCGTTGATGGGGGATTTCGGATTTGGTAATGATCCCTTGGGTCACCGCATCAAAATTGAACTGCGTTTCCCATTTTTCAGCGTTGCCTTCGCGCAGCATATCAATTTCGCCGGCCTTGAATGCCTCAAACAGGACATTGGCGTCGCCGAAATATTCAATGGTTAAGGTATCGAAATTATTGGTACCACGGCGAAATCCCAAATCATTGCCCCAATAATCTGGATTGCGGGTCAGCGTGATTGATTTATCGGGGTCGATATCGGTAATCTGATAGGGGGCGGACGTGATGGGGATGATATCCAGCCCACTTTGCGTGAAATCAACACCATCCCATTGGGATTTTTTCAAAATGGGGCGCATGCCGGCCAACAGGGCCAATTCTGGATTATCCTCGTTGAATGTGAATTTCACCGATCGGGGGCCCGTTTGTTCTGCGGCTGCGATTTTGCCCCACAACCCACGGTATCGGTAATGACCAACGGTGCCCAGCGTTTCATAGGACCATAACACATCATCCACCGTCACGGGGCTGCCATCGGCAAAGCGTGCCTCGGGGCGCAGGGTAAATTCGACCCATTCACGCGATGGGCCCACCTGAATCGATTCGGCCAAAAGTCCGTATAACGTGAACGGTTCGTCCCAATTCCGACCCATTAGCGTTTCATATCCCCAAAACCGCAACTGCCATGGGCTGCGCCCTTTCAGGATGTGGGGATTGACGGAATCGAACCCACCCACTTCGCCCATGACCAGATCGCCGCCTTTGGGTGCGTCAGGATTGGCATAGCTCAAAGACACAAAATCCGGTGGTAAATCAGGGGTCCCATACATAGAGATAGCGTGCTGAGGATCCGCCTGTGCCATTTGCGCGGCCAGTACACATGCCACTGTTCCCGCCCAAAGTGGCGCAAAGCGTTTAAATACCATTTTCGATAATCCTTTGTTTCCCCGTTGTTTATTTTTCGATCCTAGACGGGGAATTACATTTTTTCAAACTTTTAGCTTGGAGATGCCGAAAGAAAGCGATATAAAGTAAACACTGCTCGATAGGTTTCTTGCCTGTATGAAACCTGCCTCAATGACTTGCGCCTGCTTTTGCAGGCGCTTTTTTTTTTCGCAGGTGTCTGCGTTGATTTCCATTGCCGCAATGCAGAACAGGCCAGTATAACTGGGCGAATCCTTGGGTTTTGACCAAAATCCCAAACTTCATCACATCGCAGGAGAGACCGATGCAATTGTCAGGAAAACGCGCAATTATAACAGGATCGACATCTGGAATCGGTTTGGGAATCGCCCGATCGTTGGCGGGAATCGGTGCCGATTTGGTGATCAATTCGTTCACTGATACGGACCAAGATCACGCCTTGGCCGCTGATCTGGCTGCAGAATTTGGGGTTCAGGTCGATTATGTTTGCGCGGATATGTCGGATGCCCACCAGTGCCGCGAATTGATCAGCACACAACCAAGATGCGATATTTTGATCAACAATGCCGGCATCCAATATGTGGCCCCGATCGAAGAGTTCCCGATTGATAAATGGAACGCGATCATTGCCATCAACATGAATTCTGCATTCCACACCGCCGCAGTCGCAGTGCCGATGATGCGGGCGCAGGGGTGGGGGCGGATCATTAACATCGCATCAGCCCATGGATTGACGGCGTCGCCCTATAAATCGGCCTATGTCGCGGCCAAACATGGGGTTGTGGGGATGACCAAAACGATCGCCTTGGAAACGGCACAGGATCCGATCACCTGCAACGCCATTTGCCCGGGCTATGTCTTGACCCCTTTGGTCGAGGCGCAGATCCCCGACACAATGGCCAAATATGATTTGTCACGCGACGATGTCATCAAAAAGGTAATGCTAGAACGCCAACCATCACGCGAATTTGCCACTGTCGAACAATTGGGCGGCACTTGTGGGTTTTTGTGTTCGGACGCAGCCGCACAGATTACGGGCACCACAATTTCGGTGGATGGGGGATGGACGGCGCTGTAACGCGCCGCCATTACGAATAAAACGCGTTAGTCACACCCAAGAAATAATCCGAACTCTTAAGGTCGTATAAATCAACCGTAGACTCACGGTTTTGGTGGTTCAGGCTTAGCGTAGGCGTCAAACCAAACAGGCTAAAGTTTCGGTTTTGTGCGCCAACACGGGCCACCCATTCCTTATCGCGGCGATCTGTCACGAAAAACGGATTACGATTGTCCCATTTTTCAAACCCGCGTGTCAGCGACCCGTTCAACACCCATCCGGTTCCTTTGGGGTTGTAAACCGCGCTGATGCCAATATCGACAGCGGTGGACAGATTGTATTGATTAGTCGACGTTTTGTCGGCAATCGATACTTGGCCACTGATAGAATAATGACGGCCCTTGGTTATGTCATGCTTTAACACCAATGATGTTGTTTTGTTCACGGTGTCATTTTGCGCCAAGGATTCAGTGTTGCGTGTCAATGAAATTGATCCGCTGCGGTTGCCAACAGAACGAAAACTTTGCCCGACAGTCACCGCGGTATTGGTGGAATAGCGTTCCCCAAAGAAGTCCGCCCATGTCCGGTCAACACGCACATAATTTTGGCGACCTTTCACGTTCGCGCCGATCCAAAGGCCGCTCAGCGTTGTTGACTTGGAATCATAGTCATCATCGCTGTAATCACGCCGGACCTGTCCGAGGGTGAATTTTAGGGCGCTCTTATCCAACTTGATATTGCGCGTCACGCTTAGCCCATAAAACACGCCGCGATCGGATTCGGTTTTTTCCTGATTTGGAATATTGTTGAACAGTCCAGGTACGGAAACGCCCAGATATTCTGAATCGGATTTTTTACCTACATTGCTTGTGGGTGCGATACCCAGTGTCAGCTTGGCGTCCCAGTCACGGGTGCGCTGGACATATCCCATTGCCTTGCGGGCCAACCCGCGTTCGCGATCATTGCTGGCCAAATCCAAGGCGCGACGCAGGTGGAATTCTGATTTTATCTTTTTGCCTTGATGACGCAGGCTGGTTCCCAATAAAAATCGGGCGGCGAAACTTTTGGGTTGCAGTTTCATCGCTTGGCGCGCTCCAAGTTCAGCCCCATGTGGTTGCCCCACATCCAGCAGAACGCGCGCAATCAGCAGCGATGCATCATAGGGCGCCTAGACTTGTGCGGCGACCGCAAGTTGTAGCGCCTGTCCGTATTGTTTTTGTAAAAACGCCTGACGTGCCTGTCCCATATCGGCCCAAGCATGGGATGCGGCTGCGGTAAACGCAGTCGTCGCTGTGATTTTAATGAATTTTAGGTTTTGAAATAGTTTGAACATTTGAATCTGCACTTGCAATAATTTGACCTTATTTCGTTTTTTGAGGATAGACCAATCCAGCAGATATCACCAGCTTGGCGGCATCTTCGACCGACATGTCCAATTTAATGACATCTGAAGCGGGTAAAAACAACAAAAATCCCGATGTCGGGTTTGGCGTCGTTGGTACAAAGACCGACAATAATGTATCGCCGGCGGCTGTTTTTTGGGCCAATTCACCTTTGGCCGTGGTTGATATAAAACCAACCGCCCAAATACCTTTGCGCGGGTATTGGATCAAACAGGCCGTTTCAAAGCTGCGATCACTGTGCGCGAAAACGGTTTCGGCAATTTGTTTGACCCCTGAATAAATGGATCGAACAACCGGCATACGATCGACCAGACGTTCACCCCAACGGATCAACGACCTCCCGATCCAGCCCTTGGCCAGCCAGCCCACAAACATCGTGAACAAAAGGAAAAATATCACACCCAAGCCACGAATATTGAATTCATATTGCGTGCCAAGCAGGTTTTGCAACACGACCTCGGGCTGATATTTGCCTGGAACGAATGGCAAAACGAACCCATCGACCCAACCGATCACCGTCCAGATCAGCCAAACGGTCAACCCCACAGGGGCAATAACCACAATGCCCGTCAGAAAATTGTTGCGCAAACCCGCGAACAGGGATTTGCGGGGCTGTGGGATGTCGTCTTTACTCATGTTACGCTCCGCTACTGTGGATCATACTTAGGCACACGGACATTGTAACGCAATGGATCATTTGCGGCACAGGCGCATAATTACCCAAGTTTTACAAAACCGGCGGCAATTTGCGCAGCAACGCGGGCGTTATTCAAAACCAGTGCAATATTTGTATCCAATGATTTCCCACCCGTCAGTTCAAATATGCGTGACAACAAAAATGGCGTGACGGCCTTGGCCTGAATGCCTTTGGCCTCGGCATCGTGCAGGGCCTGTGCGATGATGGGGTCAATATCAGATTGTGGAATTTCTGCCGCGATCGGAACTGGGTTGGCAATCAACTGCCCCCCCGGAATGCCCAAGGCTGCGCGCATATCATGGGCGCGCGCAATATCGTGTGGATCATCCATCCGCAAAGGCGATGCAATGCCAGATGTGCGCGACCAAAAGGCGGGCAATTCATCCTGACCATAGGTTATGACTGGAACACCCAGCGTTTCCAACACCTCAAGCGTGCGTGGTATGTCCAAAATTGCCTTGGCGCCTGCGGCGACGACTGTGACAGGGGTTTGCGCCAATTCTTGTAAATCGGCGGAAATATCCATGCTGGTTTCTGCGCCACGATGCACGCCACCAATGCCGCCTGTGGCAAATACCTTGATCCCTGCCATATGGGCCAAAATCATGGTGGCGGCCACCGTTGTGGCGCCTGTGGCAGCTTGGACCACACAAACCGCCAAATCGGCACGCGACAGTTTGCGGGCATCGAGCGTTTGCGCAAGCGCGCGCAAATTGGCATCAGAAAGACCAATTTTGATAATACCATTCAACACTGCAATCGTCGCGGGGCAGGCGCCATTGTCGCGAATAACGGTTTCGACCTGTTGCGCCATGTCATAATTTTGGGGCCATGGCATGCCATGGGTGATGATGGTGCTTTCCAGTGCGACAACAGGCGTGCCTTGATCTAGGGCTTGGGCCACGTCGGGGTGTATATCAAAATTCATAAGTATCCTATCCTGAAACATAGGCGCTGGCGGCGGCGGCCGCATGGGTCAGGGCCTGTGTTCGATCGTGTCCTGTGAGTTCAGCCTGCATGTGGGCGGCCAAAAACGTGTCGCCAGCCCCCGTTACACGGGCCACATGGTCGACCTGTGGCACAGGTGCGTTAATGCAGAGCTGACCGGCCACCGCATCGCAAACCGTGGCAGCGCCATCGGTCACAATCGCGCGGGCGGCGCCCTGATCAATCAGGCTCATTGCCCCATCCTGCGCGGTTGCAAATTTTTGCTGACACAGGATTTCGGCCTCATACCGGTTGACGTAAAATGCGGCATTGGGCATGGTGAAAAACGGCTGTAATCGGTCCGCTTTGCCGGGTGATGCAGGGACCACACGCACATCGGCCTGCGCAAACTGGGGCAGGGTTGTTATATGGGCCAACAGATCAGCGGTTAGATTGCCATCTATCACCACCATTCCATTATAGGGGTGTTGTGCAGACCCCAAACGCCCATCAAACAGTGGTTGCAAAATCAAATCCCCAGCCTGTTCCAGCGAATGCGCATCTGCAATCGCTGCGACCAAGCCATTTGCATCCTCGATGGCCATATAGCTATCAGTGCGCAAATTCCGGTCCACGTGGACATGTTGCATTTGCATGCCCAAATCTGTGCAATGGGACAATAAAGCTGCACCATCGCTGTCTTGGCCCACCGATGTCAGCACAATCGGCCTGCGGCCAAGGCGTACCAATTCTTGTGCGATGTTATAGGCCACACCGCCCGGAATGCGTGTGATACGGCCCGGCACATCATGGCCTTGTTTCATTGTGCGGTCTGTTTTGCCGATAATATCCCACAAAACAGACCCGATGCAGATTGGACCGTTCATTGGGCCACCTGAAACGTTAGGGCCGCCCACAGGCTTTCCCAAACGGGGTCAGTGTCGGAACTGCGGGTCTCTGGGGGCAGGGGGCGCAATACAACATGATCCAACAGGTATTTATGCCCCGCCTTTACGGGGATGGTGGCCACCCCCATATCATCAGTGCGTGTGGTGAAAACACGAACATCGCCTGCGGGCGATTTTTCAAACACCTCAACCTGCGCATTAGCGCGTGGGGCATTTTCATACTGCAACACCACCCGCAAACCAGAGGACAGATCATCGGTATAGGGGTTATCCAAGGCAGTAAATTCAACATCCAAGCCATAGGTTGTGTCACGCCCTTGGGCCGTACCCACCCCGATCAATGCCTTGGAATATCGGATATAGCGTTCGCCAAATCGGTCCGTTGGATATGCGTTGTCGGTATGCGTTTGGACGGCCCATTCGAAATCTTTGTGACGGGCAAAGGCTGCGAATTTGTCCATACCTGTGTAATAAATACGCTGGGGCGTGCTGACGTAGACGGCCCGCAGCAACCCATCGGGCTGCGGCGGAATGGTCATGGCAGGCAAATCACCCGACCGCGCATTGGCGGGGCTGATGCCGGTTTGATCATAAAAAAATTCAACCACGCGATTTTCAAAGTATGACAGATTAATCCCTTGCAAATTTTCGCCGTTTCGCAGCTCAATCGCGATGGGCTGGTTTTTTTGGGGTTGAAAATCAGGCGTATCAATCCATAGTTCGTGCGATAGCGCCATTGTGCCAAACCCGACCAAAAAGGATCCCGCCGTGACATATAGTTTTGCAAATTTCGCCACTAAACTAAGAGATTTCATAACTTGTTTCACAGTATTTATCCTCTGGAGCGCGGGACAGGCCGCATCACACGAAGTTATCCCAGCAGTCGCAGATTTCAACCAAAACGGCAAGCAGATAACCATAGAAATGCGCATGACATCCGAGGCGATGATCGCAGGCATTGACCTAAGCCAAGTCATCGACACAAACGCATCGGACCGATCTGCCACCTATGACGCACTGCGCGCGCTTGATCGTGATGTTTTGGCGGACAAGTTCATTGAAATTTGGCCACAGTTTAGCCAAACGATCACAGTGGCCCAAGGAAATCAGCGCCTGCCATTGACCCTAGACGCGGTGCGCGTTGATCCGATTGGCAACACCGAAATCGCACGATACACCTATGTCACGATTGGCGCGCAAACATCAGGGCAGGGGCCGGTGACATTTCAATGGGCGGCGCAAAATGGTGATATTGTGCTGCGTCAAATGGGTGTGGACAATGGATTGACGCAATTGCTGCAAAATGGTGTTGTCAGCGATCCGATCCTGTCCGACGGCGCCGCAGTCGCAGCCAGCGGCTGGGATACATTTGTCACCTATATTCCCGTTGGGTTTGATCACATTCTGCCTAAGGGGTTGGATCATATCCTGTTTGTCTTGGGATTGTTTTTCCTGTCTGCGGGGTTGGGTGCGTTGATCTGGCAAATCAGCGCTTTCACGCTGGCCCATACGATCACATTGGCGGCTGGCGCGCTGGGATGGGTGACAATTTCCGGAGCGATTGTGGAACCACTGATCGCAGCATCGATTGTTTTTATTGCAGTTGAAAATATCGTGTCAAATCGCCTGAATAAATGGCGGCCTGTGGTGATATTTGCCTTTGGCTTGCTGCATGGATTGGGGTTTGCATCCGTGTTGGGCGAATTTGGTTTACCGCAGGCGCAGTTCATCCCGGCCCTGATTGGATTTAACATCGGTGTTGAAATCGGCCAGCTGACGGTGATTGCCATTGCCTTTGGTTTATTCGGGCTGTGGTTTGGACGCAAACCGTGGTATCGGGCGCGCATTGCGATCCCTGCATCGGTACTAATTGCCTTGATTGGGGCCTATTGGTTCGTAGAACGGGTGTTTTTGTGAAAAAACCAGGTCTGGGGCCTTGCATACAGGCAAATTACGGGCTATGGCAGCCCCACTGAAATCGCAGGCGGGGTTTCGGGCCTATGGGACAGACATCCCCATATCGTCCACCGGTTGAAGGTAACCCTTTCACGCCCCCGCCAAGGCATAAACCGGAAAGGATAAGACTATGGCTCTTCCAGAGTTCACATTGCGTCAATTGCTAGAGGCTGGCGTACACTTTGGCCACCAAACACAGCGTTGGAACCCACGTATGGCACCATTTATCTATGGTGCGCGTAACGGCATTCACATCATGGACCTGACACAGACTGTTCCAATGTTGGATCAGGCGCTGAACGTTGTTCGTGAAACTGTTGCCAAGGGTGGCCGCGTATTGTTCGTTGGTACAAAACGCCAGGCAGCCGGCCCAGTTGCAGAAGCAGCTGAGAAATGCGCACAATACTATATGAACCACCGTTGGTTGGGTGGCACGCTGACAAACTGGAACACCGTTTCCCAGTCAATCCAGCGTATGAAAACATCCACAGAAAAACTGTCAACTGGTGTTGGTGGTTTGACCAAAAAAGAACGCCTGAACCTAGAGCGCGAATGCGACAAGCTGCAAGCGTCATTGGGCGGTATTGCTGAAATGGGTGGCGTTCCTGATTTGTTGTTCGTCATCGACGTCAAGAAAGAAGCATTGGCGATCGCAGAAGCAAACAAATTGGGCATTCCAGTTGTTGCTGTTGTTGATACAAACTGTTCGCCCGATGGCATCGACTATATCATTCCAGGAAACGACGACGCGGCGCGCGCAATTTCACTGTATTGTGATTTGGTCAGCCGTGCGGCACTGGACGGTATGTCCGCACAAATGGGCGCCGCAGGCGTTGACATCGGTGCAATGGAAGAATTGCCAGCAGAAGAAGCGCTGGAAGCCGCACCAGAAACTGCAGCAGAAGCCTAATCCGGCCGTTGCACAATCATTATTCAGCGCGGGTTACACCTGCGCTGATTTTAATTCACGTAGATACACGTAGATAAGAGGATCTGACCTATGGCAATTACAGCTGCAATGGTGAAAGAACTGCGCGAAACAACTGGCGCAGGCATGATGGACGCGAAAAAAGCGTTGACAGAAACTGACGGTGATTTCGAAGCGGCAATCGATTGGCTGCGCACAAAAGGTTTGGCGAAAGCTGCGAAAAAATCTGACCGCGTTGCGGCAGAAGGTTTGGTTGCAGTGGCCGTTGACGGCGGCAAAGGTGTTGCTGTTGAAATCAACTCGGAAACAGACTTTGTTGCGAAAAATGCTGACTTCCAAGCGATGGTTGCGTCATTCGCACAAGCAGGTTTGGGCGTCGATAGCGTCGAAGCCTTGGCAAATGCATCAGTAGACGGCAAAGCCGTATCAGACATTCTGACCGATAAAATCGCAACAATCGGCGAAAACATGACGCTGCGCCGCATGGCGATCCTGACAGGCGACGAAGTTGCAACATATGTGCATAATGCTGCGGCCACTGACATGGGTCAAATCGGCGTATTGGTTGCACTTAAGGGATCAAACCCAGAGTTCGGTCGCCAAGTCGCAATGCACATCGCCGCTGTAAACCCAGCCGCGTTGAATGCAGACGAATTGGACGCAGCCTATGTCGAACGCGAAAAAGCAATTCTGGTCGATCAAGCACGCGAATCTGGCAAGCCAGAAGCTGTGATTGAAAAAATGATCGAAGGCCGGATGAAAAAGTTCCTGGGCGAAGTCACATTGTTGGGCCAATCATTCGTGATCAACCCAGACTTGACCGTTGAGCAAGCTGCAAAAGAAGCCGGTGTAGAAATCAC
>Ga0181556_1001641_pt1 | contig 21921 bp, 18 predicted proteins | sample 011ome_14_FD_148651 | JGI IMG/M metagenome (GOLD analysis project Ga0181556, IMG submission 148651) | Coastal salt marsh microbial communities from the Groves Creek Marsh, Skidaway Island, Georgia - 011505AT metaG (spades assembly) | ecosystem: Environmental > Aquatic > Marine > Intertidal zone... | reverse complement strand
AGAAACGACCCTGACAAACAAAGTCGCGAGACACCGGTTAACGATGTCTCGCGAGTTCGCAGTGGAGCCGCCTCGGGGATTTGAACCCCGGACCTACGCATTACGAGTGCGTTGCTACAGCGCAACGTGACGGTCTCGATCCCGATGATGACAAGGAGGCAGAGTCCCCGAGGGGCAAGGAATAGCAGGTCCGGTTATCACGCTTGTACGCAGAATGTGCGCACCGCCCGACCACCGACCCGGGGATCTTTAACGTTCCCGGGCCCCTCGTCAGACATGTATGCCATCAAAATTTCTCACCTGACTTCGCGGGTCGCCAGTCCGGAACTGGCCACGCGTTCATCTCACCCTCGGTAGCCACGGAGAAGACGTTAGGAGCGAAGAACGAGGGCTTCTCGACCTCGTACACGTTGGTGATGTCGCGGCCGGCTTCCGCCATTTCCTCATCGGTCGGGGGCCCGTAGAGGTCATCCATGTAGTCGAGGAAGTCGATGAGGGCCAGCCGTCGCTCCTCGCGGGCGAGGACCTCGGAGACGTAGGCGGAGAAGTTGGTGTCCGCGGCCCGGGCCGCGATGCGGGTCTTCAGGGCCGCCGGCATCGTGACGATCACCTTGTCGAAGGGGCCTGCCAGCAGATCGACGAGTGCGTCCTCGACGGCACTGCCCGTTTCCGTGGCATCGCCCTCCGGTTGGCGCGCGGCTTGAGCGGTCGTGCATCGGTCCTACCGTCGGTAGGATTACCGCGTGAGCCCGTGCTCAGGCCATCGATGGCGCTCAGTCGACGAAGGTGAACGCCACCTTGTTCCGCGACTCCGACACCGGGGTGAGCACCATCTGGCCACGGACCCCGGAGTACTTTCCGGTGCCGCCGACGATGGCGTAGATGTTCTTCTTGGACGGCGGGAGGCCCCCGTTCGTGGCGACCATGGACATCGTGTAGATCGTTCCGCCGCCCACTGTCAGTGCCAAGGTGACGGAGCGGTTGATCCGCCCCCCGGGGATGTTCACGGAGGCATCGATCCCGACCATCGAGTAGGTGCCGACGGACGTCCCTCCCCGCACCTCACTGATCTGGCCATTGGCCACCGTGATGTCTCCCGCGGTCATGCCGTCGCCCTTGATGTCCAATTGCTCCCGGTAGTCGCGGTCGAGGTACCAGACGAGATCCGCTTTGGCTGCCGACGCAGCGGGAGCGGTCAGCAGTGCCCCGACGGCGAGCACGACAACGGCAGTGACAGCGGTGGCAAGGCGGGCGACGCGTGATGAGTGAGTCATGCCGCCACGATAGCCCCGCTTCACGAGGCCTGTCGTGGCTTTGCCAGAACGGTCACACCCCCGACCAGCGCCCCATTCACCAAGCCCACGAACATCAGGACGACGAACCAGATCACGTACGCCTCCTTCTCAATCCAGCAAGGGGTGAGTCCCAAGGCTCTGCAAGTGGCCATGGGCCACTCGGACATTCGCCTCACCATGGACACGTACGCAGGACTGTTCGAAACCGACCGGCAGTCGGCAGAGATCTTCGCTGTTGAAGGCGACTCAACGGTCACCATCACGATCGAGGATTCGGGCCCTGGCATCGCCCTGGATCGCCTCGAACGGATATTCCTGCCGTTCGAGCGACTCGATGCCGACCAGCGCGATGCGCCTGGGTCCGGCTTGGGCATGGCACTCGCTCTCGCTCTGACCCGTGCCATGGGAGGCGACCTCACCGTCATGAGCACTCCTGCGCACGGAACAACGGTTCGGGTCATGCTCCCGCGCAGCGCTGGCGATGCTGGGGAGTCGTAGCCTCGCTACCCCACTTCGACCGGGCTGTCCTCCACATGACCGGCGGACATCACGACGACAACCATGCGCCCGACGCCTTCGATGAACAGCGGCCACGATCGGGACATCGATCAAGTGATCCACCGCGCATCGTGACTAGCGCGGTTCCCACCTCTCCGTTACGGCCTGATCTCTCAGCACTCCGGAAAGAAGGAGCGCGTGAGTTCGGCAACAACGCAGGCGGGGTAGCGCCGCAACTCGTACCCGCGCCCCACTCGGACGACCTCGTACGGCTGCTGCTCAGTCACTGCTTCACGGTACGCCAGGCCCGTGGCCTACCAACAGTTCGGACAAGCGAGGCGATGAACCCACCGCGATGCTCAACCGACATCACCACGGGCAGCCGAGGCTCACTGGCCCCCCCTACAGGCCGGTCACCGAGATACGGAACCCGCGCCACGGGTTGATGGCATATCCGGGGACCGTCTGCGGCGTCGTGCCGACCGCCGAAAGCCACATCTGATAGGCCGTCGCAGTGACGACGCCACCGTGCCAGCGACGCCACACGACCGTGGGATCCGACAGGGCAGGCGGGGGTGAGATGGTGTCGAGGACCTCCACCACATTGCCGCCCTGGTCGAGAGTTCCCCATGGCGAGCGGGTCAGCGCCTGGCCCACGGGACTCACGTTGCCGAAGTAGGGCAGCAGCGGCGGGAAGGGGGCCCGATTGGTGCACTCCTGCGCGGTCAGCGAGACCGCAGGGCACCAGTCGGGTGCGGTACCCGGTATTGCCATGAACGTGGCGAGCGGCTGCTGGGCAGCATTGGCAACGTTCCCGGCTCCATCCATCACGACAGCATTCGGCTGCTGGCCCTCCGCGCACCCCTCTTCATCGACAGCGCAGTTCACGTACACCCCGGGATTGGTCGGATAGTCCCAGTATGAGAACTTCCCTCCCCCATTCGGGTCGTAGTAGGCGGCCTTGATCCACTCGTCCTGACTCGTGATGGCGAATCCCCTCGCCCGGGTGCGCGTCGTCGCCGGGTCCTTCATGTTGTACATGCCCTCTTCGGTCTTCGTGGACATGCGCACGGTGTAGATCGTCCTATCAAGCGGCTGACCGGACACCGTGATCACGCGATCGCGCGTCTTGGCAAGGACCTTTCCGTTCTGGAGCGAGTTGATGAAACGCGCCGCACGAGCGAAGTCGGCCGAGTTGTAGGGGCGGTTCGCCCATCCAGGTGAGGACACATAGAAGCGGTGACCTGGGCTGGCCTGCAGATTGCGGCTGATCGAGCCGTACTTCGGCCAGATCGAGGCCTGCTCCGGCTCGTCCCAGAGGTGGTTCGCGTTGAGCCCGTTCGGGTCGACGAGATTCAGGAAGTCGACCCACTGCGAGGTCGTGATCTCCATCTCGCCGATGTCGTAGCGCACCGGAACTGAGCCGACGCTCATGCACGAGATCGCCGACTGTTTCTGGACTGACGGATCGGGGTTGCTCTGGGCCGCTGCGTAGACCGCGGGCAGGGCTGCCTCGCACGACGCCTGGGATTCATACACGTCGTTGTAGAACGGAATGATCCAGGCTGCCGGGTTGCGCGGGGCGTCCACCGTCACCGTTGACAGGGTCACGATGTCATTGCGGCGCTCCACCTGAGGGGCCACCTTGGTCACGGTGTTGTCGAGAAAGTTCACCGCGAAGAGGTTGCCCTCGATGTCCGACGAGATCCCGGATGGACGACGCTCCGTCACCGCCACGATCCGCGAGAGTCCACCCGGGGTGACCATCGAGATGCTGTTGTCGCCGTTGTTCGTCGTGTAGGCGTTGCCTGCGCGATCAAGCGTGATCCCGATCGGACGGACGCCTGTTCGTCCCACGATCTCGGATCGTCCCAGCGGTGAGATCTTCGAGACATTCGAGGTGGTCCAGTTCGCCGTGAAGACATTGCCCGCCTCGTCGATGGCGATCGCCTGCGGCCACCCACCTGTGCGCCCGTGCACTCGAGCCTCGCCGGCTGGCGTGATCTTCGTGACGGTGTCCGAGCCCTCGTCGGCCGTGTAGACATTGCCGAGTCGGTCAAGAGCAATCCCCAGCGGGTGGGTTCCCGTCGTGGCGAACACGGACGACACACCGTCCGGCGTGATCTTCGTGACGGTGCTGTCGAGGTAGTTGGACGTGAAGACGTTGCCCGCGCGGTCCACCTGGATACCCATGGCACCCTTGCCCGTCGTGCCGAAGGTCGTCGACACACCCTCACGCGTGATCTTGGTGACTGTGCTGTCCTTGAAGTTCGACGTGTAGACATTGCCGGCTGCATCAAGTGCGATGCCCATCGGCTGCTGACCTGTCGTACCCAGGATCGACGAGTAGCCCTCTCGAGTGATCTTCGTGACGGTGTTGCCCCCGGAGTCAGCGGTGTAGAGGGTCCCGAGTGCGTCGACGGCGATGGCGTTCGGGCGGCTTCCCGTCGTGCCGGCAATGGACCATGCCCGCATGGGGAGCGTCGTGGCCTTGGCGGACGACTTTCCTGGTCCAGCATCAGGTGCGGCCATGGCGCTGCTGGACGTACCGATGAGCGAGAACGTGACAGCGAGCATGGTCGACGCGACCAGCGGGATGGACGGGACGGGCCTGATCAAGGGAACCTCCTGGATTCACCGAGTTATTCGACTCGGCATATTCGTAGGTGGACTCTAGGGGACCCCCGCCCCACGCGTCGAACAAATTCCGGCGACCCCGTGCTGACTGGCCTGAAGGAGCCACTGACGCAGCTAGGTGAGGAGAGCCTGAACTCGGGCGTGAAGACTGCCAGGCATCGAGACGCCACCGCCTACTGGGTGCAGTGGGCGCTTCTCGAGTTGCACGAGCCGGCCTCACAGAACGGCGACGCCGACAAGATACTCCGCGAACTCACTATCAACCCTGACAGAGACAGTCCACCCCGCGGCAACAGACCAGGACCCCGCTCCGGCCACAGCAAAGGCGGCATGCCGAAGGGCTACAAATTCCCCAAGAAAGACAAGTAAGTCCCGGTACACCTGATAAGGATGTCCCGGGACTTCACATTGAGCCGCCTCGGGGATTTGAACCCCGGACCTACGCATTACGAGTGCGTTGCTCTACCCCTGAGCTAAGGCGGCCTGCTATCCACGCGGTTCCCTGAGGCCTTCGCGGAGAGCCTGCACACTCTACAAGGTCCCGGGAGACACGCCCAATCCGCAGGGGCAGCCTTGGCTCTACCCGTCACGGGTGTTTCACTGGACGGGCAGTCGGCAACCGATCACCTGTTGAGGAGAAGCCCATGCCCGTCAGCTCCACGATTTCCCGCACCATTCGACAAGCAGTCACCGCCGCCGTGGTGATGGCGATGGGTGTGGCGAGCCTGGTGGGCCTGGCAGCACCGGCAAGTGCCGCAAACTCCGTGACACTCACCGTCGTGGGAGGCACCGTCGGGGTGTCACAGACGGTGCAGGCATCAGTCGCGTCCGACGCCGTGGGTCAACCCTCGGGAACCGTCGCCTTCACCGCCGACGGCACGACGATCGGCTCAGTTGCCGTCGGTGGCGCCCTCGGGAGCACCGCCTCGGTCACGTGGGTTCCATCGTCCGCAGGGACGATCACCGTGCGAGCCGCCTTCACCGCGGATGACGGCTCGACCGTGACGGACAGCAAGGACGTCACGATCGCCAAGGTTGCCGTGGGCCTGGCCGTCACGACGCCGACGAGCGCGGCTACGAGTACCGCGATCAGTCTCACGGCCAAAGCCACCGCAGCACAGGGCTCCTACGTTCCCACCGGCAACGTCACCTTCTATCTCTCCAATGGAACGGCCCTCGGCGGAGCAGCACTGAACAGCTCAGGGGTGGCGTCCGTCGCCTACACGACTCCATCGACGGAGCAGGCCGTCACGTACTACGCGGTCTACAGCGGCGACGGCAGCGCCAACAACGCCCGAAGCGCAGACGCCTCGCTCGCCGTGACCGCCAAGGCAGCCACCGTGGCGCTCACGGCACCCGCTACCAACTACGTCCAGCAGCCTGTGACGCTCACCGCGAAGCTCACTCCCACAACGGCTACGGGAAAGATCGACTTCGCCATCGCTGGCAAGTCCATCGGCAGTTCGGCCATCAGCAACGGCAGCGCATCGTTCGTCTGGACCCCCACGGTCGTGGGCACCTACACAGCCACCGCGACCTTCGCCGGCAGCAGCGGCGTTTCAGCCGGGACTGCCACTGCGCGCATCGTGGTGACGGCACAGCAGAAGAAGGACGTCATCACGGTGGATCCCACGGGCGTCGCGGCCGCGTGGGCTCCAGGAGGCACGACCATCCTCCCCAACGGAAGTTCCACCCCACTTGCGGTGACCGCGCTGTCCAAGAACAAGGTGACTCTTTCCATTTCAGGGCCATGCGCCCTGAGCGGCAACAGCCTGGTCGTTCGTGGCGTGGGCGGAACCTGCGTCCTGACCGCATCGACGCAGGGCGGCAACGGCTACGGGGCCGTGACGCAGACCTATCGCATCGTTCCGGGCCGGGGCACCCAGACCGCCAAGGTCGTCGCTCCCGCGAACGGCACCTACAACGTCGGCAGAAGCCTGCGGTTGGGTCGCCTCGCCTCGACCACGAACATCGGCAAGCAGGTGACCTGGCAGGTGCGTCCCAAGTACAAGAAGACCTGCCGCGTCTACACGACGAAGAAGAACTTCAAGGTCAAGATGAAGCGACCCGGCACCTGCGTCGTCGTGGGCAAGGCACCCTCAGTGCCCGGCCAGTGGAGCCAGTTCAAGGTCGTGCGCACCTATCGCGTGACCTACTGACCAGCCATTCCGTCGCCCTGCGGGACTCACGCTGAGCGCGACTCTCCCCTAGCCGACGTGGGCCTGGGGAGCGTCGTTGGCGGCCATGTCCTGCTTCGTCATCGTCACCAGAACCACCCAGATCAGGCCAGCAACCACGAGGATGCCCGCGCCCCACAGGAAGCCGCGGGTGAAGCCCGCCACGAGAGCCTCCGGCGACGGCATCGGCTGCCCATCTGGGCCCTGCACCATGCCCGTCGCCACGTTGGCGGTCACGAATGCTGCAGTCGTGGATGCTGCGACCGTGTTGAGGAAGGCGACACCGATCGAACCGCCGATCTGCTGGCTGGTGTTCAGAACGGCCGACGCAACGCCCGCATCGTGATCGCCGACCGCGAAGAGCGAGACAGCCGACAGCGGCACGAAGATCAGGCCCATGCCGAGACTCATGATGATGAGCGACGGCAGGATGTCGGTGACGTAGGAGCTCTCCGGGCTCATGCGGGTCAGCAGCAGCATTCCGATGACGGCGAGCACGAAGCCGGCTGTCGTGATGTAGCGCGGTCCGACGCGTGGGAGCAGCTGGCTCGCGATGCCCGCACTGATGACGATCCCGACGGAGAAGGGCAGGAACAGCAGGCCCGATGTGAGCGGCGTGTAGCCCATCACGCCCTGGAAGTAGTACGTCAGGAAAAGGAACATCGCGAACAGACCCACGCCGACGAAGAACGAGGCAAGGTAGGCACCCCCGCGGTTGCGGTTGGCCAGGATGCGGATCGGCAGCAGTGGGTGAGTCGAGCGGGACTCGATCACCATGAACAGCAGCAGCATCAGGACGCCGAAGCCCATGAAAGCGAGCGTCTGACTGCCGTTCCAGCCCTCGCTCTCGGCGCGGGTGATGCCGTAGACGAGGGAGACGAGGCCGACGGTCGCCGTGATCGCACCCGGGATGTCGTACTTGGTGTTGCCGTGCGCACGTGACTCATGGACGAACGGGATGGCCAGGAAGACGGCAAGGATTGCGATCGGCACGTTGACGAGGAGGGTCCAGTGCCATGAGAGGTACTCCGTCAGGATGCCGCCGGCGATCAGGCCGATGGCCGCACCGCCACCGGAGATCGCCCCGAAGACGCCGAACGCACGGGCGCGCTCCTTCGACTCCGTGAACGTCACCGAGATGAGCGACAGGGCTGCCGGGGCGAGCAGGGCGGCGAAGACACCCTGCAGTGCCCGAGCTGCGAACAGCATCCCCTCAGTGGTGGAAATGCCACCGAGGAACGACGCGGCGGCGAAGCCGATGAGGCCCACGATGAACATCCGCTTGCGACCCTGGAAGTCGGCGATGCGCCCACCGAGCAGCAGCAGGCCACCGAAGGCCAGCGTGTAGGCGGTCAGCACCCACTGGCGGTTGGCGTCCGTCATCCCGAGGTCGGCCTGCATGGATGGCAGGGCGATATTCACGATCGAGGCGTCCAGGACCACCATCAACTGGGCGATGGCGATGACGACGAGCGCCCGCCAGCGGTTCGGGTCGAGCGCGGGTGCAGCGGGGGATGCAGCGGCCGAGGCCATGTGAGACTCCTGTCCTGGGGTGCAGGACGTTGGTCCAGCGGCCATCAACGTACCACTGCTAGTTGAAGCAGCAATCAACTGCCGGGGAGGCAGGAAGTCCCCTCGGGCGGCAGGGTGCCGGAGACGAGAAAGTCGTCAACGGCGCCATCGATGCAGCCACTGTTCCCCTTGTAGGCCGTGTGCCCGATGCCGTCGTAGGTCAGCAGGTGACCGTTGTCCAGGGAGTCCGCCAGCTGCTGGCCCCACGCATATGGGGTCGCCGGGTCGCCGGTGGTCGACACCACCAGGATCGGGTTCGATCCAGCAGCACGCGTCTGCGTGATGCGATCGGCCGTGGCGGGCCAGTCCTGGCACACAAGCAGACTCCACGCCAACGATGGACCGAAGGTGGGAGCCACCTCCCTCCACTCCCGCTCGAGGGCACGCACCTCGTCAACCGTTCCCAGGAAGGGTCGATCCAGGCAGCTCACCGCATAGAACGCCTCAGTCGAGTTGTCTGTGTACCGTCCGCGTTCATCCCTGCTGATGCGCGAGTCCAGGAGTGCCATCAGCTCAGTGCCGTCCCGTCGCTCCATCGCCGCGATGAGGGCGGAGCGCAGGCGCGGGAAGTCATAGCTCGGTGCATAGAGGTTTGACAGCACCGCGTAGGACGCGAGTGCCTCGTTCAGGACCCGTTCACCAGCCGGAATGGGACTCGTGTCCAATGACGTGAACCAGTCCCGAAGCTGACCCGTCGCCGTGTCGACATCACCCGTCAGCGGGCAGTCATCATGGGTGAGGCAGTCCGCCGCGAAATCGCGCACAGCTCCCTCGAAGCCGATCGCCTGACCACTGGTGATGGCAACGGTGTCGAGCTCAGCGGGCAGGGCCCCGTCGAGCACCATGCGTCCGACCCGCTCGGGAAACAACTCGGCATACGTGGCGCCGAGCATGGTCCCGTAGGAGAGGCCGAGGTAGTTCAGGACATCGTCGTCAACGGCATTCCGGGCGATGTCGAGGTCGCGCGCGGAGTCAACAGTGCCGACGTGCGGCAGCAGATCCGGGGAACGTGCGGCACAGCCCTGCCCGGGCAGTCGGGAGAGCTCGATGAGCTGGCTCTCCTCGGCACGACTGTCCGGCGTGCCGTCGAGCGCACCCAACTCGTCGAGCTGAGCGTCAGTCAGGCATTCGATCGGGTCACTGAAACCCACACCCCGGGGGTCGACGCCGACGATGTCGAAGTGCTCACGGACGGGTGCTCCGACGATGGCATCTGCAGCCTTGGCGTACTCCACCGCACTGCCCCCGGGCCCACCAGGATTCACGAACAGGGTGCCGATGCGTTCACCAGTGGCCCTGACTCGGGTGATGGCCAGATCGATGGTCCCGTCCATCGGCCGGGCGTAGTCCCGCGGCGCAACGAGGGTCGCACAGTCCGCAGCACCGCAGTTGGTCCATCGGAGGTCTTGGTCGTAGTACGAGGAGAGGGACGGATCCGTCGGTGAAGTGGGGGCGGGAGGCGTGGGCGGAACCACCGGCGCGCCCGTCAACACCCCGCACCCAGCGAGAAGAATCGGCGCTATCAGGACCGCGACCTGACGGCGGGGAGTCATAGTCGTACCGTAATACGGTGCCCGGATCCCGCCGTGACCCCGCTGAGCTCGCTGCTCTGGTCGAGAAGCGCGTGGCTCAAGGCATGGATCTGGTCGACTCGTTTCTGGCGGCAACAGGTCGAGGGCCCCACCGCCCCAATCGAGAGTTGGCTCAGGAGCATAGACGCGCGGTAGCCCGGCAGCAGCGGGAGCAGAACCGCTTCCGACAGAAGCGGTCATCCCTCAGGACGCAGTCCGTGGGGGGTGCTGTCGCCGCGGGGACGCTCGGGTCGCTAGGTGTCATCGATGTGGTCGCGAATGTCGCAGGAACAGATGCACCCGGGTCACCCGTCTTCTGGTTCCTCGGCGCAGCCGTTGGCCTGTTCGTCTCTGTGCGAGGGGCGCGACGACTGCGTCGCCTGCCGCCCGCCCCCGAGCCGCTCGAGCTCGTCGGGCCTCCGCCAGTGCTCCGTCGCGGCGCCGTCGGGGCGGCCGAGGTTGCCCGGTTCGCCTCCGTTCGCGTTCAGATCATGTCGATGGCACCGTCGATCGATCGACAGTATCCCGGTGCTGGGGGGGACCTGACGCGAGCGGACGCCGAAGCGGCCGGCCCCCTGACTGCGCTGTCCGAGCGACTGCAGATTCTCGATGAACTGCAGCGTGAGCTGCCCGGAACCACTGCCGCGCGAACCGCGCTGACATCGGCCGATGTGGTCCGGCAGCGACTCGCGGATGGCTGCTCCACCTATGACGCTCTGCTGTCCGCGGCAGCGCAGCTGATGGCTGCTCCTGATCTGAGCCGCAGCACGAAGGATGTGCTGACCCCGGCTGTAGACGCGATGCTGGCCTACGCGCACGGCCTCCAGCGAGCATCCGATATCTAGCTCCCTGAACATGACGGTGGGGCGCGGGGCCAAAGCCCCGCGCCCCACCGTGGTTGGTGCCTCAGGTGAGGGCCTGCACCGCAGGCCCTCGGTCACCGGTGCAGGTCGAACCGGTCGTTCTCCATGACTTTCTGCCATGCAGCCGCAAAGTCACGCACGAACTTCTCCTTGGCATCGTTACCCGCGTAGACCTCGGTCAGGGCTCGCAACTGCGAGTTGGACCCGAACGCCAGGTCGACTCGGCTCGCGGTCCACGTGACCTGGCCCGTGACACGATCGCGGCCCTCGAAGAGGTTGTCATCGCTGGCCGACGGACCCCATACCGTGCCCATGTCGGCGACGTTCATGAAGAAGTCATTCGACAGGACACCGGGACGGCTCGTGAGCACGCCCACGGATGACTGGCCCGTGTTGGCGTTCATGGCACGCATGCCAGCCACGAGCACCGACATCTCCGGGGCATTCAGGTTCAGCAGGGCAGCGCGCTCGACGAGCAGTTTCTCCGAGGTCAGGGTGAAACCCTTGCCCAGGTAGTTGCGGAAGCCATCGAACTTCGGCTCCAGCACCTCGAAGGAGGCAACATCGGTCATGTCCGCGGTGGCATCAGTGCGACCCGGAGTGAAGCCCACCTCGACTGACACGCCGCCATCCTTGGCCGCCTTCTCCACTGCCGCACCGCCCGCGAGGACGATGAGATCGGCGAGGGACACCTGGGCGGAGCCTGCCGCATTGAACTCGGCCTGAATTCCCTCGAGGGCCGTCAGGACCTTGTTCAGCTGCGCCGGGTCATTGACCTCCCAGCCGCGCTGCGGCTCCAGACGGATACGGGCTCCGTTGGCGCCGCCCCGCTTGTCCGTGCCGCGGAAGGTGGCCGCCGACGCCCACGCGGTGGCGACGAGCTCGGACACCGACAGGCCTGACGCGAGCACCTTCTCCTTCAGCGAGGCGATGTCGGCCGCGCTGATCAGAGCGTGATCCACGGCCGGTATCGGGTCCTGCCAGATGAAGTCCTCGGCCGGAACCTCGGGCCCGACGTAGCGGGTCTTCGGCCCAAGATCACGGTGCGTGAGCTTGAACCATGCCTTGGCGAAGGCATCCGCGAACTCAGCGGGGTTCTCCAGGAAGTGACGGGCGATCGGCTCGTAGATCGGATCCGTGCGCAGGGACAGGTCCGCCGTCGTCATGACCGGGGCGTGCCGCTTGCTGGGATCGTGAGCGTCCGGAACCAGGTCCGCTGCGGCCGGATCGGTGGGAATCCACTCCTGGGCGCCGGCTGGGGTCGTCGTGAGAGTCCACTCCCACTGGAACAGCGTCTCCAGGTAGCTCATGTCCCACGTGGTCGGAGTGGGGTTCCACGCCCCCTCGAAGCCGGAGCTGATGGTGTCGTATCCGTCACCGGTGCCCATCGAGTTCTTCCAGCCCAAGCCCATCTGCCAGATCGGGGCGCCCTCAGGCTCCGGACCCACGTACTTCTCCGGGTCGCCCATGCCGTGCATCTTGCCGAAGGTATGACCGCCCGCGACGAGCGCCACGGTCTCGTAATCGTTCATTGCCATGCGGGCAAAGGTCTCGCGCACGTCACGGGCCGACGCCATCGGATCCGGAACGCCGTTGGGGCCCTGCGGATTGACGTAGATAAGGCCCATCTGCACGGCGGCAAGGGGATTCTCGAGCTCACGGTCACCGGTGTAGCGGTTGTCGGCGAGCCACTCGGACTCCGTGCCCCAGTAGGTCTCATCCGGCTCGTAGACGTCGGCTCGTCCGCCAGAGAAGCCACCCGTCTGGAATCCCATTGACTCCAAGGACACGTTGCCGGCAAGAATCATCAGGTCGGCCCACGACAGCTGGCGACCGTACTTCTGCTTCACCGGCCAGAGAAGGCGGCGGGCCTTGTCGAGGTTGACGTTGTCCGGCCAGCTGTTGAGCGGGGCCAGGCGCTGCATGCCCGCGCCCCCGCCGCCGCGGCCGTCACTCACCCGGTACGTGCCGGCGCTGTGCCATGCCATGCGGATGAAGAATGGGCCGTAGTGCCCGTAGTCCGCGGGCCACCACTCCTGCGAGTCGGTCATCAGCGCGCGCAGGTCCGACTTCACCGCGTCGTAGTCGACGTTGGCGAACTCCGCGGCGTAGTCGAAGTCCGCGCCCATGGGGTCGGCGGACGGCGGGTTCTGGTTCAGAATGCCCAGGTTCAGCCGATCCGGCCACCAGTCCTCATTCTGGGTGCCCCCGGTGGCGGCCCCGTGCATCACCGGGCACTTGCTCTCCTCGCTCATTGCATCCTTCTCTCTGTTGCCCACCTGTAAGTCAGGCGTGTGTGGGTTCGTGGTCTTCCGAGTGTGGGGGTTCGTGATCTGAATCGTGGTCGCCTGCGCCCGAGCCCGACTGCTGACAGGCGGGGCAGATGCCCCAGTAGACCACCTCAGCCTCGTCGATGGCGTATGCCCAGTCCTGCGACGGGGTCAGGCAAGGGGTGTAGCCAACGGCACAGTCAACGTCGCGCAGCTCGCCGCACGAGCGACACACCTGGTGGTGGTGGTTGTCGCCCACTCGATCCTCAAACCGTGCGGGCGAGCCGACCGGCTGGATCCTTCGAATGATGCCCTTCTCCACGAGCAGGGCCAGCGCGTCGTACACGGCCTGCCGGGAGACAGTGCCAATGCTGCGGCGAACATCGGCCGTGACGGCCTCGACCGTCGCGTGGGGATTCGCGGACACCGCCCGCAGCACTGACAGCCGCTGAGCGGTGACGAGCACCCCGTGCGCGCGGAGTTGCTCCTTCGCATCGACAGACACCTCGCGATCATCGCAGGAAGTCTGGACCATGTCTACTCTTGGACTCAGTCCAGACTTACCTGTGGCGACGTGGCCTGGAACTCGGCCGGCCACCTGCTGGCGCACCGCTATGCGACGCGGATCCAGGGGTCCTTGAGTTCGACCATCAGGGACTCAAGGGCGAGCAGGGGCGTGACGTTCGCACCGATCTGCTCGCGGGTGTAGGCGATGGCCTCAAGCCGCCGGCCGGTGTCGTTCTGGCCACTGCGTGCAGCAAACTGGCTGATCTGCGGCCGCATCTCCTCGTTGATCAGCTCCACGGATCCATCCATCTGGACGACGAGGACGTCGCGGTAGAGACCGAGGAGATCGACGAGAGCGCGGTCGACCTGGTCGCGGACGGTTCGCGTGCGGCGGGTCTTCTGCCGCTTCTCCATTTCCTTCGTGGCGCTGGACATCATGCGATTGAGTCGGGCCTGCGTGACACCGGAGGCGCCATCGCCGTACTCAGTGCGAAGGTTCGCGCTCTCGGCCTCGTCCATCACATCGGTGATGGCACGTGCATCCTCCGTCGCTGCGGCGAGCAGGTTCGCTGCGGCAGCAAAGCAGGAGGCCACGTCCGCCAGCTGGAACGGGGTACGCAGCACCTCCTGGCGTCGCAGTCGTGCGTGTTCATCACGCGCGAGAGCCCGAGCCCGGCCGATGTGCCCCTGGGATGCTCGAGCGGCAAAGGCGGCCATGGCCGGATCAGCGCCGTCCTTCTGGACGAGCAGAGCGGCGACGTCACGTGGTGATGGCGTGCGCAACGACACGTGCCGCGTCCGAGACACGATGGTCGGAAGGACATCCTCGACGCTCGGGGCGCACAGCACCCAGACCGTGTGCGGAGGTGGTTCCTCCAATGCCTTGAGCAGGACGTTGACTGCCTGCTCGGTCAGCCGGTCTGCATCCTCCATCACGATGATGTGCCACGGATTCCTGATCGGCGACATGGAGGATCGCACGACAAGCTCGCGCGCATCCTCGGTTCGATAGCTCAGGGTGTCGGTGCTGACGATGTCGGCATCCGGGTGACCGCCCAGAGGCACCGTTCGACACGGTTCGCACGCACCACAGCCATCCTCGGCACACACGAGGGCCGCAGCGAAACAGGTTGCTGCAGTCGAACGTCCCGACCCGGGAGGTCCGGTCACGAGCCACGCGTGCGTCATCCCGGGTCCTGACTCACCACGCCGGATGAGTTCGGCATCGGCCACCGCCCGAGTGAGCTCGGCAACGACGAGATCCTGACCGACGAGTCGGTCCCAGATCGGGGTGGTCATGCGGCTCCCATCCCTGCAACGACGCGATCCAGGATTCCTGCAGCGATGGAATCGACGTCAGCCCGTGCATCGAGCACGAGGTAGCGATCGGGGTCCTCCTCTGCGAGCGTGAGGAACGCCGCACGCACCTGCTGGTGATATTCCAGCGGCTCAGCCTCGAGTCGATCACGCTGCTCGAAGCGGGCCAGACCCTGAGTCGGATCGATGTCCAGCACGATTGTGAGGTCCGGGAGCAGGTCACCGGTGGCCCACAGGCTCAGGTCGCGGACGCGCTTGGGGCCCAGGCCACGCGCGTACCCCTGGTAGGCGACGGACGAGTCCAGGTATCGGTCGCAGATCACCACGTCACCTCGCTCGAGCGCAGGACGGATGACGCGAGCCGCGTGCTCTCCGCGAGCGGCGGCAAACAGCAGCGCCTCGGCCCGTGCGTCCAGTCCGGCATTCTCCGGACTCAGCACGATTCGACGAATCTCCTCGGCCGCCGGGGTACCACCGGGTTCGCGCGTGCGAACTACGGTGAGTCCGCGCTCCTCCAGGGCCGCCGCGAGCCGGGCCTCCTGGGTGGACTTGCCCGCACCCTCACCACCCTCGAAGACGATGAAGAAGCCGCTCACGGTGACCTCAGCTCGACGTCGACGCAGGAGTCTTGGCCGCGGTCGTCTTCTTCGCGGTCGTCTTCTTGGCCGTCGTCTTCTTCGCGGCTGCCTTCTTCGCGGCTGCCTTCTTCGTCGCGCCGCGCTTGACCACACGTGTCGTGGTCGCCTTGGGAACCAGACCCTCCAAGGCCTCCTTGGACCGGCGCTCGGAGAGCAGGTCACTCGCACGCTCGACCGATACCGTCTCGACATCGTCGGCCGTGCGCAGGGATGCGTTCGTGGTGCCGTCCGTCACATAGGGACCGAATCGGCCATCCTTGATCACCATGGGAAGGCCGGTGGTCGGGTCGTTCCCGAGCTCGCGCAGGGGCGGCTTCGCCTCACCCCGGCCACGTCGCTGCTTGGGCTGGGCGAAGAGCGCCAGCGCCTGCTCGAGCGTGACCGTGAAGATCTCCTCCTCGCTGCCCAGCGAGCGGGAGTCCTTGTCCTTGGTCAGGTAGGCGCCGTACCGGCCGTTCTGAGCGAGGATCTCGACGCCGTCGGCCGGGTCGACTCCCACAACTCTCGGCAGGCTCAGGAGCCGAAGTGCCTCCTCGAACGTCACCGTCGAAGGCTTCATGGAGGAGAACAGCGACGCGGTCCGCGGTTTCGCGGACTTGGGCGATCCCTCAGGGAGGACCTCACTGACGTAGGGGCCGTAGCGACCCGACTTCGCGACGATCGTCAGCCCGGTCTCCGGATCGACCCCCAGATCGCGGTCCCCCGACGGCTCGAGCAGCAGCTGCTCGGCCTTCTCAGCGGTGAGTTCATCGGGTGCGAGCCCGACGGGAACGTTGGCACGCTCGTCCTCGCCACGCTCCACGTAGGCCCCGTATCGGCCAACGCGGAGGACCGCATCGGTGTCCTCGATCGGGAACGTCGCGATGCCTCGGGCGTCGATCGCACCAAGGTCTTCCGTCAGGGGCTTGACCCCCGGGAAGTCTGCTCCGCTGACGCTGTGGCCACCGCGCCAGAAGGCCTCGAGCTGCGCGACACGATCCGTCTCGCCAAGGGCAACGAGGTCGAGGACCTCCTCCATGTTCGCCGTGAACTTGTAGTCGATGAGCGCCGTGAAGTGCTCCTCCAGCAGCCGCACCACCGCGAAGGCGGTGAAGCTCGGGACGAGCGCCGAGCCCTTCTTCCACACGTAGCCACGGTCGACGATCGTCGACATGATCGAGGCATAGGTGGACGGTCGACCTATGCCGAGCTCCTCCAGCTTCGCGACAAGCTTCGCCTCGGTGTAGCGCGCCGGCGGGCTGGTCGTGTGACCCTCCGGGGTCAGAGCCTTGGGTGTCACGGCTGCGCCCTCGCCGAGGGAGGGCAGCTCGCGCTCCCGGCTCTCGTCGTCGGCGTCCTCCGTGATGTCCTTCAGTGCAGCGTAGAAGCCGGGGAAGACGACCACGGTGCCCGACGCGGTGAACTCCGCATCGGTGCCGTCCGACGTCACCGCGCCCAGCTTCATCGTCGTGGTGGCGACCTGGGCGTTGGCCATCTGAGACGCGACGGTGCGCTTCCAGACCAGGTCGTAGAGCGCGAACTCATCTGCATTGAGCTCACCGGACACCTCGCCCGGAGTGCGGAACACATCACCAGCGGGGCGGATGGCCTCGTGGGCCTCCTGGGCGTTCTTGACCTTGCCCTTGTAGGTGCGGGGCGCATCGGGAACGTACTCAGGGCCGTAGAGATCTCGGGCCTGAGACCTGGCGGCGGACAGCGCCTGCTCGGACAGGTGAACCGAATCGGTACGCATGTAGGTGATGTAGCCGTTCTCGTACAGACTCTGGGCAACCCGCATGGTGCGCTGGCTTCCCCACCGCAGCCGGTTGGACGCCTCCTGCTGCAGCGTCGACGTGATGAACGGCGCCTTGGGGGTGCGCTGCCCGGGCTTCTGGACGACCGACCGCACCGTGAACTCGACGGACGCGAGCTGCGCAGCGAGATCCGTCGCCCGCGCTTCGTCAAGCACCGCAACGGTGTCCTTGGTGAGGCGACCACGCTCGTCGAAACTGTCACCTGACGCGATTCGTCGCCCGTCGAGACTTGTGAGCTTGGCGTCGAAGTCGCCTGGGACGAAGACTCCGGTGACGTCCCAGTAGGAGGCTGAGCGAAACGCGATCCGCTCCTTCTCACGGTCGACGACCAAGCGGACGGCGACGGACTGGACGCGCCCGGCTGACTTGGCCTCGCGCCCGATCTTCTTCCACAGCACCTCAGACACCGGATAGCCGTAGAGGCGATCGACGATGCGTCGCGTCTCCTGCGCCTCCACCAGCTGCATGTCCAGGTCGCGGGGGTTGTTCACCGCCTCGCGGATGGCCTCGGGCGTGATCTCGTTGAAGACCATGCGCTGGACGGGCACCTTGGGCCGAAGAACCTCCAGCAGGTGCCAGGCGATCGCCTCGCCCTCACGGTCCTCGTCGGTGGCGAGCAGGAGTTCGTCGGCGTCCTTGAGTGCCTTCTTCAGGTCGGCGATGGTCTTCTTCTTGGACTCGTGGATGACGTAGAAGGACTGGAATCGGTCGTCGACATCGACGGCAAGCTTCGCCCACGGCATCTTGCGGATTTCAGCGGGCAGCTGGGAAGCCTTGGAGGCGAGGTCACGGACGTGCCCGACCGAGGCCATGACCGTGTAGTCGGGGCCCAGGTAGCCGGCGATCTTCTTCGCCTTGGCCGGTGACTCGACGATCACCAGGGTCTTGTCCGCCACGCGTGTCCTCTCTTCTCACGGCCGAGCCGCGTCGTCGTGTGCTCAGGAATCCGGTTGGGTCCCTGACAACGGCTCGGAGTCTGACGGTAGGGCAGGCCTCCTTGTCAACTTCACCTGCCCCCGGCGGAGTGTCCCGCCATGGGGTCCCCCTACGGGGGACCATGACAACGCCCCGTGTCCCTTTCTGCGGGACACGGGGCGTTGCGGGGGTCGATCAGGAGTTTGCCGGGACGTCCTCACCCACGGCGATCGGACGCCGCTTGGAGATGACCACGGCGATGACCACGATGGCCACGGCAACGAGGGCGATGACCCAGCGCATCGTCGTATTCGCCGATTCGCCGATGCTCATGGTCACAACGGCCGGAGCAATCAGCAGCGCCACCAGGTTCATCACCTTGATCAGCGGGTTGATCGCCGGGCCAGCGGTGTCCTTGAAGGGATCGCCGACGGTGTCACCGATGACGGTGGCCTCATGTGCGGGCGAGCCCTTGCCGCCGTAGTGGCCGTCCTCGATGTACTTCTTGGCGTTGTCCCAGGCCCCACCGGAGTTGGACAGGAACACGGCCATCAGTACGCCGGTGGCGATGGTGCCCGCGAGGTACGCGCCCAGAGCGCCCACCCCGAGGCCGAAGCCCACCGCGATCGGCGTGAACACCGCGAGGATGCCCGGCGTGACGAGTTCGCGAAGCGAGTCGCGCGTCACGATGTCGACGACCTTGCCGTACTCGGGCTTCTCGGTGCCCTCCATGATCCCCGGGTGCTCGCGGAACTGGCGGCGCACCTCGAAGATGACGGCGCCAGCAGCGCGGGACACCGCGTTGATGGCCAGGCCCGAGAACAGGAACACGACGGCCGCACCGATGATCAGGCCAACGAGGTTGGCGGGGTTCGCCACGTTGAGGATGCCCATGTACTGGTCGGGATCAGACATCGTGTCGAACGCAGAGTTCTCGCCGATAGTCGCAACAGCGCCGACGATGGCATCACGGAACGCTCCGAACAGTGCCGTCGCGGCGAGCACCGCGGTGGCAATGGCGATGCCCTTGGTGATCGCCTTGGTGGAGTTGCCGACGGCGTCCAGGCTGGTGAGCACCTTGGCGCCCTCGCCGTGCACATCGCCGGACATCTCGGCGATGCCCTGTGCGTTGTCGGAGACCGGACCGAAGGTGTCCATCGAGACGATGACACCGACGGTCGTCAGCAGGCCGGTGCCCGCGAGAGCGATCGCGAAGAGCGACAGCAGAATCGCGCCGCCGCCAACGAGGTATGCGCCGTAGACCGCTGCGCCGATGAGCAGGGCCGAGTAGACAGCCGACTCCAGTCCCAGCGAGATGCCGGACAGGATGACGGTGGCCGGGCCGGTGAGCGAAGTCTTGGAGACATCGTCGACCGGACGGCGATCTGTCTCGGTGAAGTAGGCCGTGAGCTGCTGGATGAGAGCCGCGAGCACGATGCCGATGAGCACCGCGAGGATGACGAACAGGCGCGGGTTGATCGTGTCGGCAGACTCGACGGCGGCGATTCCGCCCAGGGACTCGATCTCGTCCCAGCTGGCCGGCACCCAGGTGAAGACCGCGGCTACGACCAGGATGGCCGAGATGACCGCGGAGATGAAGAAGCCGCGATTGATGGAGGCCATGCCAGACCGATCTCCCTCACGCGGCGACACGGCGAAGATGCCGATCACGGCCGTGATGACGCCGATGGCGGGGATGACCAGCGGGATGACCAGACCGAGGTCGCCGAAGGCGGCCACGCCCAGGATCAGTGCGGCGACGAGGGTCACGGCGTAGGACTCGAACAGGTCCGCCGCCATGCCGGCGCAGTCGCCGACGTTGTCACCGACGTTGTCGGCGATGGTGGCCGCGTTGCGCGGGTCGTCCTCGGGGATGCCCTGCTCGACCTTGCCGACCAGGTCGGCGCCGACGTCGGCGGCCTTGGTGAAGATGCCACCGCCGACGCGCATGAACATCGCGAGGAGGGCTGCACCGAAGCCGAAGCCCTCGAGGACCTTGGGCGCCTCGCCCTGGTAGACGAGGACGACCAGTGCGGCACCGAAGAGGCCCAGGCCGACGGTGAACATGCCGGCCACTCCGCCGGTGCGGAAGGCGATCTTCATGGCCTTCTGCTCACCCGACTCGTTGGCGGCCGCAGCGACGCGGACGTTGCCGCGAACGGCGAGCCACATGCCCATGTAGCCGGTGACACCGGAGAAGACCGCACCCACCAGGAAGAAGATGCTGCGGCCGATCCGCTCACTCGATGTGTCCGCCGGCAGGAGGAACAGAACGAAGAACACGACGACGGCGAAGACGCCCAGCGTCTTGAACTGCCGGCTGAGGTACGCCGACGCTCCCTCCTGGACAGCGGCGGCGATCTCCTGCATGCGCGGCGTTCCCTCGCTCGCGGCCAGAACCTGGCGCACGAGAAGGGCAGCCACACCGAGGGCGGCCAATCCGATGATGGCAACGACGACGACGATCGTCAGGTTGCCTCCACTCAACTCGATCATGGGACTCCTTGGTCACAGGCCCGGGCAGTGGGCCTTGATGGCGATCAGAGACGCGAGCCACCATGGGGTGGACGCGCAATTCGCCGGAGTCTACGCATGTCGGCATGGAGATACGTGGACAACCACGTATCTGGGACCCATCACGTCAATGCCCGTCCGGGGCTTCAGGAGACGAGGGCCTCATCGAGGGTCGAATGCAGGGGGATGACGACGTCCAGACCCGTCAGGCCGAACACCTTGAGCACCCGCGGGGTGGCGACCACGACGTCCAGGGTTCCCGCAGCCTCGCGCGTGTGCTTGAGGGCGGTCACCAGAACGCCCAGTCCGGTCGAGTCGATGAAGGACACTCCCGACAGATCCACGATCAGGTGACCGCCCGGAGTCGCCGACGCCGGCCCGATCTCGGCCTCGAGAACCGGGGCCGCGTGCGCATCGAGTTCCCCCGCCGCCGTCACGACCGTGCGGCCGTCGTGCTCTGACACGCTCACCGTGAAATCCACCCGCCTACTGTGGCACAGACCGTCACCCCGACAGCCCACAATGGACTGATGGATGACAGTTCCCTGCTCGACCGACTCTCGATCGGACGACGCGACCGGCTCATCCACGTGCACGACGTGCCCGAGCGCGCGGCCGACCATGCACCCTGGCCCGAGTGGCTGCCCGTGGAGATTCGGCACGCGCACGATGGGATCGTGCAGCCCTGGCGCCATCAGGTCGCGGCCGCCGAGGCCGCCCACTCCGGGCAGCACGTCGCCCTGGCCACCGGGACGGCCTCCGGGAAGAGCCTCGCGTTCGGGATGGTGGCCCTGACCCGCATCCTCGAGGGAGCATCCGCCCCGAACGGTCGCGGGTCCGTCACGCTCTATCTGTCTCCCACCAAGGCACTGGCTCATGACCAGCTGAGAGCGCTCGATGGCCTTGCCCTGCCATGGCTGCGAGCGGCTGCCTACGACGGCGACACCCCCGCCGAGGAGCGATCCTGGATCCGCCAGCACGCCAACTACATCCTGAGCAACCCCGACCTCCTGCACCATTCCCTGCTGCCGGGGCACGAGCGATGGGCGAGCGTCCTGCGCCGACTCGACGTCCTGATCATCGATGAGGCGCATGCCTACAGAGGCGTGCTGGGCGCCCACGTGTCGGCCGTCATCCGCAGACTTCGCCGTCTGTGCGAGCACTACGGGTCCAATCCGGTCGTCTTCATCGCCTCCGCCACGATGACCGAGCCCGACATCTCCGGAGAGCGACTCATCGGGGCACCCGTCGTGGCTGTCACCGAGGACGCGTCACCTCGACCCGGCATGACGATCGGCTTCTGGGAGCCCCCCGAGCTCGAGGCCGCGCCCGACACCCCCAGTCCGGGACGGCG
>Ga0181556_1001625_pt1 | contig 22086 bp, 29 predicted proteins | sample 011ome_14_FD_148651 | JGI IMG/M metagenome (GOLD analysis project Ga0181556, IMG submission 148651) | Coastal salt marsh microbial communities from the Groves Creek Marsh, Skidaway Island, Georgia - 011505AT metaG (spades assembly) | ecosystem: Environmental > Aquatic > Marine > Intertidal zone... | reverse complement strand
CGCTGAGAGGGCCTTCAAGAGTGAAGGTAACGGTGATAGCCATTTAGATTCCGTACTCCCAAGATCCGACTTCCCGGAATGTCGCCGCAAACCCAATTCTACCACCCGCGATTGGGCTGTTCGTGACGTAGGTCGGGGCACCCTGGAACCTGCACCCGGAATGGCCCTGGCCCCCGACCCACGGCCCCCGAGTAATCTGAGCAACCGCTCCGGGGTTAGCTCCGACCTTGACGAGGCGGGCGATAAGTGCGGTGGCGGTCAGGTCTCCCGGACCTCTCACCCACAGGCGCACCCCACGGCCCCCCGTGAATGTGTCAGGCGCGATGTTCGTTGCGTTGGGGCTGAGGGGGGTAAGAGGCACGGCAGGCTGGAGGGCTCCGCTGGACGATACGGGAGAGACGCAAATCTCCGCGCTTCCGGAATAGAACGCCCCCATGTGCAGGACAAAGCCCTCCGGGATAGGAATAAATACCGTGCGGGCCACGTCGCTTGCATCCCCCGCTGGGACAGAGGAGAAGTAGGCGGAAGACGTGGGGAGGAAGTTAGCCCCCCCACTACTAGTAGGTACGCCCTCGGGCTCCACTCCCGGAACGATTGACGGCCCCTCGCCCCCTACCGCCATGCTGGGGTCGGCCCACAACGCCGGGAGGATGTTCGTCGTGTAGGCCAGGGGGTCGATGAAGTAGATGAGGCCCCGCCCGTAGGTGCCGTCCCGGTAGGACTTCATCATCTGGGCGACCTCGGGGGACGAGGACTCAGGCCACTCATACGTGTACGTCTTGTGAGTCCCCCACGAGTTAAATCCGTACCCGCCACCGTTCAGGAGCGTGCCACTTGTGCCCCACCCTTCGGGGGTAGAGTCGGCCCCCCGGAGGGGCGTAGGGAACCATCCCATGCGCTCCTCGGTGCCGAACCAAAGGGCCTTACGGTTAGGATGGACAGCCACTAATTTGCTCCAATCGCGGTCTGCTGGGCGTAGTTCCTTGCGGAGTTCGCGGAAATATCCCTTCCGTCCAAGTATACCCGCATGGCATCTGACATCACCTGATGGAACTGCTGCATCGCCATAGGCCCCATGCTCGCAAGCTGGAGCGCCATAGCGGCAGGGTTAGACTGGACGTATCCTCCGCCCGCATAGCCAGGGCCGGGAGCGCCCCGAGTAAGGCGACCCAGTGCGTCCGCGTAGGGAAGTCCCGTGCGCTGGTTGACGTGTTCCTTCGGGACAACGTACTCGCCTCGGTGAACGATACCGGCAGGCTCGTACTTTCCACCCGCTCCGGTGTATCCGCCCGTTGCGAAGCTTCCGGTGGCGAGCTGTCGCCGCATTTCGGCCAGGGCGGAGGCGATAGACTGTTCAAAGCCCTTGTACGCCCCACTGGCGAGCGCCTTCTCGGTGGCGGCGATTTCTGCCCGGAGGGCCAACTGACGGTCACCCTTGGAGTCCACGAGAGGGGTGGTGAAGGAACCCACGCCCCGGCCAACGTTATCCCGAAGGCCATTGACTGCCCCACTGGCACGATCTGCGGCTGCCCTAAACTCGTTCATTGCCTGGATTGCGGGGTCGGCGTTGGCGGCCACCGTAATGTTCCGGGGGATTTGGGCAATCGCCACTCGCACGTCGTCAAATACGGCAGCATACTTTTCAAGTTCTGCGCGACTGAAGCCAAGCTGGGTCGCCTGCTGGATAAACTGCTCCTTGAGTTCCGCTGTCCTCCGGGCGAGGTCAGCCTGGCTCATGCCCGATGACGCCAGGGCGGTGATGTGGTCCTGGTACTGCTTGACGAGACCCTGCATCTCCTCCCGGTTTTCGAGAGCCGCCTTGGAGTTGCCCACGAGGGACTTGGAGTTCTTATCCTCCTCCTTGGAAAGAGCCGCAGTCTTGTCCGCAAGGTCGGCCTGCAACTTCGCAAGGTTCGCCTGGATTGCCTCGGCTCGCTTGGAGTCCCCGTACTCAAGGGCAATACCCAAGAAGTATTCCTGGATTTGGATGTCCGACTGGAGACCCTGAATCTCGGCCTTCAACTTCTGGATGCTACGGGCGGACTCCTCAAGAGCTTCTTGCATTCCCAGGAACGTCGAGGTGATCTTGTCCAGGGTGGACTCGCCCGAGAAGCGAATGTCGAACGCACGGGAGAACACCTTTTCCAGGTCATTCCCGTAGTCCACAAGCGTGCGGACTTCCTTCGCCGCCTGACGAGCGGAGTTACCCGCGCCCCGTGTAGCTTTGGACGCCTTTTCTGCGCCCTTGGTCCAGCCACCAAAGAACGACGCCGGGTTGAACGCCGTCACAGCGCCCTTGACACCTCCGAGGGACGCGATAGCTTCCTTCAGGAATAGGATTTGCTGGGCGGATGCGTAACCGCCCTGAACGATGAAGTCGAAGAGGCCCTGAAGAGAAGCGGCAAGCGTGGCCGCGTCCCCTCCTGCCTGCACCTCCAAGGCGGACATGACCCCCATAAGGGACTCAATGTTGGCCCGCCCGGCCTCGGTGAACTCGCTCCAATCGTTGCCGTTCTCGGCCAACGCAGAACCCAGCCCGAAGATACTGTTCTCAAGCCCGACGACGCCGCCCTGCATGTCCCGGTACGACTCATAGGCCGCGATGAGTTCGCCGTTCAGGGCACCCCATGCCTGCGCCTCTTCTGCTTTCCTGTCGGTAAGAAGTGCGCTCGTATTTGCGTTCTCGATGGCCGCGTCATTCGCGTCCGCGAGAGCCCCCGCAATCGTCTCAATGGTGGGGATGGTGTGGTCGAACACGGCCTTGTACTCCAGGGCGGCAGCCGATCCTTCTTTAAGGGCTTCCTGCATCCTCTGGTTGGCGTTCTCCATGATCCCGGCCATGTACTCTTCCACAGCGCTACGCCCCTTGAGGCCCGCCGCGATAAGATCACTGATGTTTCCGCCCCACGACTCAAATGCGGCCAGGGCTGTAGGGTCGTTAGCGAGTCGCTGGACTGCCTCGTTGCTGGAGAGTGCGTTTCGGAGCCAAGCGTCAGCGTTTTCGTCCAGAATGTACGTCTGGCGCTGGATCGCTCCAGTGGAGTCATCAACAGTGGACGACACGCTACCCTGGATACCGAGCCACACGCGGGTTGCGTCCCCCGCCTCATCGGTAGCCTTGGCCGCTTTAGTGGTCTCGACCTCGAACTGTCCAAGGGTGTTCGAGTAGCCGTCCCACGCCTGAGTGTCCTTAACGATAGCGTCATGGAACCCGGAGAGGTCTCCGAAGAACTCCGTGGCCCTGTCGCTTGCCGATTTGAAGGCGTTTTCGAGAAGCGGGCCTGCAATAGCCGCCGCCGTCATAAGGGCACCCAGTACCGGCACCGCCCACCGGACGGCCATTCCGAAGGCCCTCGTGCCCTTGGAGGCGGTCTCGCTCGCCACCGTGACCCCTGTAAGATGGGCGGTCATTGATGCGAGCGCCCCCGAGGCCGTGAAACCCGACCGGGCGAGTTCCAGGAACACTGTCTTGGTCGCAACACCGGATGCGATCAGTCGAAGAAGCAGCCCACCTGCGAGGAGGAGCGCCCCAGCCAGGCCCGCGAGGGTGGTAGTAATGCCGATAATCGTAGCGGCGATTGGGTTGTCAATGAACGCGGTGAACCCCTTGACCATGCCGATCAAGATGTCGATGAACGGGGTCAATCCACCCGCCGCAGTACCGATGGTTGCGGCGAGGTTCTGGAACGTGTTGGCGAGGACGTTGAGCTTTTCCCCGACCGTGCTGGAGATGACGCTATACTGCTCACTGAGTGCGGTTCCCTCCGCGTAGCCCTCTGCCGCAACGCCAAGAGAGTCTGCAAGCAGGTCACTGTTCTGGGCGAGGCGGAGGATGGTGGGAACGTCTCGGGCGGCAGTGATGCCGAGTTCGGTGAGGGTGGAGACGGCCTGAGAGTCGGCAACCCCGTCAAGGCCCTGCATCAGCTTGAGCAAGGTGCCCGATGCGTCCTGTCCCCACGCCTGGGCGAACTCCGCCCCGGTGAGGTTCGCCAGTCGCCCGAAGCGTTCGAGGTTGTCTCCGCCCTCCTGGATCGCCACCGAAATCTTCGTAAAGAGACGGGTGACGACACCGCGAGAAAGCTCAGGTTGAGTTCCGAGAGACGCAAGGGCCGCTGAGAGACCGAATACCTGATCGGCGGAGAACCCGGCAGTAGAGGCCATCGACGTAATCTGGGTGGAGATGGCAATAATCTGCGACTCAGTTGCGATGCTGTTAACGCCGACAGCGAGAATGGACGAGCCGAGGTTCTGAAGTTCGTCATCCGGCACGTCGAGAAGCTGGGAAAGACGGCCAAACGCCGTCGCGGCCTGCTCGATGGAGACATCCGTGGTTGCGGCGAACATGGCGACAAGCTCGGTGAACTCTGCCGCGCTACCCCGGGCAATGTTCAACTGCCCTGCGAGGGTTCCAATTTCCGTGAGGGCCGCCCATGAAATAGGCATCGACGTGAACAGGTTCTCGAACTCTTTACGAAGCCCATCCGCCTGGTTGGCCGCTTCTCCGAATGTCTCCGTGGTTCGGAGTACGTCGGCAAAAGATCGCTGCATCGAGATTGCGACCCCAGCGGATGCGACTGAAAGGGCCGTCATCGCGCCGCCCGTGATGATGAGGGACGAGCTTACATCGTAAAGAGCGTACCGGAGGCGGGGCAGGTTATCCGCCAGCTTGCCGGTAGATGCGATCTGATCCTCGGTGGCTTTCTGAGCCGCACCCATCTGCTTCGCGCGATCCTGCTCCGCGTCCTTGCGGCGGGCATTTGCGTTACGCGCGTGTGACGCGGCAATGGCGTCCAGGAACTTCTGCTCTTCAGAGGCAGATGCGGCGACCTGCTTGGTCTTCTCCCGCTCCGCCTTGGACACCTCCCGGATAGCACTTTCCTGGCGCTTGAGCGCCGCTACTTGCCGGGACGTGTCGCCGCTGGCCTCCGCCCGGGAAACCTGTCGGTTGGCGTTGTAGTATTCTTTACGGGCTACCGCCAACCGGCGCTCAGCTTGCTCCAGTTTAGATAGGCCCTGGATTTCGGCCTCGAAGGAGCGGGATTTCTGCGCCCCTGAGACAGCCGCCTGCCCCGCCTTGATCTTGGCCTGTGCGGCGGCAAGGGCTTCAGTTTCCTTGCGGGCGTCGATGACGCTTGTAGTAAAGTGCTTCCAGCTCCCCTCTCCAGACTTGAGGGTGTCAGACATCGCTTTGAGCTGGGTGGCGACGGCAGTAAACACCCCCGAGACCTGCTGGAAAGTGTCCTTAGAGATAAGGCCATCCGCATTCAGGGATGAGAGGGCCTTGTCGGCAGCCTCAATGTCCCCGAGGGTGGCCCGGATGCCCTTAGACTGTACATCAATGATGAGGTCAAAGCGTTCATCCATACGGGGTGCGTCTCCTAAAAGTCTCTAACCCCTATTCTATCAGTCCGGGGCGTCCTCGATTGATTTCCGCACCCACTCCGAGTACGACTGGAAGATGGGCTTGCCGTCCGCGTCCTTGCGACGAGTCCCCATGTCCGGCACAAAGTATTCCCCGGGCGCGGGTTCATACGCCTTCGACTTACTGCCCTTAGTGGCATTGTCAATGGCCTGCTGAAACTTGTTGAACTTGCGCACCGCATCGACGTACACCGCCTCATCGTCCAGCTCCCAGATAGGGATGCCCGATTTCTGGTCGGTAAAGTCCTCGATAGTCTGGAATGCATCCATCAGGGCGTAGTCCCAGGACGTAAACTCGTCCATCGTGCCTGACGGTTCTCCTGTCCAGGGGTCGCGCTTCCCAAACCAGTCGTCACGCATGATAACCGCTGTGGGCCGTCTCCGCCACGCCATCGAGGCGCGAATGGAGGGCATGTACCTCTTACTTATGCCTCGGGTGAGGCACTGGACAAAAAATCGTGCTCCTGCGCGAGGAGTTCAAAGCCATCCTTCACGCCCTCCGAAAAGCCCCGAATCGCCGCCTCCACCTTCGCGCACTCCGAGTCCGGCGCGTTACCGCGAATGATCTTCACAGTGGCCTCGTCCGGTGCGATGAGAACTGCCCCGTCCGGGCGGACAACCTTCTCGATGTAGAGCGACCACGTAAGGTTGGCGTACATCTCGTCTGCGTCAGGGTTAGCCACCTCCCTACCCAGGAAGTCGTGGGTCGCGGGGTACTCCGCAAGAACCTTATTGCGCGCGGCGGCGCGGTTGTCACGGCTCTGCCCCCGGAGGTGGAACTCGTAGCGGTTCTTAGCCCCCCGGGCAGCAAGCTCCTCCTTACGGGCCTCAGCCGCCTTCTCTGCCGCAACGTCCTCTCGGCGGATCGCCGCAACCAGTTCTTGCTCCACCTGATGCATCTCGTAAGCGACGCCGTGATCGGTGTAAAACATGACGACCTCAGTAGGGTACGAAATACCCAGGAACATCTCCGCAACGTCAAAAGTTGCCGGGTTCAACGCCTCAGACAAGATTCTCTCCTTCTACATGTAAAAGCCCCGGGACTGTTCCCGAGGCCCTTACTTAATCTTATCAGGTTACGGAATCACGACCGCTACGGTCGCAACCTCTCCGCTACCCTCGTCGGTAATCGTGACAGTGGCGCTGCCGGAAGCACCTGCCGGGATAGAGTACATGCCGCCGTAAGCGTCGATGTCGATTACCGAGGCGTTGCTCGTGGAGAACGACATCCGGCCCGTAGTGTCTCGACCACCCTGCGACGCACGGATACGGCCCTTCGAGCCTGCCGTGAACGTCGCCGGGGCAATCGCGGTAATCGTCTGGGGACCCACAACAACATAGTGCGAGAAGTCCGACTTCTGGAACCAGTTACGGGTGTGACGCTTCGACTCCCCAGGGGTAAAGGGGTTCTGGTCGGAACCACCCTCGACCCGGTACACCGAAACGAACTCGCCGTTTGCGGCGGGCTGCTGAGTGTCAATGTCCCCATCGAGACGGGTGACGACATCAATCTTGGCGTCAATCGCGTCCGTGAGGTCATACGTCACGCTGTGGAGGTCGGCGTTGATATCGTACTCGGCGGGAAGGAAGTACGAGATGTTCCCGCCGTAGTTGTTCGCGCCGAACTCGGTAAACGCCGCCGCATCTGCCATCGACGGCTCGTTCAGCGTCTCCGATGCCTGGGTGCCAAAGCCCCAGTCGTTCCACGAAATCGAGGGCGTAACGTTGATGACTCCAGAGGTGCCACCCACGTTGTTAATCTCAGCAGCCAGAGGCTCGTAGACATCCGTGATGCCGAGCGTCGTGCCACCGGACGGGCCATGCCAGACCGCGTGTGCTTTGTTACTGTTGAGCTTCGTAAAGTCAAGAGCCATTTGTCAGTCTCCTAAGCCGTAATCTTGTAGTTCCAGAGGATGTCCCCTCGGAACGCCCAGTTCTGAACCATGTTGGCCTTGGAGCCAGTGTCAACACTGTCGATACCCCAGTCCGCCGCAACACTCACCATCGAGATACGCTGGCCGGGCGCAAACGGGGTGTCGGGGCTTTCACCGATGCTCATAAACGCCAGGTACTCCGGGTTACGCCAAGCAATCAGCGACATCGCCAGGTTCGAGGTGTTGAACCCGTCTACGGCGAGCAATGACTCCGCATCCGTCCATCGCTCTGCGGCTCGAACAATGTCGAACACGATAGTTGCATTCTCTGACATTCGCTCCTGGTTGCCCGCCACCTGGCAGAACGTCAGCGAGTCGTCAAAGTCGGGGTCTTCAAGGTCGAACGTCGAACCATCCGTGTTAATCGCACAGGTCAAGTCCCAGATAAGACCGCCAGGGTCGTTCGTGGGGTTCGAGTTCAGTTCAGCGGACTTGGGGTTCGTCCAGTCCGCAAAGTTGCGCTTAGAGGTCAAACCAATGCGGTAGACCTCATCGCCTGTCAGTCGTCGCAAGGCCACGGCTTAGTCCTCTTCCTCTTCGGGGATGTAGGGTTCGATATCTTCGATGTCGTCCACCGGATGCTCCGCCTCTTGAGCGGTTCCACAATCCACACAGCCACCACGGGTGTCAACCACCTCTACGAGCAGGCCGTTCGGATTAAACACGGGACTCTCGAAAAGGCGACGGCGAATATCGCCAATCTCCCCCGTGAGGGTGTTTCGGACGACTACCATATCACTTTTCATATCTATTCCATTCTAGCATGGCTACTCGAATTGCACTACAATTCCGAAGGAGGACGGCATCATGTACGCCTCTGTCGAAGCGGAGGAGTTCGTGGTAGAGAACATGCCCCCTCCAGGTCGCTTGCGAACGTTCCCGGCCCAGGGGAACTTTGCCCCAAGAAACAGGTCGAGGAGACGGTTCTGCACCCCCCGGGCTATGGCGGGTGTAGGCCCAACGCACTGAAAGTACAGTGGGAGAATGTAGTCGTCCCCTCGCGGGCCAATCATCGAGTGAGCGCGCCCCTGCTGGATGTCCCCGAACTGGACGGCAATGTAGGGGTCAATGCCCCCTGCCTTGTTCCGCAGAACCGTCTCGGCATCTGGGATGCCCTGCTCGATGACCGGCTGGGCAAGGTTAGTGCCCAAGTACGTCAGGATACCCTCTTGGATGCTTTCAAGATTCGATGCCATTACGCCTTCTTTATGTTCTGCTTCAAGTCCTGAGCCAACTGCTCAAACGCTGCGGCGGTCGCGTCCTGAAGTGCATACATGCCGGGCACGTCGAGACCTGAAAAATGAGTAAACCCCGTCTCCTGGAACTGGAAGTAGTCCTCTCGCTTTCCTGTAACCCAGCCCACTCGGAGCTGACGAGAGTTACCCTGCGTGGTCTTGCGGTATCCGAAAGCGTCCCGCATTGCACCCGTATCTACGCGACCCGGGATGGAGCCGCCTCGCCCTGTTGGGCCTGGCCGAGTCCACGTCCGCCCCGTCCCTCGGGTCTCAATGTAGTGCCGCCCGAGGTCTTTTCCAAGCTCCCCGGCAGAGGTCATGGCCTCCTCAACGCCCTCGTCAATCCGAGTCATCTTGGACTTATACCAGCGCACGAGGTCGCCGCTCTGGTACTCTCTGGCCCCTCGCCCCGGGTCAGCCACTTGGCACCTGGTAGTCGAGGTCGAGAGAGCACTCGAATGTCCGGGCGGCGGCTGCCGATCCCTGCATGTCGGAGTTCACAGTGAAGACGAAGTTGGTGAGCGTAGGGTTCTGGGGGCTGGACGTGACGTGAACCTTCAGGCCCCGTTTCACTCTTCCAACGACATGCTGGGGAACCTGAATACGGATAGCCGAGATGGTCGTAGCGTTGGCCTGGGATTCGCCCCCCGACTGGACCCCCCATCGGACGCCGATGATCCGAGCCTGCCCCGTCTCGCCCCCCACGGGGTAGATCACGGGGTCTCCAACGATAGTCCACTCCCCGGTCTCGATGTCGTAGTCGGACTGAGTGAGAAGGGACGGGTCTTCAATGCGAATGCGGGCAGTCTGAAACTCCTCGCGGGTTGAAACCTCCGCGATGGCGTCGTTCCAGGCCGCCTTGAAGCTATAGGCCATCTACCGCCACCGGCCTAGAGTGTACTGTCGGCCCCAAACCGGGGGAGCCAGCTCGGGGATGAATCCCCCCGCGTCGGTTCCCGTGGGGACGATGACGAATCCCTCCTCGGCAGACGCTACATCTTCAGAGTCCGCCAAGCCAAACCACATCTGCGCGATAGCTCGGAGGTCGGCGGCTCGCTTTGTCGAGTCCACCTGAAGGTCGTAGTCCTTGATCGCAAGGGACTCCATCGCGGCCTGCCCAGCAAGGTACAGGTACGAGAGACCGACCGCCCGGTTCAGGGAACCCGCCCCCTGCTCCAGGTACGCCTCAATCTCTGCGTCGGAAAACTTCTCGAAGTTCTGGAACCCCGGCTTTACGGGGTCAAAGGGTTCAGAGTTGAGGTCACCTGCTATGGCCCGAAACTGCCCAACGGGGGATGCAAGGTCAACCGGCCATGCTCCGGGGTTTCCGTTCGGGTATTCCATGTGTCATCCTTCGCTCAAGTTCTATTCTATCAGCCAAGGGCGTGAGATACGTCTACCGGGACGTACTCCGAGCCGTCCCAGCGCCATGCGTCGAGGTCAACATAGCTCGACGTGGCCACATCCCACCGCTTGAGTGGCGACGCGGTGGCGGGCACGGCGGCCGGGCCAATGAACTGGCCCGTGTAGTCCGCCCCGCTCAGCACCTTGAGCGTGTCCACGTACAGGTCGCCTGCATAGGCAGCGGCGCTAATTTTGCCAAAGTATATGTTGCCTACTGGGTATGTGCCACCGCGCAGGTTCACCCCCGTAAGCCACCCCGTGTCCTCAATAGGGGTGAGGCTGTCCCCAAGGTAGTAGGCAACCCGGACGCGACCAGTGGTAGGGCTGGTTCCGACCTCCACCAGTTTCTCGATCCTCACGGATTCGTTGAGCGGGAAGTCGGCGGAGGCCGTCCAAAGGGTCACACCCGTAGCCTGCTCCCGAAGACGTAGGCGGTTAGCCCCGGTCAGTAGGACGGTGGACTGTCCGGTGGTGGACGCGGATGTGGTCCCTCGGGTCTGAATAAGTGTATAGTCCGCCGCGTGAGCCGAGGTACAGTAGACGTATTGCCTAAAGGCCACGTTTGCCTGCTCGATACCCCACCGGGCGAGACCTGAAATTGCCGTTGATGGGGCCTTGGCCGAGAGGGTGCCCGAGCGCGCCGATGCCAATAGGCGTGTCAACGGGACTCCCCACGGCGTAGGGCTCCCCGGACGGGTCTACTAGAACGACGCCCCCGAGAAAGTTAGTCATGGCCTACGGGGTGACCCACTCGAAGCCGTCGCCCGTACTGTTCGTAGCGAGCACTTCACCTGCGGAGCCGAAACCGGCGTCAATGAGGGCCGCCAGAACCGGGTCCAGGGGGTAGTCTACGGGGACGGGGGCGAACAATGCGTTGGGAGTTCCCGACTTCTGCTCTAGGGGGACGGGCTGAAAAGCCATATTTACTACTCCTTGATGGTAAGCCTACTACCTACCAGTTTATCACAGGGGCCGGCCTCACGAACCCCCGCAGAAACGGGAAACCCCCGAGGTTTCAAGTCCTCGGGGGCTTCTCTAGCGGGGGAAGGGGGTTACGACCCCGCGCCCGTGCTGTAGACGATAGCCTGACCCTGATCCCACACCGCCGCGCCGCCGAACTGGCGGAGCTTCAGCGTGATGGCATCAGCAGCGAACGAACCCTCGAACGGTGCAATCGAAGCCGCACCAATCGGGACACCCACATGGTTGTCCACGAACAACTGAGGAGTCTCGAACCCACGCAGGGTGAGTCGATCCAGCACCGGACGGCGGGTAGCACCCGGCTTCGGGATGAGAATCCACTCAGTCCCGGTAACGAAGTCCGACTCCACAACGCTCACGCCAGCGAGGGGGTTGTAGCCCTCGATGTTGAGAACGAAGTTGCCGTCCTTGACCTCAGCGAACGTCTGGTTCAGGATGAACTGAGCGAAGATGCCCTGCCCAACCGGAACGATGACGTTGTAGCCGCCAGAGACACGAACCTTGCGACCGTTGATGGTACGCTCGGACAGTTCGATGATCGCGCGGATAAGCGCATCACGGCTGAACGGGGCGTTCGGGAGAACCGTCGAGCCGGTCGGAACGAGACCACCATCAAGTTCGGTCGTACTGTTGGCACGGACGAACGAAGTCAGAGCGCCAAAGACCTCTTCCTCCTCCGTGTCCAGCGCAACCTCGTTAAGCTCACGGGGAAGTTCATCCAGAGCACCCAGGCCGTCATTGATTCGAGCCTCAAGCGTCCAGTCGGTCTTCAGACCCTTCTTGGTGACAGCGCCACCCTGAGCGTCCTGACCCGAGATGTAAGCGTAAGGGTACGCCGCACCCTCGGGGATGACCGGGGCACCACCGTTAGCCGAAAGCACGTTGCTCTCGCCGTTACCGTCCGTCCAAGAACGGTTCAGGCTGTAAAGCGTAGCGGGGCGGAAGTCCGGGACTGCCCGGGTGCCAGCCACCGAACGCCACTCGCGCGGAGCCTCGTCGTAGTTCGGCAGGAAGTTCAGCGTGGCAAGGTGCGCCGCGTTGAAGATCGCGTCCGAGGTGGTAAGCGCCTCGTGCAGGGTAGCCGACGCAACGCGGTCACCCTGGAGGTGGCGTTCCGTCATCTCCGCAACAGCCGCAACCTTAGCCTTAGAGACACCGGGGACGACCTTGAGGCGACCATCAAGGGTGAAGTTATCCTTGTATTCGCGTGCCATTATTAGGCTCCAATCTTGACTGCGGCGCGACCGGCCTTACGGCGGTAACCCACGGGGTAATCGACCACGCCGTACAGGACGTTGGAACCCTGGGTAAGGGTCAGCGCGCCTGCGGACGTAATGTAAACGGCGGTCTCGTTAGCGGTCGAAGCGGTAGCGCCAGTAACCGCAAACTCAAACGTGCCGTCGAAAGCGAACGTCGCGCTTGCAGGGCTTGCCGAGTTGCCGACACCGCCGTTGTCGTAGACCACCGAGTTGATACCCCCGGGGAGACCCGAAGATACCGTCTTGGTCGCGTTGCCAGAAGCGGTGAGACTCACAGCAGGGCGAGCACCGACAACAACAGGAACACCCGGCTGGATGCTCGAAGGGGCGGTGCTGGGACTCGTAATGAGCGAAAGCGCCCGATCCCGGTGGAGTTCCTGAGTAGAGGCGTAAATCTTGTTAAGCGCCATGATTAGTTGCTCCATCCTGCGACAGTGTACGACTTGCTAGTGTTTCCACCGAAGTCACGACCGTGCGACTCGTTGACCTGGACGGCCTCCAGAGCGGCAGCCTTTACAGCCTTGGCCGATTCAATGAGGGGTGCCACATCAGCGCCCGACTTCGCGGCCTCAAGAATCTCAGCCTTCTGCGGAGCGAGGAGGTCAGCCTCGTCCACAGCGACGACCGCGGCCTGGAAGGAGGCGACTGCCTCCGCAATGGCCTCGGTGTCTGCCTGTGCCTGGGCCTCAGCGGCCTCGGCGTTCTTCTTGGAGGCAACGAGTTCGGACACCTGGGCGGTCAGGGCCTCAAGGGCCTCAATCACCTTTTCATCCATTTGTTCGTTATCCTTTCGTTCCAGGGCCGCGGCGGCCTTGGTCTTTTCCGAACCTGCGATTGCAGACTCGTACAGTTTTTCGGCTAGCCCAGAGCCAACCAGTCCAGGGCGCGCCACAAGATCCGCGCCATTCAGGCGATCCGGGATAATGGCCGTGACGTTCCCATTCTCGTCCGACTCTCCCAGGGCGTACAGTGAGACGCCACAGTGGGGGCCAACCTCGTTGACGAAAGCCTCCCAATGGGAGAACACCTCCGCCTCAGCGACGACCGCCTTCTCGGTTTCGTCCCAGTAGGAACCCTCCGGGTACACGGCAAGCATGTCCTTGGGGTTGCGGGTGTCATCGTGGTTGATGAACATTTGACCGCCCGGGGCGATGATGTGATGCGCGTCCCTGCGGAACATCTCCTCTGAGTAGTTCCCGCTGGACCCCTGTCCGGGGCGGGCGACAATAACGCGCCAGCGATTGCCCGACTTGACCGGGGCCTCGGTGACGGATTCGCGGATTGCAAGTTGCTTTGTCATCTCTCTACCTATCTTAGCATGGCGATTAGGAAAGCCGCCTTTTAACGCTCCGTCAATTCCTCAAACCGCGCCAGCATTTCGCTCATCCGCGTCAACTGATCCTCCATCGCCATTTCGTGACGCATGTTCTCCCCGATGCCGTCACTGCGCTGATCGTTAGCACCCTGCCCGCCCCCGCCAGTGCCGTTAGACTGCCCCTGATCGGGTGCGGCCTGCTGGGATGCCGCGTTAGGGCTGATGTTCCGGAGTTTCAACGACTCCGGGATGTCCGTAGCGTTGCCGATGATGTCCAGGGTGTCTAGTGCCTTCATCCGGTACTCTTCATCGCTGAGCGTCGGGGAGAGGAGGGTGAGCGCCTGGGCCGCGCGGTACGGCTCAACGTCCTCCATTTTTTCAAAGAAGATCCGGGGGCGTCCAAGGCCGAGAACGTGGAAGACACGGTGGAAGATGTCCGTCCACTCGTTCTGCTTCTGCTTCATGGCGTTCCTCACCCCTACCGTAAGTAGGTTCCCAGCGCCGTAGCTGGATCCCGCGGCGGAACTATCTGCCAGGAGGTCGATATTGCTCACGTCTAGCGCAGCCGCCGCCATTGCCGCCACCGGGCGTGCGTTACTGAAGTTGAAATTGACCCTTGTACCGCCGAGAGCCTGGAGATCCTGTCCCTCCGCCATACTGGCCGTGCCGCCATGCACCGTCGAGTTGGCGATCTTGACGCCCGTAGTCTGCACGCCCTGCTTAGTCTTGTTGACCACCTTGTAGAGTATGCGACTCAACGACTCATCGACAATTCGGCCATATTGCAGGATCTGGTCGTAAGCCGTGACATACACGCTGGCGGCAATAGCGTCTGGAACTCCAAGTACAAATCCTACGGCCCTATTGAAGCGTCCATCCACGATCACGACATCCTGATCGACCGGAACCCGCTCGCCAGCCCCGTCAGCGTAAGACTTCGGCTTGACCCCCGAGAATCGGTCGGTCATGTACCACCGCGACTGGGTTTTGTTCTCGTTGTGCTGTTTCCACGTCCGCCGGTATGCGATAACGTCCTCGCCGTAGTCCTCATCTACCTTCACTCCCGTGATCTCCGAGAGCGGGATGCGGCGGACTTCCTTCTTGCCCCGGTGCGCAGCCAGGAACACCATTCCGTCCGTGTACCGAGACCGCTGAAGTTCAGACTGTGCTGCGTAGGAAAAGATGTTTTCCTGGTTCACGCGGTTGACGAAAGCGTTTCGCAGGTCAGAGGGTCGCCCCTTCGTAGGTGCCTCCGTTCCCTCAACAAAAAACCCGTTCGAGAACACGTATCCGATGTGCAACTGGCACCCTCGGCGCATAAGGGCGTTTCCGGTGGTGTACGTTCGGAGTTTCTGCGACACTTCCTGTAGCTCGTCCAGGTCGAACCCCTCCAGGTTCTCTCCCGAGAGGAAAGCGCCGATACTCGACCAGCCTCGGTTTTCGGCGTCCAGCATCATCTTCACGTCCGAAAGCGACTCCCGTAGGCCATCATTTTCTGAAAGAACCTGTGAAAGGGCCTCTGTAATCTGGTTAATGGGGTCGAAGTCGCTCATATATCCTATTCTACATCAGCCCAAATCTTGCGGCTGGCAATGTAATACACGTTAGTCTCGGAGACTGCGAATTTCTCCGAGATGAGCTTGACGGAAACCCCTGCCTCCCGGAGGTTGCGGATCTCCCTAACCTCGTCCTCCGTCAGCCTGGCTCCTGGGGGCGGGAGCGGCTTCTGGGTTGCCGGATCATAGGTGTCATCGGGACGGGACGTACCGCGAATGGCTGTCCGGACTGTGGACTCCGATACATTAAACATTCTCGCCAACTCCCTTGTTCGCGCACCCTCCGCCCTTAACTCTCGGATGCGGGTAATAACATCCATTGGAGTCATCCGGAATTTCGGAACCCACCCTGACGGGTCGTAGGTCTCGTCCACCCACACCTCTCCCGCGAGAACCCTGCGGATGAGGGTCTGTGCGACTTCAAATTCGGTGGCTAGGCGGGCTACGGGGACATACTCCTTAGATGCCCGTGTTCGCATGTCTCGAACATCCGCCCAAGTCAGTTTTGCTCCCGGGTTCTTCTCCCCCGGATACGACATCTTTCGCTTCGATTCGTCGGAGTGCTTAAACCCGGGCGTTTGCCCCTCGCCCCCGCCCGCTTGGTTGAGGCGGGCCTGGCCGATGTTCCTAAGCCCTGCTATTAGTGCCACTTCCGCTTCCAGCGCCTCCTCTCGGGTTGGGTACTCATGGAGCGCGATAAACTCCACTACGTCGCGCTCTCCCCGGTAATTCCTCATCCAATTGGGGAACGGGCCGTTTGTCTTCCCCGTAAGGGCGGCGTTCCAATGGGCGTTCTGTCTAGCATGAAGTAGCCCCGAGGTTACCCCTGTGTACAGGCACTCCTGTGGTGCGCGAGGGTGAAACACCCCGTAAAGAATCGTAGTCATGTGTCCTCCAAGCGTGCAGTTGATCTACACCCCTAAGCCTACCACACGATTACCAGTACATCGGCATCCCCGGGCCTCGAATTGCCGCTTGGAAGTCGTCCATCGGGGCTACATCCGCTCGATCCTCGGACAGTACGGCCCCGAGGGGGAGGTTATTGTAGGGGTTCCCTGTCCACGGGCTCAAGTCAATCGACGCATACACTGCCGCATCCCCAAGGTCAGGCGACGAGACCCCACGCTTCGCCATATCCTCCTTACTCTCAAGGAGAATGTTGTCCGTACCCGAGGAGCGCTTTTTCAACTCCACGCTGAGAAGCTGTTCCTGGAGGTCGATGTCCTCCGTGTCGATGTCGATAAGCCCCTGCGAGAGGCGATCCTGAAAGTTCCACCAAGCCCACGCGCGGAAATTAAACCAACGAGACCTATCCGGGCTGGGATCGTTACCCAGAATCTCGTAGACATCGTACTTTCCGGCAGCGAGTTCTCGAACACGGTCAGCGATGGGGCCTCCGAGACCAACGCCGTCAATGCGGATGTCGGAAACGCCGTGGGAAAGAGCAAGGCTGTGGATACGATCTGCCGTCCTCATCGCGTCCGGCTCATTCCATGAGTCCACGTACCGGAGGTGGCCGTCCTGCCACTTGTAGATCGAGTTCTTATCCCCCCGCTTAGAACGGGAAACGTCAACCCCGAACACGGGACGACCGTCAGGGGACGGCACAATATTGCAGTCCAAACCCTTAGCTATATCCTCTGCCCGGATGAGCGTGAACCCCATATCCCACGCGAACTCACCCATAATGCGGGACGTCCAGCGCGACGACCCTTCTCCGTATTCTTCCCGCTTCGAGTCCAAGAATGACTCGTCGGAAAGAGCCTCCAACACTGCCTGCGGTGTCGTCTCCTTCTCGTCCGTGAAATTAGGGTTATGAATAACCGCAATTGTGAAATACTCCCAGTTTGAGGGCCGGGTCTTAAACAACTGACCCACATAGCTCGCCGGGTTGGTCGGGTTACAGATAATAAGGCGACGGTCATTCTTAGTAGTCGTAATGTTACCGAGAGCGTCAATCATCTCCTCCCGAAGACCCACGGCCTCATCCCCAATGGCAAGGACACCCTCACTCGCGTGAAGACCCTGGAAAGCGTCATCAGTCTTTTGATCCGGTGGCTTACGTCCGAACCCTACGATAACGCCCTGCTCCGTCTTCCAAATATGGTCAGATGTCACGTACCCCGGCAACTTGTGATCCACGAGCCCCTCTTTGAACCGCTGTTCGATCTTCGCCCGGAGAAGGTGAATCTCCCTCCACACGATAGCGCCAATCTGGGCTGTAGACGGGGCTGTAGACGCCACGAAGCAGTTAGGGTACCGGGTATCCACCCACCAGCAGATGAGCAACGCTGCAAGGAACGATTTCCCCACACCATGCCCTGCCTTCACAGCGGTGTTCTTATTCACCGCTACAGACATGGCAATCTCAGCTTGACGGCTCCACAAGTGAACCCCGGCAACCTCCTTCGCCCACAGTACAGGGTCAAACTTATACGTGTGCTGTTTCCGGCGAGCCTCAATTTGGCTAAACGCACCATCCGCTACAAGAAAAAGACTCAACGTGAATCAAGCTCCCGTGCTGCGGGAATGAGGTGAGACTGGAAGATGCCCAGAAGCTCCGTCAACTCCAAATCATGCGTAGTAGCGACCTCTTCCAACGTGCGGGTCACGGTAGTGTCCACCAAACGCATTAGCTCCCGAATACGCATCTGGTTCAAAGCGTCAATAGCCCCGCTACTAGACTTCTCAATCTGACGCATCTCACCCAACACCGTCTTAATAGCCCCCACAGCCACCGTGAGAAGCTTAGAACCCGAATCGGTATCATCAGCACTGTCATAGTCACTCCGGGCCGTATCCGCAATATCCTGAAGGTCTACGAGAAGCTTCGTGCGCTTCTGGTCAATCGTAAGCTCATCCACCCCATCCAAAAGCTCGGTGCGAATACGCGCAACCGTCTCAACCGGAAGACCCGTCTCCTCAGCCATCTTCCGAACCGACTTGCGACCAATAGACCGCCAAATCAGCTTCTCGATACGGCTATCAATCTCAAACTCTTCCAACTCACCCATAAACCCTCCTCTACGTCTGCCGCCCTAACAGTAAGCACTCGAACTTCGAGCCTGTGTCTTGGGGTCACCCCCGCAGGGTTTCTGGTTTGACGGCAACACCTACTACAAACCCTTTTTCGGCTTACCCCTAGTTTACTACGAGAGAAAGTGAAACCCCCTCCAGGAGGCGCAATGCCTACAACCAGAGGGGGTATCCGCACCCAAGGGAGGGAAGGTGCGTTTCTGTGACGGGGGAAGGGAGGGAACCCCGTCGTTACTAGTCTACTGCATGTGTACCGCGACCATGCTCCGCCTTAAACTCTTCAGCAGTCAAGGCGTCCCGGCGATCCTCCACAAGAAGATCATGCAACGCCCAGAGCGACCCCAGGTGCCCCTCCTCACGAGGATAAACCGTCACGCCCGCCTCCCGGTGAAACCACTGATACGTCTGGCTGATTTCCTGCTCTACTTCTTCAAGTGTGTATGCGTTTCCCATATTAAACCGTCATCTCCTGAACTTCTCCTCCGGTGTAGAGGTCCCAGTCTCGGGCAATCTCAACTGATTTTTTCGGCGACGCGCCTGCCGACAAGGCCCCCAAGGCATACTGGCTTCCGCTCCCCACGGCATAAGTGCCGCTTTCGTCGCGAACGAAGGAAAGGTTCCCGGAAAGGTAGCCCGTATCACCTCCTACAGAGATGATAACATGGGCCTCTGTACTAAATGAATCGGACTCACCCACGTCCACACTCTTGAACTCCTTGATAATCGCAGGCACTAGGGTTCGCACAATCCACGCCTCATTATCGAAGTCAGGTTCGTACTCCTTGCGGTCCGGGACACCCATGTACTTCAGAACATCCGACGCTCGCCCCAAACCCGCCACCCCAAAGGTTACAGGCCCGTTCTGGAACACCTTCACGGCTCCCAGCATGGAGCGGTGCTGCCACGTCGTCTGAGAGTCCCACGCGAACTTTACGCCCTTGGCCGTCTTAACCGCTACAATCGTTGTCATCGTTGTCCTCCCGTGCAATAAGAATAAGCGTGCAATACCCAATAATGTCCCGAATCGTGTCGTCCCCTGGGAACTCGTGGCCCTGCTTGACCCTATTAATCTTGTCGTCCAGACGCACGTACAGTTGCTCCAGGGTATCCGCCTTCGAGAAGATGCGAACGGGGTCTAGGGCGGAATTACCGTAAGCCGTATTCTTCTCTACGAGCAACGTCGCCATGTCGTCGAGGATGGTGCGTACCTTTTGATCGAAAGAACTCTCCCCCTGCTTGGCATTATCCGTAACGAGTTCCACCGCGAACATGCCCACATCTGGGCAAACGACGTGAATACTGTAGGCACGAACGGAACTCTCTTCACGGACAACCGGGACCTCGACTACATCTACGATGTCCCCTGCCCCGTACCCATCGTATGCCCCCGCCCAGCCCGTCCCTACGAGCCGAACCCGGTCGCCTACCTTTACTTCAATTGCCATCTTTTGCTCCCTTGTTCTCACGTCGATGTCCGCACCCCTGTTAAAAGTGTACCCCCGAAAAACACGAAAACCCCGCCAAAGCAGGGCGAACGTGTGATCGTTACGAAACCGTTATCTTGTGAGAAGAGTGATAATCCCGAAAATCGTACCCGACATAACACCCGCAAACGAAACCATAAGACCCCAAAACCAGCGATTCTTCGTGTTCCGCTCCCGGTCAGCATCCTTAACATTGTTGAACCCCTGGGACACCTCCAGCTTCATATCCTTAAACCCAGACTCCATCTTAGCCTCCAGATGATCGTCCTTAGCATCAAGGCGCTGAATCGTAGCGTTGAACTCGCCCTTGGTGACCATCTCATTGATACGGTTTTCCACCCGAGTAAACCCCAATTCCTGCGAAGAACGAAGAGACTCAATAGCCGTAGACAGATGAGCGTCCACTGCCTCCGACGCCTGCGGGTAAGGGGCATTCACCTCAGACACGCCTACAGGTGCGGGGTGTTAGGGGTATCCACCGCAAAGCCGAAAACCGTGCGCGCAGCAGTCCACCCGGCAAGAACAGGAACCGTCAAGGCAAGCAAGTCAAACGCATCCGTCGCCGCATCCACCGCCATCGAAATAACCAGCCCCGCGCCGATCACATCCAGCACCACTCGGGCAATCCTCCGCGCACGGGGGTTATGAATGACGACGTTTGGTGTCTGGGCAGGAAAACTCATCAGGTGTCCTTCCGGGGGAAAAGTATCTCCCTCTAGTTTATCACCCAGGTTCGCAATCCTCCGACAACCCCGTGCAACACGGGCACTGATGACACGCCGCACACATCAGCGCAGGATCTTCGTCGCCTATAGGTTGGAGGTTGTGCGCCACAGGAACTCCTTCAATTTTGAAAAATAATTATCGGTACGAGCCTAACACGGAAAAAAATCCCCAGGAACGAAAACGGGAATTGAAATATTTTTGGGCGATGAAACCCCTGGAATGGAGTGTGAGCTTACTGCCTCTCCGCCAGCCAGGAGCCCCCCGCCGTTAGCACAATTCGAGACCTTTGTCAACTTTGACTTTCGACTAAATATGTGATACGCGCGCACGCGTGCCTATCCTCCCCCGTTGCCAGCTCGCGCCATTCGATGCCCGCATCACGCCGAGAAACTAATCGAAGAAACTTTGCGTTTCGGCTTGACTTCCCCCGCAATACGCGAGAGAATAAAGACATGACAAACACCGCACCTGCACTTGACCGCAACGCTTCCGCCGCTAATCGCGCACGCTTCGCCGCTCCCGCGCGTACCGTCGCCGCTCCTGCCCGCGTTGCCACGTCGGCAGACTACGCACCCACGACCGCCGCCTACATGCGCGACCTGAACCGCACGGCGGCACGGGTACTGTGGAGCACGGCCCCTAACATGGCCGCCGTTGCAGCCGCCGCCGTCACACCTCCCCCGCGCGGGTCGAAGGCATGACGCGCCGCTCGCGCCGGTACTACGTCATTCGGGGTATCGTGCGTACTGTGTGGATTACTTCCGCCGTCGTCTTTTGTTTCTATTGCGTCATTCGTTAGGAGTAGCCATGTTCTCATCTCAGGCCGGTATCGCCGCCTTCCACCCTCACGCAGTACTCGTGCCCGCGTACTCTTTCACTCCCGTGCCCACTATCGTGCGCACCACCATCACCGCTATCCCATCGTTCTAAGGATCTCACCGTGTACACTCGAATCGACTGTCCCACCTGCGACCGAATGGGCCGCGTGACTGTTATCCTGCCGAATGGCAACCTGACCACGGCTACCTGTTCCACCTGCTCGGGCGGAGGCGTCATGTTCGAGCACTATGACCCGGACTGCAAGTTCTGTAACGCCGCGAACGCCGGAGCGCAACCGATTACGCCGATGTTCGAGTGGACCCCCACCGACGTTTACGCTTAGGGCTTGACATTCGCACGCGTACCTGATTAACTGTAGTTATCAGCAACCAACCGAAGGGTACACCATGCACACTCTCCACACCCCGCAGGCCGTCCGCGATATCGCCCGTGTCACCGAAGACCTCCGTTATTTGAACATTAGCGGTGACCGCGTGCGTATCGGGTACACCACTACGACAGGCAAGACCGTTAAGATCGATAGCATGACCGCCGCGGATGCCGTACTCTATATCGACGCTACTATCGACGTTCTCTCTACCTTCGATATCGGGCTTGCGTCCCTCATCATCTGGCGCCAGGACTGACCTAGCCTCACGCCCCGACACACCAGGAGACACACCATGACTACCAATTGCACCGCGTATTGTTCTACTAGTCAACCAACACAAGGGAATGAAGACATGGCCGTTCACTATCAGCGCACGCACGTTCGCAACGCCGCCGACCTTCGCGCTATCGCAGATCACGCGGGTAGCTATTTCTTCTCACGTGACTCTATGCGATTCTTCAAGTCACGCCTGCTCGAAGGTGTCTACCACAGCGGCGACTCTAAGGCCGTGCCGGGCGGCGTGTT
>Ga0181556_1001614_pt1 | contig 22158 bp, 19 predicted proteins | sample 011ome_14_FD_148651 | JGI IMG/M metagenome (GOLD analysis project Ga0181556, IMG submission 148651) | Coastal salt marsh microbial communities from the Groves Creek Marsh, Skidaway Island, Georgia - 011505AT metaG (spades assembly) | ecosystem: Environmental > Aquatic > Marine > Intertidal zone... | reverse complement strand
GAGGACGGCAAATCCTGCAAGACCTGCAAGACCGAACATCAAAAGGACTTGGCCAAGGCCGACCGTCTTGGCGGCGGCCTTGAGAAGCATATCCTCAACGGCAAACCCCGCCATCGCGGCAACCATGAAGAGGCTGCCGCGCAGGTTCGCGCTCAGGTGGCGAAAGTGGCTCAGTTGATCAGGCCAGCGTGGACCATGGCGGCGCGGATACGCTCCTTGGTCTCGTCCGTCAAGGTGGTCAGCGGCGAGCGGACCTCGTCGGAACACATCCCCAGAAGCGAGAGGCCGTATTTCGCGCCTGCAACACCCGGCTCGAGGAAGATCGCCTCATGCAGCGGCATGAGCCGGTCCTGATAGTCGAGCGCGGTCTTGTAGTCGCCCGCGAGGGTGGCTTCCTGAAACTCGGCGCAAAGCTTGGGTGCAACGTTCGCTGTCACCGAGATGCAGCCGACGCCGCCATGCGCGTTAAAGCCAAGCGCGGTCGCATCTTCGCCCGAGAGCTGGATGAAATCCTTGCCACAGCTCATGCGCTGCTTCGGCACGCGGCTGAGATCGCCGGTCGCATCCTTGACGCCGACGATCATCGGCAGCTTGGCAAGCTCGCCCATGGTGGCAGGGGCCATATCGACGACCGAACGGCCTGGGATGTTGTAGATGATGATCGGCAGGCCGCATTTGGCCGCCTCTTCGTAATGGGCAATCAGGCCGCGCTGGGTCGGCTTGTTGTAATAGGGCGTGACGACAAGCGCCGCATCGGCGCCAGCCTTCTTGGCGGCGGTTACAAGGCGGACGGTCTCGATGGTGTTGTTTGATCCAGCACCGGCAACGACCGGAATGCGGCCAGCGGCCACCTTGACCACCGTCTCAACAACGAGGTCGTGCTCTTCGTGGCTGAGCGTCGGGCTCTCGCCCGTGGTGCCAACGGGCACGAGGCCGTGGCTGCCTTGCTCGATATGCCACTCGACAAGTTTCTTCAGCGTGTCGAGATCCAGCTGGCCGTTCTTGAACGGCGTGACGAGGGCGGGGAGAGACCCTTTGATCATGACGCGCTTCCTTTGGTTGTCGGGCTGACTCGCCCGTTGTGAAATCGCGCGGAACCTAGACGGGTTTCCGCCGATTGCCAAGATTCCCATTGCCACGGCCAAAAGGCCAGCTACCCTTTGGAAAAACGAGCAGAAAGACAATTATGGGCCTTTGCAGCCTTCTTTTGTGTGCCGCCCTTTTGGGTGCGGGCGCGGCGCAGCCACTTGCGGCGCAGTCGTTGACCTCGGCGTTCGAGGCGGCGGCAAAGTCCGATTGGCCGGTGGCCACGTCGCAACTTTCGCAAAGCGATGCGCTCACCCAAGACCTATTGATCTGGACATGGCTCCGCGCTGAGGATTCATCCGCGCCCTTTTCGATCTATCGCGATTTTCTAGCCCGCCGCGCTGATTGGCCCGGCCTTGATCGCCTCAGGGCGCAGGGCGAATTGGCGATCCCGACCGGAACACCGGCGGGCGAGGTGATAGCGTTTTTTGCCGGAGCGAGGCCGCAAACTGGCGAAGGGGCGGTGAAGCTGATCAACGCCCTTTCGGCACAAGGGGATAACGATGGCGCGGCCAAGATGTTGCGCGAGGTTTGGCGCAGCGTTTCGCTGACCGAGGAAGGGCAGGCAGCCTTGCTCGCCGCTTATGGCCGGAGCCTCGCGCCACTTCACGCCGAGCGGGCTGATGCGGCACTCTGGGCGGGACGAACGGGCGATGCCTCGGCGGTGCTCGATCTGGTTCCTGCTCGCGACAAGCCCGCTCTGGCCGCGCGGATCGCGTTGCAGCGCGGGGCCGCGGATGCGGACCGTCTCTATAGCGCTCTTCCCACCGCCGAGCGCGAGACGCCTGGCGTCGCCTTGGCCCGATTCAACCAGTTGACCGGCCGTGGCGATTATACCGAGGCGGCGGCATTTCTATTGGCCCGCAGTGGATCAGTGGCCGCCCTTGGCCAGCCCGCGCGTTGGGCCGGGAGCCGCGGCATTGTGGCGCGATGGCTGATGCGCGAGGGCGATTATGGCCGCGCCTATGAGGTCGCCCGCCAGCACCAGATGAGCGCCGCCGATGGCGAAGGCTTCGCCGATCTCGAATGGCTGACCGGCTATATCGCTCTACGCTTCCTTGCCGATCCGACCGCCGCCATCGCCCATTTCGACGCGATGGCCCGCGCGGTCAGCGGCCCAATCTCTATGTCGCGTGCAGGATATTGGTTGGGCCGCGCCCATGAGAAGCGGGGCGATCAGGTCTCCGCCGCAGCCGCCTATGCAGGCGCCGCCCAATTCCAGACGGCATTCTATGGCCTTCTTGCCGCCGAACGGCTTGGCCTGTCGCTCGACCCCTCCTTGGCGGGCCGCGAGGCATTTTCCGACTGGCGGCAGGCGCCCTTCGTCGGCACCGAGACAACGCGTGCCGCACTGACTCTTTTGAGCGCAGGTCAGCGTAGCGGAGCAGTTCAGTTCTTCCTGCAACTCGCCCGCCGCCTCGAAAGAACCGAGCTTGGCCAGCTTGATCAAATCCTGGCCGCTATGAACGAGCCGTTCTTTCAGGTGCTTGTCGCTAAAACGGCGCTCGATCGCGGCATCCTGATCCCCGCCGCCTATTTCCCGATCCATCCACTCGCCGAGATGGACTTGCCCGTCGACAGGGAGCTGGCCCTCGCCATCGCGCGCCGCGAGTCGGAGTTCAACGCGACCGTGGGAAGCCCCGTCGGCGCGCTTGGCCTGATGCAGGTAATGCCGGGAACGGCCGAGATGGTCTCGAAAGACCTCGGGCTTAGCTATGATAAATGGCGGCTGGTGAACGATTGGGAATACAATGTCACTCTTGGCACCCAGTATCTTGCCGACCTTGAAGAGCGCTTCGGCCCCTCGCCGGTGATGATCGCCGCCGGCTATAACGCGGGCCCGCGGCGGCCTCAGGAGTGGATGGATGCTCGCGGCGACCCGCGGCAGGGAGAGATCGACGTGGTGGACTGGATCGAGATGATCCCCTTCAAAGAAACCCGCAACTACGTCCAGCGTGTCACCGAAGCGATCCCGATCTACCGTGCAAGGCTGACCGGTCAGACAGGCACAATCCGCTTTGCCGAACTTCTGATCGGGGAAAAGCCGCTGATCCGGCCCCGCGCCCGGCCCGAGCCGTCGATCCGGCCGGAAGCGCGGCCGTGATCAAGCCCGCTTGCGGCGCTCGCGCCAGAGGGTGAAAAGGCCAGCGCTGACGACGATGCCGGCGCCGATCGCCACGTTCAGGCGTAGGGTCTCGCCAAAGACAAAGATGCCGAGGGCCGAGGCCCAGACAAGCTGGAGATAGGCGAAGGGCTGAACCGCGCTCGCCTCGGCCACCTCGTAACATTTGATGAGAAGGTAATGCGCCGTCGCGCCGGTGACGCACAAGAGCGCCATCCATATCCAGTCGTAGGCGGTCATCGGTTCCCAGTGGAAAACGCCGACAGCCGTCATCACCACAGCGCCGGAAACACCGGTCCAGAAAAACGAGGTCGCAGCGCTGTCTTTGCGGGCGGCAAAGCGGGTCAGAAGACCATAGAGCGCGAACATAAGGGCCGACATCATCGGGATGACGGCGACAGGCGAGAAGACAGCGACGCCCGGCTCGAGGATGACGAGAACCCCGACAAAGCCCACACCGATCGCCGCCCAGCGCCGCCAGCCAACGGCCTCACCCAAGACGGGCCCCGAAAGCGCCGCAACGAGAAGCGGATAGGCTGCAAAGATCGCGTGGCTCTCGACGAGGCCAAGTTTTACGAAGGCCAGCACCATGACGCAGATTTCAGCGGCAAGCAGGACACCACGGAAAATCTGGAGGAAGGTCTGGGTCGTCGCTGCCGCGGCGCGGATCGAGCCTTCTTTGCGGCTTGCCAGAACCATCACGAAGGCGGCAAAGAACCAGTAGCGGATCATCACCACCATGAAGACGTTGTAGTGGCTGGCAAGATAGCGGCTGATCCCGTCTTGCATCGCAAAAACAAAGGTCGTGGCGATCATCAGCCAGATGCCGAGGCGGGTATTTGACTGCATCAGGGCTTCCTTGCGCGCGTCATATGTCTTTTGCGGCCATAGCCCGCGATACGGGTCACGTCAAAGCCCGCGTCGGCCAGCGCGCGCCGCACATGGCCTGCGGCCGTATATGTCGCAGCGGTGCCGCCCGATTTCGTGTGGCGCCCGACCTCCGTCATCAGCCCCTCGCCCCAAAGCTCGGGGTTCTTGGCGGGGGAGAAGCCGTCAAGGAACCATGCGTCGGCGGCAAGGTTTTGGGCGGGCAGGGTATCGCGCGCATCACCGAGGACGAGGGTGAGAGTGACATCGCCGAAATCATAGGGACCAGTGCCGGAGGCGAGGGCAAGTGTCAGTTCTCCCCGCAGCTCTCCAAGCTCTGGGAAAGCCGCCAGTGCCCGCTCGCGATCGGCGCTCGCCATCGGAAAGGCTTCGAAGGTGGTGAAATGAAACCGGCCCTTGGCGCCGCTTTGCCGCCATGCCGCGAGCGTCACAAGGAAATTGAGGCCGGTGCCAAAGCCCAACTCGGCGATCGGGAACCCATCCGCAAACCGCGCGGGCAGATCGTTGCCTGCCAGAAACACGTGGCGGGTTTCCTCAAGCCCGTTGTCGAGCGAGAAATAGGGATCGTCGAACCGGCGCGAGATAGGGATCTTTTCGTCGCGCCAATCGAGGTCGGGCTGCTGGTTGTTCATCGCCGGATGCCTTAGGGTCGGCGCGACTTTGGAGGCGGGGCGCGGCAATGACAACGGCAGATGTGACGATCTATGGCGCGGGTGTTTTCGGCCTATCGGTCGGCTGGGCCTGCATCCAGCGCGGGGCCAAGGTGCGAGTGATTGATCCGGCGGGCGTGGCCTCGGGATCGTCGGGCGGCCTTGTCGGGGCGCTTGCGCCGCACGTTCCCGAATTGTGGAACGACAAGAAAGAGTTTCAATTTCAGAGCCTTATCATGTCCGAAGGCTTTTGGCGCGGCGTCGAAGACGCGGCGGGCGTCAGCACCGGATATGCCCGCTCGGGCCGTCTTCAGCCAATTCTGGACGAGGCGGCGCTCGATTTTGCCAAGACCCGTGCGATCAACGCGGTCGATCTCTGGCGCGGGCAGGCCGAATGGCACATCGTCGAAGCCGCTGACCATGCCCCTTGGGCGCCAATTTCGCCGACCGGATTTCTCGTCTGGGATACACTCTCGGCCAGCATCCATCCCCGCCGCGCCACGACAGCGCTCGCCCGTGCCATCGAAAAGAAGGGTGGCGAGATTGTCGGCGAAGGGCCCGAGGAAGGCGTCGTCCTTCACGCGACCGGTTGGCGCGGGCTGATGGAGCTGTCTGAGCGGCTCGTCAAGGTCGTGGGCAATGGCGTGAAGGGGCAGGCGGCACTTTTGGCCCTCGATGTCCGAGGCAAGCCGCAGCTTTTTGGCGACGGTATCCATCTTGTCCCGCATGAGAATGGAACGCTGGGAGTCGGTTCTACCAGCGAGCGTTTCTTCGATGATCCAACCGGGATTGACCAAGGGCTCGACGATCTCCTCCTCCGTGCCGAAGCGGCTTTTCCGTTCCTTCAGGGCGTGCGTGTTCTTGAGCGCTGGGCTGGCGTGCGCCCCCGCGCGATGACCCGCTCGCCCATGCTCGGGGCGCATCCGCTTCACGAGGGGCAGTTCATCGCCAACGGTGGCTTCAAGATCGGCTTTGGCATGGCGCCCAAGGTGGGGGAGGTGATGTCCGACCTTATCCTTGAAGGCCGCGACGCGATCCCCGAGGGCTTCCGCCCCGAGGCAAACCTCTAGGACGCCGCCGCTTCCATACACTGCCGCCCGTCCGGCCCGCGCACCCAAAGCCGCCCCGCCTTCCAGCAAAAGGCCGCCTCCTCGCCATCGAAAAGCGGCGCGGTTGCGCGATAGGAAAACTCGCGCATCGGCCGCCCTAAAGCCTCCTCCGCCAGAAGCATCAGCATCTGCACCAGAAGGGGCCCGTGCACCACAAGGCCGGGATAGCCCTCGACCTCTTGGGCATAGGGCTTGTCGTAATGGATGCGGTGGCCGTTGAAGGTCAGCGCCGAGTAGCGAAAAAGCGCGGTGGAATCGAAGCTGCGGTGCAAGGCCCGTTCTTCATCAGTCGCGGCAACCGGCGGCACCGGCTTCACCGCGTCCGGCGCCGGATCCTGTCGGTAGACGATATCCTGCCACTCGGTCAGCGCGAGGCCGCCGCGCTGAAGGATATCGTGCCGGATCCGCACAAAGGCGAGGGGGCCGGTCTTGCCGTCCTTTCGTGTCACGCTTTCGATGGACGAGCGCCGCTCGGCCTTGACACCCGCCAAAAGGCCGCTGTGAAAGGCCAGCTTGCCCGCCGCCCACATCCGCCGCGGCAGGCCCATATCGGGGATGAAGCCGCCGGTTTTCGGGTGCCCGTCGCGGCCAAGCTCCTGCGGTGGGCGCGGATCCCAAAAATAGAGCTGATGAAAGTAAGGCGGCAAGGGATCGCCGCTTTCGATCCTTGGCTCTGCCCCCAGTGTTGCTTCCATCGCCCGCGCGCGGGCGGGATCGAGCGGGTCGGTGACGGATTGCGTTTGCTTTGATATCTCCTGCATGATCAAGGCCTAGCGCGAAGCGGAAAGGATGAAAATGCCCTCAGTGGAGGCTCTCGACCATCTGGTGCTGACCGTGGCCGATATTGGCGCCACCGTCGCTTTCTATGAGCGCGCCTTTGACATGACAGCGGAACACTTCACCGTCGCCGATCGGACGACACGCACAGCCCTGAAATTCGGCAGCCAAAAGATCAATCTGCATCAGGCAGGGGCCGAGTTCGCGCCCCATGCCAAACGGCCGACCCGAGGCTCGGCAGACTTATGCTTTCTCTCTGCCGATCCACTGGCGGGGTGGCAATCGCACCTTGAAACCCACGGCCTCGCGATCGAAGACGGCCCTATCAAGCGCACCGGCGCGAGGGGGCCGATCCTCTCGATCTACCTACGCGATCCTGATGGAAACCTGATCGAAATATCCAACCAAGCCTGACGCGAGCGCCGTTGCACTTCCCACCGCGCTGGAACATGGTGGCGGCGCGTTGAGGGAGGGTATTCCATGCGTCACGGCGGCCAGATTCTTGCCGATCAGCTCAAGCTTCACGGCGTGCGCCGGGTCTTTTCGGTGCCAGGCGAGAGCTTTCTCGCGGCGCTCGACGGGCTTTACGAGAGCGGTATCGACAACATCGTTTGCCGCCACGAGGGCGGCGCGGCGATGATGGCCGAAGCCTATGGCAAGATGACCGGCACCCCCGGCATCGCTTTCGTGACCCGTGGCCCCGGCGCGACCAACGCCTCTGCTGGCATCCACATCGCGCGGCAGGATTCGACGCCGATGATCCTTTTCGTGGGCCAGATCGACCGCAGCCACCGCGACCGCGAGGCCTTTCAGGAGATCAACTATCGCGAGGTTTTCGGCGGCCTTGCCAAATGGGCGACCGAGATCGACCAGACCGAGCGCCTGCCCGAATACATTCGCCGCGCCTTTGCCGTGGCTACTTCGGGCCGCCCCGGCCCGGTGGTGCTAGCGCTCCCCGAAGATATGCTGAGCGCGATGGCCGATGTGGCCGATGAAGCGCCCGCCACGCGCCCCGCCGCGCCCGACCGCTCGGGGCAGGCACGCGCCGCGCTTGATTGGCTGGCCGAGGCCGAGCGCCCGCTCGTCGTGGTCGGCGGCCCGCACTGGTCCGCCACCGCCGCCGCCGATCTTGCCACCTTTGCTGGGCGCGAGAATGTCCCTGTGGCGCTGGCTTTCCGGCGGCAGGACTATCTCGACAACCGGCACCCGTCTTATGCCGGCGATCTGAATGTCGGGATTAACCCCAAACTCGCCAAACGGATGCGCGAGGCCGACAGGCTCCTCGTCATCGGCTCGCGCCTCGGCGATATCGCGACGCAAGGCTACACCCTTTTCGATAGCCCGGGCGTACGCCCGAAAATCGCCCATATCCACGCTGACGCGGACGAAATCGGCCGCGTCTTCTCTCCTGATTTTTCGGCGGTCAGCGATGGCCCTTCCTTCGTCGCCGCTCTCGCCGCCCTGAACGGCACCGGCAAGGATTGGTCGGATTGGACCGCCTCTGCCCGCGCCGATTATCTCGGCTGGGCCAAAACCTTCCCAAGCCCCGGTGATGTGAAACAGGAAGAGGTGATTGCTTGGCTCTCGGCCAACCTTCCCGAGGATGCCATCGTGACGAACGGGGCGGGCAATTATGCCGCCTGGCTGCACCGCTATTTCATCTACAAGGGCTACGGCACCCAGCTTGCCCCGACCTCCGGCTCGATGGGCTACGGTTTCCCCGCTGCGGTTTCCGCCTCGTTGGAAAACCCCGAGAAGACGGTGGTCTGCCTCGCCGGAGACGGCTGTTTCCAGATGACCCTCAACGAGATGTCGACCGCCAAGCAATATGGCGCGACGCCGATCGTTGTTGTCGTCAATAACGGCCGTTACGGCACGATCCGGATGCATCAGGAAAAGCACTATCCGGGCCGTGTCTCAGGCACGATGCTGCAGAACCCTGATTTCGCCGCCCTTGCCCGCGCCTATGGCGGACATGGCGAGACTATGCTGAGAACCGAGGAATTTGCGGGAGCCTTTGCCCGCGCCAAAGCATCCAACCTTCCGGCTGTGATCGAGCTTGTCGTCGACGAGCAGGCGCTGGGAACCTCGCTCACCCTTGATGCCGCCCGCGCGGCAGGAGAGGCGGCGAAAAAGAAATAGGGGGCGCTGCCCCCTCTGCCTTCGGCATTCACCCCCGGAGTATTTGGAGCCAAAAGAATGCCGTTTCTTTTGGCCGAAAATACTCCGGGGGAGTCTCCGCAAGGAGACGGGGGCAGAGCCCCCTAAAACTCGACGCCGATCTGCGCCTTGATGCCGGACCGGAAGGGGTGCTTGATAAGCTCCATCTCGGTCACAAGGTCGGCGATCTCAATGAGATCGTCGTGGGCGTTGCGCCCCGTGAGGACGACATGGGTCATCGGCGGCTTTTCCTCGGTCAGAAATTTCACGACATCGGCGATATCCACATAATCATAGCGGATGGCGATGTTGATCTCGTCGAGCAGGACCATTTTGTTGGCCGGATCGCGGATCAGCTCTTTCGCCTTGGCCCAGGCGGCCTGCGCCATTTCTGTATCGCGGGATTTGTCCTGAGTTTCCCAGGTAAAGCCCTCGCCCATGGTGTGAAACTCGCAGATATCGGTGAAGGATCGCAGGATCAGGTCACGCTCGCCTGTGCTCATCCCGCCTTTGATGAACTGGACCACGGCGCATTTCATGCCGTGGGCGATGCAGCGGAAGATCATGCCGAAGGCGGCGGACGACTTGCCCTTGCCCTTGCCGGTATGAACGATGATCAGGCCTTTCTGATCGGTCTTGGTGGCCATGATCTTGTCGCGGGCGGCCTTCTTCTTGGCCATCTTCTTGGCGTGGCGGTCGTCGTCTTCGGTCATAGCGGCCTCCGGTAGGTGATGGACGTGGGGCGATCATAGCCTTCATGAGCGGTGCGGGCGAGTTCGGTGAAGCCCATCGCCTCGAAGGTTTGTTGATTCTCGACGAGCTCGATGCGGGTCTGTAACTCGAGAGTGAGCAGGTCCAATTCGCGCGCACGGCGTTCGGCGAGGTCGATCAGGGCGCGCGCATGGCCCTTGCCGCGCTCGGTCGATGCAACGGCGAGTTTGCCGAGGTAGAGCGCGTCTGCCTTGGGCGTCAGCACGATGCAGGCGACCGGCGGTGATCCCATCACCCAAACTTCGCTAGTCGCCAGATCATCGGCCGTCAGGCGGTACATCGACGAGGGCGGGTCGATCCGGCCTTCCATGAAAGCAAAAGCCGCGCGGATCAGTGCGAGGGTCGCGGGCAGGTCTTCGGGCGTGGCGCGACGGGGGATCACAGGAGGCCCCCGATCCGGGCGCGGGCCGAGTTGGATTTGGGCTGCCAGAGGCCGCGGTCGATCGCTTCTTGCAGGCGCTGAGCGATCTCGCGCAAGGCCGGTGCGTTATGCTCGGCGATGAAGTCGCGGGTCGCCTCGTCCTCAAGGAAGGCGCTTTCGACCAAATCGAAATGATGCCCGCGCACCGCGCCCGTCGTGGCGGCGAAGGCGAAGAGATAATCGACCGTGGCTGCGATCTCGAAGGCGCCTTTGTAGCCGTGCCGCTTGACGCCGTCGATCCACTTGGGGTTCACCACGCGGCTTCGCACCACGCGGGCGATCTCATCGTCGAGGGTGCGGATCACCGGACGCTCGGGTCGGGAATGGTCGTTGTGATAGATCGGGCGGTCCTGTCCTTGAAGGTTCGAAACCGCCGCCGCCGCGCCGCCTTCGAACTGGTAGTAGTCGTCGCTGTCGAGAAGATCGTGCTCGCGATTGTCTTGGTTTTGTACGATCGCCTCGACCTGACCCAGCCGCGCGGCAAAGCCTTCGCGATCGCGCGTGCCTTCGTCCGCCGCGCCGTAGCTATAGCCGCCCCAATCGAGATAGGCTGCGCCAAGGTCGGCCTTGTCCGACCAGATACGTTCGTCGATCAGGGCCTGTAGCCCCGCGCCATAGGCGCCCGGTTTTGAACCATAGACCCGTGCTGCCGCCTCGCCCCCTTTCGCGCGGGCGGCTGCGGGGTTGAGATCTGCGGGTTCATCGAGTGCCTGCACCGCGCGGGCGGCGCTGTCAAAGAGGGCAATAAGTTGTGGGAAGGCATCGCGGAAAAAGCCCGAGATACGGAGCGTGACGTCAACTCGTGGGCGGCCGAGGACGCCCCGGGGGAGGATTTCAAAGCCGGTGACACGGCGGTTGGCGCTGTCCCACTTGGGCTTTACGCCCATCAGCGCCAAGGCTTGGGCGATATCATCGCCGCCGGTGCGCATATTGGCGGTGCCCCAAGCCGTGACCAGCATGGTGCGGGGCCAGTCGCCGTGGTCTTGCAGGTGCTTCTCAATGAGAAGGTTGGCGGACTTCCACCCGAGCGCCCAAGCGGTCGGCGTCGGCACGGCGCGGCTGTCGACCGAATAGAAGTTGCGACCCGTGGGCAGAACATCGAGCCGCCCGCGTGTCGGCGCACCGGACGCGCCAGGGCGGACGGCGCGACCATCAAGGCCGGACAGCAGGCCCTTGCCCTCTTCGGGCCCGCAGGCGGCAACGGTGGGCAGCACGCGCTCGCGCAATTCGGAAAGAACGGCTGCAGAGGCGGGGCCGGGAGCCTCGGCGCCATCGACGAGTCGCTGGGCGAGAAGTTCCAGCCGCTCGACCGTATCGCCAGCGGTGCGCCATGGGCTGTCGCCCGTCAGCGCCTCGGGCTTTGCCCCTTCCCATGCCGCGCCGAGATCCGCGGAGAGGGGATCAAAGCCAAGACCAAGGTCGTCGGCCAGTGCGCGAAGGAGCGAGGCATTGCCACCCTTCCCGTCGCCGCGTGGCACACGGGTGAGGGCAATGGCGAGGTCGCGTGCCAGCGCGCCTTCGGGAGATTGCCCAAAGATATGCAGGCCATCGCGAATCTGCGCCTCTTTGAGCTCGCAGAGGTAGGCATCTAACTTGGCAAGATCGCCCTCTGTCTCGCCGGCAAAGCCTGCGTCAATTGCAAGGCCGGTCACATCGGCAAGCGAGAGGATCTCGCGGCGCAGGTGGTCGATGCGGCGCGGATCGACACCGGCGGCCTCGTAATATTCGTCCACCAGCGCCTCGAGATCGCGCAGAGGGCCATAGCTTTCGGCGCGGGTCAGCGGCGGGGTCAGGTGGTCGATGATGACAGCCTGCGCACGGCGCTTGGCTTGTGTGCCTTCGCCGGGGTCATTGACGATGAAGGGATAAAGATGCGGCAAGGGTCCGAGGATTGCCTCGGGCCAGCAAGTCTCCGACAAGGCGACCGCCCTGCCGGGCAGCCATTCGAGATTGCCGTGCTTGCCCATGTGGACGATCGCGTCGGCGGCAAAAACATTCCGCAGCCAGAAATAGAAGGCGAGGTAATTGTGCGGCGGCACAAGGTCGGGCGCGTGGTAGGTGTCGGTCGGGTCGATGTTATAGCCGCGCGCGGGCTGCAAGCCGACGACGACATTGCCATAGCTCAGGACCGAGAGTTTGAAGCGACCGCAATCAACCTCGCCTTCCTCGTAGAACGGATCTTCTTCGGGCTTGCCCCATCGCGCCTCGATATCGCGGCGGAGCTCGTAGGGCAGCTGGCCGTAAGCGATCTGGTAATCGGCATAGCTGAGATCGACGCCGCCTGTGCGCACCGCGCGGTCGGTAAGCCAGTTGGTTGGCCCCGCCATCATCGCGTCCATCAGCGCCTTGGCGTCGTTGGGCGCGTTGTGGAGGCGGTAGCCTGCATCGGCCAGAAGGTTCAAAACATGAACCGTTCCCGCAGGGGTATCGAGGCCAACGCCATTGGCGAGGCGGCCGTCCTTGTTGGGATAATTGGCAAGGATCAGCGCCACGCGCCGCTTGCCCGCCGCCTTGCTGCGCAGGCGTGCCCACGCGGCGGCGAGGGAGGCGACAAACTCGATCCGGTCGCCCCGCGCTTGATAGGTGGCGATAGGGCACTCGGTCGCCTCATCGAAATAGGCCTGCCCCTTGAAGCTGATCGCACGGGTGATGATCCGGCCATCTACCTCGGGCAGCGCCACGTTCATCGCAATATCGCGGGCGGAAAGGCCGGCCTTGCCGCCTTCCCAAGCCTCTTCCGTTCCGCCCGAGAGGATCACCTGAAAGACGGGGGCCTGATTGGCGAAGGGCGCGGCAAGCGGGTTATTGGCGGCGGGGTCATCGGCGTGCGGGCTGCCCACGGCGAAAGAGGTGCAGTTGAGGATCACGGCGGGCGGCGTGTCGGTGAGGAGCCCTTCCAGCGTCGCGGCGCTGAGGGGGTCTTTGAGGGAGGCGACGAAAACGGGCAGAGGATTGAGCCCAGCCCTGAGTAGAGATTTCACAAGGCGGTTGGTCGGATGCAGGCCGGCGCCTTGGACGAGCGCCCGATAGAAGACGACCGGCACTACAGGCGCGCCCTCGGTCCAACTTTCCTTGGCTGCCTCGGGCCCGCCGATCCCCGCGCCGGGCCAATAGACGCCTGCCCGCAGAAGCGGCGCGGCGGCGGCGGGCTTGTCGCCGCCATCCAGCATCGCCTTGGCATAGCGCAGGAAATTAACGCTGTTTTCCGGCCCGCCCTCGACGAGATAGGCCCAGAGCGCGTCGTAATCCTCGGGCGAGACAGTCGAAAGCCCGCGCAGCTCGGCATCCGGCTTGTCATCGCCGGGCAGCGCAGCGAATGGCACGCCCGCCTCATGGAGCCGCGCGGCGTATTGCTCGAGCCCGTATTTCCAATACCCCGCCCCGCCCAGAACCCGCGCGATCACCAGCCGCGAACGGGTGGTGCACTGATCCAGATGTAGGTCCACCGACATCGGATGCTGAAGGTTCATCAGGCTGGCAAGCCGCAGCGTCGGCGGTGCCTCCATCTCGCCCCGCGCGCCCGACAGCGCCGCAAGTTCGGTATCCGCAGCAGAGATCACCACCACGTCGGCAGGCGTCTGCCCAAGGTCGACCGGTTCCTTGCCGTCGTCGATGTTTCCGGGTGTCGCTGCAAGGAGGTGCATCAGATCGCCCCTTGTGGCAGGATGCCGTATACGGCAAAGGGCGCGGAACACCGCGAAAGGACGCGACTATGGATTACGGAAAATCGGGCAACCCCAAAGGCGGCCGACACGAGCCGCGCAACGCCTACGATCAGCAGCAGAGCGGGCCCAAAGGCTTTGGCCGCAAGGATGCCGACAAGGCGGCGCTTCTGGCCAAAATGAAGGCCAACGCCGAGAAAGCACAAAAGGTCGGCAAGTGATCTGACCGGCCGCGCTGTCACAGCGGCTTTTCCATGAACACGGAATGGGGGCCATCGACATAATCGCCGAAAGGACCGCAATCCTTGAAGCCGAGCCGGCGATAGAGCCGGTGGGCGGGATAGAGGTCGTCGCCGGTCTCAAGGCAGAGCCTCGTAATCCCCTCGGCCCGCGCGGCGGCATCAAGCGCCGTCACAAGCGCCTCGCCCGCCCCGCGCCCGCGCTTTGCTGGATCGACGAACATCGACTTCACTTCGGCATAGCCCTCTTTCCGCGCCAGCGCGACGCAGCCAAGCGGCTCGGCCCCATCCCATGCGATCCAGAAGGTGATCGTGGGATCGCACAGCTCGTCGATCGACAGGGCAAACATATGCTCGGGCGGATAGAGCGAGGCGAGATAGGCATGGCTCGCCGTCAGAAGGGCGGTGCCCTCCTTGGATTTTGGATCCGCGGTGCGAACCTCGATCGTCATGCGCGAAGCGCCTCCTCGATGGCGGCGCGGTCAAGTCCCGCCTCGCCGATCACCACAAGCCGCGTCTGGCGCGGCTGGGCGCCGAAGGGTTGATCGAAATAGGTATCGATACGCGGGCCGACGGCCTGAAGCGTCAGACGCATCGGCTTGCCTTCAACGGCGACAAAGCCTTTGAGACGCAAGATATCGTGATCGCGGATGATCGCGGCGACCCGTTCGGCAAAGCCCTTGGGATCAGTGATCTCGCCGCGGGTCACGACAAAGCTTTCAAACTCGTCATGGCCGTGATCGTGGTGGTGATCGTCGTGGTCGTCGTCTTCATCGTCGTCGTGATGGTGGTGGTGATGCACCTCGTGCCGCGCCTCTAGGTCGTTTTCCGCACCGATCCCCTGCCCGAGCAGCACATCCACCGGCAACGCCCCCATCGAGGCGCGAACCACCTGCACGCCCTCTCGGCTCTCGCTTTTCAGGCGGCTTGCCAGAGCTTCGGCCTCTTCGGGGGTCAAAAGATCGGTCTTGTTGACGACGATCATGTCGGCGCAGGCGATCTGATCCTCGAAAAGCTCCGAAAGCGGGGTTTCGTGATCGAGGTTTTCGTCCATCGCCCGCTGGGCATCGACGGCGGCGACGTTGTGGGCAAAGCGCCCCTCCGACACGGCCTTGCCGTCGACCACCGTCACCACGCCATCGACCGTAACCTTCGTGTTGATCCCCGGCCAGCTGAAGGCGCGAACCAAGGGTTGCGGCAGGGCAAGGCCCGAAGTCTCGATTACGATGTGATCGGGGCGGTTCTCGCGGGCGAGCAGCTTTTCCATCGTCGGGATGAAATCCTCGGCCACGGTGCAGCAGATGCAGCCGTTCGACAGCTCCATGATATCGTCCTCGGTGCAGGTCTCGGACCCGCAGCCCTTGAGGATATCGCCGTCAACGCCCATATCGCCAAACTCGTTGATGATGAGCGCGATCCGCTTGCCCTCGGCATTCTGAAGCATATGGCGAATAAGGGTTGTCTTGCCCGCACCGAGAAAGCCGGTCACGACTGTTGCAGGAATCTTGGCAGGCATGGCGGTCTCCGTTATCTGACCTTGTTCATGTGGCCCAAACGGGCCGGAAAGGGAAGACGATGACACAGCGCATCACCATCTGTTCAGGGTGCCGCGCGGCTGGCGGACAGTCGGGGGGCGAGGCGATGGCGGCGCAGCTTCAGGGCCTCCTTGGTGATCTGGCTTCGGTCGGAACGACCGACTGCATGATCGTCTGGGGCCAGCCCGTCACCGTGTCGGTCCGCGAAGAGAGCAAGGCCGCCTATCTTTTCTCGGGCGTCGATCCCGAAGCGCAGATCGAAGAGCTTGCCACCTTTGCCCGCCTCTACGCCGCAGCGCCGGACGGGATCATCGACGATGTCCGCCCCTGCGGCGAGCTGCGCTTTCGCCTGATCGGCCGCATCCCCGCCTAGGCAGGGCGCGACCAGACCGCGCCCGCCACCGTTCCGAGGATTGCCCAAGTGGCAGCACCGACAGCCAGCGACCGGGCGGCGTAATGCGCCGAAAGCTCCGCCGGAGCGATGCCGAAATAGGTGTCCAGCTCGGGCGCACCGATGACGTGTGGCGCAAGAAGCAGCAAAGCCCCTGCGGCGACCGCTACCGCCCCCCGCCCGAAGGCGAAAAGCCCAAGCCCGCCGATCGAGGCCGCCACCGTCGCCATCCACCAAAGCTGACGCCCGGCAAGATCCGCACCGATTGTGCCGGGAAGCTCGGGCGGAAGCCCCATCGCCGGCGCAAGCTGCACGGCGATGAAGCCGCAAAGGCCCCAGATCGCGCCGCTTTGGGCCGAGATTTTCGCCCCCGCGCGCTCTGCCAGCCCGAAAGCCGCGACGAGGATAAAGGCAAAGCCCGACCACGTGACGAGGTTCATCGCGAAGGTGCCGATATGGCGCGCAGGTTCGGCCCAGATATCGGGATGAGTCACGGGCGATGTCGGCGAGCCTGTCGCGCTGAAATGCAGGAGCGCGCCGGATTCGTAAAGTTCGCCCTCAATGATGAGCGGAACGACGAAGGCGAGCTGCAAAACGGTCGCAGCCAAACCGGCAGCAAGCCCTGCAAGGAGGGCGCTGGTCAGCAAATGTCTGAGCATGAGATGTGGCCGCTGCCGCTAGTGGCAGGGGAACGCGATAGCGTGGCGCGTGTCGTGGGCGACGTCATGGGCGCCTGCGGCATGGCTGAAGCCAGCTGCAAAGATCAGGCCGAGGCCGATCATCGCGGTCAGGGCGATGGCATAGACGTCGGTGGACGCGCGGGTCTTGGCGATAGCTTTAATCATCTTGTCTCCTGTCCCGTCACACCCGACGGGGATTTCGGTTGCACTCGCAAGGCCGGTCTCCTGGCTTGCGGGTCGTCGCGCGATGCCTGCCTTCCCGGTTACCCAGTGGCCTCGTTGGCATCCGCTCGCCGCATACAGTCGCGGGGGCGGCTGCGGACTTGGGCCTCCTGTCTGGATCTGCCCTCACCGCATTCCCATTTCATCCCCAAGCGCTTTGCGCCCGTCACGGGGAACCATGCCCTTTCCTTGTCGCCCGCGGGTGCCTTTGCCGTCAAGGCCGATTCCGACAGGCGGCGGCGCTGAAACGGCGGGGTGTTTCGCCGGTGCGCAGGCTCGAAGCGGCCAAAACCTGCCATATCTTGTGGATAACCCGCGGAATATCGGCAGATTTGGGGGGCTCGCGTTGACTCCCCCGCTATCGGGGCCGCAGACTTCCTCTCCAAGGAATCATTGCCGGACGTCTTAAGTGCGTTTCACCAAACTGCGCCTCAACGGGTTCAAAAGTTTTGTCGACCCGACCGACCTGATCATCGCCGACGGCCTTACAGGGGTTGTCGGTCCGAACGGTTGCGGCAAGTCGAACCTTCTTGAAGCCCTCCGCTGGGTGATGGGCGAGAACAGGCCCACCGCCATGCGCGGCGGCGGCATGGAAGACGTGATCTTTGCTGGCGCGGCCACACGGCCCGCCCGTAACTATGCCGAGGTGGCCCTCCACATCGACAATTCAGAGCGTCTCGCGCCTGCCGGTTTCAACGATGCCGATCACCTCGAGATCATCCGCCGGATCACGCGCGATGCCGGCTCGGCCTATAAGGTCGGCACCAAAGAGGTGCGCGCGCGCGATGTGCAGATGCTCTTCGCCGATGCCTCGACTGGCGCCCATTCGCCCGCGCTCGTGCGGCAGGGGCAGATTTCGGAACTGATCAACTCCAAGCCCCGCGCCCGCCGCCGCATTCTTGAAGAGGCCGCCGGTATCTCGGGCCTCTACCAGCGCCGGCACGAGGCCGAGCTGAAGCTGAATAGTGCCGAGCAAAATCTCGCCCGCGTCGATGACGTGATCGAGCAACTCGCGAACCAGCTGCTGCAGCTCGCCCGTCAGGCCCGCCAGGCCGCCCGTTATCGTGAGATCGGGGAAAAGCTACGCTCGTCGGAAGGTCTGTTGCTCTATCGCCGCTGGAAAGAGGCGGATGAAGCCCGCGCCGCCGCCGTGGCGCAGTTGCGCGAACGGACCGTTCTGGCGGCGCAGGCCGAAACCGCCGCCCGCACTGCCGCCAAAACCCGCGCCGCCGCCGAAGACCGCTTGCCGCCGCTGCGCGAAGAAGAGGCCATCGCCGCCGCCGTTCTCCAGCGGTTACAGGTTCAGCGCGATACACTCGCCGATCAGGAAACCCGCGCCCGCGAAATGATCGTCACGCTTCGGGCCCGGATCGAGCAGCTTGCCCGCGATATCGAACGCGAGGCGGGGCTGAACAAGGATGCAGGCGAGACCATCGAGCGCCTTGAATGGGAAGCTCGTGAAATCGCCAAGGCGGGGCAGGGGCACGATGCCAAGCTTGAGGCCGCGCAAGCCGCTGCCCGCGAAGCGGCCTCTGTCTTGCAAGACCGCGAGAGCGACCTGTCGCAGATGACCGAAGACGCCGCTCGCCTTGCCGCGCGGCATCATTCGGCGCAGCGCCTTCTCGACGACAGCCGCAAGACGCTCGCCAAGGCCGAGGCGGATGCCGAGCGCGCCAGTGCCACGATGAAAGAGGCCGAGGCCGCACTCGCCCGGGCCGAAGCTGATTTCGCGACCGCGGGCGAGGCCGAGACCAAGGCCCGCGGTGCTGCAGACGCCGCCGAGGCTGCCTTGACCGAAGCTGAGGCCGCCCGCGCCGATGTGCAATCGCGCGAGGTTGATGCCCGCGCCTCCCGCTCTGCGGCCGAAGGCGAGGCCAATGCGCTGCGGGCCGAGGTGGCGGCGCTGGCAAAGCTGGTCGAGCGCGATACCAAGGAAGGCGGGCAGGTGCTCGATCTTCTGCGGGTGCAGGGCGGCTATGAGAAGGCTCTAGGCGCGGCGCTGGCCGATGATCTGCGGGCGCCGCAGGTGGATGCCGCGGGCCGCTCGGGCTGGGCCGTCTTGCCCGCCTATGCCGATGCCCAGCCGCTCCCTGCGGGGATCAGCGCTCTGACCAATTATGTCACTGTCCCCGAAGTGCTCGTGCGCCGGATGGGGCAGGTCGGCCTTGTCGATCGCGCCGAGGGCGCCAAGCGGCAGGCCGAATTGCGCCCCGGCCAGCGGCTCGTCAGCGTCGAGGGTGATCTCTGGCGCTGGGACGGCTTCCGCGCTGCCGCCGAGGACGCACCCTCCGCCGCCGCGCTGCGCCTTCAGCAACTCAACCGCCTTGTCGAACTCAAGCGCGATCTTGAGGAAGCCAATGCAAAATCAGACGGTGCCCGCCTGGCGCACGAGAGCCTAACCAAGCGCCTCGCCGACCTCACCGCCGCCGATCAAGCCGCCCGCACCGCTCGCCGCGCCGCCGATCAGGCGGTGGCCGATGCCGCCCGTGCCCTCTCGCGTGCGGAAGCGGACCGCAACCTCGCCGAGGGCAAGCGCGAAAGCTCGGCCCTTGCCCAAGCGCGGCATCAGGAAGAGGCCATGTCGGCCCGCAAGACGCTGACCGAGGCCGACGCCGCCGCCAAAGAGCTTCCCGATCTAGCCGAGGCGCGTGGCGCGCTAGAGGACGTGAAGCTCACCGTCGAAGCCGCGCGGATGACCATGATGGCCAAGCGCACCGCCCATGACGAGGTGCGGCGCGAGGGCGAGGCGCGTCTGCGCCGGAGCCAGGAGATTACCAAGGAAATTTCAGGCTGGAAACATCGGCTTGAGACCGCGACCAAGCGGACCGCAGAACTGGCCGAACGCAAGGACGCCTCGGAGGCCGAGCTGAAAGAGGCCGATGCCGCGCCAGAGGAAATTGCCGCCAAGCGAGCCGAACTGGCCGATGCGATCGACGAGGCCGAGGCCCGCCGCAAGAAGGCCGCCGATGCGCTGGCGAGCGGCGAGACCGCCCTGCGCGAGGCCCAGATCGCCGAGCGCGAGGCCGAGCGCGCCGCCTCCGAGGCCCGCGAGGCCCGCGCACGGTCAGACGCCCGCAACGAGGCCGCCCGCGAAACGGTCGCCTATGCGGCCGAACGGATCATGGAAGCGCAAGAGGTCACGCCCGACAAGCTTCTCGAAAGCCTCGGGGCCGATCCCGAAAAGATGCCTCCCTCGGAAGAGATCGAGGCACAGGTCAATGCCCTCAAGCGCCAGCGCGACGCGCTTGGCGCCGTCAACCTCCGCGCCGAGGAAGACGCCAAGGAAGTGCAGGAAGAGCACGACACTCTGGTGAGCGAGAAGACCGACCTTGAAGAGGCGATCAAGACGCTGCGGTCGGGTATCTCGAGCCTCAATCGCGAGGGGCGCGAAAGGCTCCTCACCGCGTTTGAACAGGTCAACGAGAACTTTGGCCTTCTCTTCACCCACCTCTTCGGCGGAGGCGAGGCCAAGCTTGTGCTTGTCGAAAGCGACGATCCGCTCGAGGCGGGTCTCGAGATCATGTGCCAGCCGCCGGGCAAGAAACTTGCGACCCTTTCTCTCCTATCGGGCGGCGAGCAGACCCTCACCGCGCTCGCGCTGATCTTTGCCGTCTTCCTCGCCAACCCCGCGCCGATCTGCGTGCTCGACGAGGTCGACGCGCCTTTGGACGACGCCAACGTGACCCGCTTCTGCGATCTCCTCGACGAGATGTGCCGCCGCACCGAGACCCGTTTCCTCATCATCACCCACCACGCGGTCACGATGAGCCGGATGGACCGCCTTTTCGGTGTGACCATGGGAGAGCAAGGCGTGAGCCAGCTTGTCAGTGTCGATCTCAAGAAGGCCGAGGCGATGGTCGCCTGAGGCTAGAGCCTGCCAAGCAGCGCCGGCGTCGGCCATGCGTCCGCAGGCAGGCCAAGCCGCTTCTGCTCCATCTGCACCGCCTCGCGGGTCTTCTCGCCGAGGATCCCGTCGATATCGCCCACGTCATAGCCCCGTGCGGCCAGCTTGCGTTGCAGCTCGATCATCTGCTCGCCGCTCAGCCCCTCGTCGGGCGTGCCGGCGTCGTAGATTGGCGCGCCCATGATGCGGGTGGCGAAATAGGCGGCGGTGGTGACGTAGGTGAGGCTCTGGTTCCATTCGAAATAGACGCGGAAATTGTCGTAGACGAGGAAGGCCGGCCCCTTGTGCCCCACGGGCAGCAGGACCGATGCCTGAAGCCCTGCGTTCCCGAGATCGCCATTTCGGGCGCGAACACCGAGCCGCTCCCAATCCCGCACCGATTTGACATGGTTGATGCCGGTTTGTGACCAGTCGAGGCCTGACGGAACGGTGATCTGCGTCATCCACGGCTGGTTTGGCTGCCAGCCCAGATCAGACAGCATTGAGCCTGCCGAGAGAAGTGCATCCGGTGCCGAGGTCTTTACCGTGACGTGCCCATCGCCATCGCCATCGCGACCGTTGTCGCGGATGTCTTTGGGCAGCATCTGCACCTGCCCGATCTCGCCGGCCCATGCGCCGGTCGTCGTCTGAGGGTCGAAATCGCCGTGCATCGACAGATCGATCGCGGCGAAAACCTGCGGGCGGAAAATCTCTGGGCGGCGGCAATCATGCGCCAGCGTCACCAGTGCTTTGCGGGTGTTGAAATCGCCCTGCACTTGCCCGAAATCTGTCTCGAAAGCCCAGAACGCCAGAAGGACGCCGCGCGGGATGCCGTATTCCCGATCGATCTGGCGGAAGGTGGCGTCATAGTGCTGGCTATAGCGGGCGGCATTGTCGATCCGGTTCTGCGAGATCAGCGAGCGCGAGAAGGAGATAAAATCCTTCTGGAAGATGCCCTGTCGCCGGTCGGCGCGCAGCACCGCCTCGTCTTGTTGAACCCCACGAAAGAAGGCGTCAACCGCGCCGGAAGGATAACCCATCGAACGGGCCTCGGCTTTCAGGTCGTCAACGAACTTGGTGAAATTGCCCCCGCAGCTTTGGGCTTCGGCGCCTGTCGCGGCGATCAGGGCTAGAACGGCTAATATACTGCGCATGGCCTCTCCGGTTTTCCCGGAGCCTATCGTCAGATCAGAGCCGCGCCAAGCGCCAGCGCAAGGACCACGCCCCAAGCCCGCCAAAGATGTTCGACCGCCTCGTCGATCTCGTCGGCGCCGATGTCTTTGACGCCTTCAGGATTGACGAAAGGAAAATCGCGCAGCTCGCCGTCATAGGATCGTGGCCCCGCCAGCGCGATGCCGAGGCCCCGCGACAGCGCCGCCTCGGGCCAGCCGGCGTTGGGCGATTTGTGCTTGCGGGCGTCTGTGATGATGTCGCTCCAGCTTCCGCGCAAGCCCCCGACCCCCCAGAGGATCAGTGCCGTGGCCCGCGCGGGGATCAGATTGAGAAGGTCGTCAAGCCGCGCCGAGGCCCAGCCGATCTCGGCGTATTTTTCGGTGCGGTAG
>Ga0181556_1001610_pt1 | contig 22200 bp, 20 predicted proteins | sample 011ome_14_FD_148651 | JGI IMG/M metagenome (GOLD analysis project Ga0181556, IMG submission 148651) | Coastal salt marsh microbial communities from the Groves Creek Marsh, Skidaway Island, Georgia - 011505AT metaG (spades assembly) | ecosystem: Environmental > Aquatic > Marine > Intertidal zone... | reverse complement strand
CGGCCTTTCGAACTCAACCTTGTAGCCGTCCCTGAGCACGAGTCCGGCCTCCTCCTGCAGCTCGCGGAGCAGGGCCTCCTCGGGGGTCTCGCCCTGCTCGATGCCGCCCCCGACGAACGAGAGGTGGTACTCCTGGCCCGTGGCGTACTTGTAGGACGGTATGTACTCCTGCCTTACTATGACCTGGTTCTTCTCGATGAGGACCGGAACGCAGAATGCGCAGTCCTTCTGAACCAAGGTTGTGTAGTCCTCGAAGTCGATGACCTTTACGAAGTCGTTGCTGAAAAGGACCTTGTCCTTCTTCTCCCTTGGCTTGAAGTCCCTGGGCTCGAGCTTTGAAAATTTCTCCATGACTTATATATTCCGGGTCAGAACCTGTAGTTTTTCGTCGGGACCCTGCACTTGACCTGGCTCCGTACGTTGTTGCTCTCCGTGCTGCCGACCTCGAGCTTGGCGGTGCGCCTCTTCAGCACAACGCCCTCTATTAGGGACCCCCGGCGGGTCAGGTCGTCGAAGAGTCCGGAGAATCCATCCCGGTATGACCGGACTCGCAGAATGCTTGGGCTAACCGCGGTCATGTATGTCCATGGGGATAAATCATCGCCGAACATGGAGTCCATAATCGCTATCCTCTCCTCGAATGTCGTGCCCACGAGGTACTCGGAGTCCCTGACCAGAATGTCGAATATGACCAGCTTGTGTGCCAGGACAGTCCCGGTCTCGTCTGGCTTGGACTTGTTGAGGTACTCTCCGTTCAGAACTGTCCACCCCCGGCTCCTGCCGTCCAGGACGGTGAGTATCTCTGAATCAGGGATCCGAAACCCGGTCAGCCTCTGCGCGTGCCTGTTCATGGCTACTACCCGAGTGCCGTCTGTGAATAAAAGGCAGTTGCTCCCGTTCAGCTTTGGTTGCGCGACCATCGTTCCGTTGTCCCAGTCGCCGAGGTACTTCGGGGGTATGGCATTGCTCGGGCGGGGAGGGTATAAGTATTGGTAGCTCTCGTACTTCATCATGCGAAGATACGGAGATGGGTCGATCCCGCAAAGAAATCAGGCGCCGAACATGCGGTCCATGCTCGACCTCAGAAAGCCGCCGTCCTTGGGGCATGTGTCCTTTCCGTCGACAAAGTAGCCGTTGTCGCAGGCCCAAGTGGAAAGCCTGGACCACTTCAGTCTGGTGCCCTTTCTTATGGGAAGTTCGACTTTGTCCGGGTTCTCTATCTTCTTGACGATGTCGTCGTTGTCTATGTGCACAAGGACATTTTGGGTCGCGCCCCTCTTGTGCTCGATCTTGATTATGTGCCCATCTTTTCCGAACTCGTCGAATTTGCTGATCATCTCATTTTAGTTGTTTTTTGTCAATCCAGGTGCCTGGCGTCCTTGTGGTCTGGCTTTGGACGGTTCGAGTGCGTCCATATCCTGCAGAATGGTGTCGTGAAGTAGTCGTTGTATATCAGGGTGTCGTCTATGTGCAGGCTGATGCCGTTCTCCCTGCAGTACTCCCCCTTGGTCTTGTCCCACTCCAGGTCGTCTATCATGTCGAAGCCGTACTTGGGGTGCTTCTTGGATGTGGGTGTGCCCTTGGATCGGTGGTGGTCGACTATGGAGAAGAAGTGGGTGTACCTTATGTCGTGCTGCTCCAGCAGTCTCTTGTCGTCGTCGGTGGCACCACCGGTTATGATGTGCACCTCCGCGCCCGCGGCTATCATCGCCTTCGTGAAGAAGGCGAAGAACTCCGGCATGTCGGTGATCACACCGTGCAGGTCGAGGCCTATCTTGTGCTTAGAGGTTGCGGACTCCATGATCGAGGACAGCTTTCTCATTCTCTATATATCTTTGTGCAAAGATAGGGAAAACTACTGTATGGCGCCGTGCAGGTAGGGATCGTTGGACTTCTGCGTGATCAACCTCCAGGGGTCCGAGGAGACGAGCGCGAACCCCATCTTGGAATCCGGATACCTGCGGAGGAAGTACTCGAGCTCGTATTCGCAGTCGTCGAAGTGGAGGCCAACCCCCATAGAGTGAAGCTTGTCCGCCTTGAGGGCCCTGTCCGTGAAGACCACTCGGTCTCTCGGGATGCCTAGGTACGCGGCGAGACTCAACGGTTCGATGTGCTCGTTGACAAGGCCATGCCTTGATTTCTCTGGTGAGTACCTTTTGGTTACAATGAACACGTCGTGTTCCAGTGACACCAGCCGCTTGAGTTCGGAAACGACCGCTTCCCTGCTGGGGTTCAGCGCACCGTCGAAGTGGTCTGACAAAGTTCCGTCGAAGTCGAAGCTTACCCTCATATCATCTGCCTTAATAGTTTGTTCATCCTAATCTCATGCCCTTTCTTCTCTATGAGGATCTGGGTGTTTATTGTGTCGTTCCAGCATTTGGTGATGTCGACCACAACAGCCTGGAAGTCTTTCTTGCCCATTAGCAAGCGGGAAACCTCCCTTAGCAGGGCAGGGTTCGACTCGAATCTGGACAGGGCGGCCTTGCAACCTTTTATGGTCAACCACTTGCTCACGGACCCGAACTTCTGCCTGATCGTGTTTCCGGTGAAAGGACACACTGCGGTCGGAGTGTGTATGGGACGGGGCCACCGACCGCGCATCGACAGCATCACGTCGTAATCCGGCTCGCCGATTGTATCGTCCTCAAGCCTCCGCAACTTGTGGTCCCTGAGGTAACCGGTGTCTATAAGGGCTATCGCGTACAGCCTTTTGTTTTTGCTTGACATCCTGCAAATGTAGGTTTTTTTGCCCGGTTCGCAATGTCAGTCGACCTGGTCTATGTCTATGACCTGCAACTCGAGCATGCCCGCGGGAACGGAAACCTGTACGACGTCTCCCTTCCTGTGTCCCATCAGTCCCTGCGAAAGGGGGCTGCCCACGGAAATCTTCATCGCCTTTGGCTCCGCCTCGTCCTCTGTGACTATACTGTATGTCATGACCTTCTGGGTCTTGGTGTTTAGTATCGTCACCTTGGTGAAGAGCTGGACCTCGTCGCAGGACACCTTCTCCTTGAGGACTACTGTGCTCCCCTTTATCTTGGACTCCAGGTTGGATATCTTGATGTTGAGCATGTTGATGTTGTCCCTGGCCACCTCGTACTCTGCGTTCTCAGAGATGTCGCCCTTCTCCCTGGCCTCCGACAGTGCCTGGAGGTGCTCCCTCATGACCGGGCCCTTCAGCCTGGCTAGCTCTTCCTCCATCCTCTTCATGCCGGCGCTGGTTACGCTTGTCTTCATTCTTTTGCGTTTTGTGATTGCTATTATAAGTTCACCCGGCACTTTGTTTGAGCCGGGCGTTTTTTATATATACCGCAAACGCCACAAAGTTATGAGGAGAATCAAAAGTTTTAGGATCTTCGAGTCAGTCAGTACCGAGATACCAGGACTGATGACTGCTCACGAGTTCGCTAAGGAGATAGGTCTAAAACCGGAAGATTGCGATCGGGTGGCCGAGTGGTGGTCCAAAAACAGACCTGGCATAAAGATCCACTACTTCAGGTTCAGGATCGGCGTCTTGGGCGGGCTTGTTGCCCCGGACGCGGTGGCCATAAACAGTGGGGGTCCAATGGACCCCTTGTTCAAGCTTTTCCTCTTGCTGCACGAGTCCTTCCACGCAGTTCAGTACGCCCGTGGACCGGAAATCCACGACGGGTACTTCGGATCGGTGGTCGCCGGGGACGAGCCCGGGTTCACTAAGGCCTACAAGTCCGCCGAGAGGGAGGCGAACGACCACGCGATTGAGGGCATGAGGGAGCTCGGGTTCGGAGACTTCGTTAGGAACGAGTCCCGAGTGAGGGGCAACGAATACGCAGCCAGGGCCGTTATGCCGATGATGCTTAGGGACATACAGAAGACCGGAGCGAAAGACATATTCGAGTTAATCAAATCACAGATAATATGAGATACATCAGAACATACGAGGAATACTCTCACGAGGACGGGCTAGAGGTCGACACACAGTCCTACCCCGAGTACAACCAGAAACTAAGACACGACGCCAGGAAGTACGTGGAGGAGATATTCGACAGGGGAGCAGGGCAGGACGTCACGGCTATGTGCAAGGAGATCGGGATAGACCCTCCCAAGGACGACGAGGGGCTTGATCAGGCGCAGGAAAAGGCGATAGCGTACTTCACCAGGAACCCCGAGAGGCTGAGGCAGTTCGTGCCCCCTCAGTTGGGCGTAGTCCCGGTCAAGACAGGCGACGGTGTGGTCAGGACCAACAACGTCGGGGGAGTCCACCACGACAAGTACGCGGGCTGATCTTGGAGTGGGTCCTGCCCAAACTTTGGCAGGCAAAGCTGATAAAATTAATCTAGACGCAATCTATCGGGCGCGTCATGGAAAAAACAAGTATCAGCAAATGGCCAAAGGCACAAAGGAAAAGGACTCAAAGCGGTTCGAGTTCAGCAAGATCGGGACGATAATGTCCAACATCGCGAAGAGCGTACCTATTATCATCGACACAAAGGTAAAGGAAAAGAAGTACATCTCGACAGGGGTGTACCTGCTAGACGCTGCACTCTCCGCCCGTCTGCTGGGCGGCGGCGTCAGGAACAACCGCATAACCGTCTTCGGCGGCGAGTCTGGCTCCGGAAAGAGCTTCCTCGCCTACTCTGTGGCTAAGAACGCGCAGAAGATCGGATACGGAATTATTTTCATCGACACGGAATATGCGGTCGACCTGGACGACCTGCCGAAGTTCGGCGTAGATACCGATCCAGAGAAGTTCATGCTCATCCGGTCCAATAAAGTTGAGGACATTAATATCACCCTGAGTCAACTGCTGGATGACCTAAAGGAGCAAAAGCTCGCAGGTGTTGAGATGCAGCCGCTTATGATAGTGCTCGACTCTATCGGTCAGATGGCATCCAACAAGGAGAAGGCGGATCTCCTGAAAGGCGAAATCAAACAGGACATGACCAAGGCCAAGGCCATCGGTTCACTGTTCCGCTCCATCAACACGGACCTCGGGTTCCTCGAGATACCCATGATCGTGTGCAACCACACCTACCTGACCCAGGACATGTTCCCACAGGAAGTCCAGAAGGGCGGTCGGTCGATGGTCTACACCCCATCTGTTATCGGTATGATGAGCAAGGCGAAGCTCAAGACCTCGGAGGAGGACGAGATGGACCTCGGCGCGTCCGGTATCGTGGTCACCTTCAAGACGGTCAAGAACAGGATCGCCAAGCCGAAGAAGATCAAGTTCGAGATCTCCTTTATCCACGGCATGAACCCCTTCACCGGACTGGACGCATTCTGCCGGCCGGAGTACTTCGAAAGGATCGGCATCGCGCAGGGAAAGATGGAGATCGACAAGAAGAGCGGGGAGATGAGGTTCACGCCGGGTGGCAACCGGTGGTACGTGAGTCACCTCGGAAAGTCCGTGACCACCAAGCAGTTGTTCACGCCTGAGGTGTTCACCCAAGGGGTGCTCGAGAAGCTGGAGCCGATCGTCAACGACTACTTCCGGTTCAAGTCCCTGGACGAGATCGAGGAGGTCGAGAAGCAGTTCAACGAGGCGATGGGGATAGACGAGGACGACACCGAGTACAAGGCGGATGTCGACGCGGACGACCTGTTCAGCTGACACCGAGGAATCAACCGAAAAAACCCGACGAGAGTCGGGTTTTTCCGTTTAGAAGACCAGCTCGGGTGCGCAACCACAAGGTCTAGGCGTTGCTGGTACTGTTAAGGTATATATCGACAATGGGGGTTTGCCCCCATATGTCATCATCTACGACATGGCGATCATGTCGCGAATGTTGGCCGCTTCCTCGTAATCCTCCTTGCCGACCGCGTCTGCCAGCAGTCCTTTCAGGAACTCGGACCGGACCTTGTCGTCCATCTTGGTGAGGTTCTCTGCCTTGAACTCGAAAGCGGAGGTCAACACTACGAACGGATTGGACTTGGACTTCCATGACTCTATGACGTACTTCTTTCCGTCCTCCACGTGCAGGGTGTAGGTGGGCTTCATCTTGTAGAGGTCAACGATCGCCTTGAAGTCGTCCATGCTTATTTGGCTTGCCATGTGTTGTTGTTTTTTTTTTCCTATTGATCAAAATCCGTTCCAACGGCAACCTTGGTGACAATATGTCATGCGCGGTATGAGAAGGTCTGGGATATATACCCTCATGAACATGGTTGCGATAGATCCGAGTCTGATATCCACCGCGGTGGTCGTTTCCTCGGGAGCAGGTTTCACGATGATAAACTACTGCAGGGAGTCAGACTCCCACAACAAGAAGGGCATGTCGAAGTGGTTCAAGTCATGCGAGGAGCATGTCCGGTTGAGGCACATCGAATACGCTGACTATTCCAAGTACTCGGAGGGGGAGGTGGCCAAGCTGAGGGACTACAACAGGATAACGGACTGCATGCTGGACGACATAACCGCCCTGATAAACCCCGCGAACCCTACAAGGGTCTGCATAGAGGGATTCAACTACGGCGCAAGCGTGGGCGACCTGATAGACCTGGTGGCCTTCTCGACCCTGTTGAGGACCAAGATTCTATCAGTGACCCCACACCTCGAGGTGCTGTCACCCACGAGTCTCAAGCAGGAGGCGTGCAAGCTCGCGTATCCGCCGGTCGACACCGGGAAGAAGAAACAGAAACTCGTTTGGCGAAACAACCAGGGCATAGCCGGTGGTCATTTCACCAAACGAGAGATCTTCCAGTCCATAGTCGAGAACCCATCGACGACGGATCCTTGGAGCGTCCACTGCAGGTCGGTGTGCGAGGAGGTCATGTCGCTCAGGACCGTGCCGAAACCATACGAGGACATCAACGACGCGTTCGTGATGTACCTGCGTATGGTCGTCATGCTCGGTCAGGAGAAGTAGTCGGACACCGCCTGTTCCACCGCGCTTGGATTTTCGGACCAGGTCGATCGTAGATCTGAGTGTCTTGCCATAACCTGCGCGAACGACATGTTCTTGCAAGCGAGGTTCAGGAACGTCCCGAAGTCCATCTTGGCTCTCATCTTTGTCACCTCCATCACGCGTTTCATGTTGTTGAGGTGTGAGTACTCACCCGCGAACAGGTAGTCTGACAGGATGGGGTCATGCATGCCGTCCGTCTTCAGGATCCATGTCTCGTTGGCCTCGGAGTACCTCGCGTTGTTGTTGTGCGTGTAGCGGGTGGGGCCGCCAGTGATGGAGTCCTTTGTGTAGGTTATCTCGCACATCTCGCTTCGGTGGTGGTACAATCCGTCGATGAAGTCCTCTCGCAGCCAGTCATGGTCGTGGTATGCGCCGTCGGCACAACAAAGGGTCTTGGTGCATCCTGGGCTCATGAAGTTGCTGACGATGCCGGACCTGGCGTTCAGAAACTTGAAAGTATCCAGGTAGGGATACTTGTCGTAGTTGAAGTGGTTGAGCTTGACGGACACCCGTTTCCGGACCGACTGTCCGTTCTCGACGAAGTCGAGGCTGTTGTTCCACTTCTGCACGGGCTTGAAAAGGTATCCGTTTTCCTGCGCCCACATCTTGAAGTGGTACGGCAGGTCCTCGTCGTTCGCCGAGTAGATCCTGTCCATGAGCCTCACCTTGCCCGACCCCGACATATCCTCGAACTCCCACAACAGGGCGCGGCCGAGCAGCATGTTGTTCTTGTCCACCATAACAAGCATACTGATTACGTCCGAGTTGTCGACGTACATGTCCAGGAAGTCCTGGCAGACCGAGTGCTTCATGCAAGAGGCGTAGAGCGATCCGCCCGCGTTCCGTGCGTAGGAGCCCTCGTGGTACCAGTGCCTGATGGCCTCGCCAGACACGACCTTGAAGTCGAACTTGACGACTCCAGCCGCCGCGCGGAACACATTTGCGAATACCTCGAGGTCCTTCATGCCCACCGACTTCAGGATCTTGGAGATCACCACGCCGGGGCGCCCGTGGTACCTGCGTCCGCTGGTCCACAAGGTATCCTCCAACTCGGAAGGTTCGTATGCAGCCTTGATGCGCTCGATCCGGTCCTGGGTCAGGTAAGAGATCCTGGTTGGGTCTTCGGACGAGATGGACAGGTAGTCTACGACCGGGCGGCCGGAGTCGTCGAGCTCTATGCGGTCTGTTGCCTCCTGTGCCTGGGTTCCGATTTCATACAGCGTCTGCGCGATAGAGGAAGCGGACCTGACTTTTTCGAGCACTTCGAGCAGTTCCTGGGAAATTTTGAGCATGGTTGTGATGTTTGGCATTTGAGTGACAAAGATAGGGGGTCTGTTCTAGATCGACAAAAAAAACTCAGGATGGATTCACCGCCTCGGATATCCTCGCGGACGTTCGACCCCTGCCCAGGACGTACATCGTGGTGAACAGGTCGGGACCGGGGACCCCCCGAGCGACGACGCTCCTCAGGGCGGGCAGGACCTTGCCTGGCTTGGTGCCTGAGTCTTGGCAGAGGGACATGAAGCTTTCCTTAAGGTCGGTCGCGGATTCCCACCTGACGGAGTCCCGGCCGGCGAACTCGGAGAGCAGCGACAGGGTCTCCGCGGCCAGGGATGGTCGGGTCCCCGGGGTGACGTCTCGGAATATGTCCACTACCTGCTGCAGGTCGGAGGGGAACACACTACGAGACCTTGCCAGGTCCGCGATCAGCCGGAGCCGGTCCTCGTCGAAAGCGGACCGATCGATTTCGACCATAGACAGTATGGACTCGTCGTCCTTGGCGCGGAGGTACTGCTGGTTGTACCACTTGGCCTTGTCGATGTCGTACCTGGCCCCGGCCTTGTGGACCCGGTCGAGCGAGAACGCCTCGACCATCTCGTCCAGGGTGAACATCTCCCTGCCGTCCTCGGGCGCCCAGCCCTGCATGAGCAGGAAGTTGAGGATCGCCGCAGGGTCGTAGCCCTCGTCCGAGTACCCCTTGTATGACGCGAGGTTGCCCTTGTCGTCCATGGCCTCGCCGCCGAAGGGGAAGATGGGCACGTCGTACTTGAGGGCGTCGCGCTTGGAGAACTTGCCCCTGCCGTCGGGTCGCAGGATGGTGGGTAGGTGTCCGAACTTGGGCGCGTCCCACCCGAAGGCACTGTACAGCAGGATATGCAACGGCGTGGACGGCAGCCACTCCTCGCCCCGGATGACGTGGGTGGTTCCCATGTCGTGGTCGTCGCAGACGCTGGCAAGGTGGTAGGTCGGGATCCCGTTGGACTTCACGAGGACCTTGTCGTCGATGTCGTCGCTGTTGAAGGTGACGGTGCCCCGGACCTCGTCATCGAACGACAGCTCGACCCCCGGCGGGACCTTGAACCTGACCACGTGCGGACCCTTCGACATAAGGTCGGCCACCTCCGCGGCGGGTAGGGTGAGGGAGTTGCGCATGCGCATCCGAGACTTGGCGTCGTATGCGAAGTGTGGGTCGGCCGCGCGGGCGTCCGCCAGCTCCTGCTCGGTGTCGAACGCCAGGTAGGCGTGGCCCGCCCTCAGCAGGGCACCGATGTGGCGGGAGTAGTCCCTCTCGGACTGTCGCATCTTGGCGAACTCGCCAGTGCCTGGCCTCCAGGGAGAGAAGTCGGGCTCGATGCCCGCCCACTCGAAGGACCTGCGGATGTAGTCCTCTGCCTCGGGGACGAACCGCTTCTGGTCGGTGTCCTCTATGCGCAGGTAGAACACGCCACCGTGCTTCCTCGCTAGGAGGTAGTTGTAGAGTGCGGTGCGCAGGGTCCCGCAATGCATGAGGCCCGTCGGGGAGGGGGCTATCCTCGTAACTATCTTTGACTGCATCATAAGTCGATTTACGGCAAAGTTAGCGGACGCATTGGATACCACAAAAAAAAATGGGGCGAGATGCCCCATTTTTTTAATCAGGTCCGACCAGGTCACTGCTGGGCGATCAGGAATATCTTCCTGTTCTGCCGGAGAACCCGGATCACCTTGACCTCAACCTCGTCGCCGTCACGAGGCGCTGTCCTGTACCTCTCGACCTCGTTGGTGGGGAGTAGGCCTACGGTCTCGTCGTCGAGCTGGACCAGTGCGCCGAACTGACGGTGCTCCTTGATCCTGCCGGTTATCACCTGGCCAACCCGGATCGTGTCCCACAGCGACTCCCGAAGGGTCTGCGTGAGGATGATCTTGTCGTACGGGTTTGACTGGATGATCTCCTTCACGTAGAAGTCGATCTCGGTGCCAGGCATGATGATCTCGATCTGGTCCTGGAACGCCGGGTTAAGGTTTGTCCGGTGGATCATGCCCGTCAGGCACTCGTTGAACTCGACGAACACGCCGTAGGCGGCGGTGCCGGTCACGTGGCCGGTGTATACCATGCCCCGCTCGAGCTTGGCGGTCTCCTCCTTGATGAGGGACTGGAGGTACTTCCGGCGGCTAACGATGTAGGTGCCCTCGTCGAAGGAGTACGACTCGATCATCACCTCCAGTGTCTTGCCCAGTATCGACTCGGTGTTGTACAGCTTGTTGATCCCGGACAGGGTGTTGGGCATGAAGCCGGGGAGCGTGACGCCCTCGTAGTAGATGTCGACGTTGTATCCCGCGGGGGTTAGGTCGCGGACGTGGGCCATCACGTGCTGGTCCTCCGCGATGCTGCGGAGCGTCTCGTGCGCCTTCGTCTCGTACATGGTCGACAGGCTTCCCTTTATGATGAAGTCCTTGTCCTTGACCTCAACTATGACGAGGTCTACGCTCTCGCCGACCTGGGTGTTCTTCAGGTATCGGGACTCAGACGGCCTGCTCTCCACGCGCACGTAGTCCTTGTAGTTTGACTCGAAAAGGTGGTATTCCCTGTCCTGTCCGACGTATGTTGCGGTCACCACGTCGCCGACCTCTGGCACGGCGAACACGAAGCCGTCCATCATCTTCTCCATCAGCGAGTTCTTCACCTCCCACTTGCGCACGACGGCGTCCATGTCGAAGTCGAAGTCCTCGTCAAGCTCCATGGTCTTGAGCTTCATGTCGATTAACTTTCTGTTCATAAAATATATTTCAATATTTTAGGGACAGATGTGCGAAAGTTTACCGCTTCCCCCTCCTTATTTTGCGCATGTAGTCCCGCAGACGGGCTGCGTCCTCGTAGCGTTCCTCCTCGAGCAGCTTGGCAAGCCGTCCCTCGAGGTCCTCCTCGCCCCTGGGCGCCGTCTCGGCCAGCGCGGAGGAGTAGTATCCCTGCATCTCCCCGATGCTCGTGAAGTCCTTTCTTTGCGTGAGGTGCGAGCAGTCGATCATGCCTATGAACGCGTCCGAAACGGCGCCGTTGTCCACCAGGAACTTCGCCAGGTGGTTGTGTCTGCACCCGAACAGCCCGATCAGGTTTGCCAGTGCCTCTATCTTGTCCTGGTCGCTCATATCTTGTTGTATGACATTGTGAAGTAGTAGTCGAAGGCGTGCGTGGAGGATGGAAGCTCCTGGCCGAAAGAGACGCGGACGGCGGACTTGTCGAAATTGTAGCTGGTCTGCACCCGGGTCGTGACCGACCCCGACACCGCGGCGTCCGAGAAGGTGTTCGTGTACCTCAGCGCGCCCTGGGTCGACAGGCTTACGTACCTTATGTAGAAGGAGAAGTCAGAAAGGTCGTACCTGTTCAGCACGTTGCTCGACACGTATTCCCTTATGGCCTCGTCCACGCTGTTGGAGAGAGTCCCGGCGTTCCTGACCCCCTCGAAGGTCCTGGCGCTCTTGAGGGTCGCGAATAGGTAGTTCGTCAGTATCCGCCTGAGGTCGACCGTGACGATCCACCTGGTCGGCCCCTCGAGCTGCTGCTGGGTCTGCGCGGGGTCGAGCTCTATCGTGTGGTTGGACCTCTTGTCCTCCATGGCGTTGTACACGACCGCCGGGTTGTTCCTCTCGAGTCCCAGGTTCAGCTGCTCCCCGGACGCCGCCTGGTAGTACACAACGTTGTTGGCGTCTATCGACAGCGACTCCTCTATGTCCATCATCTTTGATCCGAAGTAGGTACCGACCTCCTTCATGTTGAAGGTGCCGGCCATCGTGTTGTACCTGAACTCGGGCGATATGTAGGTCCTTCTCATTCGAACCTTATTATTTTGTTGGTCACGAGCACCGGGCCGTCGGCCTGCCCCGGGTCCACGCACTCTATGTAGAACTCGTTGTCCCAGCTCGACTTGAAGACGAACAGGTCCCTGGTCGTGTACCCGAACTCGTCCAGCATGGGGTACACCGACCTCAGGGTCCCGTCGGACCTCAGCTTCAGGACGCTGCCGCGCCTGTTAACCTTGGACAGCACCCTCTGCCTGGCCATGCCGAAGTCCGTCATCGAGGTGTCGAACTTGTAGTTTCCGATCCCCGTCGCGCCGGCCAGCGGCCTGGCGAACAGGGGAACCTCGTACGTTATTGGCCCGTAGCCCCCGCTGTACCTGTACAGTCTCGCGTAAACCTCGTTCTTGAGGCCGTGGTAGTTCGCGACCGGGCTAGGGTCGCCCGCCGTCCTGGACACCTGGACCCCCAGCCTGTTCCCGTTGTAGTAGTTCACCATGTCCGCGGTCAGTATGCGCCTGGCCTCCAGGGACAGCCTGGGCTTGATCTGGTTGCTCTGCGGGCCGACGGCCTCCCTGACCAGGGAGTTGGTCCTAGTGTATACCTCGTCCGGCAGCCTTGGCGTCAGCATGACTGGTAGGGATGATATGTTTAGGTAGTCGTAGGTCGAGATGCTCCCGTCCTCGTTTATCACCACGTACATCAGCCTGTCGCTGAATCCCCACCTCCTGCTCATGTCGTTTATGGCGGATATGAGGTTCTGGGCGGTAAGGTTCGAGTACTTCGAGTCGTACAGCGTGTCCCTGTCCGCGTTCGAGAGGTTGCCCAGGGTGTTGTCGTTCACGTACACGTTGACGAGGACGTTCCGCCACTTCTTGTGGACGTATACGCAGATCCCGTTCTCCAGAGTGTCCAGCCCCGGGTTACCAGTGCAGACGTAGTACGAGTTGTTCATGTTGATCACGGGGTTGCTCTGGGTGTTGTATATGTACCCGGTGTCTGGCGCCATGCTGTACACCCTCGACCATGCGGCGGTCGTGTCCGGCGGGTCGGTCGAGACGGTGGCGCCGGTCAGCTGCCACAGCACGTCGCTCCACATGGCGTACGGGCTGCCAGGCAGTGACACCCTGACGCCGCCGGGCTTGACTACCGAGTTCGTGCCGTATATGTAGTTGCTGCTCCAGAGCTCCACGGGGTTCCAGTCCGAGTAGTTGGAGAAGAAGTCGTCTGCGTACTTTATCTCCGTCCAGTACTGGGGGGTGTCCGTGAAGGCGAAGTCGGACCTTAGCGCGGAGGACCCGGGCTGGTAGAAGTTGCTGGCGGTGGTCGACTGCCATGCCTGGCCCAAGTATATCACTCGGTCCTCGAAGTCGTATATTTTCTTCGGGTTCCAGAATGAGACCGTGTATCCCTTGGGGTTGTGGTAGTAGAATTCGCCCCCGTAGTAGACGTAGTCGTTGGGAAGGTAGGTCCTCAGGGGGTTCCAGAACACCGACTGGCTCGCCGGGAGTATGCCCGTCTGGTCGTTGTTGGGGTACCACTGAGGCGAGTTGGACGGGTTGACCTTCGGATCGGTGACGTTGGACTGTGTGAGCGCCCTCCATAGGATGCCCTGGTAGGTCACCAGGTCGCCCCCCTCGTACTGCTTCGACATCTGCCAGTCGCCTATCGTGTACCACGACATCTGGTTGTTGCTGCCCGAGACGTATCCGGCGGACAGGTTGGACGCCGATGCGTACACCTTGCTGTCGTTCTTGGAAACCAGTATCGAGAACCTCCAGTCCTCGAACGTGTTCCTGTTCGCCAGGGTGATGCTGCTGACCCCATCGGACACGACCTTTATCTCGGCGACGTCCTGCATGTCGAACCCGAGTCCCCTGAAGAGGGTTGTGTTCGGCGTGGACCTGTCGCCGCGCTGGAAGTTTGACCACTTCTGCGTGGGCACGACCCTGGTCCCCGATCCGAGGCTTGCCGTCTTACCGAAGAACCACCCGAAGTAGTCGCTGTCCACCGACAGGTACTGCTGTAGGTCGAAGCCGAAGTCGGTGTCGATCTCGCCGGTTGCCGTGTGCGACTCGACGTGGAGGCTGTGAAACGAGTAGGTAGGGCTCGACGAGTTCACGGTGTAGAAGTGGTCGAGGTTCATGTCCGCCCTGGACGGCTGCGTGGTCATTGGGTTCGTGGTCCCGTTGAGGTTGTCTGCCAGCATGGAGTTGTTTGCCCTGTAAGGGTAGTCCGCGGCGGAAATGGAACCTTCGAAACCCCACTTCAGATGCAGAGGGTTCTTGCTCCAGATGTCGCTGAGGGACCTGTCGGATACCCTGAAGGTCTCGCCGTTCGCCGTGTACTCCGACGCGCACGGCACGTTGGCCAGCTTGCCGTCTATGTAGTACTCGTTCTTCGGCCTCGGTATCTGGGGGCTGGCGTAGTCCGTGGAGTATATCTTCGGTTGGTCCGTCGCGGTTAGGGACAGCTCCTTCTCGTACTCGTACCTCGCGAACCCGGTGTCGACTATGTCTGTGTCGAAGTCGCGCACCGGGGTCAGCCTGACCCTGTACACCGCGACCTCCACGGTAGGCCGTTGGGGGTCGAGGGTCGCCCGGGTGGTCAGCGTCGGGTCCTTCTCGTTTATCCAGTACCTGAGCTCGCTATCCGTGAGGTCGAACCCGTAGTCAGAGTTGAGGTAGTACCTGCCGGACCGCTTCCTGACCACGTGGTGCCTGTCTAGTATCCTGGCCATCCAAATGTCGGCAGAGTCGTAGTCCGGTATCAGGTCGCCGCCTGCGGACCTCTCGATGTAGTACCCGATGTCGTCGGAGGATATGGTGACCGTCCTGGAATTGAAGGCAGACTGGGTTAGTCCGGTTAGGTCCTTGTCCGAGAGTATCTTGTAGAAGTACCTCCTGCCCCGGACGACCTCGTCGCTGTATGCCGACTCCGCCACCCTGACCCTGGTCTCCGACGGTGACGTCTCCCTGAAGTACCTCTCCACCTTGTAGAACTCGCCGCCGACCTCTAGGTAGGTCGGCCTGCTGTCGTCCCAGTCCTCCGTGAACGGGTTCTCCTGCGAGCTCCTGAGTATGTTCCCCGGGCGCACGACCACGTCCTGCCTGAGGGTCGACATGGTGTACGGGCTGTAGCTGTGTGCCTTCTCCAGGGCGTCCGCGTACATGCCCAGGTACCTGTTCAGGGACCACTTCCTGAGGCCGTCCGGTGTCGCCGGGGTGTCGTCGAACAGGAAGCTGAGGTTGACCATGTCTGGGTAGACGACCTTGTTGTTCTTGTACCCGTCGGTGATGAACCTCTCGAGGTCGTAGAACGTGTTCTCGTACTCGAGCACCGGGTCCAGCATGACGCTCTTGCTGGCGTACCCGCCAACCTCGTAGTCTATGCCGTTCCAGCTCGAGAAGTCGAGTTGCCTGAAGTTAAGGTAGAGCGGCGTCGCCGGCCTTGACGGGTTGGCCACGAAGTTCCTGTGCAGCCACTCCCCGAGCGGCGTGCTCCTCGTCATGTTGAAAGTGGTCACGCACTTGAGCTTGTCGACGACCTCGACCATGAAATTGGTCCGGTCCAGTGATATGGCGCCCGGGCCGTCGAGCCTGAAAACGATCATGTGGGTCGGCATGGCAGACCCCAGGTGCAGTGGCGCGAAGCACTCGAACTCCTCCTGGTAAGACTTGTTGTTGTATATGTTCCTGCAGCCCGCGCTGTACAGGTCGTCGTACTGCCTGTCGAACTCGGTGAACATCAGGTCTGGCGCCTCGCCGTTCCTGACCTTGAACGCTATCTCCGCGGGCAGGCCGCCGAAGAAGGAGGGTATGGCCTCGTCGTAGTAGCTGTCCTTGCCAAGCCTGAACTTCTTTAGCCTTGTGGACGAGAGCGCGGGGTCAGAGTCGATGGACTCCAGGAACATGGAGTAGTTGCCGGTGACGACCACCTTTACGTTGGCTGTCAAGGCCACGTTGGTCCGTATCAGTGAGAAGCTTTTCAATCGGGCTGGTTTTTGCTGTATATATTATTTCCGGGCCCGTCTTAGTCGGTGGTCAGTACTGTCTGTCCCTGAGGCACTTGGCGAGCCCCTCCCGCTGGTCGCACCTGAAGTACCTGTATCGCTTATCTGTTTGATACGACGTGACCCTGTCCTCCTTAACCTCGCAAACCCAGAACCAGTCATCGTCGTCCTTCATCACGTATGCGTACAACAGTCCCTTCCTGCTGTGGTCTAGGTTCACCCGAACAGCCGAGAACACAGTATCCCCCTTGGCCTCTATCAACTCTTGCCTTATGGGTGTCTGCCATCTAGTGGCCTGCTGTAGGCTCCACCACCCTGAAGGCTTTCCCTCGGAGCACACGAAGTGCACTGACCCGGACTGTATAGTCCTGAGGTCCTCCCAGCCGAACAGTTCCTTGTCCCGGTGTAGGATCCCACTTTGGAAATCGTCCCTCGATATCTCTATGTATAACTTGTCGTCCATAACTATTTATTATTATGGCATGAAGGTTGTCGGCATGTCCGTGGATATAGTCCTGTTCGGCCCCGGGTTTACGAGCCTGTTCACTACGACCTTGTTGCGGTTCATTATGAACTGGAGGGTGAAAACGAACGGCCGGTTGTCCGTGTCCGACTCCATAAGGAACCTGATCTTCTTCGTGTGCCGAACGGTAGTCCTCGAAGTGTTGAGGTCCACGTACTTGTAGTTTATGCCTTCCTGCGCCGGGTCGAGTGCGTTCATCTTGAAGTAGATGTTGATCGGTATGTTTATGTCGTTGGACTCCCCGAAGTCTATGTCCCTGACCTTGTCCGCGTTCGTCTCGACTATGTTCTGCAGCCTGGGGGTCGAGGGGTGTATCGTGGTCAGCAGCTTGGTGGTGCTCGAAACGCTCACCGTAGTGTCTATCCACTTGGACACGTCGAGCAGCGAGTTGTTGTTGCCGACGAAGCTCAGCACCGAGTTCTCCGAGTAGCCAAGGTTGAACTCCGTGGACGAGAGTATAGGGGTGACCGAGTTGTTGTTGGCCGCTATGAACCCGTTGCCCACGTTGTCCGACAGCTTGTTTGTGGTTGTCTGGTTCAGGCTGTCGAAGTTGACGGACCACAGGAACTGGTTGTCCGCCTGCGTCTTGGTCTCGCCGGTCAGGTTGGAGTATATGAGCTCGTTCTGGTCGTTCACCCAGAACACCTGCGGCGCGGTTGAGTTGTAGACGTCCGAGTTGGGGTTGTTGATGTATGTCCTGTTCGAGAACAGCCCCAGCGGCGAGTTGGGGACCTTGTTCCTTATCTTTACGAGGAAGTCCTTGACCTGGTAGATGTTGTTGGAATAAACCCTACCAGTGGGCGCGCCGACGGCGTCGTACGCAACCAGGTAGTCCTCGCACTCGACGGTGAACGACAGTTCGGTGCCGTTCTTGACCACGTACTGCTCCGAGTTCCGGTAGATGACCACCTCGAGCTCCCCCTTGATCCTCCTACCCTCGTCCTCGAGGACCCTTATCCTCTGCTCCAGCCTCTGGAGGTACTCGAATAGATCCAGCGCGATGCCGTTCTCGTCCTTGAAACCAGATAGCACCGAGGCAGCGGAGTGGAAGTAGCTCTTGTTGTTCACAGTCGTGTTCTCCGCGAGGTGTGCGTACAGCCCCCTGCTCTGCAGGTCGGATTCGATCTTGGCCCTGATGTCCTCCTTGTTCGCGTCGGTTATCAGGGTCCTCATCTGCTGCAGGCCGTTACCGAGCTCCTCGGGGAAGTCGATGGCCACGGTGTTGGACCACTCCGACTCGACCGGTGAGTCGGGCCACCCGGCCTCCGATATCGACTTGACTCGGATCTCGATCCGCTCGTTGAATGTGATGGGGATGTCTACCTGGTTTATGTTCACCGCGTCCGGGTTGGCGATGTCCTGTGCGACCCATGAGTACTCGCCCGTCCTGGCGTCTATCTGGCGCTGCCTGGGCTCGGACATCATTCGGTTCCAGTTTGAGAATGCCGCGGTCCTTGTGGAGTCCCCGTCGAGCGCGAAGGTCTCCACCGGCGTCTCCTTGCCGTCGGTGCTAAGATACCTGTACTCAACTATAAACTGAACAACCTCCTGCGGACGGGAACCCCTCGCGACCACCGCGGACGGCATGTCCCAGAAGCCCCGCACGCGGAACTTGTAGTCCTCCGCGTCCATTGTCACCGCCGAGAGGTTGAGTATCTCAGCGGTGAGGCTGTTGAGGCTGTTGGTCTTGGTCTCCTTCATCTTGATGAGCCTCTCGATCTCGCTCTCGAACTGCCTCTTTGCCGACTCGGACGCGAACCGGGTCACCTTCAGCTGCCTGTTCTTCTCGTTGACCGCGTCGTTTATCTGCTCTATCTCGCTCGAGAGTGTCCTCTGCTGGTTGTTCTTGTCCTTGAGCTCGTTGTTGTTGGCGCCCTCGGTGAGGTGCTTGTTTATCTGCACGACCTTGAAGTTGGCGTCGTTCAGGACCGGGGCGTTGGGGGTGACCGCGACTGTGTTCGGGGTCTTCTTGGCAACCATATCCTTCAGAACCTTGCCGTAGTCCTCGACCTCGCTGACGTAGTACTGCTCCAGGGACAGGCCGTTGTTCTGGTCGCTGGAAGAGAGCCTGAGGTCGTTGGTCCACATGCCGATGCCGAGGCTCCAGTTCCGGGCCATAATAAACGTCTCCATGTTGAGCGCCTTCAGGAATATGACGCAGCGCTCGTTGTAGCCGACCGACACCCTCACCTTCCTGTCGCCCATAACGGGCGAGTATATCTTCAGGACGTTTACACCGACCGGGACCGGCTCGTTGCCGACCGTCCGCTCGAGCCTCAGCCTGGGCAGTGACTCCGAAGTCGATATCTCTATTATGCGGTACTTGGTCGTGGACATCGGGGTGTTGATCACCAGCTCGTCCCCGACCGTCAGCGTGCGGATGGTGCCGCTGGACTCGTCGCTGTACTCGAGGGTGTTGACCCTGTACCATAGCTTGCGGTTGACCGTGTCCTCCTCGATGGACTCGACCGTGAAGTCGCCCGTGTACATCAGCATGCTGGGCTCGAGGTCGAACATCTGCTCGTCGTAGTCGGTGTTGGCCCCGCCGACCACCCCCGGGGTGGTGGACAGCCAGGTCTGGAACTGGACGAGCTCGACCGAGGTGTTGTTCCTGTACAGGGTGTTGAACGAGTTGAGGGCGGACTGACCTGCTGCGGTCAGGGTGCCGTCGGCATTCTTGGAGAATTCAACTATATACCTGCGGCTCAGCACCTTCCGGACGTACAGGTCGACCTTGCCGGATAGGTCTATCTCGACAGATATCATGGGGTTCATCAGTCCCTCGAAGAACCAGTTCTTCGACGAGACGAAGGTGTTCACGCCCTCTAGGCTCACGATGTCTGCGGGCTCCCTGTTGAGGTTGACCGTGACGACCTTCCTGAACCTGTTCGAGCTGGAAGTCTGTATCAGGGCACCGCCGTTGTCGATGTTGTATATGGCGTTGATGTTGTTGTTGAGCCTGTCCAGCTCCGACTTCAGGTAGCCTATGCTCGGCAGCGAGAACTGCGAGACCACGCCCGACTGGTCGGTTATGTTGACCGTGAGCGATGGTTCAGAAGTGGTGACTAGCTGGTTGAGCTTGCTGAGTGTGTCTACCAGGTTGCTGTTGAATGTTATTATCTGCTCGGCTATCTTGCTGAACGAGTACTGGATGGCCATTCCGGACTTAGTTTTTTTTATATATTAAACGGTCCCCTCCTTTGGTTGTTTTTCTCCTGCCGTAGACCTATCTTTGTCCGAAACGCACCTTATTATGGACATCAGCACGCTCCGGGAAAGGATAGTCGCGGCAAACTACAACTACCGCGTCGGCACCCCCATAATCTCCGACCAGGAGTACGACGACCTGGTCGACCGGCTCCGAGAGGCCAGCCCCGGCGACGACCTGCTCGCCCAGGTCGGCCTGGAGGCCACCGACCGGAAGGCGGCGCTGCCCATAGTTATGGCCTCCATGAACAAGGTCAAGACCATAAGCGAGATCGCGGACTGGATCCGCACCAAGTCGATCGACCCCTCCGTGCGGCTCGTGGTGACGCCGAAGTTCGACGGCGTGTCCATGTGCGTGGACCACTCCACCGGCATGGCGTACACGAGGGGCGACGGCAGGGTCGGGCAGGTGGCGAGCATGCACTACAAGGCAATGAATGCCGCGCTGGATGGCGCGTGCGAGAGGGGGCGACTCTGCAGGTTCACGTACGGGGAGGTGATCATGCCCAAGTCGGTGTTTCGGGACCTCTACTCGGGCGAGTTCGCGAACCCCCGGAACCTGGTGAGCGGCCTAATGAACAGCAAGGACCCCGGGGAGGCCCTACCCCACTGCTCCTTCCTGCGCTACGGCGCCGTGGGCCACGACTTCAAGACCAAGTCCGCCCTGCTCGACGCCCTCAACTCCGTGCAACCCGTGAAGGTCCCCTACCTTGTGGTCCGGCCGGCGGACATCACCGAGGACTGGGTCGGCGCACTGTTCAACGAGTGGTCGATGGACTACGAGATAGACGGCCTCATACTCGAGGTCGACGACCTTGCAATCCAGGACCGGATGGGCAGGGAGACCTCGACCAACAACCCCACCTGGGCCCGGGCCCTCAAGCACAAGTGCTTCGAGACCTCCGAGGTCACGGTCGTGACCAACATCGAGTGGAACGTGAGCAAGCAGGGTCTCCTCAAGCCAACAGTCAACATCGAGCCGGTCCACCTGGACGGGGTGGTGATCAGGAACGTCACCGGCAACAACGCCCGGTACGTCAAGGAGCTCGGGATAGGCGTGGGTGCGAGGGTTCGCGTCGTCCGCAGCGGGATGGTGATTCCGGTGATAACCGAGGTGCTTGAAAGGGTCGAGTTCGTATTCCCCGACGTCGAGAGCGCGGAGTGGGCGGACGGCGGGGTTGACATCCGGGTGTCTGCCGAGACGGAGGAGCAGATACTGCAGAGGGTCTCGTCATTCTTCTCCATACTCGAGGCGAAGGGCATATCGGAGGGCACCATCCGGCAGCTGTTCTCCGCCAGGCGCCTCGTCGGGCCCGCAGGCCGCCGGACGGAGGAGGACCTTGTGGACAAGTCGACATTCAGGTCGGCGCTCGCATCGATACTATGCCTGACCCGGGAGGACCTCGCGTGCGTTTACCGGTTCGGTGACAAGAAGGTCGCGGCCTTCCTGGCTTCGGTGGCCTCCTGCACAACCGGCGTCCGTCTGAGCAAGCTCCAGCACGCGCTCGGTCTCTTCAGGGGCCTGGGGTCCAAGAAGCTCGAGAAGCTCGAGCACTTCTCCGCCAAGCCGACCGTCGAGGAGGTGATGTCGGTCGAGGGGTTCGCGGAGACATCCGCCCGGGCATACGTGGAGGCATACGACGACTTCGCCCGGTTCCTGGAGGGACTTCCGATAACCGTGGGCGCGGCAGCAAAGGCCGAGTCCCCCTCCGGCGGGCCGCTCGAGGGCATCGGTTTCGTGTTCAGCGGCGTGAGGCTGCCCGATGCGGAGAGGATAATCGCCGAGCTTGGCGGCATTGTGCAGGGTTCGGTCACCCGTTCAACCGGGATCCTGGTCATGCGCAGCAAGGGATCGGGGTCGTCCAAGGAGCAGAAGGCCATAAATTTGGGTGTGCGGATAATGGACGTCGACGAGCTTGATAAATACTTGGCCGGCGTCCGCGGATAGGGAAAACTTCTTTTATCCATATGGATATAATGTTGGTTACGGCAATAAACGGCGCCTCTGCAAAAAAAATAACTTCACTAAATGACGGCAATCACTTCGTTTTCGGAACAAGAGAAACTATTCAAAGAAAGAACAGGCAACGACTTCACCTTCTACTACAAGAAGTATTATCAGAAGCTGATATACTTCACCTTCAAGATGTGCAACGATTCGCAAAAGGCAGAGGACGTCACGACGGACTCGTTCATAGTGGCACTGGAGAAGATCGACAAGTACGAGAAGGGAAAGTCCCAGTTCTCCACCTGGCTCTTCACCATCGCCAAGAACCTGATGCTTCAGGAGATAAAGGTCCAGAAGAAGACCGTGTCCATAGACATCGAGATCGACGAGGAGGGAACCACGCTTAAGGACTTCATACAGGAGGAGGAGATCAAGGAGAACCTCACCGACATATCCTACCGGAAGGCGGAGATAATAAAGGATCGCATGAAGGAACTCAAGGAGCCCTACCGCAACGTGCTCCACATGAGGGAGATACAGAAGATGGCCTACAAGGACATCGCGGAAC
>Ga0181556_1001609_pt1 | contig 22228 bp, 20 predicted proteins | sample 011ome_14_FD_148651 | JGI IMG/M metagenome (GOLD analysis project Ga0181556, IMG submission 148651) | Coastal salt marsh microbial communities from the Groves Creek Marsh, Skidaway Island, Georgia - 011505AT metaG (spades assembly) | ecosystem: Environmental > Aquatic > Marine > Intertidal zone... | reverse complement strand
GGCCTATGCCTATTTCAAAAATATATTCCTGCTCAGGATCCATTCCATTGAAAAAATATCTATCATAAAAATTTCTATCAGTAGGTCCAGGTATAGTGATGGGTTCTATGGCTTGATGAATTGGGTAGTCGTCGAAAGGAGAGATATAGTTCATTTAGATTACAAAGTTTATTAATTTTTCTTTTATGTAGATTACCTTTTTTATGGGTTGGTTAGCTAGAATTTTTTTAACATTTTCATTTTTCTGTGCAAGTCTCTCTAATTCAACTTGATCTGTGTCAACAGAAATATTCTCTTTTCCCCTAACTTTTCCATTAACTTGAATGATGAGTTGAAACTCTTCTAATTTAAGAAAATCTTCATTGAATTTTGGCCAAGAACTCTCAAAATCATTATCCTCCGCCCCTGAATACTGCTGCCATAAATATAGGCTGATATGAGGAGTAATTGGCGATAACATTTTCAATGTAAATCGAATCACTTCATCCAAACAGTATCTTTGGGCTTTTGTTGCATCATCAGCTTTAAATGATTCAGGCACTGCATTTAATAACTCCATGATTGATGCTATTGCAGTATTAAATGAATTGCGCTCTGCATAATCATGAGTAACTTTTTTTAGAGTTTTATGACTTTTTTGGCGAAGTTCTAGTTCGAGTTTTGTGAACTCATTTGGTTGCTGTTCAGAAAATTGCTTTCTTTCTGATACAAGATTCCAAACTCTCTTTAAGAATCTATAGGAGCCTTCAATTGCAGTATCTGACCATTCTAGGGACTGCTCAGGCGGTGAAGTAAACATCATATAAAGCCTAATTGTGTCAGCCCCATATTCATCAATAAACTTTTGTGGGTCTACAGTATTACCTTTAGATTTTGACATTTTATAGCCATCTTTAAGCACCATGCCCTGTGTAAGGAGTTTTTTAAAAGGCTCATCACCCTCAACCAGACCAATGTCTCTCATTGCCTTATGAAAAAATCTTGAATAAAGAAGATGTAAGATTGCATGTTCAATTCCACCAACATAAAGGTCTACAGGAAGCCAATACTTTGAATTTTCATCTAAAGCTTTTTCATTATTATCTGCTGAGGTAAATCTTGCGTAATACCATGATGAATCTACAAATGTGTCAAAAGTATCAACTTCACGGGTTTTTCCAGACCCCAGGTCAAAAAAATCCTTATTTTGACTTAGTGGTTTCGGAGATTCTCCATTTTCAATTTTTGGTAAGTTCACTGGTAGATCTTTATTCTCTAAAAAAATAGGCTCACCATTTTCATAGACAACAGGTATTGGGCAGCCCCAAAATCTTTGTCTGCTCACACCCCAGTCCCTAAGTCTAAAATTCTCAATACTTTTACCCATTTTATTTTTTTCTAAATAAGTATTAATATTGCGAATCGCTTCATCTGATTCCTGGCCAGTAAAAAAATCAGAGTCTATAAGTATTCCTTTTTTTGAAGATGGTAATTCATCGCATTCGATTACTTTTTTAATTTCGATATTATATTTTTGGGCAAACTCATAATCCCTTTCATCATGTGCGGGAACGCCCATAACCACTCCTGTTCCATAGTCCATGAGAACATAATTGGCAATCCATACATCAAGACTAATATCCATGAAAGGATGCTTAACTTTTATATTTGTTTTGAAGCCTAATTTATCTGCCTTAGCCATGTCAGCTTCCGCCATTTTAGTTTCGTTACATTGTTTAACAAAGTCACTGATTTCTGGATTTTCTTTAGCAAGATTTTGAGCCAATGGATGGTTTGGAGAAATAGCTATATAAGTTACGCCATATACAGTGTCAATTCTTGTGGTAAATGCAGTTAGACTTTCATCTTTAAGAAGAGGGAATTTTATTTCTGAGCCAAATGATTTGCCGATCCAGTTTTTCTGCATGACTTTAACATTTTCTGGCCAATCCAATTTTTCAACTGATGAAAGCAATTCATCTGCATAGTCAGTGATCTTTAAAAACCACTGATCGATTTCTTTTAGCTCAATGGTTGCTCCAGATCTCCATCCCTTTCCATCAATTACTTGCTCATTTGCTAGGACTGTTTCATCAACAGGATCCCAATTCACCAGGGATTTTTTTCTATATACCAACCCTTTTTTTTGCAGCAAAGTAAAAATTTCTTGTTCCCATTTAAAGTAATTAGGATCACAGGTTTTAAGTTCTTTCGACCAATCATAACTAAATCCAAGTCTCTCTAATTGTGATTTCATATTTGCAATGTTTTGTTCGGTCCAGCTTTGCGGATCAACTTTGTTTTTAATTGCTGCATTCTCAGCCGGCAGACCAAATGCATCCCATCCCATTGGTTGAAAAACGTTAAAGCCCTGCATCCTTTTAAATCTAGAAATTACATCTCCAATGGTATAGTTTCGAACATGCCCCATATGTAATTTTCCAGAAGGATATGGAAACATTGACAAGCAGTAGAACTTTTCTTTTGTTGGAGAGGGCGAAGCCTTGTAAGAATTATTCTTCTTCCATGATTTCTGTATGAAGCCCTCTATTTCAGCTGGATTATATTCTTTACCATTCATTTTTCTAAAAATGATCCTTCAAGATAGTTTATGTTGTGCTTATTCTCACAGAATGTTCGATCTTCCAGGAGTTTTTGATGCAAAGAATGATTTGTGCTAATGCCGTCAACAAAAAATTCATCTAAAGCACTTAACATCCTTTTTATGCATGACTCTCTTGTATTTGCAGTTGTGATGATTTTTGCCAATAGGGAGTCATAGTGAGGAGGTACAACATATCCCGAATATATATGAGAATCAAACCTCACTCCAAATCCGCCTGGTGGATGCATTTTATTAATAATTCCAGGTGATGGAACGAATGTCTCCGGATCTTCTGCATTTATTCTGCATTCCATCGCGTGTCCTCGAAAGATAATTTCTTTTTGATCAAGAGTTATCTCCATCCCTAGTGCTATTTTTAGCTGAGCTTTAACAATATCAAACCCAGTAATCATTTCAGAAACAGGATGCTCAACTTGGATTCTGGTATTCATCTCAATAAAATAAAATTTACCATCTTCATAAAGAAACTCGAGCGTACCAACACCAGAATATTGGATATTTTGACAAAGCCTAAGGCAGGCTTTCAATGTTTTTTGTAAGGACTCTTGATTAATATCTAAAGCGGGTGCTTCTTCAATTATTTTTTGATGCCTTCTTTGCATACTGCAATCCCTGGTTCCTAGATGAATAGCATTCCCTTTTCCATCAGCAACAATTTGAACTTCTATATGGCGTGGATTTTGAATAAACTTTTCAAAATATATAGTGTCATTTCCAAAAGCATTTTTTGCTTCTTGTTTGGTCAATTGTAATGATGCAATCAATTCTGATTCCTCTTGAACAACTCTCATACCTCTTCCACCGCCACCCGCTGATGCTTTAATCATCATAGGGTAACCAACCCCAGCAGCTATTTTTTTAATTGCATCTTCAGCCTCAGGAATTTCTCCCTTATATCCAGGCACAATAGGAATATTTGAGTCTTCAGCCAGACCTTTTGCGGTGATCTTATCTCCCATTTGCCGGATCACATTGGAGGAGGGGCCTATGAATACAAACCCACTGGCTTCACATCTTTCAGCAAAATCTGCATCTTCTGCAAGAAAGCCATATCCGGGATAGATTGCATCTGATCCTGTAACCTCTGCAGCAGAGAGGATCGAGGGAATATTCAGGTAACTTTCTAATGGACTTGCAGGTCCAACGCAAACTGTTTCATCAGCCAATCTTAAATGTTTGAGTTCCTTATCGCCAGATGAGTATATTGCTACTGTTTTAAGATCTAGCTCCTTACATGCTCGAAGAGCTCGCAGAGCAATTTCCCCTCTATTGGCAATTAGAATTTTTTTTGGCATTAATCTATGACGATTAGAGATTGATCAAATTCAACAGGTTCACCATCTTCAATATTTATAGCTGAAACTTTACCTGTAAATTCTGATTTAATTTCATTCATCATCTTCATTGCTTCAACTATGCAGACAACATCGCCTGCATTAACGTGATTGCCAATTTCAATAAATGGGGGTTTGTCTGGTGCAGGCTTTCTATAGAAAGTTCCAACAATAGGCGATCTAATTATAGAGCCTGATTCAACTGGTAAGATTTCATTAGTTTGTGAAGGAGTACTTGCAATACTCGGAGTCACATAAGTAGACTGAGTTTCAATCGATTGATTATTTCCGCGCGCAATTCTGACGGATTCCTCTCCTTCTTTAACTTCAATCTCAGTTAAATCTGATGCCTGCAGCATCTCAATTAGTTTTTTTATCTTTCTAATGTCCATTATTTTTTATCCTTAAAATTATCAATAATATGTCTTAGTGCCAGATCATAACCTTGAGTTCCAAGCCCGCAAATAACACCCTGTGCAATATCAGAGAAATAGGATTTATGTCTAAACTCTTCTCTTGCAAAGATATTAGAGATATGGACCTCATAAAATGGCACTCCTATGCCCAGCAGAGAATCTCGAATTGCAATGCTGGTATGAGTAAGCGCTCCTGGATTAATAATTACGAAATCTATTTGATCCATTGAGTCTTGTAGTTTTGTAACAATCTCATGCTCAGCATTGCTTTGAAAAAACTCAATCCCAATATTTTTAGAGTTTGCTCTTTCTTCCAGGCCTTGATTAATTTCTTCCATGGTGACTGAACCATATACCTCAGGCTCTCTTACACCAAGGAGATTTAAGTTAGGACCATGCACTACTAATATTTTCATTTTTAGAGATTTTATAGTTTTTTTTACAGAATTTAAACGATTTTAAAGACTTTTAATTATTTTTGGATAACAATACTTTCCTTCAGCGCAGCCTTGGTAAGTTACACTTAGATCCTGTGGCTTAGATAGATTAACATTTAGTAGCTCAGCTTCAACCTTTAATATTCCTTTAAAGATTGAAGAGTCACCAAAAAACTCATCAAATATTTTTGATTCATATTTTGTTAGGTAATTATAATCTAGTACTTCATCACCAGATTTAATTAAAATTGATTTTTTATAAAGGTAATATCCAGGCTTAATATCCCAAGATAAAAAGATTCTATCTTCTAAAACAGATGCACTTAGAACAAATGCCTCATCTGCATTTAATATCTGTTGCTCTGTAAATTGAGCTTTACTAAATATAAATCCTGATAGAAAAACAAACGAGTATAATAAATTTCTAGAATTCATTGATGCATTATAAAAGAAAGCATGGCTATAAAATTATTTTTAAAAATTTTCTTTTTACTTCCTGCTTGGGTTTTGAGATGTGTCACCTTTCAAAAAAGCATCATCAAAAATAATCAAATTCTAGATTTTCAAACTCAGGTTTTTTTAACCCTTCAATCACTGCAAGCAAATGCCTTAGATGATCCCGGTACGTTCAATTCAGCTAAGGAGTTAAGGGAAGTGCTCGAAAGTGGGAGAGAGAACTTGCCTTTGAATGCAAAGCCAAGGATGTCTGTTCAAACAATAGATCATTTTATGCCTACTGAATTTGGTAAGTTGAAAATCAGAGAATACTGTCCCGAGAGCATTTTAACGACGTCCCCAATTTTATACTTTCATGGAGGAGGCTATGTTCTAGGTAGTATCAATACTCATGACCCATGGTTAAAATTTTTTTCGGCTGAGATTGGAGTAAAAATTTTTTCACTTGAGTATAGGCTAGCTCCTGAAAATAAATTTCCATGTGCTTTGGAAGATTCAAACCTAGCGCTAGAGTGGTTAGTATCAAAATTGAGTTTACCAACACAGCAGATTAGTCTATGCGGCGATAGTGCCGGAGCCCACCTGGCTGCGTCACTCTCAACATATAGAGCTGTCAATAATTTATCACTTCCTCTATCACAGTGTTTGATCTACCCAATGATAGATCCAGCCTGCAGCTCGAAATCTCAAATTGATTTTTCTGAAGGGTTTTTTTTGAGTCAAAAAACAATGATCTGGTTTTGGGATCAATTGATCAACTCAAAGGACAATATTGATGATCCTGTGTTTAATCTAACCAGGAGTCCAAAAGTCCACCTTCCTAAAACTTTAATAATCACGGCAGGTTTTGACCCTCTAAGCGATGAGGGAGAAGCATATGCGCGGCTTCTTCATGATGATGGGGTTGAAGTTCAGCAAATCCATTATCCACATCTTATTCATGGTTTTGTTAATATGACCTCATTAAAAGCAGCCAAAGATGCTGCAAAAGATTGGATAAAGACATACAAAAACTTTTTAAATTAATGAAATCCTTGCTTAAAATCTCCAATTTATCTGTAAATTTTCAAGTTAGAAAAAAAGAGTTTTCGGCTGTAAAAAATTTAAACCTTTCGATAAACGAAAACCAGATTGTCGGTCTTGTAGGTGAATCAGGCTCAGGAAAATCAGTTACAGCAATGTCTATTATGCGTTTGCTTCCTGAGCCCAAAGCTACATATGCTGAAGAATCATCAATCATGTTTGACGGCGAAGAAATCCTTAGCGCTGACAAGGCTAGTTTAAGAAAAATTAGGGGAAATAAAATTTCAATGATTTTTCAAGAACCCATGACTTCCTTAAACCCCTATCATAGGGTTGGAGATCAAATTGTTGAATCTATACTTTTGCATAAAGCACAACCAAAATCTGAGGCTGTGTCACAAGCAAAAAATCTCATGAATCTTGTTGAAATTAGCGAGGCTGATAGACGATTTATGTCTTATCCTCATGAGCTTTCAGGAGGTCAACGTCAAAGAATTATGATCGCAATGGCTCTGGCCAATAAGCCCAAACTGTTAATAGCTGACGAACCAACAACCGCACTCGATGTAACTATACAAGCTCAAATACTTGATTTAATGACAAAGTTAAAAAATGAAGTGGGCATGTCTATCTTATTTATCACTCATGATTTAGGTTTAATTGAAAAGTTTTCAGACACCATCACGGTTATGCAAGAGGGAGTTGTTGTTGAGCAGGGCGATACAAAAGCAGTTTTTTCCAATCCCCAGCATGTTTACACAAAAAAACTGATTAATTCTGAGCCATCAATTAAGGAAGTAACCTTAATTGAACAACCTCCATTAATTTCTGTTAAAGACTTAAATATTTTTTATCCTCTGCCAAAAAAAACATTTTTTAAAAATGAATTTTTTCAAGCCGTGAAAGATGTAAATTTTTCTATCCCCAAAAAATCAACAATAGGATTGGTTGGAGAGTCTGGCTCTGGTAAATCTACACTTGGAAAAGCTTTGGCCGGACTTGTTAATTATCAGGGCTCTATCATTTATGACGGCTCAGATATTGGTCAATTAAATACAAAAGAGTTAAAAGCTATTAAGAAAGACATTCAAATTGTTTTTCAAGATCCATATGGCTCTCTTTCACCGAGAATGACTGTAGGGGAGATAGTTGGAGAGGGTTTAGATGTGCATTTTAATCTAAGTCAAAAACAAAAAGATGAGCGTATTGCAGATAGTCTACAGGCTGTAGAAATTAATCCAGATGATAGGTTTAAATATCCACATGAATTTTCTGGTGGCCAGAGGCAGCGTGTTGCAATTGCAAGATCACTAATTTTAAACCCTTCATTCATGATTTTGGATGAACCGACATCAGCTTTAGATAGGTCAATTCAAATTCAAGTTATTGAGCTATTAAAAAATATTCAGCAACAATATGAATTGACATATTTATTTATTAGCCATGATTTAAGGGTTGTTAGATCCATGTCAGATTATATATTCGTAATGCAGAATGGTGTTATTGTAGAGTCTGGGCCCGCCAAGCAAGTTTTCTCAAGCCCAGAAGAAGACTATACTGATAAACTTCTTAATGCTGCATTGCGTTATTCAACCGTTTAATTATGTCAAATAGAAAATTTTCAAAGAATTTAGTAGATGGACCTCATCAAGCTGCTTCGCGCTCTATGCTTAGAGGTGTTGGCTTTGAAACAGCTGATTTTTCAAAGCCACTAGTTGGCATAGCATCCACTTGGTCAAAAGTTACTCCATGCAATATGCACATCAATGAATTAGCAGATCTTGTGGAGAAATCCATAGATGCTTCGGACTGCAAGGGAGTTCTTTTTAACACCATCACAGTATCGGATGGCATCTCAATGGGAACTCAAGGAATGAAATATTCCTTGGTATCAAGAGAAGTGATTGCTGACTCTATAGAAACTGTTGTGGGATGTTTAGGCTACGATGGAGTGATAGCAATTGGCGGATGTGATAAAAATATGCCTGGAGCTCTAATCGGATTAGCAAGATTAAACAGACCCTCAATATTTATTTATGGGGGGTCTATACAACCAAGCTCCATCAACACTGACTATGTCACCGTATGCGAGAAAGTTGGCGAATATGCAAAGGGAAGCATTAGTGAAGAAGATTTAATAGCAGTTGAGAAAATTTCTGTAAAAGGACCTGGATCTTGTGGAGGCATGTATACGGCTAATACTATGGCATCTAGTATAGAGGCTTTAGGCATGAGCCTGCCTGGAAGCAGCAGTCAAGATGCAGTTTCAACTGATAAAAAACAAGATTGTCAAAATGCAGGCGCTGCGATTAAAAATTTATTAGATCTTGATATAAAGCCTAGCGACATTATGACCAAGAAAGCCTTTGAGAACTCGATAGCAGTTGTGATTGCATTGGGTGGCTCAACTAATGCCGTATTGCATCTTCTTGCCATGGCTCACTCCATTGGTGTTGATCTTGATTTAGATGATTTTACACGCATCGGAAAAGTCACTCCTGTTTTGGCTGACATCAAGCCTTTTGGTAAACACTTCATGTCTGAACTTAATGCGATTGGTGGAATTGCTCCAATGATGAAGGTGATGCTTAAAGAGGGTCTGCTTCATGGAGATTGCTTAACAGTAACTGGTAAAACACTGGCAGAAAATCTTCAAGAAGTTTCACCATACCGAGATAATCAAAAAATTATTTTGCCATTATCTAGACCAGTTAAGGATTCCAGCCATCTAAGAATACTTTATGGGAACTTAGCTCCAGAGGGAGCAGTAGCAAAAATTACTGGTAAAGAAGGAACTCTCTTTACAGGAAATGCTAAGGTTTTTAATTCTGAAGAAGAGGGTATGGCGGCAATTCTTGAGAAAAAAATTGTTGAAGGTGATGTTGTTGTCATAAGATTCGAGGGGCCTCAGGGCGGACCTGGAATGAGAGAAATGCTCAAACCCACCTCTGCAATAATGGGTCAAGGATTAGGAGACAAAGTTGCCTTTATTACTGATGGGAGATTTTCTGGTGGAACTCATGGTTTCGTTGTTGGACATATTAGTCCTGAGGCAGAGATGGGCGGCCCTATTGCGCTTATTCAGGATGGTGATGAGATAACAATTGATGCAAATGCAGATATTCTCTCCCTTAACATTTCTGATGATGAAATGAAAAAAAGATTAGAACACTGGAAAAACCCAAATTCGTCCCCAAAAAGTGGGGTGTTGGCAAAATACAAAAAAACAGTTCAGTCTGCATCAAAAGGTGCCATCACTGACTAATTTTTATGATTAAAAGAACATATCCTCACACAAGACTTCGACGCACTCGCTCAAAAGGTTATTTAAGAGATCTTGTTGCTGAAAATAATTTAACTTCTAATGATTTAATACAACCCATTTTTATTGCAGACCAATCAGATAAGCAAATTGAAATTCCCTCTATGCCAGGAATATGCAGGCATAATTTAGATTCTCTTTATACCGAGACTGAAGCCTTGATTAAAAAAGGCATAAAATCAGTTGCGATTTTCCCCGCAATTGATTCCAATAAAAAAGATCAAAAAGGCTCACATGCTTTTGATGATAAGAACATAGTGTGTTTAGCCTTGAAAGGACTGACAGAGAGATTTCCAGAAGTTATTAAGATCGCTGATGTCGCACTCGATCCCTACACAGATCATGGGCATGATGGTGTGCTAATTGAGGGGCAAGTAGACAATGATCAAACGTTAGAGTTGCTTAAAAATCAAGCCCTGCTTTTAGCTCAATCTGGTGCAGACATTCTTGCTCCCTCCGACATGATGGACGGAAGGGTAATGGCGATTAGAAATATTTTAGAGTCACATGCATTCGTAGACACAATAATACTATCTTATGCAGCTAAGTATGCTTCTAGTTTTTATGGCCCATTTCGAGAAGCAGTAGGATCTTCTACAAATCTGGGCAAGGCTTCAAAGAAGACATATCAGATGAATTTTGCGAACCTCAATGAAGCTCTTCATGAAACAGCCATGGACATCGAAGAAGGAGCAGATATTGTTATGGTTAAACCTGGCACAGCATATCTTGATGTAGTTCATGCAATTAAATCTGAGTTTCAGATCCCTACTTTTGTATATCAAGTGAGTGGAGAATATTCAATGCTAAAGTTAAGTATTGAGAAGGGGTGGCTTGATAAAGATGTTATGCTAGAATCTTTAATGTGCTGTAAAAGAGCTGGCGCTGATGCCATCCTAACCTATGCAGCAAAGCAAATAGCATCGGAGTTAAATTCATGAGTGACAACGTCAAAGAGATTACATCTGCAAATTTTAATCAGGAAGTCTTAGAATCAGATCTACCAGTATTAATTGATTTTTGGGCGGAATGGTGTGGTCCATGCAAACAACTTGCTCCCACAGTCGAAGAAGTGGCTGATGCTATGAAAGGTTCAATTAAGGTTTGCAAACTAGATGTAGATTCTAATCAAGACTTAGCAGTTCAATATGGAGTTAGATCAATTCCAACTCTTTTAATTTTCAAAAATGGTGAAGTCGCCTCAACACAAATAGGCGCTATCAGTAAGCAACAATTGGAGGATTTTATCGCAGCAGAAGTCTAAAAAACTTTGCATCTTGCGGGAAAAGGAATTATCATTTTCCCATTCTAGCTTTACAGCTACCTATCAAATCACAATTTTATTACTCCTAAAACAACCAGAGATCAATTTATGAATTTAACAGAAATGAAAGTCAAGCCAATCAATGAGTTGGTTGATATTGCCGAAAGCTTAGGAATTGAAGATGTTGGGCGTCTTAAGAAGCAGGAAATAATATTCCGTATTTTTAAACAACAAGCCAAGGAAGGTGTAGATATATATGGCGGAGGAGTGTTAGAGATTTTGAATGATGGATTTGGCTTCTTAAGATCTCCTGAAGGCTCCTATTGTTCTGGCCCAGATGATATTTATGTATCTCCAAGCCAAGTTAGAAAATTCAGCCTCAGAAAAGGGGATGAAATTCATGGAAAGATTAGACCTCCAAAAGATAGCGAAAGATACTTTGCTTTAGTCTACGTTGACACAATCAACAAAGAGGCTCCAGAAAAAACAAAAAAGAAAATTCTTTTTGAAAATTTAACACCACTCTTTCCAACGTCACGACTTACTCTCGAGCAGGGCAGCGGTTCAGCTGAAGATCTTTCTTCTAGAATCATTGATCTTGCATCTCCAATTGGCAAGGGGCAGCGTGGATTAATCGTCTCACCTCCCAAAGCAGGTAAAACACTTATGCTACAAAGCATAGCTCATTCGATTACAAAAAATAATCCTGAGGTGGAATTAATTGTATTGCTGATTGATGAGCGACCAGAGGAAGTCACGGATATGTCTAGAACAGTAAGAGGTGAAGTGGTTGCAAGTACATTTGATGAGCCTCCGACAAGACATGTTCAGGTTGCTGACATGGTTATTGAAAAAGCTAAAAGGCTAGTTGAACATAAAAAAGATGTAGTTATTCTGCTTGATTCTATTACTAGATTGGGTAGAGCTTATAATTCAGTCCAACCAGCTTCAGGGAAAATTCTGTCAGGCGGCGTAGATTCAAATGCTCTTGAAAGACCTAAAAGATTTTTTGGTGCTGCAAGGAATCTAGAAGAAGGTGGAAGTTTGACTATTATCGCCACTGCTCTTGTTGAAACTGGCTCTAAAATGGATGAAGTTATTTATGAGGAATTTAAGGGCACAGGAAATATGGAAATTCATCTAGAAAGAAAAATTGCTGAAAAAAGAATTTTTCCTGCCATTAACATTAGACGCTCAGGAACCAGAAGAGAGGATCTTCTTACCAGTCCTGAAGAGTTACAGAGAATGTTTATTCTTAGGAAGATTCTTGATGATATGGAAGACTCTCAGGCGATTGAATTCTTAATTGAAAGATTAAAATCATCTAAGACGAATGATGAGTTCTTTAGCGCCATGAAAAGTGGCAGCGCAAACGGAAAGAAAAAATAATTAATTTAATATACTGCTAGGGCTGCTTCAACCATCTCTTCATCATGAGGGGAATTCGCTAAGATGCATTTTTTAAATCCGTGCTGAATAGCTAACTCTTTTATTCTTTTCGAGGCAACAATTAAAATAATTTTCTGGATTGTATTCACAGATAACTGTCGCATGAGCACTTCTAAAGTTTGTTGGGTATAGATTAGAAATACCAATTTATCTTGACCCTGAATTTTTAAAAGATCAATTTTGTCTTCTTCTTGCGATGCATAGCAAGGAAATGTATCTATTTCAATATCAGATAAAGAGAGTATGCGTGGTTTTTTTTCTCCACAAAAAATCATACATTTTTTGTAACCTTTTTGTTTAATTACTTCTGCTAAACCTTCAGAATCAAATGTTGATGGGGTTTTTGAAGGAAGATTAAATTTTTTCAATGATTCTTGAGTTGCACGACCGATTGCAAGAATAGGAATTCTTGCATCCTGTTGAAAAGATTTTTGGCAATATTTAGCTCCATAAGTTACTGCGGATTGGCTAGTAAATATTAAAAGATCATAATTACTCAGGTTAGTTATATTTTGTATTGCTTGAGCAGCAGGCTTTATTTTTAAAATTTTAGTTAAAGGTAAGTGAACAAAATTGCATTTAAATTTTTGAAGTAAAAGATTGGTTTTTTGGCCAAGATCAACCGGTCTAGTATTTACAATCATCTATCGTTGAATAATTTCTTTGACGCCTTTACGAATTAGTGTTTCTATAAAATTATTCACAGCGTCTATTTTATTTTTTAATTTAAATCTTGTGAGCTCATTGTGCACTTCAGTTCCATCTTGATTGGAAACTCTTACCTTAAGTTCAACATCTTGATTATCAATTTTGCACAAAGCTGAAATTGGAGATAAACAATTTCCCTCAAGGGATGCTACAACCAATCTTTCAATTTCTGTTGATTGGAAAGTCAATCTATCATTGACTAAACCAAGCAAATCACTCAGGTAAGGTGAAATGTCAGTTGACTTAACTTCAATACCAATGGCTCCCTGCGCTGCTGCTGGTAACATTTGCTCTTCTGTAAATACATGAACGTTAGGATGTAAAATTTTTAATCGATTAAGCGCTGCTTTGGCGACAACCAAACCATCTAAATTATCAGTTTGGAGTTTATTAATTCTAGTTTGGATATTCCCCCTGATTGGTTTGATATTCAATTTAGGATTGATGGCAAGCAGCTGAGATCGCCTTCTAGGTCCAGATGTAGCAATATTAAGATTTTTTGATAAGTCGTTAATGGTTAATCCTTCTTTTAATAGAAGGGCATCGATTGGTTCCTCCCTTGCCAAAGTTGCTGCAATCGTGAATTTAGAATTTATGAGTGCTGGCACATCCTTTAAACTATGCACTGCTATATCAGCACTTCCATTCTCTAACGCCATCTCTAGTTTGGATACAAACAAACCTTTGCCGCCAATTGTATGTAAAGGAGCATCTGTAAGATCGCCTTCTGATTCGATCTTAATAATCTCACATACGCATCGAGGATCAAAAAATTTGATTCTTTCTATTACTTCTTTTGTTTGCAGCATTGCAAGCGGAGATAGCCTGGTTGCTATTCTAATTTTCATTGTAAAATTATAAGCCTCACGTCTCCTATTACCTTATCTTTAAGAATTTTTTGAGTATGATGAAATTTGATATCACTATGCTTGCTTGCTTCAAGGAAGACTTTTCCCTCGTCATTCATAATATTGCTTTTATAAATTGTTCTGAGGAGGGTTTCATAATCAAGCTGATCAAAAGGTGGATCTAAAAATATTAAATCAAATTTTCTTTTGTTTATGCTAAGCCATTTTAGGGAGTCGCTGCAGATAACTTGAGTACAATCTTTATATTCTAGTTGATTAATATTTTTTAAAATATTTTTGTACAAACTTTTATCTTTTTCGATAAATGTAGAGTGTTTAGCTCCTCTTGATAAGGCCTCTAAACCTAAACTACCAGTGCCTGCAAACAAATCGAGACAAGATTTATCTTTTAATTCAAATTGTAACCAACTAAACAAGGTCTCCTTAGCTCTATCGGTGGTTGGTCTCAAAGCGGGAGTTGCCTTAAAAGCTATACGATAACTCTTGTTTCTTCCCCCAATTATTCTTATGCTTGACGTATTCAATATTTCAAATTTTTACTGAGTATAAATTATAACGTCTATGACTAAAGAACAATTTTTAATTGCAATGAGATTTTTAGCTTCATCGGTCAGCGTTATTTCAGCGAAAGATTCATATGACAATCTGTTGGCAATGACTGCTTCTTCAGTAACTTCATTAACAATGGATCCACCCTCAATATTAGTTTGTGTAAATCAGGGTGCCAGCATCCATGATGCTTTGATTAAAGGTAAGAATTTATGCATCAATATTCTTCAAAAAAATCAGCAAGAAATTTCAAATTTATGTAGCTCACGTAAGCAAGAGTCACAAAGATTTGAAAATAATTTTTGGGACGTGAGCGATATTCCTTTTATAAAGAATGCTCAGGCAAATATATTCTGCAAAGTTGATCAAACTATTGCATATCATACTCATACAATTGTTATTGCCAGTGTTTTTCACTCACAAACTGCTGAGACTTTTAATACTTTAATGTATGCAGACGGAGGATACTTAGATTAGATGAGATATTTATTTGTTATTTTTCTTTCATTTTCACTTCATGCCATAGAGCTATCAAAAGGTGATGAAAATGCTTCTGTATATTTTATTTCGCCAAATGATGGAGAAACTGTTTCAAGAACATTTACTGTTCGATTTGGGTTAGAAAATTTTGGTGTTGCACCAGCTGGGATAGAAATGGTGAATACCGGACATCATCATTTGATCATTGATGCTGATTTGCCATCACTTAACCTACCAATACCTGCTGATAAGAATCATGTCCATTTTGGTAAAGGACAGACTGAAGTTGAGATTGAATTAGCTAAAGGCACTCATACACTTCAACTGCTATTGGGTGACTTTCGACACATTCCGCATAACCCACCAATTTATTCAGAGAGAATTACTGTTCAAGTGAATTAAAACTCTAAGGATTCAGCAAGAAAAGATCTTAGGTCTCTAACCACGACTGACATAGCGCTGCTTGCGTCTGTATCTAGATTTGGATCAATATCAAGATCTAATAATCCAACAAGACCATGCATCATCGCCCAGAACTTTATGCATTTTTTACCAAGTTCATCTTCTGATATTCTAGGGAATAGTTCGGTTAAAATTTTGACCAGCTCATCGAATGCTCCTGAGGCTGCATTGTGAAGCTCAGGATATTCAGTTTTATCAATGATAGGACTAAACATTAGATCATAGGTATTTTTTTTCTCTAGACCAAATCCAATGTAGGCAAGACCCATTTCTAGAAATTGATCTTTTTTTGTTGAATTTTTGACTTCATTGGCTGCTGTTTGGAGTTTCTCAGTTAATTCTTCAAAACCTCTCTTTGATACTTCAGCAAGAAGAGAATCTTTTGTTTTAAAGTGTCTGTATGGAGCCGTTTGAGAGACACTAGCTTCCTTTGCAATGGATCGCAAACTCATTTGATCATGACCATCGATTTCACATACCTTGCAGGCACTTACAATCAATTCTTCTTTGAGATTTCCGTGATGATATTTCATATTCAATATAATGTTGACAGTGAATACATTAAATATATACTATGTTTACGCTGCTAACATTATTAGCATAACATATAAAATTTTATGAATAAATTTCTTAACCTTTCAATTTTACTATTCGCTATATTTGATCTTTCATCAAATTCGTCTTTAGAAATTACCACTATTGAAATTCAAGAATCTTATAATATCATTCAGAATTTTCCAGGAAAGATACTTCCATTAAATTATTCAAAGCTAGCTTTTGAAGTTCCGGGCAAGATTCAGCAAGTTAAAATTGATATTGGAGATGCGGTAAAAAAGGGAGACATCTTGGCATTTTTGGATCCCTCGGAAATGCAGGCTAATTTAAATCAAGCTCAAGCAAGATTTGACCTTGCTGAGCAAGCCTTAAAAAGGTTTCAAGATTTAAAGTCAAAAGGATTTATTTCTAATCAAGAACTAGATCGAGCTAATTCAGAGTTTTTGATTGCTAAAGCGCAAGTAGATTTATATTCAGTTAAATTAGAGCAGACTTATATTCGAGCGCCATTTGATGGATATATACAAAATAGATTTCTAGATTCTGGAACTGTTATTAGTCCAGGAGTGCCTATTTTAGAAATTATTGATTCATCATTTGTTGAGGCGCATGTTTCAGTACCTAGTAATGTTATTGAAGGTTTGATGGAGGGGGAATCTTATAGTTTTTTAATTGGCATGGAAATTTTTCCTGCAACACTTAAGCGCTATACAAAAATGAGTGGTCAAGGTTCAGATAACAGATTATGTATATTTGAATTCAATACTTTTATTAGTCCCGGTTCTGTTTCATATTTACAACTTCGGCAAAAAAAAATTAAAACTGGAGCTTGGGTTCCATTAAAATCGCTCTCCCAGGGAACGCAAGGTTTATGGAATCTATACACAGTCTCAAAAGATAATAATGAGCAATATAAGGTAGCCAAAGAAATTGTTGAACTCATTCATGTTGAAGGAGACAACGCATATATTTCTGGGACTATCTCCACTGGTGATATGGTGGTGTCGGGTGGCGCTGAGAAGGTTATTGAAAATGAAATTTTAAAAGTTAACTAGAGCATGGTTCTACTTAAAATTTTATTCAATCAGCCCAGGATTTTGATATTAATTCTAATATTTATCTTTTTAGCGGGTATGTTTTCTCTGAGTACTCTCCCAAGGCAAGAGAATCCAGAGCTTGCTCAGCGATGGTCAATAGTTCAAAGTACATACCCCGGAGCATCACCAACAAGAATTGAAACTCAAATTTTAGAGCCACTTGAAACTAAGTTAAGAGAGGTATATGAGCTCGATGAGATTATCTCATTCGCATCTCAGGGATTTTCAACTACAGTTTTAGCCATCAAAGATGAGGTTTCTCCATCCCTAATAGAGCAAGTATGGTCTGAGGTTCAAGATAAAATGGATCAAGCTTCATTTCTATTACCATCAGATGTTAAACCTCAATTAATTCGGAGCAGCGGTCCTCCATTCACCTTACTATATTCTTTGACTTGGAATGGAGAAGGGGAGATACCATTAATTCTTTTATCAAGGATCGCAGAGGATCTTCGACAAACTCTTTCTTACGTAAGTGGCTCAGATAGAAGTGGTACCTATGGCGCTGCAGATGAGGAGGTTTTAGTTGAGATAGACAATGCTAAATTATCTGCGCTAGGGCTTTCTTTTCAAGAAGTTGTGCAAGTGTTATCTGGACTGGATGCAAAAAAACCAATAGGAGAAATTTCGCAGAATGGAAAAGAGCTCCTAATTAAGTCAAAAGATAATTTAACAAATATTTCACAAGTAGCTAATTTGCCGATTAAGGTGCTAAATGATTTTGAGATTATTCGCCTAGGAGATATTGCGTCATTATCAAAAAATCCTAGAGATCCACCTGAGGAACTTTCTCTTTTTAATGGTGAAAGATCAGTGTTGGTTAATATAAGCGGGGCTTTCTCTCAAAGGGTTGACCTTTATGTTGAAGAAATTGAGCAGGTAGTAGATGAATTCAGAGATCAATTGCCTCCAGAAATTTCCCTTCAAAAAATTTATGATGAATCATATTATTTTAAAGAAAAGTTTAATACCTTATATACCAGTATCTTATTTGCGATTTTAATTGTTATTGCAATAAGTTATTTTCTTTTAGGCTTAAAATCAGCTCTAATTGTTGGTTCAGTTATTCCTTTAACTATTTTTCTTGTTCTATTTGGCTGCACTCTTCTTGGATTGCCGTTACATCAAACTTCAATGACCGGAATTATCATTGCCCTTGGCTTGCTAATAGACAATGCCATTATTGTTGTTGAGGACTTCAAATATAGGCGCAGGCTAGGCCACAGCAGAGAACAGGCTTCATATGAAACATTTAAACATTTGTGGATACCACTAGCCGCTGCCACCGCCACGACAGCATTATCTTTTTTTCCCATTGCAGCGGGTCAAGGTCCTAGCGCAGAATTCGTTGGCGGTATGGCAAAAACAGTCATTCTATCTATCACCTCATCACTTTTCCTTGCTCTATATGTTGTGCCACTGCTTTTAAACTATTTAGATCAAATAAAGTTTTTTGAAAAAGAAATTTCAGGCGGCAATGGATATTCAAATGAAAAACTTGTTCAAAGGTACAGGGCCATCCTGACTTGGTCATATGAAGTTCCAAGAAGGGGTCTAATCATTGCAATGATATTGCCTGCAATTGGTTTTATCTCATTCCCATTTTTAAAAGCAGATTTTTTTCCAGAGTTTGATAGAAATATGTTCAAGGTTCTAGTAGAGCTTCCAAAAAACTCCAACGTTAAAAGTACTGAAAAAGTAGTATTGGAACTGAGAGATTCAATTGCAAAAAGTGGAATCGTAAAAGATGATTTTTGGTTTGTTGGTAGAAGGCTTCCAAGAATTCTTTATAACGTGATTGGTGGTGATACAGCCTTAGGCTCTAATAATTTAGCCCAAGGGGTTTACATAAGCACTTCCTATAAAGAAATGATGGAAGTTCTTCCAAAACTTGCAAAAAGGCTTAATGCTGAAAATCCTGAACTAAAAATTATTGTGGATAAATTTGATTCCGGCCCCCCTGTTGATGCGGCAGTTGAGTACAGCATTGATGGGCCTGATCTAAATATTTTGAGAGCTTTAGGAAAAAAATTAGAGCTAATTGTTAGAGAGGCCCCAGGAGTATTCTTGACCAAAAGTGAGCTTGCTGGTGGAGCAGCAAGCTTGGAGTTTGCCTTTAGTGAATCTGATCTTGCTCTAGGTTCAATTTCAGGAGATTATTTTATCAATGAATTATCAATTGCAAGTGAAGGCAGGGTTATTGGTACTATGCTTGATGGTAATAAAGAGCTGCCAATTAAATTACGTGGATCATCAAATAACTCAATAGAGTCAACTAAATTTTTATCTGTGCCTTCTCAAGAAGGTTTTGACTATTCTTCAAATTATGGAGAATTCAAGGTAACCAATCAGGCTAATTTTGTTTCACGTGATGCGGGCAAAAGGCAAAATCAAGTTTCGGCATGGATATGGCCTGACTTGCTTCCCTCTCAAACTGAAAAATATTTAGCAGATAAGTTAAAAAATTTTGAAGCAGAGCTTCCCCCTGGATATATTTTTGAAGTAGGAGGAGAAGCAGAAGCCAGAGGTCAATCTCAGTCCAATATTTTCTCATCAGCAATTTTATTTTTTGTTTTAATAGTTGTTGCACTTGTTGCAGCATTGAATTCATTCAGGCAGGCAGGTTTAATTTTGAGCGTCGCTTTTTGGTGCACAGGATTAGCATTTCTAGGCTTAACAATAGGTCAAGCAAATTTTGGATTTATTGGTTTAGTGGGCGCTATTGGACTAGCGGGCTTATCCATAAATGACTCTATTGTTGTTTTATCCCATATCAAAGAGGCAAATGCTAACTCATCGATTACTAAAGAAGATCTTGTAGAAGTAATTATTAGATCTACTCGTCATGTTATCACCACATCAGCAACCACTATAGGCGGATTCTTGCCCTTATTAATTACCAGCATTTTTTTTCAACCATTGGCTTGGGCAATGGCTGGAGGAGTTATTGGATCAGCAGTGATTGCTTTATTTTATATACCTTCTTGCTACGCTATTTCAAAAAAGTTATAAATTAATCTATTTATTAAAAGGTATAAAAATGAAGTTATTTATGGTTCATGTAGGTTTTTATGATGATGAAGTTGGTGAAGGTATATATGAATCTCATGTAAATTTTTTTATTGCTGCTGGCAATGCCAAATCTGCAAAGAAAAAAATTATGAGCATGGATAAATTTAGAAATAAAAAAATGCATATTGATGGAATAAAAGAGATCAATCATGTTGATGATTATGATGTTCGTTTAATTAAAAATCCTAAACAAAAAAAAGCTAAGGTATATTCATATAATGAATCAAAAAAACTTTAATTGAAATTGGAAATGATGATATGAGAAGAATAATTACAGGTCATAATCAAGCAGGAAAATCAGTTATTACTATTGATGGTCCTCCAGCTAGATCAATTGGGGAAGATGTCGGCGGCCTTTTTGAAATTTGGAATACAGACGGCATGCCCATTGATACAACCGATAATCTCGATAGAGCAGATTCAGAAATAATTTTATCTCCTCCTGCAAATGGAACTAAATTTAGATATTTTCAAATTAATCCAACCCCTGACGGTGTTCCTTGGGATGTTTTGCAAGATCTTGCAGCCCAGGCTTTTGATCGAATAGGGGCAGCTCATCACCGAATTGATACTTCCAAACATCCAGCAATGCATAAAACAGATACCATCGATTACATTATTCTTTTGAAAGGTGATGTTAGTCTTTTGCTTGATGAGGCAGAGGTTAGGCTCAGCCCATTTGATACTGTTGTTCAACGAGGAACTAATCATGCCTGGGTCAATCATGGAGATGAGCCTGCATTGCTAATTGCAGTCTTGATTGATAGTGAGATAAAGGAGTAAACTGCAAAAAAATTTGAATTTTGATTGCCTATGTTTGAAGTAAAGCCACTTGCAGCTGCTCTTGGTGCAGAATTGTATGGGGTCGATTTATGTCAAGATCTTTCCCCAGATGTTTACGCTGAAATTAGAAGATTGCTTATAGAGCACCAAGTCATTTTTTTTAGGGATCAAGATATATCACCTGCCCAACATAAAGCATTAGCTGAGTCTTTTGGGCCAATTCAAACACACCCTGCATATGAAACAGTAGATGGATTTCCGGAAATTACTATCCTTGAAAGCACCGCTGATAAACCTTCCAAGATAGAAGTGTGGCACTCGGACATGACTTTTCGGAAGCATCCACCTTTGGGGTCAGTCTTAAGATCAAAAATTTGTCCACCCAAGGGAGGTGACACTATGTGGGCAAGCATGACTGCAGCTTATCAAGGTCTATCAAAGAATATGCAGGAATTTCTATCAACTTTAGAGGCTGAACATGATTTTAGCTATGGCTTTAAAGAAAGTTTAGCTGAGCCGGGTGGAAAAGAGAGGTTGGCACAGGCTGTAAAAGATAACCCTCCTGTTAAGCATCCTGTTATCAGGATTCATCCTGAAAATAATCAAAAAGTAATTTTTGTAAATGCATTATTCACAACAAAAATCATTGGATTGCCTGAAAAAGAAAGTTCAGCAATATTAAAATTTTTGTATGATCATGTAATCACACCTGAATACACATGCCGCTTTAAATGGGAAGCTAATTCAATTGCGATATGGGATAACAGAAGCACCCAACATAAACCAATTAATGATTACTTCCCATCTCACAGACTGTTACAGCGAGTGGCAATAGATGGCGACAAGCCATTTTAAGCTATTTGTTTAGAAACTTTAAAAGACTATTTACAATCTCATGCTCGTCAGTATCTATACTTAGTGTCGCACAAGCATGATGATGCTTTTGGTCTCCAATTTGATTTTTCCTAAAATCATATATCATTCTTGCAAATTTTTTATCTAATTCGATATGACCTTGGGTGCAAAAAATATGATTTTCAATTACAAATATTCCATTTGGGCACCTTGCAGAACCAGCAATTAAGGTTGCATTTTCTGGGAGTTTTTCAACTTCATCTTGGTGACTGAAAACTAAATTATATTTTTCACCCTCCTCGCCATATTCACAGGCATCAATATTTAAGGAAATTGAATCAACGCCTACATGCCAACCATTTGGAGATTTTTTCACTGATCCACCAAGAGCTTCTGCAATAATTTGATGACCAAAACATATTCCAATTAATTTTTTTTTATTTTTATTTAATCTTTGAATAAATTTTTTTAGATCATGAATCCATTGCTCAT
>Ga0181556_1001595_pt1 | contig 22317 bp, 21 predicted proteins | sample 011ome_14_FD_148651 | JGI IMG/M metagenome (GOLD analysis project Ga0181556, IMG submission 148651) | Coastal salt marsh microbial communities from the Groves Creek Marsh, Skidaway Island, Georgia - 011505AT metaG (spades assembly) | ecosystem: Environmental > Aquatic > Marine > Intertidal zone... | reverse complement strand
GGACGGTTTCGACTTCGGGCAATTCGGGCATGGCAGGCTTCCTATGGGCGGGGGTCCGGTGTATGCCCCTTTCGGCGCCCATTGTTTCGGCCCGCAGGATTGACGGCAAGAGCCCATGACGGACACGACGGACAGAACAACGCATTTCGGTTTCGAGACCGTGCGCGAAGAGGAGAAGGCCGGCCGTGTGCGGGGCGTCTTCACCTCGGTCGCCTCGAAATACGATGTGATGAACGATGTCATGAGCCTTGGCATTCACCGCGTCTGGAAGGACGCGATGATGGATTGGCTCGCGCCTCGGCCGGGTCAGCGCCTTTTGGATGTGGCGGGCGGCACGGGCGATATCTCTTTCCGTTTCCTCAAGCGCGCGGGGCGGGGCCATGCCACTGTGCTCGACCTCACCGAATCGATGCTGGTTGAGGGGCGCAAGAGAGCCGAGGCGGCGGATATGGCAGCGAGCCTTGATTGGGTGGTGGGCGATGCGATGGCCCTGCCCTTCGCCGACAATACCTTTGACGTTTATACGATCAGCTTCGGCATCCGGAATGTCACGCGCCCGCAAGAGGCGCTGAATGAGGCCTATCGTGTGCTGCGGCCTGGCGGGCGGCTTATGGTTCTCGAGTTTAGCCAGCTGCCCAATCCGATGATGCAGAAGGCCTATGACCTGTATTCCTTCAACGTGATCCCCCGTATGGGGCAGGCAATCGCCAATGATCGCGACAGCTATCAGTATCTCGTTGAATCGATCCGCAAGTTTCCCGATCAGGAAACTTTCCTCGGCATGGTGAAAAAGGCGGGCTTCGGCAACGCCGCATATCGCAACCTGTCGCTTGGCATCGCCTGCCTACATTCAGGGTGGAAGCTCTAGGATGCGCGGGCCCCATAATATCTGGCGGCTGATCCGCACTGGCGCGACACTTGAAAGGGCGGGGGCGATGAATGTCGTGCTGGACGCTTTCGAGGCGGGGCCGATGCTGCGCTTTGCCGCGCGGACCTTTGCGCTGCCTTTCAAGTGGCTTGGCTATCGCGGCGATCCCAAGTTGCCGCCGGCGACGCGGGCGCTAACCGCGCTGGGGCCGGCCTATATCAAATTCGGGCAGATCCTTTCCACGCGGCCCGATGTGGTCGGCGAAGAACTGGCCAAAGAATTGCGCGTCCTGCAGGACAAGCTGCCGCCATTTTCTACCAAAGAGGCCAAGGCAGAGATCGAACATGAGCTTGGCATCAAGGTCGACGAGGTGTTTAGCGCCTTTTCCGATTCGATCGCCGCGGCCTCGATCGCGCAGGTCCACCGAGCGACCCTGAAGACCACCGGCGAGGGCGTGGCTGTCAAGGTTTTGCGCCCCGGTATCGAGCGGGCGTTCCAGCGCGATATCGACGCCTTCTATTTCGCGGCCAATGTGATCGAGTTACTTTCGCCCTCATCACGCCGCCTTCGGCCGCTTGACGTGATCCGGCATTTCGACGGGGTGGTTCAGGGCGAGCTCGATCTGCGGCTCGAAAGCGCCGGAGCTTCGGAGTTTGCCGAGAACACCAAAGGCGATCCGGGCTTTGCCGTGCCAAGAGTGAAATGGGCGTTGTCGTCGCGGCGGGTTATGACGCTCGACTGGGCCGACGGGGTCAACTCGGGCGACAACGATGTGATTGATGCGGCAGGCCACGACAGGGTGGCGATTGCCGCGCGCATCCTGCAGCTTTTCCTTCAGCACGCCCTGCGCGACGGCTTCTTCCATGCCGATATGCATCAGGGGAACCTCAAGATCGCGCCAAATGGCGATGTTGTGGCCTATGATTTCGGGATCATGGGCCGGATCGATGAATATACCCGCCGGGTCTATGCCGAGATCCTCTTTGGCTTCATCAAGCGCGATTATGTACGCGTAGCGCAGGTGCATTTCGAGGCCGGCTATGTTCCGGCCGACCGCGATGTGGACGAGTTTGCCAATGCGCTCAGGGCCGTGGGCGAGCCGATCTTCGGCATGGACGCAAGCCGGATCTCGATGGGGCGGCTATTGGCCTATCTCTTTGAAGTCACAGAACGTTTCGGGATGCAGACTCGGACTGAGCTGATCCTTCTGCAGCGGACGATGGTGGTGGTTGAAGGGGTTGCCCGTTCCCTTGATCCGCATATCAACATCTGGGAAGTCGCCCGTCCGGTGGTCGAGGACTATATCAAGGACAGCATCGGGCCGAAGGCGGCGATCCGCGATGCGATCCGCACAATGCAGGTCTTGTCGCGGTTTGGGCCAAAGCTGCCGAAGCTGGCGGAGGAATTGCTCAGCCGGCAAGGCAAGCCCGAACCGGAGCCGGAACGGCCAAGCCGTTGGCTGGCGGCATCTCTGATCCTTCTTGGCGCTGCGGCGGCGGCGGCAGGCTTCATTCTGTCGATCAGCCTCTGGGGCTAGCCGCACGGCTAAACCCCAGCGCGCACGCCTGTAACTTCGGAGAATTGTACCTCGATTCCGCCGGGCAGGGTAAAGACGAGCCCGTCATCGCCCGCCCGAACTTCGTTGACACGCGCATAGACGGCGGCCGGCGTTTCCTCATAGCTCGCGTCGGCCGCATCCCGAACCGAAAACCGATAAAGCCCCTCCGAAAGGCGCTGGCCGTAGGCATCGGTTCCGTCCCAATCCACGCTTGCCGCACCCGAAGGAATCGGCCCGGTCGCAACCACAGCGCCATCCGCATCGCGCACGATCAGCGCCAGAGATTCAGCGCGGCGAGCGGCGGGGATCTCGATTGTCAGCGGATCGCCCGCAAAGGAGGCGGGGGCAACGGCCAAGACATCCTTGCCGATCCACTGCGCCGCCTGTCCAAGGCCGCTTCCGCCCAGAAGTTCGCTCAGATCGGAGAGGATCTGGTTGGTACGAACCTGCTGCTCCACACCCGAGAATGTGGCGAGCTGAACGGCATAGTCGGTTGAATCGATGGGGTTGAGCGGATCCTGATTCTGCATCTGAACGGTCAGCATTTTTAGGAATGTCTCAAAATCCGAGCTGATTGTGGCGGACTTTCGGGGCGAAGAAAGCGCGGCGGGCGCTGCCGAATTGGGTTGGATCTCCATGACTTCCTCCTATAGCCGCAAGTCCAACCCGCCGGCTCGAATCGGGCGGCGTGGAGTGATTGTGCCCGCGTCGGGCAACGGCGCTGTATCCGCCGAAGCGACGTGCGCTGGAACATCTGTCTGGCTTTGGTGCCCCTGCTGGTTTTGGCCTTGGGCAAAATCAAAGGCCACTTGCGAATAGCCTTGCTGGCGTAGGTCATTGGTCAGCGCGTCGATATGCCGTCGGATAAGATCAAGCGTTTCAGGACGCTCGACCATGACCGAGACAGCAACGCGCGTATCATGTGGGGTCAGTGTCAGCCGAACTTTGCCAAGCTCTTCTGGCTCAAGGGCGATTTCGATTTCCCCCCCTTCCGATCGCCGTATGGCCACTGCAACCTGCTGAATGGCGGCGTGCCCCAATCCTGCGCCCGGGGTCGATGCAAAAGCGGGCGCAGCCGACTGGGCAGAGGCGCCCGAGGTGCCGGAAATCTGACCCTCGGCCTGCCGGATCGCTGCACCTTCCTCAAGGGGAGCGTCTTGCATCTGAGGCATTACGAGTGCTGGCTGGGCAGGCCTGTCCTTGTCGGGCCGTGACGTCTGGGCGCCGCTTGCCTCGACCTTTCGATCCTTAGACGATTCGTTTCGGCCTTCGTTGCCGTGGAGGGCTTCGGCATCGGGTGGCGGCGGTGTATCCTTGGCTCTGGCCGGCAATAGCGGGTCCGTTTTGTCAGGCTTGGCGCCAGCATCGGCCATATCCCGGGGCGCTTCGCGCATTCCTTTGGCAACGGCTGTGTCTGGCAGAGCCTCCTCACCTGCAATTCCTGGCGCCCGCGCGAGACCCAAGGCTTTGGCTTGCTCCGGCGGCATAGGCTGTGCAGCGGCGGGGCCGGAGGACAACGCAACAGGGGCCTCTTCGGCGGGTTGCTCTTGGCCTGCGGCTAGCGCCTCGGAGGGCAGAGTAGGCCGCGCATTGACGGGGGCCGCATCTGTAGCGGTCCGGGCGAACGCCGCCTCAGGTCGCTCGTTTCGGACCCTTTCCGCTCTTGTTGGGCGGGGCTCCTCGCGCGTCTGGCCAATCCGGGAATGATCGGGCGGCAGCTGGCCCGCCCGCACCTGATCGGACTCCAGCCTTGGTTCCGACAGGACCAAGGGGGCGCCGTGCTCAACAAGATCGCGGGATTCTATCGGATTGGCCGCGATTGACCCGACCTTGGAGTCATCTTCCAGAACCACATCAGGCACCTCGGCGGGCATTTGCGCCCCTTCAGTCCCGCCTTCGGCAAGAGTTATGACGGGCACAGAAAACGGCAGGACAACGCCGACCTCGCCCTCCACCGCGCCCTCTTCGATACCGGCGGAGATATCCGGTTCGTTTGTGTGGACTGCTCCAAAAAGATGTCGGGCGAAATCCCGCGCCGCGCGGAAGGGTTGGCCATCGGGCGGCACCGCTGCCTCGGAAACATCAGTGCCTGGGGCTTGGGCAAGGAAGGAATGAATCTGCATTTCTGTCTGATCCTTTCTGGAACCGACCTGCAGTCTGCCACAACAAAGTTACTCGAAATTTACCGCCGACCTGCAACCTGAGCCGACTCGGAAGATTACAGGAGCCTGCGATGATCTCGGGTTTGAACGGATCGGTAAATTCTCTCCTGACCGCCGAAGGCGCTGAGCCGCGGCTTCGCAAAGCAGCGCAGGATCTGGAGGCGAGCTTTCTGAGGGAAATGCTCAAGAGTGCCGGCCTCAACGCCACGCAATCCGGCTTTGGCGGGGGCATCGGGGAAGACCAGTTTGCCTCGTTCCTGACAGAGGCGCAGGCCCAAGAGATTGCCCGCGCAGGCGGCATCGGTCTTGCTGAAACAATTTTCGAAGCCCTGAAAGGGAGAATGAATGACACAGTCGATCATGGATGAACTTATGTCCGGCCTCGATTCGGAACGGAAAGCAATCTTGGCCGGAAGCTATGCGACCCTCGCCTCGGTGGCCGACGCACGGGAACGGCTGATGGCCGGAGCGTCAAAGCTCTCGGCAGATGAGGCAAGGCTGTTGCTCGATCGCATCGGACGCAACCAGCGGCTTTTGTCGTCGGCAATTCGCGGCGTACAGACCGCCATCGGACGCATCGCCGACATAGACCGCGCGCACACCCGACTGGGCACCTATCGCAAAGATGGAACGCCGGGCGAGGAAGGCGGCCGGAGTGGGCGTCTAGAACATCGCGCATAGGGATTTGAATCAAATTCGCCGCATTTGCGGGATCAGGATTCACCCTCCGTTAGGCACAGATGCGAGAGATTTCATTTCGTGCAAAGCACAGGCTGGGTCTTCCGGCACGGGTCAGAATGACAGATCAAACGCCGCTCAGCGGCTTTCCTGAAAACCTGGCGCAAAACGCGCCACCCATCAAAAGGAAACGCTCCTATGGCGACCTTCCACGCGCCGCCGTGGTGGCCATCGCCCCCCGAGACCTTCTTGCGTTTGATAATGACCGGAGCAATCGCGTCCGCGCCCATAGCCTCACCCTTTTCTCACCCAGCGACAGGTCTATCAGCGCCGGGTTGAGAGGGGCTTAACGGGGGTCAGAGGCTCAGCGAGCAGCCGTTCTGGCGATCCGAGTCTTCGGCAAGATCAAGGACAGCCTGTAGCTGGGCACCGCGGCGGAAATCGGGGCGCTCTGTGCGGCCTTCGCGGATCGCGGCGATGAACCGCTGATAGTTGGTCTCGACAGGGGGCGTTTCGATCTCGGTCCATTTCGCGGCGGGCATATCCTCGCCGAGGCAGCCGCGCAGGTGGCTTTCGTTGTTCTCGAAGCGGACATCCAGACCGCCTTTGGTGCCAAAGATCCGTAAGGACAGATCGTTGAGATGCCCCGAGGCCATGCGGCTTGCGTGGACAACACCGACAGCGCCGTTTTCAAGCTGGAGGTGCATGTTGAAGCTGTCGTTGGCGTCAAGTGTATACTCGCCAATCCGCCCGCCCGGCGCCTTGTCAAAGGTGGTGAGGCGGCAACTCACGCTGGCTGCGGCGCTGCCGGCCACAAAGGTTGCATAGTCAAGGATATGGACGCCAATATCGCCAAGAACACCCTTCGATCCATGCGCCGCGGAAAGCCGCCAGAGCCACTGGCTCTCTTTGTCCCAATGGCCCCATGCGGGCTGGGTCAGCCAGCTTTGAAGATAGGCGGCCTCAAAATGACGAACCTCGCCAATCGCGCCTTCGGCCACGAGGCGGGCGGCGTGAATCAGTGCAGGCACGTTGCGATAAGTCAGGTTGACCATGTTCACCACGCCCGCCGTCTCGGCGGCATCGGCCATCTCCTCGGCATCGGCGCGGTTGGCGGCCAGCGGCTTTTCGCACATGACATGCTTGCCCGCCGCAAGAAGCGGCATCGTCGTGCGGTGATGCACGGCGTCGGGGGTCACGTTGGTCGCAGCATCGAACTGGCCCCAAGCCAGAGCCTCGTCGAGCGAGGCGAAACGGTGGGCAATCCCGTGCTTGTCGCAGAAGGCGGCGAGGCGCTCGGGGCTGGTATCGACCCCGCCGACCACTTCGACGCCGTCGATGGCGGAAAAGGCCTCGGCGTGGGCATTGGCCATGCCGCCGGTGCCGACGATCAGAAGGCGCAGGCTCATCTGAAGCCCTCTTCGCCATCGTGATGCAGGCGCGGCCCGCGCTCTTCGAGCGGTTCGAGCGCCTCATTGATCGGCACATTCGGCGCGTCGGCTACGCCGGTGAGGCGCGGCGCGGGGTTGTGCGCCCACTTCACGGCGTTCTTGAGAACGCGGCGGACGTTGGCATCGAAATAGGTCGGATAGGCTTCGTGGCCGGGGCGGAAATAGAACACGTTGCCCGCCCCGCGCTTGTAGGTCACGCCCGAGCGGAACACCTCGCCGCCCTGAAACCAGCTGATGAAGACGGTTTCCATCGGCTCGGGGATGCCGAAGGGCTCGCCATACATCTCTTCGTTCTCGATCTCGAAGTGATCCGGCAGGCCCGCCGCAATCGGATGGCTCCGCGAGGCGACCCAAAGCCGCTCGCGCTCGCCCGCCTCGCGCCAAGTAAGGTTGCACGGCGTCCCCATGAGCCGCTTGAAGACCTTGGCGAAATGGCCCGAGTGCAGGACGATCAGGCCCATCCCGGCCCAGACCTGCTCGATCACCCGCTCGACGATCTCATCGGCCACGTCGCCATGCGCCGCATGGCCCCACCAGATCAGAACATCGGTCTCGGCCAAGCGGGCAGCGGTCAGGCCGTGCTCAGGCTCCTGAAGGGTCGCAGTAGTCGCCTCGATCGCAGCGTCTTCGTTCAACCCCTCGGCAATGCAGCCATGCATCCCTTTGGGATAAAGACCGGCAACGATCTTGTTGGTCTGCTCGTGGACGTTCTCGCCCCAGACTGTGACACGGATAGCCATGGATCCCTCATTTCTCGCGCCCCAGCGGGGCAGAATTGCCGCACTGTTAGCGCATGACAATCGGGTGGTCTATGCCCTTCTCACTGGCTCTGGGCGATCCGAGGGCGCCCCTGCGCGGTCACGCGGACTGCGGCCTCGATAAACATTGGCTGACCCTCGATCTCGACCTCGCGGACCTCGCTCTCGGCCTTAATGCGGATCTCTTCAACACCTGCCGCCCTTGCACGGGCCGTCGCATCCGCTTGCAGTTCAGATGTCAGCGCCGCGATTGCCTCGTCGCGCCCGCCGAACTGCTGCGGGCCCGCTCCGAGGTGGGCCACGAAAATACCCGGCCCCGGCGACGTCACCGTCCCGCTCGCCCGCATGGCCACTTGGCCGACCACAGCACCGATGGCATTGGCCACGCCCGCGTGCTCGGGCAGGATCATGCGCGTATTCAAACGTTCACCCACCGCGCCGTAATAGGACGGGGCCGAGGCGCCGAGGCCGATCACCGGAACACCAAGGTTGAGGCTCATGCTGACGACCCCCTGATGCCGGTCGAGCCCGGCCAGCGTCAGCGGATGCTCGGCCAATCCGGCTGGATCGGCCCAATCGCGATTGTCCTCGGCGAACGCCGCCTCGAGAAGGCAGGCAACGGTCTGGCGGGTCAGCTGGTCGATGATCTTGGTCGCCAGCGCCTCGGCACTCTCGGCCACCCGGTCGCCACTGCCCTTGCGCCGAAACGAGAAGAGCCGCAGCGCCTTCTCCGCCGCACCGGCATCCCAGGCATCGACCCGCCCGAGAACATGCGAGGCGTCCGAAGGCGTGATCCCCGCCATCATCACCTGCCCCCGCGCCACAAGCCGCGAAAGCGCCGGCCCTTCCATCCGTGATTTCACCGCATCGCCGAGCTTGAGCGGGCCGCCCGCGAGCCGCAGCGCAATCGCCTCCTCACGGGCATCAAGCCCTTCGGGCATTTCGTTCCACACCGGCACCACAAAGCGGCCGCCATCCTCCGAAGGCAACCCGGTCGCCAGCGCCAGATCGAGCGCCTTGTGAACCACCTGCGGATGATCCCGCGCGAGGAGCGAAATTGGCATGACCCGCTTGGGCCCAAGCCGCAAGCCGCCCTCCAGCCCCGCGGTCAAATGAACCTCGCTGTCGCCACCAAGGCCCCATGTCCGCATCGCCACAGCTTCGACCATCGTCCGATAGGGCCCAACACGGGCGCCCTGCGGATCAATCGCCGGACGGCCATCGCGCAGAAGGCAGATGTCGGTCGTCGTGCCGCCAATATCGCTTACCAGCGCATCGCTCTCGCCGGTCAGCCAGCTCGCCCCGGCAATCGAGGCAGCAGGCCCGCTGAGGATCGTCTCGATCGGCTTCTCACGCGCCAGCGCCGCGGAAACCAAGGCCCCGTCGCCGCGCACCACCATGAGCCGCGCATCGACACCGATCTGGCGCAGGTGATCCTCGCAAGCCTGAATGAGCCGTGCGATGAGGCCGATGAGCCGGGCATTCAACACGGCGGTCAACGCCCGCTTGGGCCCGCCCAGCGCCGAAGAAAGCTCGTGCGAACAGGTCACCGGCTTGCCCGTCACCCGCCGGATCACCTCCCGCGCCGCCACCTCATGCGCCGGATTGCGGGTGGCAAAACTCGCCGCCACGGCAAAACCGGTGATCCCCTTCGGCAATCCGCGGAGCGCCTCTTCAAGCGCATCAAGATTCAACGGCGCCACTTCGCTGCCCGAATGGCTGTGGCCACCGGAAAGCCGGATCACCGGATCACCATGCAGCGCGTCCATCAATCCCGCGCGGCCCAATTCCTTTTCATCAAATCCGATGAATACCAGCGCCACGCGCCCGCCCTGCCCTTCGACAAGCGCATTCGTGGCCAAAGTGGTCGAGAGCGACACCATCGCAATCTCAGACGGTGCAACCCTCGCCTCGGCAATCGCCGCATCAATCGCCCGACCCACGCCCGAGGCCAGATCCGGTCGCGTCGTCAACGACTTTGCGCTGGCAATCACCCGATCCGCCGCCTCGTCGATTACCACCGCGTCGGTATAGGTGCCGCCGGTATCAACCCCCAGCAAATAGGCCATGGGAAACTCCGCTCCTGTTCGCCCGCTCTCCATACAGCCGCTTGCGGCTCCGACAACCAAAACCTTTCTTTTGGCCCAAAATACTCCCGCCGGAGGCCTTTGGATCGACGCAGGCGATCCAAACGAAAACGCCCCGCCAAAGGCGGGGCGCTTCCTTCATGTCCTTGCGGCTCAGTTCAGAGCGGCGTCGGTGATGGCATGGGTCCAGGCGCCAACCGGCTCAGCGGTGATGACAGGGTCCGAACCACCCGCCAGAAGCGTCTGGACGGTGCGGTTATAGTCCGCCTCGTCCAGCGCGCCGTTCGAGCCGGCGGTGAGCTTGGCAATCTCGCCCATCATGCGAACCTGATGCGCCTCGGTCTGGGCGCCAGTATCATCGTTATCAAGAACGATCATCGCCGCATCCTCGGGATGCTCTTCGGCCCACTTCCAGCCCTTCATCGAGGCACGCACGAAACGCACCATGCGATCGGCAAAATCGGCATCGGCAAGGTTACTCTCAAGAACATAGAGGCCGTCCTCGAGCGTGGCCACGCCCACATCCTCATACTTGAAGGTCACGAGCTCATCCGTGCTCACGCCCGCATCCAGAACCTGACCAAACTCGTTGTAGGTCATGGTCGAGATACAGTCGGCCTGCCGCTGCAGAAGCGGATCGACGTTGAAGCCTTGCTTAAGAACCGTCACGCCATTCTCGCCGCCGTCGGTCGGAATGCCTTCCTGGCTCATCCAGCTCAGGAACGGATACTCGTTGCCAAAGAACCAGACGCCGATGGTCTTGCCGCGGAAATCCTGCGGTCCGGTGATGCCGGTGTCTTTCCAGCAGGTGAGCATCAGGCCCGAGGTTTTGAACGGCTGGGCGATGTTGACGATCGGCAAGCCCTTTTCACGCGCCGCAAGGGCCGAGGGGAGCCAGTCGATCATCACATCCGCGCCGCCACCGGCCAGAACCTGACCCGGCGCAATGTCGGGGCCACCGGCGAGGATCTTTACGTTCAGATCTTCCTCTTCATAGAAGCCCTGATCCAGCGCCACATAATATCCGGCAAACTGAGCCTGCGTGACCCACTTCAGCTGAAGCGTCACATCGTCGGCCGCCCATGCCGGGGCGCCCAATACGGCAGCAAGGGCCGCCGTGCTTACCAACTTCTTCATTTGTCTGACCTCCTTGTCAGGTTTGCTTGGTACCTCCGGCCTTTTTGGCGGCCGGTATTCTTATTTGCGTTGCGAGGGATGCCAGAAGGTCATCCGCCGCTCGAGCCACGCGACTGCTCCGTAAAATGCTGTTCCGGTCAGGGCCGCGACGACGATCACCGCCCAGACCATGTCGAGCGCCAGCGTGCCGACCGAGGTCGAGATCCGAAACCCGAGGCCCCGAGTCGGAGAGCCGAAGAACTCCGCCACGATAGCACCGATCAAGGCGAGCGTAGTGGCGATCTTGAGGCCGTTGAAAATGAACGGCAGCGCGGCGGGGAAGCGAAGCTTGAACAGCGTCTGCCAATAACTCGCCCCATAGGTCCGCATCAGATCGCGTTGCATGGCGCTCGTATCCCGCAGGCCCGCGACCGTGTTCACCAGCATCGGAAAGAACACCATGACGACAACCACGGCGGCCTTTGACTGCCAGTCGAAGCCGAACCACATCACGAGGATCGGTGCTGTGCCGACGATGGGCAGCGCGGCCATGAAATTGCCCACGGGCAAGAGCCCACGGCGCAGGAAATCGTAGCGATCCACAAGGATCGCTGTCAGAAGCGCCGAGCCGCAGCCGATGACATAGCCGCCGAGCGCCCCCTTGGCGAAGGTCTGGACAAAGTCGGGCCAGAGGATGCCGAAATTGCCGAAGAAGGCGCCGACGATAGTGCTCGGCGGCGGCAGGATCACCGGAGGCACCTGAAGCCCGCGCACGATCAGCTCCCAGACGACGATCACCGTCGCGCCAAAGATCAGCGGCACGGCAAGGCGCACCGAGGCAAGCCCCGAGAGGCGGCCATTGGCGAGCCAGCCGTTGAAGGCCCAAGCGCCGATCCAGACGGCCACAGCTGCAACAACAAGGATCATGGCGTGACCCCCATCCGCCGCAGCGTTTTGCCCTCGATCCAGCCGATCAGCCAGACGAGGATCGCGGCCATTGCGGCGGCAAACAAGAGCGCCGCCCAAAGCTGTTCGGTCTGGCCATAATAGCTCCCCCCCAGCATCCTCGCCCCAAGGCCGCCGCGCTGCACCGGCAATTCACCGACGATCGCGCCGACAAGGCTCGCGGCGATGCCGATCTTGAGCGAGGCAAAGAGATAGGGCACCGAAGCCGGCAGGCGCAGCATCCAGAAGGCCTGCGGCTTGCTGGCGTTGTAGGTCCGCAGAAGGTCGGTCTGCATGGCGTCTGGGCTACGCAAACCTTTCACCATGCCAACGACGACGGGGAAGAAACTCAGATAGGCGCTGATCACGGCCTTCGGCAAAAGCCCCTCAACCCCGATGGAATAGAGCACGACGATGATCATCGGCGCCAAAGCGACGATGGGGATGGTCTGGCTGACAATCGCCCAAGGCATGACCGACATATCCATCGTCTTGCTGTGAACGATCCCCACCGCCAGAAGGATGCCGAGGCCCGAGCCGATCAGGAAACCGACGATGGTCGCCCCCAGCGTGATCGAGCCGTGATAGATCAGCGAGCGGTTCGACAGGCTCCCCGACTTCACGATCCCGCGCCGCCCGTTGACCTCTTCATCCCAGGTCGAGGCCCAAAGCTCTTTGATCACCTGATGCGGCGCGGGCAGGCGCGCGCGCTCCATGCTCCAGCTTTCGCCAAGGTGATCCGCGTTCCTCAGAACAAGCGCAAAACGGCTCACATCGCGCCGGTTCATCGCGCCCTCGGGTTCGACAACCGCGCCCGCGCGTTCGGCCTGCGTCAGCACCTCTTGGATGTTCATCGGCACCGCCGCCGCATACCACAGCGCAATGATCGCCGCGACAACCGCGAGGATGGGGCCCAAAGCCTTCATGCGCGCGCCTCAGTCATCAATATGCCCCGCCCGAAGGCCATCCCGCACGCGATGGGCGATGGCGATAAATTCGGCGCTGTCGCGGATATCGAGCGGGCGCTCGCGCGGCAGGGTGCTTTCGATCACATCGGTGATCCGGCCCGGACGCGGGCTCATCACCACAATCTTGGTCGAGAGATAGACCGCCTCTGGGATCGAGTGGGTGACAAAGCCGATGGTCTTGCCGGTGCGATCCCAGAGCTTCAACAGCTCCTCATTCAGCCTGTCGCGCACGATCTCGTCGAGCGCGCCGAAGGGTTCGTCCATAAGAAGGATATCGGCATCGAACGCCAGCGCCCGCGCAATCGAGGCCCGCTGCTGCATCCCGCCCGAAAGTTGCCACGGGAACTTTTTCTCAAACCCGGCAAGGTCGACCAGCTCGAGCGTGCGCCTCACCCGCTCAGCCTGTTCCTCCTTGGAAAACCCCATGATCTCGAGCGGAAGGCGGATGTTGCCGCCAATGGTCCGCCACGGATAAAGCCCCGCCGCCTGAAAAACATAGCCATAGGCGCGGCTCCGGCGGGCGGCATCCGGCGAAAGACCATTGACCGTGAGCGTCCCGCCCGTCGGTTCTTCCAGCCCCGCGATACAGCGCAGAAAGGTCGTCTTGCCACAGCCCGAGGGACCGATGAACGAGACAAACTCGCCCTTGCCGATCTCGAGCGACACATCGCGGAGCGCATGAACCGGCCCGTCGTTCGTCTGGAACGTCAGATCGAGGTGCGAGGCAGAGATGACGGGCTGGTTCATTGGGTCTTCTTCTTGTGGTTTTTAGTCAGGTCAAACGCCGCTCGCCGGTATCCCGCTGCGCTCGACCGGGCGCGGCGAGGTCAGCTCTTTCCAGGTGCTCAGCGCCTTGTTCACCGCCGTATTCGGCTCGCGGGCGACGAACTGGCCGTGGCCTTCCTCGGTGCGGATCTCGCCATCATGCACGGCGACCTTGCCGCGGGTCAGCGTAAAGCGCGGCAGGCCCTTCACCTTGTGGCCCTCGAACACGTTATAGTCGATTGCCGATTGCTGGGTCTTGGCGGAGATTGTCTTTTCCTTCTCGGGATCCCAGACCACAAGATCGGCATCCGCCCCCACCAGAACCGCCCCCTTGCGGGGATAGCAGTTGAGGATCTTGGCGATATTGGTCGAGGTCACGGCGACAAATTCGTTGGGCGTCAGGCGGCCAGTGCCGACCCCATGCGTCCAGAGCATCGGCATCCGGTCTTCAAGGCCACCTGTGCCGTTCGGGATCTTGGTGAAATCGCCCACTCCAAACCGCTTCTGGTCGGTGGTAAAGGCGCAGTGATCGGTCGCCACAACCGAAAGGCTACCGGATTGCAGGCCGGCCCAAAGGCTGTCCTGATGCTTCTTGTTGCGGAACGGCGGCGACATCACGCGGCGGGCGGCGTGATCCCAGTCGGCGTTGAAATACTCGCTCTCATCCAACGTCAGGTGCTGGATCAAAGGCTCGCCCCAAACGCGCTTGCCCTGCATCCGCGCCCGACGGATCGCCTCATGCGCCTCTTCGCAAGAGGTATGCACCACATAGAGCGGCACGCCCGCCATATCGGCGATCATGATGGCGCGGTTCGTGGCTTCCCCCTCGACCTGCGGCGGGCGGGAATAGGCGTGGGCCTCGGGGCCAGTGTTGCCCTCGCGCAAGAGTTTGGCGGAAAGCTCGGCCACCACATCGCCGTTCTCGGCATGAACGAGAGCGGTTGCCCCAAGCTCGGCCAAACGCTGGAACGAGGCATACATCTCGTCGTCATTCACCATCAACGCGCCTTTGTAGGCCATGAAATGCTTGAAGGTGTTGATGCCCTTGTCGCGGACCACGGTCTTCATCTCGTCAAAGACCTTCTCGCCCCACCATGTCACCGCCATGTGGTAGGAATAGTCGCAATTGGCACGGGTCGATTTGTTGTGCCACATCTGCATGGCATCGACGAGGCCCTGCCCCTGCCCCGGCAGGACGAAATCGACAACCATCGTCGTCCCGCCCGACAGCGCCGCGCGCGTGCCGCTCTCGAAATCGTCCGAGGAATAGGTGCCCATGAACGGCATCTCGAGGTGCGTATGCGGATCAATCCCGCCCGGCATCACATAGCATCCCGTGGCGTCGAGCACCTCGCCGCCCTTGAGCCCCTGCCCGATCTCGACAATCCGCCCGCCCTCGATCAGGACATCGGCCTTGTAGGTCAGATCGGCGGTGACGATTGTGCCGTTCTTGATGACTGTGCTCATAGACTAGATCTCCAAGTTTTGATTTGATCCTTCGCCGCTGCAATTGTCTTTGAGTTACTATCGTCAGCCTCAACACGAGCGAGAGCTTCAAGAACAAGATCCAGCGGGACATGGACCGATCCGCGCCGTTTGAAACCGTTTTCCCATTCGCCAGTGGAATTTGAGGAATTCCAAATTTCTATATTCAAATGAGGATCGCCAGACCTAAGTAGCGCATCTGGGTTTCGCCACTCTCCAATTGATATCTTCGCACCTTGCCAGTCACCGTTGCTCACTTTGTCATGCAGTGCATTGACCTCAGTGATGTGCGATCGATCACCAGCCCCAGCGGCTATTCGAATGAACTTGAATTTGGGTATCACGAAGCAACCTCCGCCGTCTCCAACACCGCGTGAAACAACACATCCGTCCCCTTCGCCGCCCAGTCGGGGCTGATCTCCTCCGCCTCGTTATGCGACAACCCGTCGACGCAGGGGCACATGATCATCGCGGTCGGCGCGACGTCGTTGATCCAGCAGGCGTCATGGCCCGCGCCCGAAATGATATCCATGTGACTATAGCCCAGCCGCTCGGCGGCGTTCCTCACCGCGCTGACACATCCCTCATCGAAGGCGGGCGGCTCGAACTGGCCGACGATCTTGGCCTCAAAGCCCACGCCGATCGCCTCGCAAACCCCCGGCGCGCGGGCCATCAACTCGTCGACCATCCCGTGCAGCTTGTCGGGCAGGTGCGAGCGCATATCCACGGTAAAGACGACCTTGCCGGGGATCACGTTGCGGCTGTTGGGATAGACGTCGATATGGCCGATCGCGCCTACAGCGCCCGGCTGGTTCTTCATCGCGATTTCGTGGACAAGCTCGGTGATGAGCGCAAGGCCGCGGCCCGCGTTCTTGCGCATATGCATGGGTGTCGAGCCGGTGTGGCTATCCTTGCCCGTCACCGTGCATTCGATCCAGCGCAGGCCCTGCCCGTGGGTGACAACGCCGATCTCTTTGCCCTCGGCTTCAAGGATCGGCCCCTGCTCGATATGCAACTCGAACATCGCGTGCATCTTGCGCTGGCCGACCTTTTCGGGGCCCTTCCAGCCGATCCGCTCCAGCTCGTCGCCAAAGCGTTTGCCCTTGGCATCGACTCGGTCATAGGCCCAGTCGAGGCTATGGCGGCCTGTGAAAACACCCGAGGCGAGCATCGCGGGAGCGAAGCGGGTGCCTTCTTCGTTGGTCCAGTTGGTCACAACGATGGGATGCTTGGTCTTAATGCCGAGGTCATTCATCGTGCGGATTACTTCGAGCCCACCAAGAACGCCGAGGACGCCATCATACTTGCCGCCCGTGGGCTGGGTATCGAGGTGGCTGCCGATATAGACCGGCAGGGCATCCGGGTCGGTCCCTTCGCGGCGGGCAAACATATTGCCGATCTCGTCGACCGCCATCGTCATGCCTGCCGCCTCGCACCAGCGCTGGAAGAGCTGGCGGCCTTCGCCATCTTCGTCGGTCAGCGTCTGGCGGTTGTTGCCGCCTGCAACGCCGGGGCCGATCTTGGCCATTTCCATCAGGCTTTCCCAAAGTCTCTCGCCGTTGATCTTGAGATTCTCTCCGGGTGCGGGCATCGGGCCTTCCTCCTGTCGTCGCGGCAGTCTTGGTGCGCCTGCGAAAATGCTTGATTTGACCAAGTGGTCAAAGGCACGCTAGCAGAGGTGAACCACCAGTCAAGTTTTCCGCGAGATCGGGGGCCAATTCGCTTGCCACTTTCGCGGATGACGCCATGTTGGGCACAAGTGTCGAAGGTTTGAGCATGACGAAAAACATCCCGCGGACCCGCATCCAAGAGAAGAACCGCTCTACCATTCTTGAGGCGGGGCTCGATGTATTCTCGCAATTCGGCTTTCGCGGCTCGACTGTCGATCAGATCGCCGAGGCGGCGAGGCTTTCGAAGCCCAACCTGCTTTACTATTTTCCGTCCAAGGAAGCGATCTATCTCGAACTTCTGAACAGCCTGCTCGACACCTGGCTCGATCCTCTTCGGGCCTTGAACGACGATGGCAAGGCGCTGCCCGAGATCCTCGATTACGTCCGCCGCAAGCTCGCCATGGCGCGGGATTTCCCCCGCGAAAGCCGCCTCTTTGCAGGGGAAATCCTGCAGGGTGCACCCCGGATCGAGGATGCGCTGAAAGGCGATCTAAAAACGCTGGTCGACGAGAAGGCCGAGGTCATCCGCCACTGGATCGCCGCCGGCAAGATCAAGGAAGTCGATCCCTATCACCTGATCTTCTCTATCTGGGCGCTGACGCAACACTACGCCGATTTCGACACCCAGGTGCGGGCCGTTCTGGGCGGGCAAGACCCGTTTCCCGGCGCCGAGCACTATCTCGAACAGCTGTTCACCAGTCTTTTGAAACCCTAGGCCGGATCGGCAGGCAGCGGGATTCTTTTTGACAACTAACTGACCAGTCGGTTATTTATTGACCATGGACGCTGCAGACACCCCTGCCCCGAAGTTCCGCCGCCGCGCCGAGGCTCGGCCCGACGAGGTCTTGGATGCGGCGATCGCGCTCTTCGCCGAAAAGGGCTATGCCGCCACGACAGTTCAGGAAATCGCCGCCCGCGCGGGCCTGTCGAAAGGGGCGGTCTATCTCTATTTCCCGTCCAAGGCCGCCATTCTCGAAGGTCTGGTCGAGCGGGCGATTTCGCCTGTCGCCCAGACGGCCCTCAGCCATATTTCGGGTTTCAGCGGTGATCCCCGCCCGTTGATCGCGCAGATCCTGCGGATGTTTGCGGCCCGCTTGCGCGATGCCGACCTCCTCGCTGTGCCCCGCATCATCATCCACGAGGCGGTGGCTGCGCCCGAGATCGCCCAGATGTATCGCCGTGCGGTTCTCGACAAGGCAGTGCCTGCCCTGACCGCGCTTATCGCCAAGGGCGTCGAAGGCGGGTTCATCCGCAAGGTCGATCCCGAGATGACTGTGCGTTCCGTTGTCGGGCCGATCCTCGTTCACGTCATGATGGACGAGGTTTTCGATTTGAAGCCCAAAGAGGGGCTGCAGATCGAGCGGCTGATCGACAACCACCTGACCATATTGCTTGCGGGCCTTGCGCCCGAGAAAGACGGTGCTTCATGAGCGAATACTTAGCCACGATCCTGTCGGCCCTCGCCGCGCTTTGGCCCGGTGGAGATGAAACCAGCGCCTTGATCTACAACGGCTATCTCGAGGGCGACTTCGTCTATCTCTCTGCCGCTGCGCCGGGCAAGTTGACCGAGGTGAGGGTGGCCGAAGGCGATGTAGTCGAGGCCGGCGATACCCTGTTCCTCATCGAGAGCACCCACCAGATCAACGCGCTTGCTGCCGCCGAGGCGCGGGTGGCGATTGCCGAGGCTAATCTCGAGAACCTGCAGACGGGCGGGCGTGGTGCCGAGATTAATGTGGTGCGTGCGAGCCTCCAGCAGGCCGAGGCCGACCAGACACTCGCCACAACGAACGCCCAGCGTTCGGCCGAGCTTTTTTCGCGCGGGCTTGCGCCGCAGGCGAAGGTAGATGCCGATCAAGCCATGCTCGACAGCGCCAATGCCCGTGTCGCGCAGCTTCGCGCCCAGCTTGAGGTCGCCGAGCTTCCGGCGCGTGACGCCCAGAAGATCGCCGCCGAGGCCGCGCTGGATGCGGCGAAGGCCGAGCTTGCCGAAGCGCAAGTGGCTCTGGCCGACCGCGAGGTGACAGCGCCCGATGCGGGGACTGTGGACCGCGTGTATTTTGACGCGGGCGAAATGGTCGGAGCAGGAGCGCCTGTTCTCTCGATCTTGCCACCCGATAACATGAAGGTCTTGTTCTTCGTGCCCGAAGCCGACCGCGCGGGGATCGCGCTGGGCGACCTTTACGAGGTTGAGTGCGAAGGCTGTCCCGAGGGGCTGACTGCCCGCATCACGCGCCTTGCCTCGAACCCGCAGTATACCCCGCCGATCCTTTACAGCCGCGACGAGCGCAGCCGCCTTGTGTTCCGCGCCGAGGCTTTCCTTGACGATCCGGCGGGCCTTTTGCCCGGTCAGCCTGTCAGCGTCTGGCCCAAGCCATGAGCGAGCACGCGATCTCGGTCCGGGGGCTGACCAAGAGTTTCAACGGGCGCAAGGTGGTCGACAATCTCGAGATGGTCGTCCCCAAGGGCTCGATCTATGGCTTCCTCGGCCCCAACGGCAGCGGCAAGACCACGACGATCCGTATGATGTGTGGCCTTCTCACGCCCGATGCGGGCGAGGGCGATTGCCTTGGCTTCGACATCCTGCACCAGTCGGGGCAGATCAAGGAAAACGTCGGCTATATGACGCAGAAGTTCTCGCTCTACGAGGACCTGACGATCCGCGAAAACCTCGATTTCGTGGCGCGGATGTACAAGATGAAGAACCGCAAGGCGCGGGTCGACAAGGCGCTTGAGGAGCTTGGATTGGCGGACCGCGCCAAGCAACTTGCGGGCACGCTCTCGGGCGGCTGGAAGCAGCGGCTGGCGCTTGCGGCTTGCATGATCCACGAGCCGGAGGTGCTTCTCCTTGACGAGCCTACCGCTGGCGTCGATCCTAAGGCGCGGCGGGATTTCTGGGACGAGATCCGCCGCCTTGCTGGCAAGGGCGTGACCGTCCTTGTCTCGACCCACTACATGGATGAGGCGGTCCAGTGCGATTACATCGCCTATATCGCCTATGGCAAAAAGCTGATCGATGGGCTTGCCCGCGAGATCCCGTCGATGGTGGGCCTGTCGACATGGCTCGTTGAAGGGCCAGAGCTTGGCGCTCTTGAGGCCGCGCTTCGCAAGGATCCCGTTGTCGGGCAAGTGGCTCGGTTTGGCACGGTGCTCCATGTCTCGGGGATCGACAAAGAGGCGCTCGCGAAGGTGGCCGACCGCGAGAAGGCCAAGAAAACCCACGAGTGGACCCGCAAGGAAGCGGGGCTTGAGGAGGCGTTCATCTATCTGATGGCGCACTCGCAAGACAATTTCGGCACCGGAGGGCAGGCGTGATGCACTTTTCCCTCGCCCGTTTCCGCGCCGTTCTGGTCAAGGAGTTCATCCAGATGCGGCGCGACCGCATCACATTCGCCATGATGATCGGCGTGCCGATTATGCAGCTTCTCTTGTTCGGCTATGCGATCAATTCCGACCCGAGGCACCTTCCGACATTGGTCGAAATGGCCGATGAGGGCCCGGCGAGCCGGGCGATCCTGATGGGGATGCAGACCTCGGGCTATTTCGAGTTCGAAGGCGTGGTGACCAGCGCCGAAGAGGGCGACCGCGCCCTGCGCGATGACACGGCGAGTTTCGTCGTAGTGATCCCGCCCGATTTCGAACGTGATGTGGTGCGCGGCCATTCGCCCGAGATCCTGCTCGCTGCCGATGCCTCAGATCCGGCCGCCGCCGGAGGCGCGGTTGCCGCCATCAACGGGATCGTCACCACCGCCATTTCCGAGACCCTGAGCGGCGCCCTGACCTATGCGGCAAGTTCGCCGCCGCCCTTCAGCGTGGTCGTGCATCGCCAGTTCAACCCGGAAGGCCAGACCTCGACCAATATCGTCCCCGGCCTTCTGGCGATTATCCTGTCGATGACGATGGTGATGATCACCGCTGTCGCTATCGTCCGAGAGACCGAGCGCGGCACGATGGAGACCCTGATCTCGACCCCGGTCAGGCCGGGCGAGGTTATGCTTGGCAAGATCTTTCCCTATGTTTTTGTGGGCTACGTGCAGACCGGAGTCTTTCTCGCCGCTGCCCGTATCCTATTTGATGTTCCCTTCCTTGGAAGCCCGTTCGCCTTCTTTGTCGGCTTCAACCTCTATATCATCGTCAATCTTGCCCTCGGTTTTCTGATCTCGACCATCGCCCGGAGCCAGATGCAGGCGATGCAGATCTCGTTCTTTACGCTCCTGCCGACGATCCTCCTTTCGGGCTTCATGTTTCCCTTCGCCGGGATGCCCGGATGGGCGCAGGCGATTGGCTCGGCGATACCGGCCACGCATTTCCTGCGGCTCGTGCGGAAGGTCATGTTGAAGGGGGCCGAGATGGCCGATATCGCGACCGACCTTTGGCGGATCGGGATCATCATGACGGTGATCGTGCTGATCGCGCTCAGGCGCTATCGGCAGACGCTCGACTAACGCAGGCGGATCACTGGCCCGCCCGCGGCTTCGGCGTCTTGCGGATCGTGGGTGACAAGAAGGGTCGGCAGGCCGCGAGTGCGGGCATGATCAAAGACGAGGGTTCGGATTTGTGACCGGAGCTCGGCGTCAAGCGATCCGAAGGGTTCGTCGAGAAGGAGCGCGCGTGGCTTTGACAAGAGAACGCGCATCAGCGCCACCCGCGCCTTCTGGCCGCCCGAAAGGGTTGCCGGATCGCGGGCGGTGAAACCTTCTAGCCCAACCTCGGCCAGCGCCCGCTCGACCCTGCCCCGCCTTTCGGCGCGGGTGCCGCCCGGCGCAAGGCCAAGGGCGAGGTTGCCACCGACCGAGAGGTGGGGGAACAGCAGGTCGTCCTGAAAGAGGATGCCGATGCGCCGCGTCCACGCGGGGAGTGTGGCGAGGTTTTGGGTACCTAAAAGGATTTCGCCAGCGGCCGACAAGCCGTCTGGAAGTGTGCCGGTGATCGCCGCAAGGATGCTCGATTTGCCCGAGCCGGAGGGGCCCATGAGGGTCGTGATCTCGCCGGGGGCAACGGTCAGGCTGACCGAGACAACGGGCACCGCGCCCGCGGATATCGTGAGGGCTTTCAGGATCAACGGTTCAGCCATGCAGCATCCCCCGCCGATTGCGCCAGACGATGCGTGGCAGGGCGAGCGCCAGTGCAAAGGGCGCGAGCGCGGCCATAGCCTGCGCCAGTCCATAGGCGCCGATCACCCGCCTGTCACCTCCGGCGGCGAGGGCCAAAGCCTCGGTCGTGAGCGTGGGGAGGCGGCCGCCGCCGGCCAGAAGGGTGGGCAAATATTGCCCGATGGAAACAGCCATGCCGACCGCCACAGCGCCCGCGATGGGCGTGAGGAGGAGCGGCAAGCGCAGGCGCAAGAATTGACGGGCGGGCGAGAGGCCGAGGCCCGAGGCGACAGTGCGATAGCGGAGATCGAGGGCGTTGAAGGGATCGGCAAGCACCAGAAGGAGGTAGGGCAGGACAAAGACCAGATGCATCAGGCCGACAGGGAGGGCGCCGCTGCCGAGGCCGAGCTTGAGGAAGGCGGCCTGAAGGCCGGGAAGGAACGTCACCTGCGGGACGATCAGGGGGAGGTAGATGAGAGCCGTGAGAAGGCGACGGGAGGGCTTGGCCTCGAGGCTGCCGAGGGCGAGAGCTAGGGCGAGGGCAACCACGGCTAGGGCCAAGAGGAGGGTTGTTGTGCTGGTCTCTAGAAGCGCGACACCGTGGCTGGCCCAGATGCGGTCGGTGAGGGTTTCGGGGAAGAAAGCGGGGAAAGACCACGCCCCAGCGACCGACCAGAGCGCGAGGATCGCGAGGCCAACCATGAGGAATTTGCCGG
>Ga0181556_1001569_pt1 | contig 22554 bp, 22 predicted proteins | sample 011ome_14_FD_148651 | JGI IMG/M metagenome (GOLD analysis project Ga0181556, IMG submission 148651) | Coastal salt marsh microbial communities from the Groves Creek Marsh, Skidaway Island, Georgia - 011505AT metaG (spades assembly) | ecosystem: Environmental > Aquatic > Marine > Intertidal zone... | reverse complement strand
CGAACCTGATGCAAGTGTAGTTGACAGGCCGCGACGATCCTGCAGCATCTTGGCATGACACAGAACACCCCCGATCTCGAATCCGCCTACGCCATCGAAACACCGGACGACAACCGGCGCGTCTATTCCGCTTGGGCCGAAACCTATGACAAGACCTTTGCCCAAGACATGGACTACCGGATGCCAGCGGTGATCGCCGAGCTTTATCGGCAAAGCGGCGGGCCGGGGAACATCCTTGATATCGGCGCGGGGACCGGCCTTGTCGCCAAATTCCTTGCCAAGGCGGGGATCGGCCCCGTCGACGGGACGGATATTTCCCCCGAGATGCTGGTCGTCGCAGGCAAAAAGCGACTCTATAGAAGGCTTTTTGAGGGGGACGTGACCCAGCGCCTCGATGTCGAAGATGGAGCCTATGACGGGATCGTTAGCTCTGGCACCTTCACTCTCGGCCATGTCGGCCCCGAGGCAATTGACGAGCTTCTGCGGGTTGCGGCACCGGGCGCTCAGTTTGCCCTGTCGATTAATGCCAAACACTATGAGAAGGCGGGGTTCAGAGCCAAACTAGACTCTATTCGAGGGAAAATCTCAAATTTGGCCCTTCCAGAGGTCGCGATCTATGGCGAGAAGGCCACCGGCGAACACGCCAGAGACACAGCCTTCGTCGCGCTCTTCCGCAAGCTTTAGCTATTTACCCTTCCAGACGGGATCGCGCTTTTCGGCAAAAGCACGGGCGCCCTCGAGCTGATCTTCCGAGGAATAGAGTCGGTCAACAGTCGCCAGCTGGCGCTTGGTGATCCGGTTCATCGTGTCCTGAAACTTGGAATCCTCGGCGTCGCGCACGATCTCTTTGATTGCTGCATAGACAAGCGGCGGGCCACTTTCGAGAAGCCGCGCTAGATCCCAAGCCTGCGCCGTCAGATCACCTGCGGGAACGATCCGATTCACGATGCCCCAGCGATGCGCCTCTTCGGCATCAAACCAGCGGCCGGTGAGAAGCAGGTCCATCGCCACATGATAGGGGATGCGCTTGGGCAATTTGATCGAGGCCGCGTCAGCCACCGTTCCCGAACGGATCTCTGGCAAGGCAAAGGTTGCGTGTTCGGCAGCAAGGATCATGTCGGCCGACAGCGCCAGTTCAAGCCCGCCCCCACAGCAAATGCCGTTCACCGCCGCGATCACCGGCTTATTCAGCCCCCGCAGCTCTTGCAGGCCGCCAAATCCGCCAACGCCATAGTCTCCATCAACAGCATCGCCATCCGCCGCGGCCTTGAGATCCCAGCCAGGGCAGAAGAATTTCTCGCCCGCGGCGGTGATGATCGCGACGCGCAAGGAGTCATCATCGCGAAAATCGCGGAAGACCCCGCCCAAGAGGCGGCTGGTCTTGAGGTCGATCGCATTCGCCTTGGGGCGATCGAGCGTCACCTCGAGGATGGCGCCTTCGCGGCGGGTCTTGATCGGATCGGTCATTTTGCTCTCCTTATCAGCGCATCGACCGCGATGGCCGTATCGGGGGTGCAGATCAGCGGGTTCACTTCAACTTCTTCGACCATCGCCGCATTCGCAATCACATAGTCCTGAATTGCGTGAATGGCTTTGAGGATCGAAGGCCGGTTCGCGGCCGGTTTGCCACGGAAACCATCGAGCAGCTTCGCCACCTTCAGCTTGTTTAGACACTGATTCAGCGTCTCGTCCGATGCGGGAATCAGGCATGAGGCGCTATCGCCAAGAATCTCGGTCATGATGCCACCCGCGCCAATGGTCAGCACAAAGCCATGCGCCGGATCCTTGACGACACCGATCAAAAGCTCAGCCACACCACCGGTCACCATTTCCTCGACGAGGAAGGACTTGGCGCCCATCTTCTCTGCGGCAGCGGCTACAGAATCGGCCGACCCAAGACCGACCACAACGGCTCCTGCCTCCGACTTGTGAGCAAAACCTTCGCCCTTGAGGACCACCGGAAAGCCAACCGTCTCGGTGGCAGCTGCAGCCTCATTGGCTGTCGTGGCGCGGAAGCGCGCCGGCGTCCGCAGACCAAAGCCAGCCAACTCGGCCTTGGCCTCGGCCTCGGTCAGTGTCTCGCTCTCGCGTGGCGCGGGCGGGATCACGAGATCAATATCAATGTCCGGCACAGGCCGGACCTGCGCCGCTTCCGCCGCGGCAATCGCTTCGGTTAGGCCGTTCATCGGCACGACACCTCCGGCAATCAGCCGCTCGGCCACGTCCTCCGGCATCAGCTCGGGCAGGGTTGCCACCATGGCCACGTTGCCGCCAGTATTGGCGCGCGTGCCAAGCGCCGCCTGGATCGTGCATTCCCAATCGGCCGGATCGCAGCGGTCATCACGCGGGAAGTCGACGATCAGGAAAGTCAGCGCAAGATCAGGGTCTATCATGGCCGAAAAGGCCTCCGTCATCGCCGGCGTGTCGCGCCAGATATAGGTGTGATAATCGAGCGGGTTGGCCAACGCGACCTTGGGGCCAAGCGCTGCAAAGAGGGCATCGTGCTGGGTCTGCTTGAGCGGCGGAAACTCAAGCGCGCGGCCATGCGCCGTATCGGCCGCCAGGCTCGCCTCGCCCCCAGAGCAGCTGATCGACGCAATCCTGCCCGACGGCAGCGGCCCGATCGCGTGAAGAAGCTTGAGCGTCTCCAAAAAGGTTGCAAGGTCGTTGACCCGCGCGATCCCGAGCCTGTCGAGAAGCGCCTGCGCGCCGGCATCCCCACCGGCGAGCGATGCGGTATGCGAAATCGTGGCCGACTGTGCCTCGGCCGACCGCCCCACCTTGAGCGCAATCAGCGGCACACCCTTGTCGCGAGCCTTGCGCGCCAGTGTCTGCCAAAGGGAAATATCGCCAAAACCTTCGATATGTAGGCCAATCGCCGTCACCCTCGGATCGTCGAGAAGGCCTGCCGCAATCTCGGCCTGGGTGGTCTGAGCCTGATTGCCGCACGTCACCACATAGGCAATCGGCAGCCCGCGCCGGTTCATCGTCAGATTGATGGCGATATTCGACGATTGCGTCAGGATCGCCACCCCACCCTCGACCCGCGCCAGCCCGTGCTGGTCGGGCCAGAGAAGCGCGCCATCAATGGCATTGATCATGCCATAGCAGTTGGGTCCGAGAATCGGCATCTCTCCCGCCGCCGCAAGAAGGCGGGCATTCAGGTCCTGCCCGTCTGCCACTTCTGCAAACCCCGAGGCGAAACAGACCGCGCCGCCCGCACCCATAGCCGAAAGCGTGGCAATTGCCTCGATCGTGGCCTCTCGGTTGATGCCGACAAAGGAGGCATCGGGGGCTTCGGGCAGATCACCGATCGAGGTATGAACCGGCAGGCCACCGATCTCGCCCCCTTTTGGATGAACCAGCCAGATTTGGCCTGGAAACTCCGCCTTGCGCAGCTGTCCCATAACCGACCGGCACCACGCCCCGCCGCCGATGATCGCGATAGATTTGGGCCTCAATAGTCTCGAAAGATCGCGGCTCATCATTATCCTCATGATGCCATTTCTTTTGGCCGGAAATACTCCGGGGAGCCCGAGGGGCTGGCCCCTCGGCCTTGCCTGATCACGCTCCGAGCGCCCGCAGAAGATCGCGGCTGATGATGTGGCGCTGAATCTCGCTGGTGCCGTCCCAGATCCGCTCGACACGGGCGTCGCGCCAGAAACGCTCGATAGGATAGTCGTCCATCAGGCCCATGCCGCCGTGAATCTGCAGCGTGGTATCCGTCACCCGCGCCAGCATTTCCGAGGCATAGAGCTTGGCCGAGGCGATCTCGCGGTTCGACGGCAGGCCCTGATCCAACCGGTTAGCGGCGGCAAGGGTCAGAAGATCGGCGGCGTCAATCTCGGTGATCATGTCGGCGATCTGAAAGCTGACACCCTGAAATTTGCCGATGGGCTGGCCAAACTGCTCGCGCTCGGCGGCATAGGTCAGGGCATAGTCGAAGACCCGCCGCGCGCGCCCGACCGACATCGCGGCCACAGTGATCCGCGTGGCATAGAGCCAAGTGTTCATCACATCAAACCCGCCATCGACCTCGCCCAGAACCTGTGCGTCCGGCAGGCGGCAATCGTCGAACTCGAGGATCATGTTCTTATAGCCGCGGTGGCTGACCGATCTGTAGCCGTGCCGGATGGTAAAGCCCGGCGTGCCACGATCCACGAGGAAGGCGGTGATCCGCTTCTTGGGGCCCTTCGGCGTATCGTCTTCGCCGGTGGCGATGAAGACGATGATGAAATCGGCATGATCGGCGCCCGAGATGAAATGCTTGGTGCCATTCACGACCCAGTCGCCACCCTCGCGGCGGGCCGAGCATTTCATGCCCCGCACATCGGATCCGGCGCCCGGCTCGGTCATCGCCAGCGCGTCCATCCGCTCGCCGCGCACGGCAGGAAGAAGATAGCGCTCGATCTGTTCGCCTTCGCAGGCCATCAGGATGTTCTGTGGGCGGCCAAAGAAATGATTGAGCGCCATCGAGCCGCGTCCAAGCTCGCGCTCGACGAGGGCAAACTCGAGGTGATTGAGCCCCGCGCCGCCAACCGACTCAGGGAAGTTGCAGGCATAAAAGCCAAGCTCTTTGGTCTTGCGCTTGATCTCGTCGGCGATCTCTTGCGGAACCTCGCCGGTGCGCTCGACCAGTTCCTCATGGGGATAGATCTCGTTTTCAACGAAACTGCGGACGGTATCCGCAATCATTTCCTGCTCGTCTGAAAGGCCGTACTGCATGGGGTTTCCTGAAGTTTGGGATGGCGGGAAATTAGCGGGCTTGCGCCGCTATTTCATGCAGTATTAGAAGATTTCATGCGAACTTGGCTAGATCCCTCCGCCGCGCCGCAGCGCATTGGTGTCCTCCTATTCGAGGCGTTTTCGATGCATTGCCTCGCCAATACGATCGAACCCCTACGCGCGGCCAACAGCTTTGCCGGTCGCAAAATCTATGATTGGCGTTTCCTGTCGCTTGATGGTGGGCCGGTTACATCCTCAAGCGGCCTCTTGGTCGCCGCCCATGAAAAGCTGGCTGATCACCGCGGCGATCTGCTGGTTGTCATGCCAAGCTACCGATTTCTCGAACACGCAAGCGGCGAGACGGCCCGCACCCTTCGCGCCGCGGCCTCTCGTCACGAAATCCTTGCCGGTTTCGATACCGGCAGCTGGCTTCTGGCCGCGGCTGGCCTGTTGGCGGGCCGCAAGGCAACAATTCACTGGGAAGAGATCGACCGCTTTGCCGAGGCGTTCCCAGATGTCGAGGTGATCCGCGCCCGCCATGTGATCGATGGCAACCGGATTACTTGCGGCGGGGCGCTGACGGCGTTCGAGTTAGTGATGGAGCTGATCGGTCAGCGCCACGGCGAGGCATTGCGGCTTGAGGTGGCAACGCTGTTCATGAGCCCCGAGACAACAGGCCCGCAATCGGCCCCTTCGGCGCGGGGGCGGAGCGTTGCGCGCGCCGTGGCACTGATGCAGGAGAACCTTGAAGCGCCGCTGCCTATCGGCGAGATCGCCCGCCGCGTGGGTCGGCGGCAAAAAGAACTCGAATCGCGGATGAAGGCCGAGCTGGGGGCGACGCCGCAGGCAGTCTATCGGCGCCTGCGGCTGATCCTTTCCCGCAAACTGGTTATCGAGACTGATCTTGGTATCTCGGAGATTGCCCTGCGAACCGGCTATCAAGATCCCGCCGCTATGACCCGCGCGTTCAAGGCCGAGTTTGGTCTCGCGCCGCGAAGTTTGCGGGCAAACTAGGCTCTACTCAGCGTAATCAGAGCTTTCGTCGTCGAGAATGGCCTTGAGCTCGGCCAGGTGTCGCACGTCGAAATCGCCATACCCTTCCCACTCGCCCGCCGTTTTTTCGGCAATCTCGTCCGACAAGATGCGCAGCGGCTTCTGCGTCTGCAGGGCGCGGATATAGGTCTCGGCGGCGCGCTCGAAATAATAGAGGCGGTTGAAGGTCTCGGCGACTGTCGCTCCGACCACCAAAACACCATGATTTCCCAATATTAGAGTCTTCTTTTTCGGATCAGACAGGGCCTTGGCGCAGCGCGCGCCCTCCTCTTCGAAGGCCATTCCGCCGAAGTGATTATCGACAACGACACGGTTGAAAAACATCGCGGTGTTCTGATCGATCGGGGGAATGATCGAGTCTTCAAGGCTTGCCAGAACCGTCGCAAAGATCGAGTGGACGTGCATCAGGCATCTTGCCCATGGCACGGCGCGATGGATCGATCCATGCAGGCCCCAAGCGGTCGGATCGGGAGCGTCGGGACGGCTGAGCGTTTCGCGGTCGTTCGCATCAAGCAGGAGAAGGTCAGATGCTTTGATCCGCGAGAAATGTTTGAGGTAGGGGTTCATCAGGAACTTGGACCCATCCTCATTGACCGCCAGCGAAAAGTGATTAGCGACGGACTCGTGCATATCAAGCCGCGCGGTCCAACGGAACGAGGCGGCAAGATCGACCCGCTCCTGCCAGTGTTCAAGGTTCTGTCGATGCTGAGTCACGGCCATTATGTCTCTCCCTTTTCGGGCAGGCTGCCTTTGCCACGCGCTTGCCGCAACAACATTTGCGACATCGGTCGATTTGACCAAGCCTCAATCTGTCTTGCGGCTGTTGCACAACTGGTGTCTGACTCGGAAATGAAACATGGTATGAAACCTTGAGACGTCGGGCTTCGGAGAGCGCCTCCGGAAAGCAGATGCCCCTGACGAGGATTGAACAAAATGAATGAATTTGAGCAGCACACACCCATCTTAACGCCCAAGGCTTCGGCGCCCGAGTATTTCACTGACCCCGTCGCCGCCGTACAGCGCCTGATCGAGCTTTACGACAAGGCGACTGATTTTCTCAGCGGCCATTTTGCCGAGGTGGTGAAATCCGGCCTGCCCAAGGCGCGATATCGTGCTTTCTATCCCGAGATCCGGCTGACAACGACGAGCTATGCGTCGACCGACAGCCGCCTCTCCTTCGGTCACGTGGCCCAGCCCGGAACCTATGCCGCGACGGTCACACGGCCGGCGCTTTTTGCCGCCTATCTCGAACAGCAGATCGGCCTTCTGGTTCAGAACCACGGCGTTCCGGTTCAGATCGGAGCTTCGGAAACCCCGATGCCGGTGCATTTCGCGGTTGCCAGCGATCCAGCGGTAACGGTCCCGCAGGAAGGCGCGCTCGAGTTCACGCTGCGCGACGTCTTCGATGTGCCTGACCTCGCGACGACGCATGACGACATCGTCAATGGCTATGGCTTTACCTATCCCGATGGCGCCCACCCGCTTGCGCCCTTCACCGCCCAGCGGGTTGATTATTCGCTGGCCCGACTCGCCCATTACACGGCGACGGCGCCGGATCATTTCCAAAACCATGTGATCTTTACCAACTATCAGTTCTATGTTGACGAGTTCGAAGCCTACGCCCGCGCCGCGCTGAAAGACCCAAAAAGCGGCTATTCGGCCTTTGTAGGGCCCGGAAACCACACCCTTACGAAGGGCGACGAGACCCTGCCGCAGCTTGCGAAGATGCCGCAGATGCCGTCCTACCACCTCAAGCGGCCTGATGGGCAGGGGATCACGCTCGTCAACATCGGCGTTGGCCCGTCCAACGCCAAGACGGCGACGGATCACATCGCTGTCTTGCGGCCCCACGCGTGGCTCATGGTTGGCCACTGCGCCGGCTTGCGGAATAGCCAGCGGCTTGGTGATTTCGTTCTGGCCCACGCCTATTTGCGCGAAGACCACGTTCTTGATGACGATCTGCCGATCTGGGTGCCGATTCCCGCGCTCGCAGAGATTCAGATCGCGCTCGAGCGGGCGGTGGCGGATGTAACAGCGCTTGAAGGGTTCGAGCTCAAGCGGATCATGCGGACCGGCACGGTGGCGACGATCGACAACCGCAACTGGGAGCTGCGCGATCAGTCCGGCCCCGTGCAGCGCCTCTCCCAGTCTCGTGCCATTGCGCTCGATATGGAAAGCGCGACGATCGCGGCCAATGGCTTTCGGTTCCGTGTCCCCTACGGGACGCTGTTGTGTGTATCTGACAAGCCCTTGCATGGCGAGCTAAAGCTGCCCGGCATGGCCTCGGATTTCTACAAAACGCAGGTCGCGCGGCACCTGATGATCGGCATTCGGGCGCTTGAAAGCCTGCGCGATATGCCGCTCGAACGCATCCACAGCCGCAAGTTGCGTAGCTTTGAGGAGACGGCTTTCCTCTGAAAACACCAAAAAACGCTACTATAAGGGCGATTTTGGCTTGCAATGCATCACAATTCGTTGTGGTGCTATACCACATACCGTTAGTATGCGGAAAATGAGGCCCAATTTATGGGCAGACAAGGGAGACCAGAAAATGGCAAAACCGATGACCAAGGCCCAGCTCGTAACGGCAATCGCCGAAGGCGCTGGCAGTGACAAGAAATCCGCGGGCGCTGCGCTCGACGCGCTCCTGTCGATCATCACCAAAGAAGTTTCGGCCGGCGGCGCCGTGACCCTTCCCGGCGTTGGCAAGATCTATTGCCGCGAGCGCCCCGAGCGTATGGTTCGCAACCCGGCCACCGGCGAAAGCATCAAGAAGCCGGCCGACAAGGTTGTGAAAATGACCATCGCCAAGGCGCTCAAGGATAGCGTCAACGGCTAAGCCTTCGAGGGCTTGCGCCCGACGAACGGATAGGAAAGGGTCGCCGCGTTACGGCGGCCCTTTTCATTTTGGGGGATTGATGGACCTTCGCGCAATTGGAATGGGGCTGTCCTTTGCCCTGATGTGGTCTTCGGCCTTTACCTCGGCGCGAGTGATCGTCGAATACGCGCCGCCTATGTCGGCCCTTGCGCTGCGCTTTCTTGTATCGGGTCTCCTTGGTGTCGGCATCGCTTGGGCGCTGGGGCAGAGCGCGCGACTGTCGAAGGCACAATGGCGGGCGGTCGTGATCTTCGGAATCTGCCAGAACGCCCTTTATTTGGGTCTGAATTTTGTGGCGATGAAAACGGTCGAAGCCTCGCTTGCCGCGATCATCGCCTCGACCATGCCGCTCATCGTGGCTTTGGCTGGGTGGCTTGTGTTCCACGAAAAGATCCGGCCGCTGGCAATGGCGGGCCTTCTGGCCGGCGTGGTTGGCGTCACGATCATCATGAGCGCGCGGTTTGGCGGCGGCGTTGATCTGATGGGCGTGATCTATTGCGGGATCGGGGTCCTCTCGCTCGCGGTGGCGACACTGATGGTTCGCAATGCCTCGTCAGGCGGCAATGTCCTGATGATCGTCGGGCTTCAAATGCTGGTGGGAAGCGCGGTGCTGTTCGTTCCAGCGGCCTTGTTAGAGACACATACTGTTACCCTCAGCTGGCAACTTGGTGTTGCTTTTGCCTATACGACGCTCGTTCCAGGCCTCTTGGCCACATGGATTTGGTTCATGCTCGTTGGCCGGATCGGTGCGGTTCGTGCCGCGACCTTTCACTTCCTCAATCCGTTCTTCGGCGTGGTGATCGCTTGGGCGCTTTTGGGCGAAACGCTGGGCATGAGCGACGTATTGGGCGTAACCATAATCGCCGCCGGTATTCTGGCGGTTCAGCTTGCTCGCCAGGCGAAATAATCAGCCGATCTTGCCGCGCACGCCGCCGGTTTGGCCGCGATCGCGAAGCAGGTGATCAAGGATCACGCAAGCCATCATGGCCTCGCCCACCGGAACGGCGCGGATACCGACGCATGGATCGTGGCGGCCTTTGGTGACAACCTCGACAGGCGTGCCATCCGAGCGGATCGACTGGCGCGGCGACAGGATCGACGAGGTCGGTTTGACCGCGAAGCGCACCACCACATCCTGACCTGTGCTGATCCCGCCAAGGATGCCTCCGGCGTGGTTGGTGCTGAACTCCGGCCCGTTCGGTCCCATGAAAATCTCGTCGGCATTCTCGCGCCCCGTGAGGGCGGCGGCGGCCATGCCTTCGCCGATCTCAACGCCTTTGACGGCGTTGATCGTCATCATCGCCATCGCCAGATCAGAGTCTAACTTGGCGTAAATCGGGGCACCAAGCCCTGCAGGAACCCCCTGCGCCACGATCTCGACCGTCGCGCCGACCGAGTTGTGATCCTTGCGCCGAAGGAAATCGAGGAAATCCTCCCACTCGGCGGCAACCGCTGGATCGGGGCACCAGAAGTCGTTTTGGTCGATCGCGTCCCAATCAAACCGGCTGCGGTCGATGGTCTTGGGGCCCATCTGGACCATATAGCCCTTGATCCGCAGATCAGGCACCAGAGCCGCCAAAACCTTGCGCGCCACACCGCCAGCGGCCACCCGCGCGGCTGTTTCTCGCGCTGAAGAGCGCCCACCGCCGCGATAATCGCGGATGCCGTATTTCTGGTGATAGGTGATGTCGGCATGACCGGGCCGGAAGGATTGGGCGATATCTCCATAGTCTTTGGATCGCTGGTCGGTGTTGCGGATCATCAACTGGATCGGCGTGCCGGTTGTCTTGCCCTCGAACACGCCCGACAGAATCTCGACCTGATCGGCCTCTTGCCGCTGGGTGGTGTTCTTGTTCTGACCGGGGCGGCGTTTGTCGAGCCACGGCTGGATATCGGCCTCGGAAAGCTCGATCCCCGGAGGGCAGCCGTCCACCGTTGCGCCAAGCGCGGGCCCGTGGCTTTCGCCCCAGGTGGTGACGCGGAAGAGATGGCCGAAAGTATTGAACGACATGATCGGGCTCCTTTGACCAGCGGTCTAGCGAAGCAATCGCCTGTGCTCAAGAACTCTCCGCAGCATGAATCCGGCTGTTTTGCGGCGCCTGAGCTTGATCAAGGGCCACCTGGCACCGAAATTGGGCCTGCAGGACTTCACCAAAAGTCTTTGTGCGAGGCGACGATCTGCTCTTCCAAATCAGGAAAGGGCCCTCTGACATCGACATGTCGGCGGCCGGCCGCAAAGACTTGGTGACAGCTGAGGTCCAAAGTCAGGTTTTCTGGATTGTCCCCTGTCAGTACAGCAAGGCGCTTTTCCGTGAGCCCATACACCAAGGCACCAATACCAGCCCAATATGCGGCGCCTGCGCACATGCAGCAGGGTTCGACCGAGGTGTAGAGAACGCAGCGCTCGAGAAACTCTGGCTCATATTTGCGGGAAGCAGCACACGCTACGTTTGCTTCGGCATGGCCTACGCCTCGGTCTGCCGCGTATGTATTTCCGGATGTTAGCAATACGTCGCCGTCCGGGCCGACGAGCAATGCGCCAAACGGGTGGTTGCCCCTTGCCCGACTTTCATTTGCGAGGTCGATCGTGATTTTGAGATAGTCGGCATCATGTTGCATGCCAGTCTCCGCGTTCGAAATGAACGATCAGTCCCTGGACTATACTCTCAAATCCAAGCCGGTCGACTCTTCTTGCAGTTCTGGATTTCCGGCGATAGCTTCCGCCCCACCTCGGGGTGCTCTGGCAACAGGGCTGAGATGCGGGATGGTCCGCGAACCCGTTGAACCTGAACCGGTTAAGACCGGCGGAGGGAAGGTCGCGAGTTTGTCCTCAAAGCCCCCATCCGTCCGGCGCATGAGAGGATGACCTATGAGAAAGACCCATCTGAGCCATGTCGCGGGACTTTGCCTTATCGCCAGCGGTGCGATGGCCGAGACACCCGTTCTGACAGTCTATACCTACGACAGTTTCACCAGCGAATGGGGCCCCGGCCCTGCTGTCGAGGCCTCCTTCGAGGAAACCTGTGGCTGCGATCTGAAGTTCGTCGCCGCTGGCGACGGCGCGGCGCTCCTGTCGCGCGTGCTTCTTGAGGGGGCCAGCACCGAGGCGGATATCGTTCTTGGTCTCGATACGACCCTGACCGAAAAGGCGCTTGGGTCGGGTCTTTTAGCCCCACATGGCGATCTGGCAGAGCTTGATCTGCCCGTAGAGTGGACCGATCCAACCTTCGTTCCTTTCGACTGGGGTTGGTTTGCCTTCGTGGCGAATGCCGATACTCCGGCTCCGGCCGATTTCGAGGCGCTGGCAGCAAGCGATCTGAAGATCGTTATTCAAGACCCTCGCTCCTCCACCCCCGGCCTCGGCCTCGTTATGTGGGTCAAGGCGGCCTACGGCGATCGCGCAGGCGGAATCTGGTCCGCGCTGGCCGACAATATCGTGACTGTGACGCCTGGCTGGTCCGAGGCCTATGGTCTCTTCCTTGAGGGCGAGGCGGATGCGGTTCTGTCCTACACCACCTCGCCTGCTTATCACCTGATTGCAGAGGGCGATGCTTCGAAGGTCGCGTGGCTCTTTAAGGAAGGCCACTACATGCAGGTCGAAGTGGCTGGCAAAATTGCAGGAACGGATCAACCCGCGCTGGCCGATGCCTTCCTCAATTTCATGCTCACTTCGGGGTTCCAGTCGGCCATTCCGACGACCAACTGGATGTATCCGGCGGTAACGCCCGAAGACGGCCTTCCCGAAGGGTATGAGCAGATGATTACGCCTGTGCAGAGCCTGCTTTACTCGTCAGCTGAAGCTCAGACACAGCGCGATGCTGCGGTGGAAGAATGGCGCGCGGCGCTCAGCCGCTAGGGCGCATCCGCGCACTGGGGGTTGGGGTGGCACTTGCCATCGCGGGCTTCCTCGGTGCGTCGGTCTGGGCGGTGGCGGCCAAGGCTGCCGGCCGCCCGGGCTATCTATCGGCGGCTGACTGGTCGGCGCTGCGGTTTACGATCCTGCAAGCGGCTCTGTCGGCGGCGCTCAGTGTCGGCCTTGCGATCCCGGTGGCCCGCGCTTTGGCGCGGCGCCGGTTTGCGGGCCGCAGCGCCCTCATCACGCTTCTTGGCGCACCGTTCATCCTGCCGGTGATCGTTGCGGTTCTCGGCTTGATCGCGGTGTTTGGCCGCTCGGGCCTCTTGAACGAGTTTCTCGCCATCGCCCACCTGCCGCAGGTGTCGATCTATGGTCTCACCGGAGTAGTTCTCGGCCACGTCTTCCTCAATCTGCCGCTCGGAATTCGTCTGTTCCTTCAAGGGTGGCAAGCGATCCCGTCCGAGCGGGTGCGCCTCGCGGTCGAGCTTGAGGGCTCCCGATGGTGGCTGTTGGAGTGGCCCATGTTGCGGAGCGTCTTGCCGGGCGCTCTCCTCGCGGTCTTCCTGATCTGCCTGACGAGTTTCACGGTGGCGCTCACCCTTGGTGGCGGGCCGAAGGCGACAACCCTCGAGCTTGCCATCTATCAGGCGGTTCGTTTCGATTTCGATCTCGCAAAGGCAGCGCAATTGGCCCTGCTGCAACTGGCGCTCGGCGCGGCCTTCGCGGTGATCGCATATCGCGGTGGCGCGGCGCTGGGCATGGGGGCGGGGCTTGACCGTCAGGGCATCTCTCTGGCGCCGACGGGCCACCTTTCCGCTCTGACGGATAGCCTCTGGATTATGTTCGCTGCAGCTTTCCTTTTGGTGCCTCTGGCGATGGTGGTGGCCAGCGGTCTCGGCGGCTTGGCAGACCTTCCTGCGGGCATAGGGATGGCGGTGCTTCGGTCGGTGGCCGTGGCGCTTGCTGCTGCCGCCCTTTCCGTTGCCCTCGCGCTTGCGCTCGCCCTGCGCGGCGGTGCGGTCGCCATGCTGGCCGGATCGCTGCCTCTGGCGACATCGGCGCTTGTGGTGGGCACAGGCGTCTTCCTGATGCTTCACGGGCTGATCAACCCAACGCGCGCTGCGCTCCCCGTTACCGCCGCGCTCAATGCCCTCATGGGCCTGCCCTTTGTCTTCCGCGGGATCAGCTCTTCGGTTGAAGAGATCGAGGCCAACTATGGCCGGCTGGCTGCAAGCCTTGGTCTCTTTGGAAGGGCGCGGCTCCGCCTTCTGATCCTGCCGCGCTTGCGCCGCCCGCTTGGATTTGCCGCCGGTCTGGCCGCCGCCATGTCGGTTGGCGATCTTGGCGTGATACTCTTGTTTTCCGGGGGCGCTCAGGAAACCTTGCCGCTCATGATGTATCGCCTGATGGGCGCCTACAGGATGGATGCGGCGGCAGGTGTCGCGCTTGTCCTTGTGATGGTGAGCCTGTCGCTTTTCTGGCTTTTTGACCGTGGAGGCCGAACCAATGCTGACGCTTGAGAAGCTACGAATCGAGCAGGGCGATTTCTGCCTCACGGCGGACTGGTCGGTTCCGGAAGGGAGCATAACCGCGATTGTCGGCCCTTCAGGTGGCGGTAAGTCGACGCTCTTGTCGGTGATCGGCGGATATTTTTCTTCCACGTCAGGTCGCATCCTTTGGAAAGCGACCGAGATTGGCGCACTCCCCCCCGGCAAGCGGCCTGTGAGTACGCTGTTTCAGGACAACAACCTCTTTCCGCATTTGACCGTTGCCCAGAACGTCGGGTTGGCTTTGCGGCCCGATTTGCGGCTCACCGGGGCCGAGAAGGTTCAGGTCGAGGCCGCCTTGGCCGAGGTTGGCCTTGCCGGCTATGGCGCGCGCAAGCCCGGCACTCTTTCGGGTGGGCAGGCCTCGCGCGCGGCCCTTGCGCGGGTGCTTCTTCAAAGCCGCCCGATCATCCTGCTTGACGAGCCCTTTTCCGCGCTTGGGCCGGCGCTTCGGCGCGAGATGCTAGGATTGGTGGCCGAGAAGTTAGGCGAGCGGACCGTGCTGATTGTGACGCACGATCCATCCGACGCCCGCGAGATAGCGCAGAGGCTCGTGATGGTTGATGCCGGCGTTGCTTCCGCGCCGGTGCCGATTACCGAAGCCTTTGAAAGGCCGAGCCCCGCACTTGCGGGATATCTAGGGCAGAAATGAAAAGGCCCGCCGTGGGGCGGGTCTTTTGAGATCATGTATCCTGAAATCAGGCGGATTTCTTGGCTGCCGCTTTGTGCGGAGCCCAGAGGCGCTTGTTGGTCTGATAAAGCAGAACCGACAGCAGGATCAGGAACAGAACACCAAGGAAGCCGGCTTCTTTGCGGGCGTCGAGCTTGGGCTCGGCGGCCCACATCAGGAAGGCAGCAACATCCTGAGTTTCGTGGTGCAGATCGGCGTCATGGCCGTCAGCAAATTCCACGTCGTCGCCGAAGAGCGGCTGCGGCATGGCGATCCAGCTGCCCGGAACCGTATGGTGACCTTCCGCGTCCTTACACTGTTCAGGGAAGCCGCCATTGGCGAAGGCCACATTGTAAGAGCCCGGGAAATCGGCCGGAGAACATTCAGGAGCTTCTTCATAGCCAGCCATGAGCGAGGCGATGTATTCAGCGCCGCCCATGCCGTTGATGAGCTGGCTCAGGCCGGTGCCATAGGGGCCGTGGAAGCCTGCGCGGGCCTTGGCCATCAGCGACAGGTCCGGAGCTTCGGCAAGAGCCGAAGTCGGGAACTTGTCGGCAGGAATAGCCGGACGGAATTCGCCGGTGGCCGCATCGACAACTTCGATACGGGCGGCATAGGCGCGAACCTGATCTTCCGGAAGGGCGGGGCCGCCCTCGTCAGCAAGGTTGCGGATCGCGACATACTTTAGGCCGTGGCAGGCAGCGCAGACTTCGGTGTAAATCTGAAGACCGCGCTGAAGCTGCATCTGGTCATAGCTGCCGAAGGGGCCTTCGAACGAGAAGTCGAAGTCTTCGACGTGGGCATCGCCAGCGGCGGAAACTACGGTCGCCGAGAGGCCCAGAGCGACGGCAGCAGAGAGGGTGAGTTTGCGGAACATTGTTCTTTCGTCCTTTCTCACTCGGCCGACGTATCGGTCGATTTGCCGTAGTGGGCGTTGAAGTCTTCCTCGATGGTGGCCGGACGCGCGGTCGGGCGTTCGATCACACCCAGAAGCGGCAGGATCACAAGGAAGTAGGCGAACCAGTAGGTGGCACCAGTTAGCGCGATGATCGAATACGGCGGTTCGGCCGGCATCGCGCCCGCCCACATCAGAACGATGAAGTCGATCGCGAGAAGAGCAAACCACCACTTGAACATTGGGCGGTAGCGGCCGGAGCGGACCGTCGAGGTATCAAGCCACGGGGCCAGAGCGATCACGATGATCGCACCGAACATCGCCAAGACACCAAAGAACTTGGCGTCGATGATCCCGAACGAGATCCAATTGGCGAACTGAACAGCCCAGACGTCGGCGGTGAAGGCGCGCAGGATCGCGTAGAACGGCAGGAAATACCATTCGGGGACGATGTGCGACGGCGTCGCCAGTGGGTTAGCCGGGGTGTAGTTGTCGGGGTGGCCGAGGTAGTTGGGCATGAAGCCGACGACAGCCGCGAAAACAACGAGGATCACCGCAAGAGCAAAGAGATCCTTAATCACGAAATAGGGCCAGAACGGCAGGGTGTCTTTCTCGGCCTCTTCTTTCGAGGTGCGGCGCACTTCAACACCGGTCGGGTTGTTGTTGCCGGTCGAGTGGAAGGCCCAGATGTGGACGACCACAAGGCCCGCAATCAGGAACGGCAGCAGATAGTGCAGCGAGAAGAAGCGATTAAGCGCCGGTTGCCCGACCGCCGAAGCGCCGAGAAGCCAGGTCTGGATGCTTTCGCCGATGAAGGGGATCGCGCCGAAGAGGCCGGTGATCACCGCAGTACCGTGGAACGACATCTGACCCCAGGGCAGAACGTAGCCAAGGAAGCCGGTCGCCATCATAAGGATGTAGATGAGCATCCCGATGATCCACGTCACTTCGCGCGGCGCCTTGTACGAGCCGTAGTAGAGGCCGCGGAAGATGTGGAAATAGACCGCCACGAAGAACAGCGAAGCGCCGTTGGCGTGGACATAGCGGATCATGTGGCCGGCGTTCACGTCGCGCATGATATGCTCGACCGAAGCAAAGGCCAGATCGACCTGCGGGGTGTAGTGCATCACGAGGACAACGCCGGTGATGATCTGCAGGACGAGCGTGAAGGTGAGGACAACGCCCCAGATCCACATCCAGTTGAGGTTCTTCGGAGTGGGGATCACGAGGGTGTTGTAAATGAGGCTGAGAACCGGCAGGCGGCTTTCGAGCCACTTGGCGCCGCCCGATTTCGGTTCGTAATGGTCGTGGGGAATACCAGACATTGGTCTTTCTCCTTAGCCGAGCTTGATCGTCGTGGCGTCGACGAATTCGGCGACGGGGACAGGAAGGTTGCGCGGGGCGGGGCCTTTGCGGATCCGGCCGGCGGTGTCGTAGTGCGAGCCGTGGCAGGGGCAGAACCAGCCGCCGAAATCACCCGACTCACCGAGCGGCACGCAGCCGAGGTGGGTGCAGACGCCCATCTGGACAAGCCAGACGCCATCTTCGGTCAGGGCACGGTTTTCGTCGGTCGCCGGAGCTTCACCGCTCAGGTTCTCGTTCTCGGCGTTCTGGTCCGGCAGGGTCGCCACATCCACAGAGCGGGCAGCGTCGATTTCAGACTGGGTGCGCGCGCGGATGAAGACCGGCTTGCCCTGCCAAAGCACGGTCAGCTGGGTGCCCGGCTCAACGCCGCTCACGTCGACGCGGATCGAGGCAAGCGCCTTGACGTCGGCCGAAGGATTCATCTGGTTCACGAGCGGCCAGACAGCCGCGCCAGTCGCTACAGCGCCGGCACCTGCCGTGGCGTAGTAGATAAAGTCGCGGCGGGTGCCCTGGTGTTCTTCTGCATGTGACACGGGGTGCATCTCCGAAATTTTCCCCAAACGGGGCCTGACAATAGGAAAAGAGGCGGATTCCCGCCCACTGTTCGGCCGCTGTTTAGCTATCAAAGCGCTGCCAGTCCAGCGGACAATCGGGCGCAGGCATGATAAGTTGGCGTTATGCCACGGCAAAGGAGAACGAGATGATCCGAGGAAGCTGTCATTGCGGTTCGATCCATTGGGAATTCGACGGAGTTCCAGAATCAACAACCGCCTGCAACTGCACCGCCTGTCGCCGGATTGGGGCGCTTTGGGCCTATGAATGGGATAACGAGGGAATCAGGATCCGCGCCGTTCCGGGGATGCTTGCGGGCTATGTGCGGCCGAACGGCGATCTGGCGTTTCATTTCTGTAAAGCCTGCGGAAACACAACACACTGGCGCGGGCTGGCCCCAAGCGAAAAAGGCAAAACACGGATCGCGGTGAACCTGAGGTTGTCGGAGCATCCCGAAGAGGTTGCGAAGATCCCCGTCCGCCACTTCGACGGTCTCGATAGCTGGAGCGACCTGCCTGACGACGGCAAGTGTGTCGCAGATCTGTGGTTTTGACTTTCCTCAGCTAGCCAAGGCAATTAACTCTTCCTGAGTATTCAGAGAGAGACGACCTGCCTATGCCCAAGACCTTTGCGCCAATCGGAATTCTGGTTTCACTTCTTAGTTGCAGCTCCGCCCTTGCCGGGCCGGAGATCACCATATTCACCGGACTTCAGGAAAGCCCGCATTCGTTAATTAGAGGCGAGGACGAGACCCTCGGCGCCCTAGATTTCACTGCAGCTTGGGAAGGCCGATCTTTGAGCGCGCCACCTTACTACGGCGCGCGCGTGACCTGGTGGGGAGCTGGTCGCTTTGGCTGGGGTTTCGAGCTCACACACGACAAAGTCTACGCCGATGATGCAACTCTTGGCGGAAACGGCTTCAATCGCCTCGAGTTTACCGACGGGCTCAACATCATAACGGTCAACGGGGTATGGAAGGGCACGCAACGCGCCTTGAACATAACGCCCTATGGTGGTGTCGGAGCGGGGGTGGCGATCCCCCACGTGGATATTGAGCCGGATGGCGGCCCACACACTTGGGAGTACCAACTTACGGGTCCGGCGGTTCGGTGGTTTGCTGGTGTCCGATATGACCTCAGGGGAGATTGGGACCTGATCGGTGAATATCAAGGAACCTATTCATTGAATGAGGTCCAGCTGGATGATGGCGGCTTTTTGTCGACCAATATCGTCACCAATGCCATCAACATCGGCGTCACAAAGGACTTCTAATATCCTCAGAAAGGCGAGGTCTCGGTCATTGAGGGGCGCGAGGTAAAGGCGGTGTGCCAATCGTCTAACTCGCCGTGGATCTTGCGCCACTGGCGTTTGTCATGGCGGAAATCGAGATAGGAGAGGGCGCAGGCGACGGCGATCTGGCCCATGTCGATCGGGCCGGAGAGGTGGCTCATCCAGCGTTTTTCGAGCGTGTCGAGCGCGCGGGTGACCTTTGCCCATTGTGCGTCATGCCAATCCGGAAACTGGAGCGCCTCGGGGCGGAACCGCGTCTCGTAGACGAGGCCAACCGCCGCATCGAGTATTGCGTCCGCCGTGGCCTCGAGTGTCAAGACTTCCCAAAGCCGGCCTTCTGGATAGAGCCCTGCGTTCAGGTGCTGATCGAGATAGCGGCAGATCACGCGGCTGTCGTAGACAGATGGGCCTTCGGGGCGGATCAGGACGGGGATCTTGCCCAGAGGATTGGCGGTGAGGACCTCGGCGGCCGAGGCCATAGGTGAGGTTGCGACCATCACCTCCTGCACCTGATCTGTCGCGTCCGCTTCGCGGACGAGAACGCGCACCTTGCGGACATAGGGCGAAGCGGGAGAGCCGAGCAGCTGATACATGGGGCACCTATTGGCAATGGGGGACGGATCGGCTGCGCCGATGCCTCCGGCGGGAGTATTTCCTGCCAAAAGAACCTAGGCGGTCAGTTGTTGGCTCGCTACTCCCAAAATCGTCGCGGCAATGATTTGGCCCTCGGGTTGTTCTGAGGCAAAGGCGACTTCTGTGAATTGTTCCGTGCGGCCCATACGCGGGTTCTCAATTAGAACCCGATGGGCGCGACCGATCTGCGCGTCGAGGTGTTTTTGCAAGGCGGTATCGCCGGCGGCGCGAAGGCGGGCGGCCCGTTCTTTGATCGCCGGGCCTTTGACCTGCGGCATCCGCGCGGCGGGGGTGCCGGGGCGGGGCGAGAAGGGGAAAACGTGCAGGAAGGTCAGGCCGCAGTCTTCGACGAGCCTCAGAGAGTTTTCGAAATGGGCCTCGGTCTCGGTCGGGAAACCGGCGATGATATCGGCGCCGAAGGTCATCTCGGGGCGCAGGCGGCGCGCTTCTTCCGCGAAACGGATCGCATCGTCGCGCAGGTGACGGCGTTTCATCCGCTTGAGGATCAGGTCGTCGCCGTGCTGGAGGCTGAGGTGCAGGTGCGGCATCAGGCGCGGTTCGATGGCGATGGCCTGCATCAGGTTCTCGTCGGCCTCGATCGAATCGATCGAACTGATCCTGAGGCGCGGCAGATCGGGGACGAGGCGCAGGATGCGCATGACAAGATCGCCAAGGCGTGGCTGGCCCGGCAGGTCGGCGCCCCAGCTTGTAAGGTCAACGCCGGTCAGCACCACTTCGTTGAAGCCCTTGTCGACGAGGCGTTTAATCTGGTCGACCACAACGCCGGCCGGAACCGAGCGGGAATTACCGCGGCCGAAAGGAATGATGCAGAAAGTGCAGCGGTGATCGCAGCCGTTCTGCACCTGAACATAGGCGCGATGCCGCCCGAAACCGTCGATCAGGTGGCCGGCGGTCTCGGTGACAGACATGATGTCGTCGACCATGATCGGCTCGGTCTGGCCGATGAGGTCGGGGGTCATGGCGGCCCATGTCTCGGGCTTCATCTTTTCGCTGTTGCCGATCACGCGGGTGACCTCGGGCATTGCGGCGAAGGTCTCGGGCTCGACCTGCGCGGCGCAGCCGGTGACGATCAGGGCGGCTTCGGGGTTCTGGCGGCGGAGCTTGCGAATCTCTTGCTTGGCCTTGCGGACGGCCTCGGACGTTACAGCGCAGGTGTTGACGATCACCGCATTGTCGAGGCCTGCCGCCTCGGCAAGCTCTTTCATCGCCTCGGTTTCATAGGCGTTCAGCCGGCAGCCGAGCGTGGAAAAGATCGGGGCAGACATTGGATCAGCCGCGCCAGACGCCGTCGAAGACATGGGCGGTCGGGCCGGTCATCCAGACGCCATCGTCGCGCCAGTCGATCGCGATTTCGCCGCCGTCGAGCAGGATCGCGACCTTGCGCCCAGTCAGCCCCCGCCGGTGCGCGGCGACGGCGGTAGCGCAGGAGGAAGAGCCGGAGGCCAGAGTAATCCCTGCGCCGCGTTCCCAGACGCGCATCCGCAGGCGATCAGGGCCGATCACGCTGGCGAATTGGACGTTGGTGCGCAGGGGATAAAGCGGGTGATGCTCGATTTCCGCGCCACGGGCGGCCAGATCGACCGCCTCGGCATCCTCGACGAAGAAGGTGCAATGGGGATTTCCCATGCCTGTGGCGGCGGGATCGCCGTCGATCGGCAGGTGGAGCGTATCCATCTCGCGCGCGAGCGGGATATCGTCCCATTTGAGTTGCGGCTGGCCCATGTTAACCGCCGTGAGGCCATTGCCCGCATCCTCGGCAAAGAGGGTGCCTCGGTCGGTGGTGATGGTCAGAGAGGGTTTGCCGATACGCAGCATCTCCCACCGTGCGATGCAGCGGGTGGCGTTGCCGCAGGCGGCGGACTGGCTGCCGTCGCTGTTCCAGAAGGTCAGGTGCAGGTCGGAATTCCGCCCCGTCGTGATTGTCGCCAGCTGGTCGAATCCCACGCCGCGGTGCCTGTCGGCGATGGCCATGGCAAGGCTGGCATCGACGATCGGGCCTGTTACCCTCTCGTCGACCACGACAAAGTCGTTGCCAAGGCCGTGCATCTTCATGAACGGCAGGCCCATGTTCTGGCGTGCGTGCATGGCGGGCATATAGCGCGGCCCCCGAAAATATTCCAGAGACGACAGCATTTGTGGGGTTGACCCCACCCAGCGACCTTTCTAGATAGCCCGCCAGTGGGCCGTTAGCTCAGTTGGTAGAGCAACTGACTTTTAATCAGTGGGTCGCAGGTTCGAATCCTGCACGGCTCACCACTGAAATCAAAGGCTTAGCCGAATATGGCTGGGCCTTTTGTTTTTCTCAGCGAGACACTCAGCGAGACAAATCGGCGTCGCCTAGCGTGAAATAGCGTGGCTCGTTGCACCCGTCCGCCCCCACATCCCTCTCAGACCCCGACCCCGCCGAATCCGTGTCCACGGGGGCTCGCACCCGCGCGCGGGCGCGTCGCTCTCGGGGGGTGGGCGTTCAAGCCTCTCTAACGCCCCACACGCAACGCGGCGCCTTCGGTTGAGACCCTAGGCGCCGCGCGGTCTAGCGGCTGTTTGATGGCTGCGATGGTTTGAGATGTAAGGCGCCACGAATTCCGTCGTCGCAGCTGGTAGAACTAGAACCACTGCCGCTGTCCGCTTCGGCGAAGACGTGCGTTGCTGGAGTACTGAACGGTGACTATTCCAGAATACTGAAACCGATTCTATTTCTAAAATCGTTAGATATTTTACCCTCTATATCTTGCGTTATTTTGAGCGAACATCGCACCATATGGGTCTCTGCCAAAAGCATCCTTCTCGCTTCTGTTGCCACCGTCGCCCTTGCCGGCGCCGCTGCTGCAGAAATCACTTGGTCGGGTACCGGTTCGGTATCCATTGGCCGCACTGGTTCGGTTGCCGCTGTTGCTGGCACACTTTCGAATGACCAGGCACTCGAGTATTTGGCGACGACAGCCGCTGCGACTACTGGCCTGACAACCGCTCAGAAAGCTACCGTTGATGCTGCCGAGGGGTCAAGCGCGACAGCCGCAGAGATCGCGGCGGGTTTGGCCGTCGCGTCTGAATGGGTCACTGATATTG
>Ga0181556_1001562_pt1 | contig 22591 bp, 19 predicted proteins | sample 011ome_14_FD_148651 | JGI IMG/M metagenome (GOLD analysis project Ga0181556, IMG submission 148651) | Coastal salt marsh microbial communities from the Groves Creek Marsh, Skidaway Island, Georgia - 011505AT metaG (spades assembly) | ecosystem: Environmental > Aquatic > Marine > Intertidal zone... | reverse complement strand
CGAACACAATAGGTGGACTCACTGCCCTTGTTGCAAGTGATGTGGTTGAGGTTATTGTGTATGACACGTTCAGTGTGTTCGGCGGTAATATGGCTGCTGACCTGAACTTTAAAGATAATGTTAAGGCTAACTTTGGCACAGGCAATGACCTTCAAATATTCCATGACGGTTCTAACTCAATAATCCGTGATGCAGGTACAGGGTCACTGAAGTTTCAGTACGGCACTAGTGATGGCGTTGTGTTTGATAGCAGTGGAAATGTGGGCATTGGTGGTTCGCCTACACAAAAGTTAGATGTTGCTGCGGGCGGTAAGCTGTATTTGCGTAGGAGTGATAACGCAACTGGAGCTACTATTCATAATGGTGGTAGTGCAGTTGGACTTGTTTTCGATGAGTTAAATAATGAGCCTATTGCGTTTAAGCAAAACAACACAGAACGCATGCGCATCGACAGCAGCGGTAACTTGCTGGTGGGGACTACTTCATTTAATAGTAACAATGTTGGTGTTCTTGCGGGTGCTACTGGTGCTTTCTTTGCTACTCGTGATGGAAATACACCTGCACAGTTTAACCGCAAAACATCTGATGGAAGCATCGTAGGCTTTCAAAAAGACGGCACCACTGTGGGGAGTATTGGGGCTAATGGTGGGCGAGTTTATACGGCAGGGCCATCATACGGAGCAAAGTTTGGCAATGTATCATTAGACCCATGCACAAGCACGGGAGCTACTGCTGATAACTTGTATGATTTGGGCGGCAGTTCTGTGCGATGGAAAGACCTCTACCTATCTGGCACATTAACAAACAATGGCACTGGGGGTATCAGCATTGATACCAGCGGCAACGTGGGCATTGGGACGAGTAATCCTACTGCCGCTCTAACACTGGGTGCAGGTGGTGTAGGTCGTTTCTACCGCTCAGACAACGCCAGATATGGTGAAGTGTTTACTGATGGAACTGCGTTTACCCTGAAAACATCTACTGACCCTATTATACTTAACCCCGCCACTGGTGGAACACGCTTTCAAAATAATGGCTCCGAAGCCGCCAGACTGGATGCAAGTGGCAACTTGCTGGTGGGTAAGACGAGTGCTGCAACAAATGTTGAAGGTGGCGAGTTAAGGGAAAACGGTCAAGTTATAGCAGTAGCAACGAACGTAAATCCGTTCTTTGGTGCTAGACTAGGGTCGGATGGTCACCTTGCGGTGTTCCGCAAAGACAGCACCACTGTGGGGATTATTGGTGCATATAATTCCGCTATTGGGGTAATTTCTGGGTCTGCGGCTAGTTACACTGGGTTGTATTTGAACACTGACAAGATAGAACCCGCTGGAAACAATTTTGGAAGTGAAATCAGAGCAGACAACACAGTAGATATTGGCTCATCTTCCTATCGCTTCAAAGACCTCTACCTCTCCGGCGGTGTCTACTTGGGCGGCACTGGTTCGGCTAATTTGCTGGATGACTATGAGGAGGGGACTTTTGTTCCATATGTTTCTTTAACCTACAACCCCAACGGCAGAACGATTACAGACAATGGTGCGGGGGTGGGTCGCTACACTAAAATTGGAAACATCGTTACTTGTGAAATAAAAGTAGGGTGGACGGGAATTTCTGGTTCTGGAAGTAAAAACGTAGGCATTAACAACCTTCCGTTCACGAAAGCAACAGACATCACAGTTGTAAACGGTGTAGCGCGAAGCAACGTTACCGGTCATCTGTTCGTAATGGAATCCGTGACTGGTACTCAAGTAAATGTTATTCGCAAATACGATAACGGCTCCCCAAATGATGTAGATACCTTTAATTGTTTTATTGTCTACAGAACAACATAACCTGATTGGATATCAGGTCGGACAGTCCATCCATAGGAGATAAAAATGGCACTAACAGAAGAACAAGTACAAGACAAAATTGAAATCGTAGGTGACTACAAGCACGTTCAAGTACGCACCGCAACAGTCATCAAGCGTGATGGCGTTGAGATTAGCCGTAGCTTCTCACGGCACGTTGTAGCACCTGACGCTGACATCACAGGCGAAAGCACAGAGGTGCAAGCTATTTGTGCAGCGGTACATACACAGGCTGTGAAGGATGCCTATGCGGCACATCTGGCGGCACAGGCTGCTGCAATGGCTCCGGCTGAAGAGGAAGGCGCAGAGTAATGAGTAGAGCAAGAGACTTAGCAGATAGCGCAGATAAGGATATCACAGGAACCCTTACGGTTGACGGCCTCACTGTAGCTGGCAATGTCTCTGTTGACTCCGGCACAATCAAGCTGGACGGTAACTATCCTGTTGGTACAGACAACGTGGCGTTGGGTGATAATGCGTTTGGTGCAGTTACAACAGGACAGCGTAATGTTGCAATTGGAGATAACGCTTTATACAGCAACACTGACGGTAGTTACAATACTGCCGCTGGTAAAAATAGCCTTGTGAACAACACCTCTGGTTCATACAATACAGGGCTAGGCGAAGAAGCACTTAACTCCAACACCACCGCAAGCAACAACACTGCTGTTGGGTATCAGTCTTTGTATGCAAATACCGCTGGTAACAACACAGCGGTTGGTGGATATGCTTTAAGCACAAACTCAAGCGGGACGGCAAACGCAAGTGTTGGGTATTCTGCACTATATTTAAATACCACTGGGTCATATAACACGGCACTTGGGCAACAAGCGCTTCGCGCCAACACCACCGCCTCGCAAAGCACCGCAGTGGGTTATCAGTCGTTGTATGCTAATACTGTAGGAAATGGCAATACGGCATTTGGTTATGAAGCATTAAAAAGTGAAACGGGTGGTCAAAATAGCGTAGCACTTGGCAAAAGTGCATTAGAAAATCAAGTTAATTCTTCTGGAAATATTTATAATACAGCAGTAGGTTCTAATGCAGGTAGAAACACTACTACAGGAAATTCTAACACTTTTATAGGTGGATTAGCAGGAAATGCAAATACCACCGCAAGCAACAACACTGCGGTCGGCTATCAGGCACTCACCGCAAATACTACTGGCACACGAAATGTGGCAACAGGCTCTCTTGCATTAGACGCAAACACAACTGGCAGTTACAACACCTCTATGGGTCATGCGTCAGCAAGCAACAATATTAACGGCGCATACAATTCCGCATTTGGTGATGCGGCACTTAACACTAATACTTCTGGCTCAAACAATACCGCAATAGGTAAGTCTGCTTTATATGCCAACACCACCGCAAGCAACAACACGGCTGTTGGTTATCAGGCTTTGCAATCAAATACAACAGGAACAAGAAACAACGCACTAGGCTATCTTTCGTTAGACTTTAACACAACTGGTGTTGATAACACCGCAATGGGTTATCTTGCTTTAAGGTTAAATACTACAGGTGCATACAATACTTCTTATGGTAGTTATGCCCTCTACTCCAACACCACCGCCAGCGAAAACACAGCAGTGGGTTTTCAGGCGGCGTATAATAATACTACTGGAACTTATAATGTAGCTAGTGGTGCATACTCCCTGTATAACAACACAACAGGAAATTATCTATCTGGCTATGGGTGGAAATCTCTGTTTTCCAACACCACAGGCAGCTACAATACCGCACTGGGCAATTCCGCACTTTTATCCAACACCACCGCAGATTCTAACACAGCGGTTGGCTACACCAGTATGTATTCAAATACTACAGGAATAGATAATGTAGCAGTTGGTTTGCAATCTATGTATGCAAACACCACGGGTAACTACAACACTGGTTTAGGTAAACAAGCCTTACGCTTCAACACCACCGGTAGCGAAAACACTGCTGTTGGTTATCAGGCAGGCTACGCAAACACTACTGGCACTCCAAATGCTGCCTTTGGCTATCGTTCACAATACTCAAACACAACAGGCAATTATAATTCATCTTTTGGTGCTGCTTCTTTAAGACAAAACACAACTGGTGCTAACAATGTTTCTGTTGGATATGCGGCTCTTTACTCCAACACCACCGCATCAGGTAGCACAGCAGTTGGATATGCGGCAGGCTATTCACAAAACCGAACAGGCAATGCTTTTAACACATTTTTAGGTATGCAAAGTGGTTACAGTGTAACTAATGGAACTAAAAACACTTTTGTTGGCGGTGTTAATAGTGGTTATTCTGTGACCACTGGCTCAAGTAATACTATTCTTGGTAACTACACCGGCAACCAAGGCGGCCTAAACATCACCACATCCGACAACAACATCGTGCTGTCTAATGGCGATGGTGACCCTAGAGTGTATTTGGATAATGGGGTTGGTCTTTCTCTTCAGGGAACTGCCAACGCTGCCAATCCATATATAACAAGCTGGGATTCTTCCCTGTATGCGTATGGCAGAAGAGCATCAGGAAGTGGTGTTTATCTAGCGCACAATGCAACAAGCTGGGCAGCTATTTCAGATGAAACCAGAAAGGATATTATTGAGCCGATTACTGACGCTGTGAATAAAGTATCACAACTTCGGACTGTTATTGGTAAATATAAAATAGAGGAAGAAGGAACTCGTAGACCGTTCTTGATTGCACAAGATGTTCAAGCGGTTTTGCCAGAAGCAGTGCAATCACAAGAAGATAATGCTGGCGAATTTTTAGGTATGTCATATACAGACATCATTCCGTTATTGACCGCTGCAATCAAAGAACAGCAAGAAACAATCACAGCACTTGAGGCTCGTATAGCCGCACTTGAGTCCTAATTTACAAGGAGAATAAAATGGACGAACTAACAGCAGAACAAATCGCACAGCATTATACAGCGATGGGTCACAGCGTTGACCTCATCAATGCTATTATTGCTGGTGAGGCTATGGCAGACGATGATGCCGCAGACAAGCAGGACTGTGTAAACAGGAATGTTGAGCATCTTGAGATTATGGTTGCTAAAGAGTTTTGGACTGATGAGGATATGACTGCGGTTAATGCGGCTATTGCTGCTGGACAGGCATACTCAGCCTAACATAAGGACAATTTAATATGCTCTCATACGGCGCACTAAGTGAACTAGCTCTATCTTCACTGCCGCCAGAAACCTTTGATGTTTCTGCGAGTGTATCCGGTGCGGGTAGTCAAACAGGTACAGCGACTGCACGAAGACTAGCAGCAGGTTCTGTAACAGCATTTGGCACATCATCTGCGACAGGCTACGGCTTATTAAATGCTGAGACTATTGTATTTGGACTAGCATCTACTACTGCCTCTAGTATCCGTGTTCAATACCCAATTGCATCTGCATCAGGTGTAGCAACAGTAGCAGCAAGCCCGGTAAACATACAGCTTTCTACAGCAACTGTTTCTGGGGCTGGCACTACAACAAGTGTAGCAAATGCAATTAGACCAGTTACTACAAACATTTCTGGTACTGCTACATCTGCACCAGCAGGTGGTTCATTTGTAGGAAACCCAACACCAACAGTAAATGGTGTAGCCACAACTGCTGCTACTGGCAGGTCTGTACAGCCTATTTCCGCTACTGTACAAGCGGATGCTCAGATTACAGGCAATGGGCTTAGAGTTGCAGATGGTAATAGCACAGTAAACGGCATAGCTATAACATCTGTATTGACCATTTTAATACAGGGTGCTTTTGGTAATTTACTTGGATCAGCTAGTGCTTATAGTTCTGTAAGTGCATTTAACTACTTTAATTTAAGAGATTCATACGATCCGAAACGTATAGTCTATGTTGAAAGACAAACATCATCAACAGAGAGAACTGTTAGAGTCAGTGCAGATGTACGTAGCTTTACCATTGAAAGAAAACAAACCACATTTGATCGCACAGTTAGAGTTGCAGCATAGGAGTAAAAAATGTCTTTTCGTTGGCCTAATAAAGACCCAGATGAATTGCTGGACTACAGTGTAGACTGGTCTAGATTTCTTGGTACAGGTACTATTAGTAGCGTAGTATGGTATGTTAATAATGCTAGTGGAGTTAAGACTGTTCTTACGCCAACAGGAACAGTGCATAACCTACGCAGTGTATCACAGACTATTAGTAGCAATAACCAAATTGCAACAATCTATTTAGCAGATGGAACTAATAATATTCAGTATACCATTTTCTGTCAGATTTCAGATAACACAGGCAATATTGCAGAACGTAGCATCAAACTTAAAGTGAGAGAAAAGTAATGGCATATGATTTTTTAGGACTGGTAAATCAAGTTAACCGTAGACTTAACGAAGTAGAACTTACTTCTGCTAACTTTGCCACAGCTTCAGGTTTTTATGCGCAGGCAAAAGATGCAGTAAATGCCGCTATTCGTGATATTAATCAGTATGAATATAATTGGCCTTTTAATCATGTAGAAGAGGAAGATGTTCTTACTGCTAACATTACTCGTTACTCATTTCCTTTCGATGCAAAGCTAATTAACTTTAACACGTTTAGAATTAAAGAAGATGCGGCACTAGGCAATGCAACAAAAAAATTAAAAGTGATTGCTTACGAAGACTACTTAAATAATTATATTGGCTATGAGTATGATGTAACTAATGCGTCTTCTGCGCTGCCTACTTTTGTATTTCAATCTCCGGCTGAAGAATACGGAATGGTTCCACCACCAGATAAAGCATACACTGTAGTCTACGAATACTACCGTATGCCCGTAGATTTGATTTTAGACACAGATGTACCCACTATTCCTGAAAGGTTTATGCACGTTATTACTGACGGTGCTATGCACTATGCATACTTGTTTAGGGGTAATTCACAAGACGCATTGATTGCTAAAGAAAAGTTCCAAGAAGGAATTAAAAACATGCGTTCAGTGTTAATTAATCGTTATGATTATGTGCGTTCTACTGCATTAGGCACTCAGGCTAGCTTTATTGTTAAGGTGTAAGCATTTAACACTTGACAAATGCGTTTAAATATGTAAAACTATAGTATAGGAATTAAGTAGAATGCCAGATTCATGGAATACATTTCCCATAGAATTTAAAGAAGGGCTAATTACTAACCTCAGTCCACTACAGCAAGGCATGAATCAGCCGGGTAGTGCCAGAGTCTTAATTAATTTTGAGCCATCTGTTGAGGGTGGATACAGAAAAATTGAAGGTTACGTAAAGCACGATATTAATACTGTAGCTGGCTCTGGTATTATTCGTGGTCTTACATTCTACGGTGGTCGTGTATATGCCGCTAGAGGAACAGAGTTATACAGATCATCTGGTAGTGGATGGACACAAGTAACAAACAATATTGCCTTTTCCAGTGTCGGTATTGGTTTAGGTGGCTCTGGAACTGTTAGGTTTGAAAAGTATGATTTTAATGGCACTGAGAAACTATTTATTGTAGATGGTTCTAGTAAGCCTTTTATATTTGATGGTAATGCGGGAACACTAACAGAGTTAACAAGTTTAAGCGGCGACTTTACTGGATGTGATTTTGTAGTACAGTTTGCAAATCACTTGTTTTTAGCTAACGGACAAAACTTATTTTTCTCTGCTCCCTATAAAGATACAGACTTTAGTGTAGGTAGCGGCGGTGGTGTTATTAACATCACAGATGATGTAACTGATCTGATTGTTTTTCGTGAGCAGTTAATCATATTTGGTAAGACCGTTATCAAACGTATTACTGGAAATAGCATAGCAGATTTTCAGTTGCATGACATCTCTACTGACTTGGGTGCTATTCAACCTGATACAGCAAAAGAGGTTAGTGGTGACGTAGTATTCCTTGGGCCAGATGGCATACGTACACTAGGTGCTACTGACAGGATTGGTGACTTTAATCTTGCTGTTTTATCTAAATCAATTCAGTCACAGGTTACTAATTTCGTAGATAACTCAAGTGCTTTTTGCTCTTTAGTAATTAGAAACAAAAGCCAGTATAGATTATTTGGTTATGCAAGTGGTGTGTCAGATGCATCTAGTCTAGGTGTAATAGCATCACAAATAGGTGAAGGACAGTTTGCTTGGGCAGAAACTCGTGGCATTAATGCACGTGTAAGTTTCAGTGAATATGTAGATGATGAAGAACGTATTTACTTTGCTAATGATGATGGGTATGTATATAGATTAGAACGTGGTTCTAGCTTTGATGGAGAAAACATTCTTGCAACATTTGCTAGTCCTTTTCTGACTTTTCAAGACCCTAGACTACGTAAGACTTTTTATAAAGCACACTTATACACCGATCCGACAGGCTCAGTAGAAGTTGACTTTCAGTTAATACTTGACTTTGACAGGGCTAATACTAGCGTTGTTCAGCCAAATATCATACCGTTAGCTAATAACACAAGTAATTTTTCTAGGTTTGGATCACCATCAGCTACATACGGTACGGCAACATATGGTTCAGGAAACGTAGATAGCATACTAGAAACACAGATAATTGGGTCTGCATATAATGCATCAGTAACACTAACATCTAATGATACTAATCCACCTTTTTCACTAGATGCTATTATTATTGAATTTGCAATAAACGGAAGAAAGTAATACTATGGCAGGTTATACCAGACAAGCAGCAGCTAATATTGTAGCTAATAACATTATTGATGCTAACGACTTTAATGATGAGTTTAACGCTATTGAAGCAGCGTTTAGCGCATCAACAGGGCATACTCACGATGGTACTGCAGCAGGTGGCGCACGTATTCTTGAGATTGGTCCTGCCGGTGATCTTAACGTATCAAGTACCCAAGTCACACCACTGACAAGTAATACACTTGACTTGGGATCAGTAGGCGCACAATTTAAAAATCTGTACATTGATGGTAATGCATATATTGACGGCTTTGATGAAGATACTACATTCCTTCTTGCCAATAAAGTACAGTTCCGGGATAACGCTCTGTACATTCACTCGTCTGTAGACGGTCAACTTGATATTGCTGCAGACGTAGAACTACAGATTGTCACACCTCTTGTAGATTTAAATGGTGACTTAGATGTATCTGGTAGTATTACTGCAGGAACAACAATTGAAATTGGTTCATCTAGCGTAGATCAAACTGAACTTGGTATTCTTGATGGTGCAACTGTAACAACGGCAGAGTTAAACATCCTAGATGGTGTTACCGCTACTGCTAGCGAAATTAATATTTTAGATGGTGCAAACATTACTACTACAGAACTCAATATTCTGGACGGTAGTAATACTGCATCAGGTGTTACAATTAATACAGTAGACAGGCTTATTCTAAACGATAGCAGCGTAATGAAACAAGTTGCTATGTCTGACTTTGAGGATTACTTTGAAACATATCTTGTTTCAATGCCTAACGTAACAACTGTCGGCGCACTTAATGCTGGCTCTATTACTAGTGGTTTTGGCAATATTGACACTGGCTCTTCTACTATTACCACTACAGGTGCAGCATCTCTTGGGAACACTTCTGTAGGAACCCTTAATGCTAGCGGTGCTGCTACACTGTCTTCTACCTTATCTGTAACCGGAAACTCTACGCTATCAGGTAACTTGACTGTGCAGGGTAATACTACTATTGGTAACGCTGCGACAGACACAGTAACATTTATTGCAGATGTATCTTCTAATATTATTCCTTCTATTACTAATACATATACACTTGGAGATAGTTCTAACTACTGGTCTAATGCTTATATGCAAAGCATTAACACAACCAGTAATGTAGCTGTCGGCGGTAACTTAACTGTTACAGGCAACCTTACTGTTAACGGTTCTACTACCACTGTCAATACAGCCAACACAGTCGTAGCTGATTCTTTGATTGAACTAGGTAATGGTACATCAGGTTCACCTGTTAATGATGCTGGTATTGTTATTGAAAGAGGTACATCTTCTAATGCCTTTATTGGCTGGGATGAAAGCCTTGATAAATTTGTCGTTGGTACGGGATCATTTACCGGAGCCTCAACGGGTAACTTATCAATTACTACAGGTACTTTGTTAGCTAATATTGAAGGCACAGTAAATGCATCTAGCTTCCAGATTAATGGAACAACAGTTAGTGCTACAGCAGCAGAGTTAAATAACCTAGATGGATTTACTGGTACAGTAACAGACCTTAACTATGCTAAAGACTTACGTGCGACAGGCGTAACCACTACTGAATATGACTACCTTGACGGCGTTACAAGTAATATTCAAACACAAATAAACAGTTTGTCTAGTGCTATCGGCGGGGTTAGTACTGAACTTGTAAACGATACTACCCCTCAACTTGGTGGCACATTAGACACTAATGGTCAGTCTATTCAGTTTGGTAGCTGGACTATTGTGCTTGACGGTACTGACTTAGAGTTTAGGTATAATAATGTAGCTAAATTTAAATTAGACTCTAGTGGCAATGCTACTGCGGCAGGTAACGTAACTGCCTACGGATCACCATAATGACACTGCAATCTTCAGGTGCAATATCGTTAGCTAATCTTGCCACAGAATTTGGGGATGGTGTTCCTTATTCTATGTCAGAGTTTTACAAGGGTGGTAGTTTAGTGCCAACTACGGTTCCAGATGCTGTAACCGCTAGTAATCTTGGCGGCACTAATTCAGCTAACTACAGAGTACCTGCAAATGGCGGTTATGATCCACAGATAAATACTTTTAGTCGGCTTTACACACAGGCAATATGGGGTGACAACGGCAGTACAATTACTTTTGATAGAAACTTTACTGTCAATAAAACTGGTACGTATAACTATTATGTTGCGTATTATATCCAAAATGCGAGTAAAACTGCGACTCATACTTTATATGTTGCGGGAACTCAAGTGGCTACACATAGTCTTACCGCAGGTAACAATACTGCTTCTGCTACTGGCACTTTATCGGTTACTGCTGGTCAGGTAATAAGAGTAACAGGAAGCGGTGGTTCAGCAGGCTGGGCTGTTATGACGGTTTACATAGGTGGTAGTAGTTATAATAACGCTAGTATCGACTTACCAGTAAACGCAAGTGTACCAACTTCTGGTGTAATATCATTATCAAATTTTTATGGCGCAAGAGACTCGTAATGGATATGGCAAGTTTAATAGATACCCTTATTGGTTTAATCTTGTTTGGTTTTGGTTGGTGGGCTAATAACACCACTAGAGAACAAAAACGTGTAGAGATTTTGCTAAACAAAACACGTGAAGAATATGCTACACGTTTAGAGTTGCGAGATGATATGCGGCAAGTTATGGAAGCCTTGCATCGTGTAGAAGATAAACTAGATAAGGTACTGAGTAGGGATTAAAAAATGGCAATGTTTAAAGCATTTAAACCTAGTGGCATGGAAAAGATAGCACGTGTTATGGGCTATCAAGGAAACATGCAAGGTTTTCAAGATTACGTCTCCCAAGACCCTATGCGTCAACAACAGATGCAAAACTATACTAACCAAGCTATGCAGATGGCAAGGGGTGGTGTAGCACGTAAGATGCAGACTGGTGGTTTAGCATTAGGTGCTGCGGTAATGCCTAATTATTACAACCCGCAAACTGGACAAACATATTTAAACAAACAAGCTGCACCTGATCCATCTGTTTTACAATCATACAATTTACCTTCTGGACCCGGTGCCGGTGGTAATATGACTGCTGAACAATTACAGCAAGCAAAAACAGGTACAACCACTACACAGGCTGGTCCACAACAGTATCAACCACCTGCACCAAATATAACAGATGGTCGTTATCGTGGATTAGGGAACATTAATAGTCTTAATGTGCAAAAATCTATCTCTCCACAGCAACTAGGACCTGATCTACCAGAACAACAACTTAACCCCCCAAGTATGAATATAGGCGTATTGGGTGGTCCGGGTACAGGTGGTTTTTCAGGCAGTTTATTTGTACCAGATACATCACGTCCAAAGTCTGAACAGCAAATGCAGGCTGAATGGCAAAAACTTGTTGCTAGTGCAAAAAAATCACGTGCAGAAGGTTTTATGGGTCAGGTAGTACTTCCCGGTGAGGGCAGCTACGAAGACTGGGCAAACGCAAATAAATATGAAATGATGCGTAATCCTGACGCACCAAATAGTCTATACGCTGACTTCGACATGACAGGTATTCGTGACCCACGTATGTCTATAAGTGCCGATGGAACTCCTGCTATCGGAGATTATAGCATAGACCAAATGTATAATCCTGCATTACCTGCAGGTGGCGTGACTGTAGCTGCAACAACACCTGTAGACCCATCACAAGATGTAGCAGCAGGTACAGGACAGCTTACTGGACAGGTAGCTGTACCAACAGCTATGGCTTCAACAGCACAAGCTGGTCCAGTAAATCAAACACAAGCTAATACAATGCAGGCTGCACAGGCTGCTCCTGCGGTAGATTCTGCTATGAACGCCACACAAGCGGCACAGGCAGACCCTAGCGACCCTCGTTCACAGGTTACAGCGGCACAGCAAACAGCGTCCTCAGTGGGCAACCTACAGGCCGCACAGGGCAATGCAGTACTTATTAACAATCCTGTACAGCGTCAGATACAATCTGGTGAAATTATTACAGGCACAGGTGTAGATGCACAGGCTGCTGCTCAACTAACAGCGCAGACACAAGCTGCCGCAGCTACGGCTAATCCTAGCCAACAGGCAATGGTACAAGATCAGTTGGCTGGTCTAATGAACCAGTTCCAAGGTGGTGCTACACCAGCATGGGCGGCAGGTGCTATGCGTAATGCTACAGCACAAATGGCTGCACGTGGATTGGGTGCGTCATCTCTTGCAGGTCAGGCTTTGGTACAAGCTGCTATGGAATCAGCTATGCCTATTGCACAGGCTGATGCAGCTACAATAGCTAAGTTTGAATCACAAAACTTATCTAACAGGCAGCAATCAGCAATGATGGCAGCAGAACAACGTGCTAGATTTATGGGTCAAGAGTTTGATCAGGCATTCCAAGTTAAAGTGCAGAATGCGTCCCGTATTGCCGATATAGCTAATCAGAACTTCACAGCAGAACAGCAGGTACAGTTAGAGAACTCACGTGCTGCTAACACAATGAACCTACAGAACTTGTCTAACACGCAGGCTCTTGTTATGGCAGAAGCTGCAGCCTTGGCGCAGCTAGATACAGCTAACTTGAATAACCGTCAGCAAGCTGCAGTACAAAATGCACAGAACTTTTTGCAGTATGATATGGCTAACTTATCCAATCGTCAGCAGACTGATTTGTTTAAAGCACAACAACGTGTGCAGTCTTTGTTTACAGATCAAGCTGCCACTAACGCTGCCGCACAGTTTAATGCATCAAGTCAAAACCAAGTAGACCAGTTCTTTGCTAATCTTGCTTCTCAGGTATCTCAGTTTAATGCAACACAACAAAATGCACAGTCACAGTTTAATGCTGGACAAGCTAACACAGTCAATCGTTTTAATGCAGAACTGAATAATCAACGTGACCAGTTCAATGCGCAGAACCAGTTAGTAATTGCACAGTCAAACGCTCAATGGCGTAGGCAAATTGCTACTGCAGATACTGCAGCAGTTAACCGTGCTAATGAGTTAAATGCTAATGCTATCTTAGATATTAGTAAGACTGCGTATGATAACCTATGGACATACTATGCAGATACTATGGAGTGGGCATGGGAATCATCTGATAATGAAGCAGATAGACAAATGCAATTAGCTGTGGCTAAAATACAAGCAGACAGTGCTGCCGATCTTCAAAAGATTAAAGGAGACTATGAGGCAAGTAAATCTGCTGGAACTTTCATAATGGACGTTATTGGTCTAGGTATTAAATCAGATTGGTCTTTTGGAGGTTTATTTTAATGGAAACAAATCTAATTAAAAATGCTGTAATAAATACTAGAATGCAAATAAGAAAAGAACAAGACGTTAAACCAAAAGTTGTCGATAATAAAATGGGCTTGCTTTCTAGAACTAAAAATGATACAATTAAAGGGTCACAACCAGAGCATGACTCTATTCGTCTAGCTAAAATGATTAAAGGTAAGTTTAGTAATGCTTGAACGTAGCGAAAATCCATTTACAGATGCTCCTATTCCGGGTCAGTCTTTAACTGCACCTTTAGGAGACAGACCGTGGCAGCGTCCCCCTCGTTTTGCAAAAGCAGATGATGCTCTTGCTTTTTATGTTGAACGTTTGACAACACCACGAGCAGCTAATCAGATGTTTGATGTACTTGAAATGGGGATTCCTATTGCTTCGCTTGTTGACGCTATGCAATTAAGTGGCGTAATGGAAGGTTTACATACTGTAGATGTTGGCATAATCATATCACCTGCATTAGTAGAAGTTATGGAAGGTATGGCTAAAGCTGCCGAAATAGAGTACTCTGTGCTAGGTAGTGACGAGCGAGACGGCAAACCTGATGATTCACAGATTTCACTTGCTTTGAGTTCTCTTGCAAACAAAAAAGTTGAAGAATCTGGTATCATGGAAGAATTACAAGATGAGCAGCCTATTCAAAGGGAAGAACCTAAAGGCTTAATGGCAAGGAGAAATTCAAATGGCATTTAGTACTGCAGGATTTAGCGCAGGTATTTTTGAACGTGGCTCTAAACTAATCCAAGACGAAATAAAGGGTGCAGAAGAACTTGTTGATAGCTCTATCAAAATGTGGAGTGAAATGGGTTTGCCTGTGTGGAGAGCCAGAAAAAAACAACGCAAAGAGTTAGAACAAGTTGCTGATTTTTTGAAGGGTAAAGGTTTTTCTAACGATCAAATTTATACCGCTATGCGTCAGGGTCAGCATAAAAGCGTTGCTGACTATGTAAAAAAATATGAAACGGATACTAAAAAACAGTTTGGTGGAACTATGGCTGCTGATATAATTAGTTTTGCTCCTGATTACAAGGATAGCGGCATGACTATGGATCAAGTCCTTGATGGCGTTATGGGCAAAGTCTCGTCAGGCATGAGTATTTCTGATGCTATAGCTGATACAACAGGCAAAGATATTAGCGGTATTCAAGCTGCTATAATGAAAAAACGTGCGGCTGCAGTTAGTTCTGCTTTTGGTGTTGATCCTATGCAATATAGAAGTCTAGCAATGGATGATTTAGAGTACGGTGAAAAGCTAGGTGGTACTATTACCTTGCCGGGAACAGGTGCAACTAAACTTACAGGTCAAGCCGGTAGATACGGTCGTTTCTTTAGATTGTTTGGTAACGAATTAGGATTCAAAGCAGACTATGACGCAGTTAACGATAAACCTATTTACCCAGAAGAAGCGAAACAAAAAGCTGGTGAAGCTATGTTGTTGGCTACAGAAGGTAATGTTATTGTTGCAAAACTTATGCAGGAAGACCCTACACTTACTGTTGAAGAAGCTGAACAAAAAGCTGGGAAACAAATTTTAGAAAGATTGCGTAGCCCAGATACTGGTACAGGTGAAGGTGAAGGTGAAGATACAGGTGAAGAAAAAGTTGGAAACGCAAGGGTCGGTACAGAATTATCAAATGAAGAAACAACTAAAGTAAACGAATTATCAGAACAGATATCAGGAAAATTAGATAATGCAATGGGTGTGCCTAAAAATGAGACTGAAAGACTAGCACTACTGCAAGAACTAATTGACTTATATACCTCATTTGGATTTCCTGAAGATAGGGCTAAAACAATGGCAGAATTTCGATTCGGTCTAATTCTAGACCAAAAGTCAGCCGAAATCAGAGAACGTAATCGTCTTGAGAAAGAACGTAATCGTATGGAGAATTTGCGCAGTATACCAAATGATGCGCTAAGCGGTCCAGCGGCTTAGGTGTATTTATGCAACGCAAGTATTCGCAAAAAGACAACCTAACAAAAGATGATTTGTTAAAAGATTTTGATTTTTACGAGGACGCTAAAAACTTTTTAGCAGAACGTGGAGGTAAGAAAAATTTAACAAAACCTACAGAGGTGTATGATGCTTTTATGGAGCATATGCGCTTTCACAATGTTAATGAAGTAACAACCATACGTGACTTGGAATATGCACAGAACGCAAGCCAAGAAGGTAAACTGCGTTTTGCAAACTTGATTGACGCTTATGACAGATTAGACGGTGAAGTATCTTTAACTTCTGCACTTGACTATGCAGAGGGTATTGCTACTGCACCGTCTACTTATTTGGGGATTATTTCAGGTGGCACAGGTAAAGCTGCAGCATACGGTGCTACGCAAGCTGCTAAGATTGGTGTGCGTAAAATATTAGCAGAAGCAGCAAAGCGTTCAGCAAAAGCTGCAGTTGTAGAAGGTGCTATCGGTGCAGGTCAAGGCGCAGTACAAGAGCAAGTACGTGTTGAGACAGGGATGCAGGAAGAAATCGACACAGATAAAGTTTTGCAGACTGGACTGATTGCGGGTGGTACGGGTGGTCTTCTTAATCTGCCTATTCAAGCACTGAACGTAAAACGTGCAAATGAAGCAAATGAAATGTTGGCACAGGCAGAATTTAGTCGTGCTAGAAAAGCTAATATTGCGGCAGAAAAAACAAAAGAAACTAAAAAAACTACGTCTGAGGCTGAGTTTAAAAAAGCAACAGATGTTTTAGATGCGTTACCAGAAGAAAAAGTAAAAGCCGGTAGACGCTTAAAACAAATGTCGTCAAAAGCAGACTCAACTGAAGTTGGTTTGCCTTTAGAAGTAAAGGAAAACATTGCAGCAGCGGCAATACGTATACGTAATAGTCTTGGTCTTGAACCTAATGAGAGAATTACCAGTGGTATTTTTCGCGCTATGCAAGATGGTAAGATTACCGATGAAGTTGATGGCGTAAAAGAAATTTTAGAAGAACATAATTTGTCCTATGATGAGTTTTCGTTAATGTATTTAGCGGAAATATCTGATGCTGGTAGAACCTTACAGCTTCAAGGTCAAGTAAAAAAAGCAATGAAAGCTGACGCTATAGCTGCACAAAAAGAAGTAGAAAAATTAATATCTTCCGTAGATGGTTTAAACAGAGGCGGTAAATCTGCTATTAATGCAGATGAAGCTAAAGAAATAATTAGTAGTACAAATAAAGCGTATCAAGTTGCACAAGACCTAGATAAGTTGCGTTTAGGTGTTATGACCTCGCAGCCAGCGACTACTATGCGCAACAACTTAAACGGCGGTTTTCGTGTTGCTATTGATGCAACTACAAGAACATTCGATAACATATTTAACTTGCGTAATCCTATGGATGGTACGTTTGACATTGCTAAATACATGTTAAATCCGTATGAAGCAACTGTAATACAAAAGTTATTTAAAGAAACCTTTCCAGAGCAGGGGGCTAAATTGTTTCGTGAAGCAGCCGATATTGAAGCGGCTAAATCAGGAGAAACAGTTTTAGCTACTTTGGGAAGAAAAGTGAACGTGCTTAATACTGCATCTGACAACTTCTTTAAACGTGCAGTAATTGCTGCATCACTACGCCGTAGAGTATCAGATGCTAAAATACCTATGTCTGATAGACTAAAGCAACTAATGCTGCGTAACAGAATGTCACGTCAAATGAGTGCAGAGCAAGTTGATGATGTGTTGTCAAAAGCAAGTCAAGACGACATAACTAAACTTATGGATGAGTATGGCGATTTAAATGCCAAGAAAACTGTACAACTAGAAGATTTAATTGAAACAAATTCACTCTCACAAATGCCAGATGAAATGATAAAAGACTCCATTGCAGATGCATATGAGTTTGTTTACCAAGCACCCATGACTGGTAAAAACATGCCTAGTGCATTTGCACGTGGAGTTATAAAGATGCATCACGCTGCACCTTTTCTTATCTCTAGTTTTATGCCTTTTCCTCGTTTCGTGGCAAACCAGTTAAAGTTTGTTTATGAACATATGCCTGTCGTGGGAATGATGCATTTAGATAGACTGGGTGCAAAGACTGCAAAGGCTCCGGGTTACTATAAAGACATGTTTGCCAAGCAAGCAACTGGTGCTGTTATGCTCACTGCGGCGTATAACTGGCGGCTAAAACAAGGGGAAACAGAACACTGGTATGAGTTTAAAGATAACAACGGCAATGCAATAGACGGTAGACCTGTATATGGTCCCTTTGCTCCCTTTATGTTACTTGCAGACACCATATACAGATACCAAAACGATCAAATGCCAGCACGTCCTGTGCAGTTTTATGGAAGAGCCATAAGCGAATCACTGTTGGGTTCAACCTTTAGAACAGGTTTAGGTCTGTATGCGTTAGATAAATTTGTTAGTGATATCGGGTCAGGTGAATTAGAAAAAATGGGTGGAGAATTTGTCGGTAACATAGTAAACACATTCTTAATACCTGTGTCTGCGTTGCGAGATGTCTATGCACAGTTTGATAAGGATGCAAGAGGTATACCTGAAACCAGAACTGGGGAATACAATTTTCTTGATGTCTTGTACATACGTGGAACACGCGGATTACCTAAAAACTTTGTAGGTGATGCAACAGAAGGATATGCACAATATTTTGATGAAGCCCAAAGGGCAAGATCGCCTTTCCAAACAGGAGAATTAACGCCGGTTAATCCTCTGGAAAAACAAATGTTTGGTTTGTCTAAACGCCCCGCTAAAAATGTATTGCAAAACGAAATGGGCAGATTGAATCTGACACCGTATGACTTATATAAACGTGATCCTAATGATCAACTTGACTTTTATATGCGTCAAGAACTTTCTAAAGAGGGAAGTCCATATAATCTAAATGAAGTCATGGAAGGTGTGATAAAATCAGAAAAATACCAATCTATGAACATAGATGAGAAACGTGCGTTACTCAATGATAGGGCTAAAGCACTAATCACAGAAGTTCGCACTTCTGCTAGTGAACGCATAGAAAGCGAAGCAGGTTCAACAGACTCAAAGTATACATCTATAGATAGAATGGCTTGGGAAAAAATGGACAGGCTGACTAAAAATAGAATAGATAGAGAGTACAAAGAAGACTTCGGTGGTGAATCGGTATCTGCTGACAGAGATAAAACTATTACTTTACCAGACGGAAGTAGAATGAATGTCTTGCAATGGGCTATATTTAGATCAAAGAGTAAGTCAGAATAATGGATAGAAAAGATTACAATTTAGCTTCTAAATTAGTTGACGCAGATGAAATGTTATCACCTGATGACATGATGGATACGTCAACAGATTTTGATTTCATGTCACGTAGAGAAACACCCGCACAGGCTGCGTTACGTAAGGCTGAAGCAGGTAAGTTAGCTGGTGAACTGGGTAGCATGGCTGCAGACATGACACCATTTGTAGGTGGTGCTAAAGCTGCAACTGAATTTCCTGATGATTTGTCATATGCTAAGGCTCTTGTAGAAGAAGGTTATGATGAATCCGACATTAAGAAGATGGGATTGGGCGGTGCGTTTACTGCACTGTCTATACTTGGTTTACTTCCGGGTGTAAAAATTGGTACTGATGTAGTCAAGGCGGGTATCAAGTCTTCTGTAAAAGATCAGATGGAAAACTTAATTACGCCTAAACGTGCGGAGCAGCTAGCGTATGCAAAAACACTACCAAAAGCAGAACGTAGGACGTATTTAAAAGAAGTCAATCGCCCTGTACCTAAAGTATTTCACGGCTCTCCTGAGATGGGTAAAATTACAGCCATTAGCCAAGAGGGACTAGATAATACTATGCTAAAGATGGCTAAAAATGTAGAGGCAAATAAAAACGCATTGTTTGATTCTCTTATTGATATGGATAAATACAAGCCACCAAAAAAGAAAGCATTTCCAACAAACTCTACGCCAGAAGAAAGAGAACAGATTAGGTATCAGTATGAACAAAACGCATTAATAGCTAAAAATAAAGCTAGAAAAGACCGTGTTTCGATAGATGAATTACTCTCAGGTCCACCTGTTTATATTACTAAACCTACTAAAAGAGTGGGTGGAAACGCCGCTGATTATTTTATAGATGAGGGATTGCTTACGTATGAAGTTATGAAGTATGACGATGGCTCTAAGGGTTTAACAGTAAAAGTAGACGACCAGCCTAGGGAGACCCTAACTGTAGGTGAGGATGGAAAAATATCAACAGATGCTTTGATAGAAACCTTTAATTTTTTAAATCAAAGTGAAGCACGTAATTCTGGCCTAACTAAGTTAGCCGTGCAGGGTATGGATGAACCCGCCTCAAAAGCAGAAAGACTGGTTCAAGAAGGGTTCCAACCGTATGATGAATTTGAGGGTGATGTAGGGCTAGGAAGAAGACAAGCTACTGGTGAACACATGGAGTTAGACAAGAAAATGTTGTCCACTTCACGTGACCCTCTCGTGTCATTAAAAGAAGGTTTTGGTGAATTTAATCCTGCTAATGTTGTATACGCTGATCTTCAAAGATCAAAAGTGAAAGGTCTCAGTGGAGAAGATTATACAGATGCAAGAAACTATAGGGATGCCAGTAAATTATCGGATGAACCTTTAGGTTTACCTAAGAGCGATCACCTTGAAGCTGAAGTTGCCCTATCTAAACCGGAACAACTTGGGCCTATAAAAAGGTTATCTGATAAAGATAGATACGTAGGACCAGCTAATAAGCCTGATATGCCTGAAGAACTTTACTCTTATAGAAGAATGATCGAAGAAGGGGTGATTGAAGGCGATAAAAGCAGAGCAGAGGTAGCTGATGCGTTTAGGGCTAAAGAAAAGAAAATAGTAAATGCTGTTAATAAAAATATAGGAAAACTAAAAACCTTAGAAGATAAAGTATTAGCGGGACAACAGATTGCAAACTCTTTAAAACGTAGGGAGCAACTACTGGCTAGACGGATAAGAGATGATTATTATTATCCAAAAGACATGCGTAAAGAAGCATCCAAAAAAGTTATAGCAAGCAAATATTATGATGATGTTAGATCATACTTTAATGACTTACAGTCTCTTGGACAGTTTACTGAACAATATGGGGCAAGAGGAACATATGATAAATTGCTTGAGGGTTTGTCAAAAGAAGGTGGTATTCTAGGAGACATTGAATCTAATTTGCATTTCATAAGAAATGACCTACCAAAAGAAAAAGCTGAAAATATAAGAATTATATATAACATTTTACAGCGTAGATCAACTATGTCTTCAAATGCTACACTCATGTCAGACACTGCTGGTAGAGGTGTAACAGATCAACAATTGTTAAAATCTGCAAAAGATGAAAACTTAGGAATATTCAAAGACGCTAAAACGATAATCAAACGTAAAGACGGAACAGAGAAAACTGTAGACACGCCTAGAATACCTAATGTGACAGGCGATAGTGAATTTATAAATGGGCTTGATTATAATGATCTTAAACGATTACTGTTTCTAACAACACAAAAAATGAATCGTGGCGGTCTAATGTCAAAAAAATAAAGGGGGCAATTAAGCCCCCCTCTTTCTTAACGATTATCCCCAGAACCCTGAAGCATACCCCTAGCTTTCCTGTCTGCAAGTTTTTCAATGTTGTCTTCCATAACTTTACCAAGGTTAACTCCTAGTTCCTGTGCCAGTACAGCAATATACCAACATACATCACCTAACTCCTTCGTAATCTCTGCACGTTTGGCTGGGTTATCCCCATCACGTATCAGCTTCTTAGCCTTGTTAGCAATCTCACCTGCTTCACCTGCCAGTCCTAACGTCAAGTACGCTAGGGCTGTTTCTTTTGGGAAGATGGCTGTATCACAAGCCTTCTGTTGATATAATGCTGCTGTAATGCCACTCATTTGTTTCTCCTTCATCCACTGTTTAGCCTCTTGTTCTAGCCTGTTCATTGCGTTTCACCTTCTGTAAATTCACATAGTAGGCATCATTCCATCCTCTCTGCCATTCTCTTGCCTGCATTGTGTTTGGATCAATGGGGCAGGTTAACTTTCCCTTTTGAAATGCTTCCTGCCCCCACTCAAACTGGATGCGTAGAGGTGCATCGTATTTAGTCAAGCCATTACGCCGCAACTTTTTCTCCTTTAAGTTGGTAATTGAAAAGTTTAATTGCTGTAACCTTGTCAATCTTAAACCACTCACCCCTGCGTTCTTGGGCAAAATGTTCAAAGATTTTATGCATCTCCTTTTCCTTTTCGTGTCTATTGTCAGCTTGAAGTTTTGCTATTACTTTGTAGTCACGGAATGGTGAAGATGTTTGGTAGCCATTAAGTCTGTCGTCAGAGCTAACCGCCTTACCTACCTTTACCCACTCAGGCCATGCTGTGTTTACAATTATGTAAACCTCACCTTCATTAACGCTTTCAATCTGATTGTGTGACCAAGCATCATCGAGTGATTTGTATCGACCGGGTTTGTGTAGTGGATGTGTCTTTGGAATATACTTACCATTAACAAACATTCTGCTTGTGTTTTTACGAGCATGGGACTCTACCCTTCTACGGTTTCCGTCTCCCGGCTGTACATACCACCATTCACCATCTTCAAATTTTGCACTATTGCGGGTGTAATGCTCTAGGTTAACTTTTTTCGTACCTTTTTTAAGGATGTCAAACATGCTTATTCCCCTGAGTCAGTTTCACTTTGGGTTTCGTTTACAGAAGCTACCAGCATCTTGCTGAAAGCATCCTGCGCTACAGTAAGTTGATCTAGGTCAAACCTAGCCTGTGCAATCTTGTTGTTCAAAGAAGCAACATGATTAACCATAGCCTTCTGGTTATCTTCTAGTTCTTCAAAGTTGTATTCCTTACCATCAATGGTAATCATTCTGCTCTCA
>Ga0181556_1001561_pt1 | contig 22598 bp, 25 predicted proteins | sample 011ome_14_FD_148651 | JGI IMG/M metagenome (GOLD analysis project Ga0181556, IMG submission 148651) | Coastal salt marsh microbial communities from the Groves Creek Marsh, Skidaway Island, Georgia - 011505AT metaG (spades assembly) | ecosystem: Environmental > Aquatic > Marine > Intertidal zone... | reverse complement strand
GGTCATCCGGAGGCTCGTTTTTTAGCTAGGCACGCCGCTGAGACTTTATTGAGAATCGCAGGGTAGGACTTATTGAGAACACACGAGCCCCATCCCGTCCTAGTTTGGGTGCGCTTAAATCAACTTAAAGTCAATTAAAGCTGAATGTTGATAACTAAGGCTGAAGCTGCGCGGATTGTGGGAGTTAGCGGTCAAGCTGTTGCGCAAGCGATTAAGCATGGCCGAATCAGTGTCGTCGAGCAAGACGGACGGCAGTGGATTGAGCGTGACGGATTGGAGCAGACGTGGGCGGAGAACAGCAGAAAGCGGATTCCAAATATCAGGCAACATCGGCCTGGGCCAACTGTTGAAAGGCGGACAGAAGAGCTGCCTGATTACAACGAAAGCCGCGCACGGACTGAGTGGCTGCGCGCTGAGCTGATGGAGCTTGAGCGTGCAGAGAAAGAGGGCGAGCTTGTGCGTGCTGATGAAGTCAGTAAGGCTTGGGGCGACCTAGTTGCGATAACGCGGACCAAGATGATGGCGGTTCCGTCGAAAGCTAAACAGCGCATACCGGAGATCCCTGCGGATGCGTTCGTGGCGCTTGAAGAGATTGTGCGCGAGGCCCTGGAGGACTTGGCTGATGGCTGACATTGCTGAGCTGATGCGTGGAGCTTTGGAGGCGTTCCGTCCGCCGGAGAAGCTGACGCTGAGCGAGTGGGCTGATCGTTATGCGTTCTTGTCTGCTGAATCGAGTGCGGAAGCTGGCCGGTGGCACACGCTGCCGTATCAGAAGGGAATGATGGACGCGGTGACTGATCCGGCTGTGGAGCAGATCACGGTGATGAAGTCAGCGCGTGTTGGTTACACCAAGATGATCAACCACGCGATTGGTTATCACGTCCATCAGGACGCTTGTCCGATCATGGTTGTGCAGCCGACTGTGGAGGACGCGCAGGGCTACTCAAAGGAAGAGATTGCCCCGATGTTGAGGGACACGCCTTGTCTGGCTGGCTTGGTGAGTGAGTCGAAAGCGAAGGACGGGAACAACACAATTTTGCAGAAGAATTTTCCCGGCGGCACGTTGTCGCTGGTGGGGGCGAACTCACCGCGTGGGTTTAGGCGTGTCAGCAGAAGGGTTGTGTTGTTCGATGAGGTTGACGGTTATCCGGCGTCAGCAGGATCTGAGGGTGATCAGATCAAGCTGGGTATCAAGCGGACTGAGTATTACTGGAACCGCAAGATCATTGCCGGCAGCACGCCGACGGTGAAGGACTTCAGCCGCATCGAGCGGATGTACGAGGAGTCGGATAAGCGTAAGTATTTCGTGCCTTGTCCAGACTGCGGTGAGATGCAGGTGCTGGAGTGGGAAAACATCAAGTGGATCAACAATGATCCTGAGACTGCGGCCTATGCGTGCAAGGGCTGTGGCGTTCTGATCCCGCACAGCAAGAAACGCTGGATGGTTGAGCGCGGTGAGTGGCGGGCTACTGCGCCGGGCAACGGTAAACACGCAGGGTTTCACATCTGGGCGGCGTACAGCTACAGCCCGAACGCACGCTGGGCTGATCTTGTTGCTGAGTTTTTAGAGGCCAAGTCAAACCCTGAGCAGCTGCGGGTGTGGATCAACACCACGCTGGGTCAGACGTGGTCTGACGATTACAGCAGCGCGATGAGTGCTGAGGCGCTGGTTGAGCGGTGTGAGGATTACGAGGAGGGGATGCTGCCTGCTGGTGTCTTGGCTGTGACGATCGGCGTTGACGTGCAGGGTGGCGGCGGAACGCTTGGAGAAAGGCTGGCGATCAGCGTGTGGGGCTGGGGCCGTAAGGAAGAGGGCTGGCTGATTCAGTACGTCGAGATTGCGGGAGACCCGACGCGGTCTGAGGTGTGGAAACGTTTGGATGAGTTTGTGACGCGGCGTTGGCCGCATGAACTAGGCGGCAGCTTGAAGGCTGACTTCATCGCTGTTGACAGCGGTGGTTTTGCGACGAGCGAGGTCTATCAATACGCGCGAGAGCGCAGGGCCAATGGCGTGATTGCGATTAAGGGTCAGAGTCAGCGAGACAAGCAGCCGATCGGCAAGGCCACAAGAGTTGACATCAACTCACGAGGCAAAACAATCAAAAAAGGCGCGACGTTGTATCCGGTGGGCGTTCATGCCATCAAGAACACGATGGCTGGCCGGCTGAAGTACACCGAGCGGGGCGAGGGTTACTTGCACTTTCACGCGACAACGGGTGAGGAGTATTTCAAGATGCTCACGGCAGAAAAGCAGGCGATCAAATTCCGCAACGGATTCCCTGAGCGCATCTGGGTCAAGAAAGGCGGCGCAAGGAACGAGAGCTGGGACACATTGATTTACGCCTATGCCTGTTTGCAGCTGCTTTATCGGAAATACGATCGCCGAACGATTTGGGATCAGTTGGAAAAGCGTTTGGAGCAGCCGCTAAGATCGAAGGAAGCAACGCGTAAAGCAGTTGCGGCGCCGTCGTTCGTGAACAACTGGTGATTAAACATCCGGCTGAAATCAGGATCGGCGACACCGTAATTTTTGATGTGCCGTCTTTTGCCAACAGCATTGGCACAACGATTGACAACAGTTACACGCTGACTTGGTACGGGCGGACAAATACAGCAGATAAGGGCGCCTCTGTTGAGGGAACTGATCAGGGTGACGGCTGGCGGATCACGATCCCGTCATCTACCACTGATGATTGGGTTGCTGGCACTTGGTTTTTTCAGCTTGTAGCAGTCAGCGGTTCAACGCAGTATTTGGCGGGTGAAGGTCAGTTCAAGGCCATTGCCAGTCTTGCCTACTCAGGCACTCCTGGCGCGTTTGATGGCCGCAGCCGTGCGCAGGTTGATCTCGATCAGGTACAGGCTGCCATTCGCACCATTCTTGATGGCGGTGCTGTCAAGAGTTATTCAATCGCAGGGCGCAATCTGCAGAAATATGAACTGGCAGATTTGTTGGCCTTGGAAACTAAACTGAAGGCTGAGGTTAAGCGTGAGCAGACAGCTGATCTGATTCGCAATGGCCAGGGCAATCCCCACAATTTGTTCGTGAGATTCTGATGGGCGTTCGATCTGCTTTCCGCGAACTGTTCCGGCGTGAGCGTCCTCAGCGGCGGCGTAGTTATGCAGGCGCGAGAGTTAGCCGTCTGACTGCTGACTGGGTGACGAGTGGCACCAGTGCAGACAGCGAGATCAAGTCGAGCTACAAGATGCTGCGCAATCGCGCGCGGCAGCTTTGCAGGGACAACGACTATGCAAAGCAGGCGCTCAGAAGTATCACCAACAATGTCATTGGGCATGGCATCTATCACCAATCACAGGTGCGGATGCAGCGTGGCGGGCGAATGGACGAGGCAACCAATGCTCGGATTCATCAAGCCTGGCAACGTTGGAGCCACAAGACGCGCTGCGATGTCAGCGGTCTGCTGAGCTTTTATGACATGGAGCGGCTGCTGTGCCGCAGCTTGGCTGAGTCCGGTGAGGTGTTCATCAGGATTATCCGCCGGCCATTTGGTGACAGCGGGATCCCTTTTGCGCTGCAGGTGCTGGAGTCGGATTATCTGATCGACGACGACGTTCAGGCCAGCAAGGACGGCAAGACCGTGCGCATGGGCATTGAGCGGGATGAGTACCTGCGCCCCATCGCCTACAACTTTTATGCCAACCATCCTGGCGATGTTTACGCCGGGAATGTGCGCACATCGCGCCGCATCCGCGTTAATGCTGATGATGTCATCCATCTGTTTATCCCTGAGCGGCCCAGTCAGACGCGCGGTGTCACTTGGTTTGCATCAGCGTTGCAGCGGCTGCACATGCTCGACGGCTATGAGAACGCTGAGCTTGTTCGCGCTCGGGCTAGCAGCGCGTTGATGGGATTTATCACCAGCCCTGAGGGTGAGCTGGTGGGTGATGACATTGTTGATGGCGAGCGCGTCACAGACTTTCAGCCTGGCGTCTTCAAGTACCTGGACCCCGGCCAGAGCGTAGAGGTGCCGCAGCTAGACGCACCCGATGGTCAGCTTGAGGCGTTCACGCGGTCAATGTTGCGTGCTGCAGCTGCTGGAATTGGCGTCAGCTTTGAAAGCATCAGCAAGAACTACAGCCAATCGAACTACAGCAGCAGCCGGCTGAGCTTGCTTGAGGAGCGCGACACATACAAGTGTCTGCAGCGTTATTTCATCGAGAACTTCCATCAGATTGTTTTTGAGAAGTGGCTGGACATGGCGGTGCTGAGCGGAACGCTGAGCCTGCCGGGTTACGAAACAGACCCTGATCGTTATCGCGCCAGCAAATGGGTGCCGCGCAGCTGGGAATGGGTTGATCCGCAGAAGGAAGTTGCGGCCTACAAGTCAGCAGTGCGCAGCGGCTTCAAGACTCTTGGCCAAGTGATCAGCGAGCAAGGCGGTGACATTGAAGAGGTGCTCACCATGCGTCAGGCCGAGTTGGCGATGCTGGACGAGAAGAACATCATCACGGACACCGATCCGAGCGAGACGAGCGGTGCTGGCCTAACTCAGGCACGACCTGCTACTAGCGCCGACCCATTCGGTGACACTGACCCGCCAATGTCTGATGAGGAGGAGGTGCAGGAAGATGGCGACGATTGAAGGCGTTGAGATTGACCTGACGCCTACAGAGGGCATGAAGGAAGAGGCGCAGCGTTATCGCGATTGGAAGGCTGATGGCGAGGCTGGCGGCACTGAAGTTGCAGCACGCAGGGCCACGCAGATTCTTAGCGGTAACGAGCTAAGTGCAGACACGGTTTTGCAAATGAACTCGTTTTTTGCACGCCATGAAGTAGACAAACAGGCTGAGGGTTTTAGCCCTGGGGAAGATGGTTATCCATCACCGGGAAGAGTTGCATGGGCAGCATGGGGTGGAGACCCAGGAATGAGGTGGAGTAGCGGCAAAGCAGATAGAATCAAAGAAATTCGTGATAGAAGCATGGACACGGATAGGGCCGAGCCTGGTGATTTGCGGGTTGGCGATTTTGTGCGGTGGCGTGCGAGCGGAGGCACGGCACAAGGCAAGATCGATCGCATTGAACGCGATGGTTCGATCAACGTCCCTGATTCAGAGTTCACCATCAATGGTGACGAGGATGATCCTGCTGCCCTGATCACTGTTTATCGCGAAGGTGACGAAGGCTGGGAAGAAACTGATGTGCAGGTTGGCCATCGCTTTTCAACGCTGACCAAGATTGCGGCATTGCGTTGGCTTGAGGGTAAGACTTACAAGCGCAGTGAGAACACTGCATTTGATGAGGTTGAAGACCGCATTTATGACTTTCCGTTCTCCTCTGAGCAGCCTGTGGCTCGGTATTACGGAAATGAAATTCTCAGCCACGAAAAAGGCGCTGCTGATCTCAGTCGCCTGAATGACGGCGCTCCGCTGTTGTTCAACCACAACCCTGATCGCGTGATCGGAGTTGTGGAGCGTGCGTATATCGACGACGACAAACGTCGTGGTTATGCGCGCGTGCGGTTCAGCCGCAACGAGTTCGCGCAAGAAGTCTTGCGCGACGTACGGGACGGAATCATCCGAAACGTGAGCTTCGGCTACGCCATCGACAAGATGGAGGAGAGGAGTAGCGGCGAATTTGTCGCTACTTCCTGGACCCCTACGGAGGTCTCGGCCGTTGCAATCCCCGCTGACGCCAGCGTGGGATTTGGCCGCTCTTTATCGGATTCCGATCCCGAACCCGCTGCCTCGGCAGCAATATCCACACCACCTGTTCCTGAAATGGAAGACACCACCCCTGATATGGAAGTGGTGCGGGCCGAGGCCGTTGAGGCTGAGCGTTCCCGCATTGCTGAAGTGACCAGCCTGTGCAACAAGCACGGCATGGAAGATCTGGGCCGTCAGCTCGTCGAGTCTGGCCGTTCGATCAATGAAGCACGGGCTGCCGTGCTTGAAAAACTCAACGTCAAAGAGGAGCCCGTCAACATGAAGGCCGCTGAAATTGGCCTCACCGAGAAGGAAAGCCGCAGCTTCTCCTTCCTGCGTGCCATCAACTATCTGGCCAACCCGACCGATCGCGCTGCCCGTGAGGCGGCTGCTTTTGAGATCGAGGCATCTGAAGCTGCTGCTGACAAGCTGGGCCGCGCTTCCCGTGGCATCACCATCCCCATGGATGTGATGAAGCGGGATCTGAACGTTGGTACTGCCACCGCTGGCGGCAACCTCGTTGAGACCGAGCTGGATTCCGCCAACTTCATTGATCTGCTGCGGAACGCTTCCGCTCTGGATCAAGCTGGCGCAACCGTGCTGACTGGCCTGTCTGGCAACGTCAACATCCCCCGTCAGTCTGGTGCTGCTACCGCTTACTGGGTTGCTGAGTCTGGTTCACCCACCGAGTCCCAGCAGACCATTGATCAGGTCGCATTGACACCAAAAACTTGTGGTGCCTTTACCGACTTCAGCCGCAAGCTGATGATCCAGTCCTCCATCGACGTGGAGAACATGGTGCGCACCGACCTGGCTCGTGTGCTGGCTCTTGAGATCGACCGCGTTGGTCTCTACGGCTCCGGCTCCTCCAACCAGCCCCTGGGCCTGAAGGACACCACTGGTGTTCTGACTGAGGACTTCGCTGCTAACACCCCGACCTTCGCTGAGGTTGTGGCTCTGGAAAGCGACGTGTCTGGCGCTAACGCTCTGCTGGGTTCTCCTGTCTATGTGATGAACGCAGCAATGGCTGGCAGCCTCAAGACTGCCACCAAGGATTCTGGCTCCGGTCAGTTCATCCTCCAAGGCGGTGAGGTCAACGGCTATCGCGCTGTGATCTCCAACCAAGTCGAGAGCAACGATCTCTGGTTCGGTAACTTCTCTGACCTGATCATTGCTTACTTCTCTGGCCTGGATCTGATGGTGGATCCCTTCACTGGCAGCACTTCCGGCACCGTCCGCGTGGTTGCTCTGCAGGATGTGGACATCGCAGCCCGCCACGGCGCGAGCTTCTCACGCGGTAACAACACCCTCTGATCATGAAGATCGAGATCCGTAAACAAGTAACGCTTGCGGGTCAAGTTGTCCGCATCGGGGAAGTCGTTGAGGCTTCCCCTGCGGATGCAACGATCCTGCTTAGCCAAGCTGCAGCCGTTCCTTATGTGGAGCCCGTGCAGCCTGAAGAAGAGCCGATCAAAACACCTGAGCCAAAGGCTGAGGCAAAACCTAAAGCAACTTCCCGCAGGAGGACCAAACCATGACTGTCCAAAATTTGGGCACCAAAACCGAGCTTTTGTCTCTTTCGGCAAATGACGTGGTTGCTGCAAGTGCAAACCGCACTGGCGTTGACCTCGTTGATTACGAGGGCGACATCATGGCAATTCTTGATGCCGAGGCTGGTGGTGCTTCTGTCACCTACGCCGTGAAGATCCAAGACTCTGCAGACAACAGCACCTTTGGTGATGTTTCTGGTCTGGCCTTCACGACCACCGATGCAAACACTGCACTTCGCGAGACCCTGCGCATTAACAGCGATGAGGTTAAGCGTTACATCCGTGCTGTGATCACCGTTGCTGGTGGTACTGGCACTGGCGCCGTTAGCGTCGTTGCTCTTGGTTCTAAGAAGTACGGCTGATCATGCCTATCACCGAGGATCTCGACGTTTACTTGGCCGACTTTGGCGTTAGCTGTACGGCTGGCGCCACAACGGCCAATGGAATACTCGACATGCCTGGTGAGGTAGTGGCTGGGGGGATGGTCCTTACAACGGATTATTCCCTCACCACCCGTTACACAAACTTTGGGACCTTAGCCGCAGGGGATGCGATCACTGTTGATGGTGACGCTTATACCGTGCGCGAGAACCGCCGTATAGGTGACGGCAAGTTCGTTGAGATCGCATTGCAGAAAACCTGATGGCCATTCAAAAGGTTGACAGTCGAGCAGGGTGGGCAGCGAGGAATCCACTGCTGCTGTCAGGTGAAATTGGCCTTGAGAAAGAGACTGGCAATCAAAAGATCGGCAATGGCCTCCAACAGTGGAACGATCTTCAGTATTTCGGCAGCCCTGGCTACTGGGCTGAGTTTGCAAGCGATACAGACCAAACGGCAACAGCAAACACCCCAACAGAAATCACGTTCAACAAAGCCAACGAGCATAACCATGGTGTGAAGGTTATTTCTGACAGCAGGCTCACCGTTGAGTACCCAGGCGTTTACGTCTTTGAAGTCATGCTGCAGCTACAGAATGACGACACGCATATTCACGACGTGCATTTTTGGTTGAGGAAAAACAACGCTGGTGACGCAGGCAACTTAGCTTTGACAGGGAGCACAGCCAGTGTCATTGAAAGCCACGGTGGGATCCCAGGTGCCAACAACTTGCTGCTTGACCATACGTTGAAGCTGGCTGCCGACGATTACATCCAAATTATGTGGGCTCCCTCGGACGCGGATATCTCACTGAAAGCAGGAGCTGCAGCATCTAGCCCTTACGTCAGACCGTCACGGCCTAGCGTGGTTTGTAACGTCTTTCAGATCGCTGGGGCTTAGCCATGACGACACGACGCGAAAACATCTTGGCGCGCATCAAAACAAACCTTGATGCCATTACTGGCGCTGATGTCTACCGCGTTAAAACAACGCCATTGGCGCGTGGTGAAGTCCCTGCAATCGTTTTAGAGCCGGTCTCTGATGATCCCAATGAGGACTCCTACGTTAAGACGATGTGGACCTTGCGGATTCGCTGCTCAGTTTTTGTCCGCAACGATGCCCCAGGCAACGCAGCCGATGCGTTTGTTGAGGAGGTCCACAGCAAGATCATGGCTGACACAACAGTCAACGGATACGCCCTGGACATTGACGCTGACACCACAAACTTCAGTTTCTTTGATGCAGATGTGCCGCTTGGCGTTGTAGCTATGGATTACTTGGTGAAGTACCGGACAGACCGAGAGGACTTGACGGCTGCTTGACCATGGCTTAGGCGACCAGTTGAATTAAACTGATCACAGAAACCCGTCCATTCTTGAGGCTCTGAACGATGGCAAAGCTAGCCCGCGTGAGGAGCGCGCTTGCAAAGATTGAGTCAACCTACGGCACGGATCCCACGCCGACCGGCGCTGATGACGCAATCCAGCTGCGCAACCTTGAAATTCAGCCTGCTGAGTCTGAGGTTCTTTCCCGTGACCTGATCCGCAGTTATCTCGGCAACAGCCCGCAGCTGATTGCCAACACCCGCGTGGTTGTCAGCTTCGAGGTTGAGTATTCAGGGTCCGGCACTGCAGGCACTGCTCCTAAATATGACCCGGTCCTGCGTGCGTGCGGGATGAACCCCACCACGGTTGCAGATACCTCAGTGACCTATGTGCCGCGCTCGACTGGGTTTGAATCCTGCACGATTCACTATGACACCGACGGCCTGCGTCATATCGTTACCGGCTGCCGTGGCACCTACACGATCAGCCTGAACGCAAACCAGATTCCTGTTTTCAACTTCACCCTCACCGGGCAATACAACGCCCCGACTGACACCGCCTCACCGTCTTTGACTTTTGACGATCAGGCCGACCCCGAGATCTTTAACGACACCAACACAACCTCCTTCACCCTTTTCTCTGCAACCAACTTGGCATTGCAGTCTGCTGAGATTGACCTGGGGAATGAGGTTGTTTACCGCGAGTTGGTCAACTCAACCAAGGAAGTGTTGATCACTAACCGTGCAGCCACTGCCAACTTCGTGATTGAAGCCCCGACGCTTGCAACTAAGGACTTCTTTGCTCTTGCTGTTGCAGGTACTGCAGGCAACCTCAGCATTGTTCACGGTGCCACTGCCGGCAACATCATCACTCTGACTGCTCCAACCAGCGGCCTGTCACTTGGCAACCCGACTTATTCGGAAGATCAAGGGCTTGTGATGTTGAACATCCCCACTACGATGGTGCCCAGTTCCAGCGGAGATGATGAAATCTCGCTGGCCTTCACCTGATTTTTATGCCTTTCGTTCTCAAGAAAAACTCTGGCTCCTACGAATGGCCCGTCACTGTTGAATCACCCAGCAGTGGCGGCAAGTTCAGGAAAGATACCTTCAAGGCACTTTTCAAAAAACTGAGCCGTTCCGAGTTTGGTGCTCTTGCTGAGCAAGGTGAGGATGCACTGGTCACTGAAATCCTCGACGGCTGGAAAGACGTTAAGGATGAGGAGGGTGAGGAGGTGCCATTTGACTCTGACTCAATGGCACAAATGTTGGATGATCCCTATGTGCTGCGTGCGGTCATCAATGCTTACACCGACTTTCTGAGTGGGGGTTCAGCAAAAAACTAAGAGACGCCGCCACGCATTGGTGCAAAGGCGGTGGCGTCTTTGAGGAAAGCACGCAGGAGTTGCTTGACCAAGGGCTAGACCCTGGCGAAATCAACGCGCGGCGAAAGGCCGAAAAGGTTGATGATTGTGAGGTGTGGGAAGAGAACTGGCAGGCGCTTGAGATCTTTGCTCAATGTCAGACGCAATGGCGCACGTCGATGAGCGGCCTCGTGGGGCTGGACTATACAGCCGTGGCGTGGGTGCTTAGACTGAATCAGGTTGAAGACGAGCTTTTGACGCTGCAAAAACTGCAGATTGTCGAGGCTACAGTTCTCAAACTTATGAACGGCAACCGCTCTGAGTAATGGCTCAAGACGCACTCATCCGCATCAGAGCCAAGGTTGACGGCCAGGCTGAAGTGCAGGCGCTTGAGCGTCAATTCAGAAGGACAGAAAGCCAGACGCAGAAACTGAAGCAAAGCTTCTCTGGTTTGGCCACTGTTGCCGCACGTCTTGGCGGTGCTTTTGCTGTTTTCCAAGGGCTGCGTTTCACGCTGATCAAAACAGCTGAGCTGCAGACACAAACCAAGAGCCTGGAGGTTCTGACTGGCAGCCTTGAACAGGCTCAGACTGTCATCAAAGAGCTGCAAGAGTTTGGCGCTGTAACGCCGTTCACAAGCTCAGAGCTGATTCAAACAGCGAAGCTGCTCAAGGCTTACAACATCGACACGGCCAAGCTTGTTGATACCACCAAGCGGCTCGGTGATGTTGCTGGCGCAACTGGTGGTGATCTTGAGGGCATTGCCCGTGCGTTTGGTCAGATTCAAAGCCGTGGTTCTCTGCAGGCAGAAGAACTCAACCAGCTCCGGGAGCGCGGGGTTGATATTGAGACTGCGCTGCGGGATGCCTATGACCTGAGCGGCGCAGAGTTTGCCGACGCGATGCGGAAGAATCAGATCTCCGCAGAGGCTGTGTTTGCGATCCTTGAAAGGATCACTTCTGCGGGCGGGAAGTATGCAGGAGGCGCAATCAGCCAGTCAACAACGTTGGCGGGTAAGTTCAGCACGTTGCAGGACAACGTTGATCAGCTTGCGCGTTCTTTTGGCGAGGCATTGACGCCTGCTGTTGAGGACGCACTGGACAATGCAAACAAGCTTGTTACAGCGTTAGGTGATGTCAACTTTGAAGCCGTTAAAACTGTTGCTGAAATTGGCTTAGTCACTGGCGCTGTCATTGGCCTCAGGAAAGCCTTTGAGTCAATGCTTGCGTTGAAGCTTGTCACTGCGCTGTCAAACATACGCATTATTTTCGCGGCTTTTGGCACGCAAATTGCCGCCACCGCTCTTGCGCAGGGACTGCTTAACAAGGCTCTAGCTGTTGGCACTGGCTTGATGTCAGCCTTGCCAGTAACGGCTTTGGCCTTAGGTGTTGTTGGCCTTGCTGATGCTTTGCGTCAAGCCGCGACTGATCAAAAAGATTTCAACAAGCTGCTGCAAGAGGGAACAGTCCTTGAACTGCAAGCGGCTTTAGCTAAAGAACAGAATAATCTTGCGCTGCTTGAAAGGCAGCAACTTGAGGGCCGTGGCGCAGGCCGTCGGGCTGATCAGTCACGGCTGGACAGGGCACGCGAACGAATTCAAATCCTTGAGGGTCAGCTTGCTGAGGGGGCGCTTGGCGGCGGTTCATTGCCTCAAGGCTCTGGCTTGGTTGATCCTCCAAAACTGCCATCACCAGACGGAACTGATCCAGCGAAGGCAATCAAGGAACGTGAAAGGCTGCTTACACAGATTCTTGATATAGAGCTGAAGCTGGCTGACGCTCAACAGAAGGGCAGGGTCTCTGCGCAAGATGCTGTCACTGCCTCGCAAGATAGGCTTGCTCTCCTGCGAGAGGAAGACCCGGTCAAGCGTATTGGGCTTGAGTTTGATCAAAAACGTGCAGAGGCGCATGAGAGGACTGTCAGGGCCATCGAGGCAACTGATGATCCACTTCAGATGCAGTTGGCTAATCAAAGGCTTTTCTTAGATCTTGAGATTCTTAGCGTTGAGGAGCAGAAAAAGCTCAAGGAAGCTGCTGAACAGACAAACAACGTGTTTGAGTCGATGAAAAGCACGATTGAGGTTGGCCTCAGCAATGCAATCATGGGCCTGCTGCAGGGCACTAAATCTCTGAGCGAGTCGTTGTCAGGCATCTTGAATCAGATGGCCTCGCTTGTGATTCAGGCTGGTGTTAGAGCCCTTCTGCCTTTTGCTGATGGCGGTGTCATTAGCCAAGGCAAGGTCACACCATTTGCTTATGGCGGTGTTGTAAATAAGCCAACGCTGTTTCCTATGGCGAACGGTATGGGGCTGATGGGCGAGGCCGGACCAGAGGGCATCCTTCCTTTGCGTCGCGGTCGCAGCGGTCGACTCGGCGTTGAAGCTTCAGGCGGTGGCGCAACTACCGTGAATGTCAGTGTTGATGCTTCAGGCTCTTCAGTGCAAGGTGATGGCGCACAAGCCGCACAGCTCGGCAAGGCCATTGGCTTTGCTGTGCAAACTGAAATCTTGAAACAGAAGCGCCCTGGTGGTTTGCTCGCAACGGTCTGATCATGGCAACCTTTCCATCTATTGAGCCTGACTACAACGCGCAGAAAAACAGTGCGCCGAGGATACGGCGTGTGCAGCTGGGCGACGGCTATCAAGTTCGCTTGCGTTACGGCTTAAACCAGAACATGAAGGTTTGGACGCTGACCTTTCAGAACATTTCTGAGGCTGACTCAGACACGATTGAAACATTCTTGGATGCACGCGCTGACGATGGTGCGTCGTTCGACTGGCAGCCGCCAGGCTCTTCTACTTCTTACAAGTGGGTGTGTCCAAGCTGGACAAAGTCGATCCCATACGCAAACTTGGCAACAATCAACGCCACCTTTGAGCAAGTTCCTGAACCGTAATGGCAGCAGTCGCAGCATGGGCAGCCAGCACAGCCTTTTCTGTTGGCGATATACGCAGAGCTACCACAAGCCAAGACAGTGGCCTGTGGTTTCGCTGCACAACAGCTGGCACCTCTGCCAGCAGTGAGCCGAGTTGGCCGACAGACATTGGCAGCACAATCACTGATAACACTGTTGTTTGGACTGCGATCAGCAGCGTTTACGGTGACGTTTCTGTGCTCGCGCCAAGCGCGATCATCGAGCTGTTTGAGTTGCATTTAGACAGCACGTTGCACGGCAGCTCTGATGTTTACCGTTTCCATTCAGGCACCAACGCTGATGTGAGCGGCAACATTATTTTTGACGGCAATGCTTACACCCGTTTTCCAGTTCAGGCTGACGGGTTTGAGATGCAATCGAGCGGCACCCTCCCGCAACCAACGCTAACGATTGCCAACCTTGACGGGACCATGACTACCATTTTGGCATTGGTCAATGCCACAACAGCAGGCAACGACTTGACAGGTGCAACAGTCAAGCGCATCCGCACTCTCAAGCGTTACCTAGACGGCGAATCAACGGCAGACCCTAACGCTAGGTTCCCCACAGAGATCTGGCGGATTAACCGGAAGGCAACAGAAACACGCGATGTTGTGGTGTTTGAGCTTGCAAGTGAGTTCGATCTCATCGGGCAAAAACTCCCCAAACGTCAGCTTGTTGCCAACACTTGCCAATGGATTTACAGGAGCAGCGAGTGCAGCTACACCGGCAGCAATTACTTTGATGTGAATGGCAACAGCGTCAGTACGTTGGCTGAGGATGTGTGTGGCAAGCGCCTTGCATCTTGCAAGCTCCGGTTTGGTGAAAATGGAACGTTGCCGTTTGGATCCTTTCCTGGAGCTGGCCTAACGCGATGAAATTGACTGCGACGATGCAGGCCGAAATTCTGCAGCACTCTAAGGATGAGTTCCCTAAGGAAGCCTGCGGGCTAGTTGCTGTTGTAAAGGGCAGGCGTCGTTACTTCCCCTGTCGCAACATCGCCCAGACACCTGATGAGCATTTCGTGCTTGACGGTTGGCATGAGGTGGAAGACAAAGGCGAGGTTGTGGCGATCGTTCACAGTCACCCTGTAACCAACCCCAGGCCGTCAGAGGCTGACCGTGTTGCCTGTGAAAAGTCCGGTCTGCCTTGGTTCATCGTCAATCCAAAAACTGAGGGCTGGGGGTATTGCGAGCCAGACGGCTTTCAGCTGCAGTATGTGGGCCGTGAGTTTGTCCACGGCATTGTGGACTGCTACACCTTGGTGCGTGACTTCTTTCAGCGTGAATATGGCATCACGTTGCGCGACTATCACCGACGTGATCAGTGGTGGCACAACGGGGAGAACATGTATGTGGAAAACTTTGCCAAGGAAGGGTTTTCACGGGTGCCGCTTGAGCAGCTGCAGCGCGGTGATCTGCTGCTGATGAACCTGCAGTCACCTGTTCCAAATCATGCTGCGATCTACCTTGGCGACCAGCAGATTTTGCATCATGTGCAGGGCCGTCTAAGTTCTAGGGATTTACTGGGTGGCTATTATTTGAAGGCCACAGACCGGGCGATCCGCCATGAAAGTCGTTAAGGTCTACGGCGCTTTGAAGGAGCGGCTAGGCCAGTGCCGCTTCGAGCTGAACGTGGCGACACCTGCCCAAGCAATTAAGGCTTTGTGCGTCAATTTTCCGGGCTTAGACAAGTGGTTAATTGACAGTGAGAAGGATGGCATTGGCTATCGGGTAAGAGTTGGCAAGCAGGAAGCGACGCCTGATGACGCCAGTCTGCTGGGCTTGCCTTGGTCAGAGCGTGAGGTGTTCAGCATTACTCCCGTGATTGCAGGTGCCGGTGGTGGCTGGGGACGTTTCTTGCTCGGCGCGGTGTTGCTTGGTGCGTCATTTGTCACCTTTGGTGGCTCTGCGTTATTCGCTGGTGGCACTGGCTTAGGAACAAGTGCGACTGGCCTTCTCGGCGCGACTGGTATTTATGCAGGCGCAGGCTCTGCGGCGCTTGGCGTTATTGGTGCTGGCTTGGCTCTGACTGGTGTGGCGCAGATCATCTCGCCCACGCCGCCATCAGGGCTTGAACTGAAAGAGGCCAATCGAATTCAAAACTTCAGCTTCAGCGGAATCACCAACACCAGTCAGCAAGGCTTAGCGGTGCCTATAGCCTATGGGCGTGTTGTTGTTGGCTCTGCAGTGATCAGCAGCGGTCTTGATGTAGACCATTCACCTAACGACCAAAGCGAAGAAAATCTCACCCTGGCTTTCCTCCTCCGCCGTAAAAGCTGATGCGCAAAGAAAAACTAATTCTCGGCTCTGGTGGTGGCGGCAAAGGTGGCGGCGGTGGTGGCCGCACGCCTACTGAGCAAGATGATTCGCTTTCGTCTGAACAGTTTGCCAGCGTTCTTGATCTGCTCTGTGAGGGCGAAATTCAAGGTTTTGATGATGGCGGCAAAAGCATTTTTTTAGAAGACACACCGCTGCAAAACGCCGATGGCAGCTTTAATTTTGACAACTTTGCAGTTGCCTCAACTAATGGAACGCAAGGGCAATCTCATATCCCTGATCCTTCAGGAGGTATTCAAACAGTGCGTGCCGTAAACGTAGAAGTCACGAACGGAACCCCTGTAACCAGATCAATCACTAATTCTGATGTTGACAGGGTTCGTGTAACTATTTCGCTGCCAAGTCTGCAAGAGGTTACTGATAAAGGAGACATTCTTGGCCACACTGTTCAGATTAAAATACAGGCTCAATATGATGGCGGTGGATACAATGACGTTCTTTCTGACACCATCTCGGGCAAGAGCAGCAGCCGCTACCAGCGCGATTATTTAATCCCACTTACAGGCAGCTTCCCTGTTGATTTGCGACTTGTAAGGGTTAGCGCAGATGAGACTTCAAGCAAAAAAGCGAGCAACACATTTTTCACTAGCTACACAGAGATTCAAGACGAGAAGCTCGCCTATCCAAACTCAGCATTAGTTGGCCTGCGGTTTAGTGCAAAGCAGTTCCAAAACATCCCACGGCGAAAATATCTGATTCGTGGCACAAAGGTCAGGATCCCTAGCAACGGCACGGTTGACACCACAACACACCTGGGGCGCATCACTTATTCAGGGTTGTTTGATGGCACGCTGTCTGCGGCGACGTGGACGTCAGATCCGGCTTGGTGCTTATTCGATTTGCTCACAGACACCCGCTATGGGTGCGGCGTTCCAGAAGCATCACTGGACCTGTTCGACTTCTATGAAATTTCAAGATATTGTTCGGAACTTGTCGATGATGGCAAAGGCGGACAAGAGCCACGGTTCAGCCTTAACCTGCTGCTCAACACTCGTGACGAGGTTTACAACGTTATTCAGCAGCTAACCAGCATTTTCAGGGGCATTAGTTATTACGGCGCTGGCTCACTTGTTCTGCGTCAAGACAAGCCCGCTGATTCGCAATATCTGCTCGGCCCTAGCAACGTTGTTGATGGTGTGTTCACCTACAGCGGCACAGCAGAGAAGACGCGGCACACCTGCGCAACGGTGGCATGGCAAAGCTATGACACGCTTGGTGAGGTTGAGTATGAATACGTTGAGGATCATGAGGCCGTTGCCAAATACGGCATTGTTAATAAGGACGTAAAGGCAATCGGCTGTTACAGCCAAGGCCAAGCGCACAGGCTGGGCAAATGGTTGCTGACAACCGAAAGGCTGTTATCAGAGACAGTCAGCTTTGCGGTTCCTATTGATGCTGGCATTGTTGTCACGCCAGGCATTGTCATTGACATTGCTGATCCGTTGCGTGCTGGCACACGTCGCAGCGGCAGGGTCAGTTCTGCAACAACAACTGTCGTCACGATTGATAGTGACACTGATCTGTCTGTGAATCTTGCAGCAAGTCCGACGTTGTCAGTGCTGCTGTCAACAGGTTTGGTTGAAACAAAGGCGATTAGCAGCATCTCAGGCGCTGCTATCACTGTCACTGAGGCTTTCAGTGAAGCGCCGCAATCACAAGCGATTTATCTGATCCAAACAAGCGACATTCAGTCGCAGCAGTATCGGGTGGTGTCTGTAGCTGAATCTGATGACGGCACTATTGGCATCACTGCTGTTGCCTACAACCAGTCTATTTATGACTTTGTTGAGCAAGACATTGCACTAACAACGCGAGACATCAGCAATCTGACCGGAACGCCAAATGCGCCAGAAGGTTTGACTGGCACTGAGTTTTTATATGAAGAAGGTCAAACGGTTCACACTGGTTTTGACCTGAGTTGGCAGCACGACAGAGTAAATGTCAATGAGTTTCTTGTTAAGTACAGACTAGACAACGACAACTTTACTGAAATAAACACTTCAAATCCGTCTGTAACTTTGCGGACGTTGAGAGCTGGCACGCTCACTGTTCAGATCCGCGCCAAAAACTATCTAGGCAAGCAGAGCGCAACGGCAACAGCAACATTCACGCTGCTGGGCAAGACAGCAGTGCCTGCTGATGTGCAGAATCTGTCGATTGAACCGATCAGCGCCAACAGTGCTCGCCTGCGCTGGGATCAGACTGTTGATCTTGACGTGAAGGTGAACGGCCTTGTTCACGTTAAGCACAGCAACCTGACTGATGGATCGGCAACCTGGCCTAACTCTGTTGATCTAATCCCTGCTGTCGCTGGCAACTCAACTGAGGCGATCATCCCGCTGGTCGAAGGTGAGGTGCTGGTCAAGTTTGAGGATGAGCTGGGGAACAAGAGCACTAATGCCACTAGCGTGCTGATGGATTTCCCTGATCCGCTTGGCAGGATCACGGTCCAGACACGCAGAGAAGATCAGGACACCCCGCCGTTCCAAGGCGCAAAGACTGATTGTTTCTACAGCGACGACTTAGATGGTCTAGTTATTGCTGGTAGCGACAACATTGACTCAATAACTGATTTTGATGCCATCACGTCTTTAGATTTCTTAGGTGAAATTCCAAGCTCTGCTGAGTATCAGTTCAACAGCACGCTTGATCTTGGTGCACGATTTGCGTTGGACATCAAGCGGCGGTTTGTCACTAGGGCTTTCTTCCCCAATGACACTATTGACGCCCGCACTGCGCTGATTGACACCTGGAACGACTTTGACGGCACGCAGGCTGATGCTGTTAATGCGAAGCTCTATATGCGAAGCACAAATGACGATCCCTCTGGCTCTCCAACTTATGGTGCATGGAGAGAATTTGTAAACGGCACGTTTGATGCTCGTGCATTTCAGTTTAAGGCAGAGCTGACTAGCGCAGACGTTGCGCAGAACATCTTGATTGATCAGCTGGGGTATGAAACCAGCTTCCAGCGCAGGGAGGAGATCAGCCAGCCCATCGCATCAGGCACTAGCACCAAGTCGGTGACCTTCAATAATGCCTTCTTTGTCGGCACCTCGGCGCTGGGCAACCTCAACAGCTTCCTGCCCAGCATCGGCATCACGGTGCAGAATCTTGGCGCAGGCGAACGGGTCAACGTAAGCAACGTGACTAGCACTGGTTTTGATCTTGACGTGCTGAATTCAGGCGGCAGCAACGTTGATCGCAACTTCACTTACACAGCTGTGGGCTTTGGCAGGGGCGTTTAATATGCAGGGAATGTTGTCCGCAACGGGCTAGGTCATGGCAACCCAACACGATTACGACATCGCGAATGGCACTGGTCAAGCGGTCCGTCAAGACATCAATAGCGTTTTACAGGCAATCGTTTCAAATAACAGCGGAACGTCAGAGCCAGCTACGACGTTCAAGTATCAGTGGTGGGCTGATGAAACCACTAACACCCTCAAGCTGCGCAACAGTTCTAATAATGCATGGATCACGCTGCGTGAGCTTGACGGCACGATGCTGATTGAGGACGGCAGTGCCTCATCGCCTGGTCTTGCGTTTGCTGACGATACGAATACTGGCATTTTTAGCGATGCTGCTGATCGGATTGGTTTTGCGACTGGCGGTGTAGAGCGTTTCCGTATTGAAACGGGTGAAGTTATTGTTAATGAGCCCAGCAATGATGTTAACTTCCGCGTGGAGTCAAACGGCAATACTCACATGCTGTTTGTCGATGCAGGTAGTGATCGCGTCGGAATAGGCACCTCGTCACCAGGTAGACAGCTGCAAATTAACGGTGACTCAGATACGCAAATCAGAGTCGTTGCTTCATCAGGTGGTACTGCTGGTATTCAGTTTGGTGATGCAGATGATTCTGTAATGGGTGGCGTCAGTTTTGACGGAAGTGATGATTCTTTGCAGTTTTTGGGATTTAACAATAGCGAGGCAGCACGCATCGATTCAAGTGGCAGGCTCCTCATAGGAACTACTGCCAGCACTTCACTCGGCACTGACTCCTATAAAGCCCAAATAAAAGCCTCAGGTGCTAGCGCAGGTTTAGGCATTATACGGACTGCAGACAGTGTGGCTCCGCCGTTCTTTTCGCTGGCTAAATCACGAAATGACGGCATTGTTCAGTCTGGCGACGGTCTTGGCAAGATTCAATGGATTGCTCACGATGGCAATGACTACAACAACGTTTCAGTGCTAATTAATGCTGAAGTAGATAGCACCCCTGGTGGCGATGACGTGCCAGGGCGGCTGATGTTTCATACCACAGCGAACGGTGCAAGCAGCCCGACCGAGCGGGCAAGGATTACAAGTGATGGAAATTTTTTAATTGGCACAACTGAACAATTTAGTGGAGCCTCTTCAACTGCAACAGGACATCGATTTGAACCAAGCGGAGTTGTTCAGCATTACAGAAATAGCGGTGCATCATTGTATGTTGGAAGGCAAGGTAATGATGGACTTATTGTTAGTATTCGCCAAGCTGGCAATGAAGAAGGAACCATTACGGTTTCGGGTTCCACCGTTTCCTATAACGGTGGTCACCTTTCTCGCTGGTCACAACTTGCAGGCGGTGTAGAACGCACGGAAATTTTGCGTGGCTCTGTACTGAGCAACCTTGATGAGATGTGCGAATGGGGCGAAGAGGACAACGAACAGCTAAACCGCATGAAGGTCAGCGATGTTGAAGGCGATGTCAATGTGGCTGGCGTCTTCCAAGCCTGGGACGATGACGATGACACCTATATCAACGACTTTTACTGCGCGATGACGGGTGACTTCATCATTCGCATTGCACAAGGCACAACCGTTGCACGCGGTGATTTACTGATGTCTGCTGGTGATGGAACGGCAAAACCGCAGGACGATGACATTGTGCGTTCAAAGACCATCGCCAAGGTGACTAGCACCACGGTTTCTACTACTTACTCAGACGGCAGCTATTGCGTACCTTGTGTGCTGATGGCTTGCTGATCGGCCTAAACTTTCTCTGACTTCACACCATCATGGCTAACACCTACGTTTGGAAAATCGCTGACCTCAACAGAGACCTCAGCGACGGTTTTGCTCACACGGCTCACTACACGGTGACCGCAATCAGCGATCAGGTTGACTCTGGAGGCAACGCCTACAACTCAGGCGCATACGGCAGCATCGGCTTGGATCGTCCTGACACCTTGGCCGATTTTGAAGATCTGACTGAGGCTGACATTGTGGCTGCTGTTCAGGCCAAGCTCGGTGGCGCTGAAAAGGTCACTGAGATTCAGGATCAGCTTGCTGCACGGATCACTGAGCAGATCAATCCGACTCAGGCATCTGGCAAACCTTCTGGCTGGTGATCTGATGCAACGCCCTGATCCTTTAATGACCGCCAGCTACGGCGCGACTGATGTTGACGTGCAAAAGGCAAGAGTGCTTTGGATGGAAGAATTGTTCTTCCTTGATGGCCGCGACATGATCAGCCATCCCCAGCATGGTCTTTTTGTTGGCTTAGCGGAGAAATACCGCAACCTGGAGTCAACTGACGGCTACTGATGGCCAAGTCACTTAACGGCCAAAACTTTGTCCCTAGCCGGCCCAAAAAGACGCGTCAAGGTGATGGACAGCACTCGAAAGTGTCACACGGCCGCAAGAAGTATCGTGGCCAAGGAAAACGTTAATTCCCTTTCCAATGTTCAAAACTCTTCTTGTGAGTGGTGCCGTCGTTTCGGCAGCTGTGCTGGGATCTCCTGCAGCCAAGGCCGACGGATTTTTCCTGAATCCTGAGTGGAATGGTGCCTGGTCAGGTTCTGACTTTGGCGGTGCTGTTTTTGACGCTCATGTCGGCTGGGAGAAGGGCAACTTCAGCATCCAAGGCGGCCCATCTTGGCTGCAGCCTGATGCAGGTGACACCTCTGTCGGCTTCTCTGGCAAGGCCAACGTGTCTGCTCCTGTGGCGGAACCGCTGGATGTTTACGGCGAGGTGTCCTATGCCAAGTACAAGGACAGCGACGCTGGCTATGGCCTGAAGGCTGGCATGAAGTACAAGTTCTGAGCTAGTTTCTAGCTGGAACCTCACACGTTTCTTGGCCCCTTCACAGGGGCCTTTTTGCTATGCAAAAGGTCTACAACCTGCTAGGTGTTCTCGGCTTTGTCATGTCTGGCACGATGGCCGTCATGGGCGTTATGGCTTACACGCGCGTGCCATCAATGGTCAAAAACTACGCCAGCGAGCTGAAGCTAGAGCTGACGCAGACGATTCTCGATCAGGTGCCCGTCCCAGAGATTCCTGAGATGCCAAAGCTGCCAACGGAGACAGGCCCTGCGATCACGTCACCATTTTAGTTTCGGCCTGCGGCTCTACTTCTGGGGCGTCCCAGTGATCGAGCCACTCGCGCAATTCCTGACCTGTGGGCGTTGATTTAGGCCAACGCACGAACTTCAACAACGCTTGCGGATCGGTGAACAGCATTGAGGACTTGCCAGACTTGCAGACATAAACCAGCGGCGGACCTTCTCTGTGCTTTGTGGCTTCAATGAAAAGCTGACCTGCCACGAATCGATCGCCTGACTTCATGGACATCCCTGAGATTGTCGTCCCTGAGATTAACGCGGTTACAGATCTGCCCCAGGTCGCAATCCCGCAAGCACCGCCGGTCACATTAGACATCGGCGTGCCTGTCATTGACCTGCCGCACTTCAATCCAATGGATATGGAGCCTGAGGTTGAACCGCAACCTGTTAAACCTGCAGCACCTAGACCTGCTGACCCACCAGCTGCAAAATCACCGCCGGTAAAGCTGCCAAAAAACGAACAACCGGCACCGCCGGCTCCACCAGCAGAAACGCCAAAGCCAAAGACAGAAGCAAAGCCGTTAACTCAGCGCGTCATTGAGGCGATCCCCACGATTCCCCAGGCTGTAAATACAGCAGGGACATCAGCCATTGCTGTCTCAGCAGCTTTGGCAACGCCACTGTTGCTCAAGGCGATCCGGCCGACGATTAAGAAGTTGGCAAAGAAACTTCAACAGGCAATCGGTAAAAAAGTCAAAGTTGAGAGTGTCAGCGAGCGTCGGAAGTTCCAGAGGTCTTT
>Ga0181556_1001558_pt1 | contig 22617 bp, 25 predicted proteins | sample 011ome_14_FD_148651 | JGI IMG/M metagenome (GOLD analysis project Ga0181556, IMG submission 148651) | Coastal salt marsh microbial communities from the Groves Creek Marsh, Skidaway Island, Georgia - 011505AT metaG (spades assembly) | ecosystem: Environmental > Aquatic > Marine > Intertidal zone... | reverse complement strand
GTACATCGCGGTTTTTGTTTCAAACGTGGTTTTGTCTTTACGTTGACGTACCGCGCCCTTCTCAAAAAGCGTTGCTCGTTCCAAGAATAAAGCCTTGGGTATCCATCCGCAAACAGTCATGCGATTTTCATTTGTGTTGACGCTTGCAAAGATGTATCCATCGACGTTGAACTTGGTTTGCGACTGCATGAGGTTGTTCACAAAGTCGAGCCTGGGTGTGACTGTACGGCCCATCGTCTTGATGTCAAATGACAGGCCGCTGATGTGCGCGTCAATGCCACCATCAAAACCGCCGCCTGCTTGCATGAGTGGCAGCCCTAGCGCCAGGTTCAGCATGTTCTGGCCAATGATGCCAATCATTTGCTGCTCTTTGGTTCCGTCGCTGCCATCACCGCGGTTGCCCATGTTGCCTGCCTTGCAGCAAGCGATGGAGGCGTCAACGACTTCGTCAGGGATCTCGACGTTAAACGCCACAGACAATCTCCGGTTTGAAATTTGGCCAGCCTGGGCGCTTGATCGGCAACACGTCTCTGTTCTGCTCCCAGATCTGCCTCATCTCGCAGTAGTGCTGCGTCTGTAGGCGCTCGTCCTCTTCATCCAGGTGGCCGACGATTCCGTATGCCACAAAGATGAACCCAATAACTCCTGCGACTTTCAATGCTTCAATCATTTGCTTTCTCCTTTGGTTGCCATGCTCACTCTCAATCCTGCAATCAACTCCTGTACCCGCTGCTTGTTCTTGGCCATCTGCTCTTCAGTCAGTTTGTGCTCAATCTGCACCACTGGTGGGGCCACATAGCTGTGCCTGCACATCTCCAAAAACTTGGGCAAGGTTGGCGGCTCTTCCGGCAACGTCTCAAGCACCCGCTTGATGGTGGCCGGATTGTTTTGATACCCGCCAAGCTTTTCAGCCCAATGGTTCATCGCATTCACAATCCCAGCGTCAGACCCGTCTGGCAATGTTTGGCCGATCTTCCACATGTTCATCCACCTAGTCCCGTAGTGGCCCTGCATCGTCGCGAATATCTTCTGCACCCAAGAGTCGGGTAGCCTGCGCTGCTGGGGTGATGTCAATTGCTTCTCGTCCATAGTCCTGTTCCTCCAAGTTGCCAAAAATTGCTATGCCTGCTGCCTTCATTGATGCTGCATGGGGTGTCATCTTTTTCTGCTCATCAGTCTTCACCCAATCAGCTTTGAACCCTGCCCATCCACGGGCGCAGCATTCAACCAATGCTTTCTCCAAAGACCAACCCGCTTTGCGTGCTTCGCGCTCAATGCCTTTGATGGCTGATTCAGTGACTGCCGCTTTTTTGCTTTTACGGATTTGTAAAAAGTCAGACCAAGTGCCAGGTTGAACATTGACAGGACACGCGAGTGTCTTCTGTGTCTGTCTTTGTCTCTTCTCTGTCTCTGTCTCTGTCTCTGTCTCTGGTGCATCAGATTGATATCCACTTGATATCATGTTGATATCATCTTGCTCCAGCCAGTGAGACAGCTTGGTAAGTGCTTGATTTACCTTGGTTTCAGAGATTCGCAAGCGAAAAGCTAAACGCCTAGCGTCCGGCAGCTTGCCTTCCTGGTCTTCGTCCTCGCTGGCTATTAGCCATAGGGCTACCAAAACCTTGGACGTGTCACCGTCAAGCTCATGCCAATCAGGGTCTTCTAGGATGTCGCGGTAAAGCTTGATCCAGGGCGGCCGACGGTCTTTGAAATGCTGGAATTTGACCCAGCCTTTTATTCGGTAGGTCATGACGGTACTCCTTGCCCATCATTCCAAAGTTGTGCAAGCTCGTCATTGTTGTCAGTAATGTACAAAGCAATTCTATTTGCTTGCTCCAAACTCAAAACGATATGGCTTTCTTTGCCTGTTTCATCAACTTGATTGACGACAAAATAACCGGCATCACTTATCCAGATGCGTGTTTCATTTGCTTGTTTTAAGATGATCATTACGCACCCGCCTTCGCGTCCTTGAGTTGCTGCCGTAACCGGTCAGTGTTCTCTTGGGCGACGCGCTTTGTGCATTCAACGCAGGCTGCGTTGCTGGTGTACCGCTCGGTGTTGCCGCACTTCTTGCACGGTGCCCCGCGGTACTTTGAGTCTCCCAGGCGGGAGGCTTTCTCTCTTGCTGTGGTCACGTTGCAATCTCCTTGAGTGTTGATGAGATGTCATTCTAAAACCAAAACTCAAGGAGTTGCAACAATTATTTTTAGAACGGGATGTCGTCGTCCATTGCGCTCAAGCCAGACGGGGCTGCCGCGGTAGTTCCAGGTGTTGCTGCTGGCGCTGGTGTTGAGGTTTGTTCACCCTTCGGCGGTAGATCGAGTTGATCCACAGAAAGGCGCAGGCGCGATTTTGTCGTGCCGTCCTTGGCCTGGTATTCCTCATGCTTGAGCGGGCCGCTGACGGTCACGCGCATGCCCTTGGCCAGGTATGGTTGCAGGCTGGTGGCACGCTTGCCCCATAGGGCGCAGTCAATCCACATGGTTTCGGGCTTGTCGCGGGTGCCGGTCTGCACGCCGATTGAAAAGCCGAGCACGTTGTCGCCGTTGTGCTGGCGCAGTTCGGGGTCACGCCCCAGGTTGCCGGTAAAGATTGCGAGGTTCATTGTTGGGGTTCCTTCAAAATGCGAACGCGTACGAGTCCACCGATTTGCTCCGCGTTCACTCGAGCAGTCAGTGTTGAAAATCGTTTGTCATCGATCCGCAGCGCATCGGCCAGGCCATCAAGGCCAGACTTCATACGGGCGATCAGGTTGTCGCGGTCATAGCTGCGACGGTTGGGCGGTACAAATTCAAGCTCCACCAGGAGCGGGCCTTCCATGACTTCAGGCCGCCAGCCACGCAATTGCTCCAGGGCGGTGAGCCAGCAGGCGCTGCGGTAGGCTTTCTTTTCACGGGCCAGTGTTGACCAATGCACACGGGCGTTAGGTGACAGCTTGGACTGTGGCCAGGGCAACGTGAACTCAAGCATGGATCTCGCGCCCGTACACGATGTCATGTGCCGTGATCGCGATGTCCCTTTCCAGGGCCGCGGACAAGACTTTGCGCTGCACCTGGGTTGGAACCAGGCCACTCTTGCGCCAGCGGCTGACAGCAGCAGGATCTCGGCCAATGCTTTTGGCCAGTTTTCGTACGCCGCCGAACATGTCGATGGCCAAATCGACTGGGGTGATGTGTGTTTTTTCCATAGTGTTGCGATGTTGCCACAACATCAACACCCCGTAAACAGTGGGTTTCAGCAGATCAACGTACTCCCACAAGAAATATTTTTCACAAACCTATTGCGTTGTGGATTTGTGTGGGTGTAAGATCTCTACATCGGACGAAAAAACGATACCGCATTCAGCACCGAGCGATGGCTTTCGAGCCTGACAGAGTTAGCTAAATGGCCGTGACGACATTTTGGGAAAGATCCGGAAGCAGGCTTATTAACCCAACGCCTGCACCCTTAAAAATTTTTGACGATGGAGAGAATCATGACAACAGCAATCAACACCAGCCCAGCAACAGCAGACCAACTCGGCACGCTGCTTGCACAGATCGCAACGCTGACCAAGCAAGCCGATGCAATCAAAGACGCGCTCAAGGATGCAGCCAGCAACGGCGGCCCAACAGTTTTTGAAGGCGCATTGTTCAAGGCCACATACGTTGAAGCAAATCGCTCCGTAACCGACTGGAAAAAACTCACCGCTGATCTTGGCGTATCTGCCGACAAAATTGCCGAGTACACCAGCACCACCGCAGTATTCAGCATCAAAACAACCGCACGTTAATTGGAGAACAACATGACACAGCAAATCACTTGGACACCTTACGACGCTTCAGCTTGTGTGGAAGGCTTTGACGGCCTTGACCACGACGAAGCAGAAATTCTGTCAGCCTGGCAGTACCTGGTTGACACCGGCCTCGCTTGGACGCTGCAAGGCTGGTACGGCCGCACAGCAAACGACTTGATCAATGCCGGTTTGATCACAGCACCTTCACAACATTAAGGAGAAATAACATGCACGGACTCAACATCATCAAACGATTAAACCAACAAGAGCAGGCACAAGTTGCCCGCGCACTTGAAGAGGCTCGCAAGTCTCCGATCAATCAACAACTCGATCGCGACTACAAAGAACTTTTGGCACAACGCGAGCGCAACAACGTGCTGGCCGCGGCTAAAGCTTTGGGCAAGATCGAATTTATTCACATCAAGTAAGGGGAAAAATCATGGGAAACAGAGCAGTTATCACGGCATCTCAAAAGCTTGGTCAAGGCGTTGGTATATACCTTCACTGGAACGGCGGCCTTGAGTCGATTCAGGCTTTCCTGGATGTGGCCAAGGCCCGCGGGTTTCGCGATCCATCTGGCGACGAGTCGTATGCAATGGCTCGCTTGTGCGGATTGATTCACGAATTTTTTGGTGTTGATCAGGACACGAGCTTGGGCATTGGAACACTTGATCAACTCGATTGCGACAACTACGACAACGGCGTCTACGTCATTGGCAAAGGTTGGGAAATCATTGACCGATACGGCAAAGGCTCAAAGCCCTGGAGTATTGGCGACGGGCATTTTGTAAAACAAGACGATCAGTACCTGGGCATCGTCGAGCAATTAACTCTTAAAACTGTTGACGCAACATCAACAATCTAGAGTATAATTTCCACAAGCAACCACAAGGAGATACAAAAATGGCAGAGTTCAGCGTACATAATGTCAAGTCAGTCCGAATCAGTGAAGTGCGTGAGCACGACACGTTTGTCACTCGCACAATTGTCATCGAAGACGCCAAAGGTGAGCGGCATGAAGTCACGTTGTTTTGCAACGACGTGGACAACGAAGAGGCGCTGCGGGTGTGGTTATGAGCTACCTCGCAGAAATCGAACATCGTGTGGCAGGCATCCCCTGCCTCATTGGTGTGATCGATTACAGCAGCGTCAAGGGTTCGGGATCGTACAACGCCCCAAGCTCTGACGACTACTACGGTTACACCGAATGCGACTGGGAGATCCTCGACCGACGTGGTCGTCCAGCGCCCTGGCTTGCTCGCAAGATCACAAGCAAGGACGAGGATTCAATCAACGAAGCAATCAGCAATTACATGGAGGATTAAATGGCAACAGAAATCATTGAAATTGAAAGCCGTGAACAATGGCTTGGAGAGCGTGCAAAGGATGTGACCAGTACCGAAGTGTCGGCCCTTTACGGGTTGTCACCGTACCTCACAGAGTTTGAGTTGTTCCACAACAAACGCGACAACGTGATCGTACGCATCGAACCAAACGAGCGCATGCGTTGGGGCAACCGCCTTGAGGCTGCAATTGCTTATGGTGTGGGCGAAGATCAGGGGTGGAACGTCAGCAAGCTAAACGTGTACGCTCGCGATCCAGACGCCCGAATTGGCTCAAGCTTTGACTTTGAGATCAAGTCAAGCAGCGACGGCCCAGGCATTCTTGAAGTCAAGAACGTGGACTGGCTTCAGTACCAGCGAAATTGGATCGACGACGGTGCAGGCAACATCGAAGCGCCGGAACACATCGAGCTTCAGATCCAGCATCAAATGGAAATTTTGGGCTACTCCTGGACTGCGCTTACCGTGCTTGTGGGTGGCAACGAGCAAAAAGTAGTCCTCCGAAATCGCGACAGGGAAATCGGTGCAGACATTCGCCAGCGCGTGAAAGCATTCTGGGAACGTGTTCAGAATAACACAGCCCCATCACCGGACTACACGGCCGACGCCGAGTTCATCATCAAGCAATTGCGTGCCGATGCCGACGAAGGTTTGATTGCCCAGTCAGACGCCAGCCTGGACGAGTTGATCGAGCGGTACTCATTCCTAGCCCGCAGCATCAAGGAGCAGGACGAACTCAAGGACGCCACCAAAGCGCAGATCCTAGAGCGCATTGGCAAAGCCAGCAAAGTTGTGTCGCCACTTGGCACGATCTCATGCGGAGTCACCAAGGATTCGCTTGGCACTCTCATCACGCCCGAAATGTTGGGCACATACGTCGGCGCTCGCAAAGGGTTCCGCAACTTCCGCTTCACACCAAAAAAAGGTTAATCATCATGGCAACAGAACAACGTATTTACAAAGTCACCGGCAACGGCGCGTCACACCTAGTGCAAGCATCAAGCCAGGCCCAGGCGCTGCGTCACATCGCAGGCAAGCTGTACCTGGTCGAGGTGGCCAAGGCCATTGACGTGGCCAATCTCATGGGCAAAGGCGCTACTGTTGAGGTATCATCAACAATCGCAGAGCAATCTGATTTACTCGAAGGAGAGCAAGCATGAGCAACGAACTGACCCCGATGGTCGCATTCCGCGGCACGCTGGAGAAGATGAACAAGGATTTGCACGACGCCCTGCCGCCACAGATCCCTGTTGAGAAGTTCATTCGCACCACCTTGACCGCGGTGCAGATGCAGCCAGATCTACTGGGCGCGGATCGCAAGAGCCTGCTAGGTTCAACAATGCGTGCTGCCCAGGACGGTTTGCTGTGCGACGGCCGCGAGGCTGCGCTGGTGATCTTCAACACCAAAGAAGGCAAGAAGGTTCAGTACATGCCAATGGTCGGCGGCATCTTAAAGAAGATCCGCAACAGTGGCGAGTTGGCCAGCATCAGCGCCCAGGTGGTGTACGACAAAGACCACTTTGAGTATGAGCTAGGCGACAACGAATCGATCACGCACAAGCCATTCCTGGGCGAAGAGCGCGGCAAGCAGATCGCTGTGTACGCCGTGGCCAAGACCAAGGACGGCGCAATCTATCGCGAGGTCATGAGCGTGGCCGATGTCGAGAAGGTTCGCGCTGCCAGTCGTGCCGGTAAGTTTGGCCCGTGGGTTGATTGGTGGGACGAGATGGCCAAGAAGACGGTGATTCGTCGCATGGCCAAACGCCTGCCATCCAGCGCCGACCTGGATTCAGTCTTGCAAGCTGACAACGAGGCATCAGGATTCACTCAAATCGAGCGCAGAGAGCCTGTAAACATCACGCCGATACCAGAGGAGCAAGTCGCGCCTTTGAGCCGCCTGAAGGGTTCTATTGCGTCTCGCGCTGGTGAAGTAATTGAACCATCAACTGGAGAAATTATTGAGGAGGGCCAACATGTCGCAGCTACTGACGCCGAAGGAACTGTGTGACCGATGGAAAATTGCCGACAACACCCTGCGAAAGTGGCGAGTTGCAAACACCGGCCCCAACTACATCAAGCTGGGCGAAAGCCGTAATTCAGAAGTCCGCTACCGCTTGGCAGATGTCGAAGCTTTTGAAAGAACCAACCGGTTCGTAACTGAAAACTGACCGGCAAAGAAAAGCCCCCAGGTATTTAATCTGGGGGCAATTTCCCGTGAGGGACAGGCAACGTGCTTGGAGAAGCAGGGTTATTTTACCCCTGCTTTTTTTTCGTCGTCTAGTTTTTTGATCCACCCGTTGCAGAGGTTGGCGTACTCGGCCGCTCGGTCTGCGTCTCTGGCGAACTCAAGAAGAAAGTCCGTAGCCTCTGCTGAAAGTCGGCCGGTGGTGGGCTGACGTAAAGCGAGGCCGGAGCCTGCGGGGGTGGCGGGCACGGTGCAACTACTACCTTCCCTGTATCCTGGGTCGCGCAACCCGCCAAGCTCGCGAGCAAGGCGACGATTGTCAGAGAGTGCAGCGTCCAGCTTTTGGCGATTCTGTGCATGTGATACCTCCAGCGTTTTTGCGATTTCATTGTTTTTGCGCTCGGCCGTGATCGCTCGGTCGGTTGCTTCCTGTAATACTTTGACCGCCTCGGCCTTTTGGCGGGCCACAGCAGCGTCGTATTTGGCCTGGTAATAGTCAGACGTCACCCACCAGCTTCCAAACGCTCCAAAGAGGATTGCGGCGATCAGTGCCAGGATCTGGTTCTGTAGGTTGATCACTTGCTCAAACCCTCATTCGTGATGACGCGCAGCATGGCGTTTACGATGGGCAAGCCCACGGCCATAGCAACCCAGAACTCCTGGGCCATGTAAGGTTTGAGTAAGCCGGTGGTTGCTTCGAGCGCCATCAGCGCAGCAGCGCCAGCATTCACCCAGAGCGTCTTTGATTTGTACCAGCGTTTCATGCGGGGTATTGATCCCAGGTTAGTTGAAAGTGCGGGCCGTCGGGAAAGGACTTCCATTGGCCACCCCATTCAATTGAGACTTGTAGCTCAATAGCCGCGGCCTTCATAGCCAGGGCGATCTTGTCGTACAGTGGCCAGTCCCAGCGCACGCTGCCGTTGACATACGCGCCCAGGTCAACAGCATGGCCGGTGATGTGCCGGCTCTTCATAGTTTGACTTGCGCCAGCTTTGACTAGCTGCTCTTGACGCGCAACGGATCGCACGCCCTCGAGCACTGCAAAGTCTACTTCTGTGATTTCAATGGCACGCTTCACTACATCGACCAGGTCTTGATGTACACCAGACAGCCGGTCGATTGATTTTTGTGACAGCTTAAAGGCCATTCACTTGTCCTCTTTGCCTTCCAGTTTTTTAAATATCAGGCCCAACATGTTGTCGGTCTTTGAGAAGCCGTCTTTCATGTCGCGCTTGATCTCGCTCACTGCATCTTTAAAGTCATCGCGTCGAACAAAGTCCTCATGCATTTTGGTGTCCATTTGCTTGAGGTCTTTTTTCAATTCCACAATTGCGTCCCAGATCACTTTCAAGATCCAGCCGCATAATGCGCCAGCAGCAGCGACTGCCCAGTTAAAAATCATTTGATCCATGCTACATCCTTATGACAATGTTAAAACGTATGTAATGGTTTTTTTGCGTCATATTACAGCCCAGCAAAATCAGATTTTTCAAACCCAAATGCGTGAATGGTCGACAAATCCTCAACCTGCTCCCAAATAGGATCGAGTTTGGGGCCATCATAGCCAGGCTGATTGTAGCCTTCTGGATACACCTGCACGTCTTGCTTGCGGAACATCGAACCCTTGAGCTTTGCCATAAATTCTGCGTGCTCCGGCGTTTCGACAACTGCGTCCAAATCCTTGCGGGTATTGATGATTGTTTTAGAAAGTAATGTCATAGCGCTTCTCCATCCAGTTAAAAAGATTGTGTGCATCAGCCCACTGGGCGTGCCCCGACCACGATGCGGCGAACTTTTCTAGTCCTTGCATGTCTTTATGGTAAACAAAATTAGCTACCTTGCGCTTTGCGCGCAGCACCGAATCTTTGCGCAGCAGTTTGTGCGTAGGCCAGATTCGATAGCCAAGAAAGTTGACGCCGCGCTGGGTGGGTGACACCTGCCATTTGCCAATACGCAATTTCAGGTTGGCCATCGACCAATCGTTGATCTGCAAAAAACTGTCCATGAGTGCGTGGCGGTCATCGCCAAGCACTACGATGTCATCCATGTATCGCGCCCAGTGCCTATGCCCAAGATCAAAATGCACAAAGCGATCTGCGGCGTTGCCGTAGACGTTGGCAAAAAGCTGACTGGTTAGGCTTCCAATCGGGATGCCTTTACCCTCTTGCGGAATGATCTCGCGAAGCACGGCCAGCGTTCCGGCGCAGTCGATCTTGCGCTCAATCATCTTGTACAAAATGGCTCGGTCGATGCTGGGGAAGAACTTTGAGTAGTCAGTCTTGAGGAAATATTTGGCTTCGGTGTAGCGCAGTTTGGCTTGAACGAAACGCACGCCAGCGTGAGTGCCCATGCCGGGGCGACAGGCAAATGTCTGCGGCATCAGGCTTCGCTCAAAGATCGGGGCCACCACATTGCACAGCGCGTGCTGCACCAGCCTGTCTTTGAAGTCCAGTGCCGAAATAAGCCTAGCCTTGGGTTCGTAGATGGTGAACTGGCGGTACGCGCCGATGCGATACCCACCATCCAGCAATTCCTCTTGCACGCGCAAAAGGTTTGCTTCGGCGTACTCCTTGAACTCCAGATAGCCAAACGTGCGCTTTTTTCCGCAAGACGTTTTTTCAAGGGCGCTGCGCAAGTTGTCAATGCTGGCAATTTTGCCGATTAGATTTCGATGTTTTTTTGACATAAAAAAGTCGGCCGCGCTTTTGGATTTCCTACTAGGCGCTATACCGAACCGCGTAATGTATTTCCCGAAGGAGGATAGGACTGGCTGACCACACTTTGAATGGTCGGCCTGCCAAGCCGTAGCGTTAGCAGAGCGATAAAGTTGTGATGTCGTCACAGGCGAAGCGCGAACCGATGTTGTTGTTCGAGTTCGACGCAGCGTTGTTCCAGTTCGAGCAGCGAGAACCGGAGTTTGACCCGTTGTTCCAGTTGCCGCCAAGGAGCACCGCATGTTGACCCAGCCTACCCCTGCTTTTGCCTGCGCTTGATCCACGTTCCGATCATTGCCCCAACTTCCGCGAGCAGCACTTGAGCCGTTTGAAGTTGGTGCGCTGTCATAACGCGTATTGAGAGCAGGAATCGCATCCAAAACCGCAGTTGCGCAAGCGCTGCGTCTGCGGTATAAATTTTTGACACTTGATTGCTTTTGCCAGCCTGAAATAATAAATCTGGAACCCCAAGCAGGCATTGCAAAAACATTTCCCGCGCCACGCCATGCTTGCGCGGCATTGACTGCGCAATCGGGTACAGATAAGTAATTACCTGTTCGTACTTTTCGACAATGACCATTTGGTCGTAGCATGTTGTGGCGTCCTTGGTGGGTTCCATTTAGTCAGCGGCTTTCGCCGCCTCAATCAAGTTGCAGGTGGTCACAGGCGAAGCGCGAACCGACGCCGCTGCCCGAGTCCGACGCAGCGTTGCCCCAGCCCGAGCAGCGAGAACCGGAGTCCGACCCGACGTCCCAGCCGCCGCCAAGGACCACCGCATTAGGTGCGTTGTACTCCGAGCCACGGCCTTCGGTGTTGGCGTTCCAGCCGCCCGTGTTGTATGCGCCGCCACGCTCTTGTCCCCAAACCCACAAAACACTCGTGGATTGCATGACACCCCACTTGGAGGTGTAGGCTGCGTTCAGGATGGTAGAGCCTTGGTCAGAGCCGATAGAGGATGCCTCTGTCGTGCCGTACATAGCAGACATGAACTCTTGCTGGGTCGGGCAGCGCTTGCCAAAGGCAGTCGCCATCTCCATAGCCTCAAACCATGTGTAAGATCCGTAAGTGCTTGACCCATTACCGCCAAACATCGTAGGCACTTTTGGAGGGCTGGAGCCGTCTGCCATCGTGACGTTGTATTTGCTTGATCCATTGGTGATTGCGTCAACGCCGGTAAGATAAATGTCAGTCCAAAAACCACCGGCAACAAGTGTCATGCCTCGCGGATCAGAGCAAGCTGGTCTGAATTTCAAATCCCAGAACGAATACTCATTGATCTGCGGGGTGGTATTACCACCAGCTTGAGCAGCGGCATTGCCGCCTGGGGCGTAATGGAAGCCGCCAATCTTGCGAGCATTAGCAGTGGGAGGTGAGGTGTGATTGGATGTTGCTTCCAATGTACCGTCAGTTTTAGCCCAGATAGCATAGTCAGTGCCAGTTGTTGCAGAACCTGGCATCGTGACTGCTGTTGACGAGGCAATGGTTTTGACAACGCCATTAACTTCTACATACAACGTGGTTGCTGTTGAAACAGTGAAATTACCTGTCTTTGTCCAAGCAACAATTGTCGGATCGGCTTTGCGAAATAGACCATAGCCTGATTCCTGCAACGCCAAAGGAAACCCGCCAGCCTTGCTGCCGTTGTGTACGACGACGGTATTTTTGTCGGTATCGACAGTTAATTCTTTTGCAAGACCAGTAAAAGATGAATGCGCAGCAGTCGTGCCGCCGCGACGTTGAATAGCAGTGCTCATGTTAAATCTCCAAAATTAGAAAGGCCAAGATTTGCGCGTGCAGTTGCGGCATCATCAAGATCAGATAGATTGTTTGCAACCGCAAGAAAACCGGCTGTTGGGATGTACGCAACAACCCAGTCAGTGCTTGTATAGACGTTCATTTCATCAAGCGCTGTGTTGAAATATAAATCACCAAGTTGCAGCGGATTGCCATTGTTACGCAGCGATGGTGCGGTTGCTTTTGGCCCTTGATATACATCGGCAAAATTAGTGATGTCTGCCACATTATTAGCCGCAATTACAATATCGGAGTCAATCGCAGCAACGGCCGTAACATCTACATCGATTGCCGCAACGTCGGTTACATCAGAAGAGATGCCGGCGACAGTCGTTACGTTGCCGCTGATTCCGGCAACCGTAGTAACTTCAGAATCAATGCCGGCAACCGTATTCACGTTGCTTGAAATGCCGGCAACTGTGACGACTTCAGAATCAATTCCCGCAACGGTTTGAATGTCGTTGCGAACTGCATATACCGCACCAATAGCACCTGTTGGTGTTGCTGGGTTAGTTGCCGGAGAGAGATCGCCATAATCAACAACGATTGGGGAGCCTGTTAAATCTGCGCCTACAGATTGAACTGGTGTAATGTTGTCTGCAACAACAGTCACGTCAGCGCTAATTCCTGCAACGGTCGTGACGTTTGCACTGATACCGGCAACAGTCGTCACGTTTGCGGCAATTCCTGCTACCGTGTTGACGTTAGCGATTGCACCACCCACTGTATTGACGTTTGCAATGTCAGTGGCCACGGTGTTGATTTCAGACACAGGCTCAAGCAAATCAGCGCCAACCGCGTTGACGTTGGTAATGTTTGCAGCCGTTGCGTTGACGTTTGCAATTGCGCCAGCCACCGTGTTCACATCGGCAATATCATCGGCAACGATGGTCACGTTTGCGTCGTTGTCGGCAACGGTATTCACGTCGGCAATGTTTAGTCCAACAGTGTTTACGTTGTCAATGTTCACCGCTACGGTGTTGATCTCTGACGTCGGTTCATTCAGATCAGACGCCACAGTATTCACGTTGGCAATGCTGCCGGCCACAGTGGTCACGTTGCTGGACACGCCGGCAACAGTGTTCACGTTGGTGATGTTGGTCGCAACAGTGTTGACATTCGTGATGTCATCGGCAACCGTGTTGACGTCGTCAATGTTGTTGGCAACTGTATCCAGGTTGTCGGCGCTGTCTGCGATTCGCACGATGTCTGCCACCAAAGCGTCAGCATCTTCTGCGCTGGTGATTGGCAGCAGGGCCGCACGGTCAAGACCTTCTTGAAGCTGCTGGATCTGGATCGTTGCGCGGTCAAGCGCGTCGTTGATGACGTCGGGGTAAAAGCCGCCCTGGTTTGTCAGATCTGTGGGTTGAAGGTTTTCAACGTCAGACGTAATCACCAGGTTGAAGCCGGTGGCCAAAGCGCCTGCAACAAGCGTGATGCTGCCGCCAGGGTTGCTGTCCTGATCCTGATTGAGGCTAACTGTGTAATCGGTCGTAAGGGCCAGCGTCGTTTCAACATTGGTCGAGACGTTCAGGCGCACAACCTCTACGTCGGACGCTTGAAATACTTTGAACGCGAAGGGAAAAACCGACGCGGTGCCGTTGCCAATATACGGGCCAGCCTTACGGGTTGTTGAACTAATCGTCATGGACGGACTCCTGGGAGATTGTGGTTACGTTATGGCTTTCATGTGGGGATACGGGCACCTATTTCTTGTCATGACCCATCACCACAGCAGCCGGATTTTCTGTTTTTCCTTCGACCAAAGCCTTCGTTCCTGTGATGGTTCGATTGATCTGTGCCGACGGTAAACCGGTTACATCGCCAAGCAAGTTGATCGACGCTTTGCGGAACGCATCATCAAATTCAAATTGCGAAGCTTGCTTCAAGAATGTCATTGCATCAGCAACCACACGCAGACCAGCAGGGCCGCTGTAGTCACGCGCTTTGTCGCTGCCGAATAGGATCGTGCCAGCCTGACTGAATTCGCGCAGGATGACCATTGTGCCCATTAGGTACGACAACTCTTCTGCCGCCAATTTCTTGGCCAGCTTTTCCATATCCCAATCGTCGTCACCGCCAGGGGTGAGCGCCTGCTTGAGGATCGTGGTCAGCACGACAGGAACAACGAACAGCATGGCGTAGTCAGCAGCCAGCTTGCCCTTGCTCTTGGCGGTCATGGTTTGCGCGGTGGCCATATTCATCACGGTGTTCATGTAGCTGTAGTACACGGTGAACAGCTTCAGGCCAGCGCCCCCACGTTCGATGCGAGACAAGTCTTTGAGCATACCGCCACCCTGCGAGTCGATCACAGATTGATCGGCCAGCGCGATGGCGCGTTGCTCGTCGTTGCCTTCGCCGATGGCTTTTTCGTACGCGCCCAGCCAGGTAGGCACATCGACCATGCGTTGCATTTTCATCATCATGAAGTACGCGCCCAAGCGAACCTGGCGCATAGCAGCAGACTCGTCTTGCACCATGTTGCGGAGTTCGTTCAACTCGCGGAACTGTGTGCGTGCACGGTTTGCCATGAAGCTCGACTTCTCGTTGACCATCTTCATTGCGTCGCGAGGACTGCTGATGGTTTGCGCGATGCCGCGGCCAATGTACTTGAGGCCCACACGAACGATCGACTGGTTAAAGCCGGTGATCTGTTGCAACGCAGACATGACGTTGAAGCCCAGGCCAGCAGCACTGATGCTTTGGCGCAAGTAGTTCAGCGCGATCTCGCCTTCGTTTTGTACAGCACGCTCACCGGCCGCAACGTCTTCGATCCAGGTCTTCAATTGCTGCTTGAATTCTGGGCCGTATTGCGTACGGATGGCCTTGTCGATTGAGGTCGAGCGCATGAGCTTGTTGGCATCGATGAGCCACTCATGCCAGGCAAGGTCGTGAATGACATCGTTGATGCCAGAGTACATACCGGCCAACGTGTACAACAGCGGACGGCCTTCGACCTTCTCAACGCGAGACTTGGTAAAGCTGCGGCGAGTTGTGGCGCTGGTGAACGCACCTTGTAGCTGGCGCTTGGCTGCTTCTTTCTCGTCGTTGCTTTCTGCCTGGATGGTTGCCTGCGGATCGTATTTGATCGGGTAGTAACCACCACGCAATTCCAATTCTTCGCCGTTTTCGACCTTGACGGTCAACGGCTTGGCCTCAATCCACTTCGGCTCTTTGCCATAGATGCGGCGCTCTTTCTCTGCGATCTGTGGGCGATAGCTCTCGAAGTAATCCCAGACTTGCTGGATGGCTGTCCACTCTGCGCGGGTAAGCGAATCAAGCACTGGCTGGATCTGCTCCATCGTCCAGCCTTCACCACCCAGCAGGCGCTGAATGTTGCCCTCGTTACCCATGTTGGCAGCGATGGCCAGGCGAGCTTCACGGTTCAAGCTGCGATTGATGGTCGGGAAATAAATGCCCTTGCCACCCATCTTGCCCATCTTAAAGATTGGAGCGAACACCTTGGTGAGGTACTCGGTTGCCTGGGCACGCATCTCGGTTTCTTTGTCGCCACGCTCGTTGGCAGTGCGTACAAAGTATTCCCACATCGGGCCACCGTCTTTGCCGCCATCAAGGATGCGAGCAACGGTTGCGGCTTTGATGTGCGACGCCCAGAATCGCTTGAGGCTTTGCATCTTGCGACCCATCTCTGTGGTCGGGGTGCGAGTCTCTGCGGTGCGGCCGTTTGCATTTGCATCGATGCTGGCCACAATCTCATCGCGTGCCTGTTGGTACGCAACTTCGCGAGCGGCCGTGAGCATGTTCTGCTCGGTGCGTCCCATGTGCTCGATCTGCTTCACAGCATCGACCAGGTCACGGAACTCATCGACGGTCATGTTTTTGTAGTTCTTGCGGAAGCCTTCATTCTGCAAGGTCAGCGGGATCTCTGGCTGGTAGCCAGCGTCTTCCTGCGACTTCATCCATTCCATCAAGCTCGTTTGTGCATCAAGCGATTTCAGGCTGCGATTGTTCAGGTCAAAGCGCGACAGCAATTGATCGATCTGGTCGGAGTAGTCCGCGCCCACGCGCTTGCGTGATGCATCGGTCTGCACCTTCTTGAGATAGCGCAAGCCCTTTTCAATTTCTTGCGTAGCCTTGGCGGCCTCTGCGGTCAATTGATTGTTGAGCAGGCGGTTCTGCAATTGCTTGGTGACCTCTTCCGGCTTGCCTTCCTTCATGGCCTTTTCAGCAGCGCGTGTGGCGCGTGTCTCTGCTGCGCTGTATTCGCTTGCCTTGGTGTCACGCACAAGCTTGCCGCCAACGATGCGACGTGCGGCCATGCGTGCAGCCTGGATCATCACGCGCACCGGCTGGGTAGCCTTTGCAGCGTGGCGCAATTCAGCAGCCACAAAGCGGGCACGGGCCTCGTTGTGCAATGCACGCTCGACAGCCAACTCCATGCTGCGCGGGTTCGACATGTCGCCGTGTTCCTCGAGCATGCGCTGGTCGGTCTTTTCGTCCACAGCTTCTTTGAGCGACTTGGCATCGAGTAAAGCACGAACAAGCTGGTCACCAGATTGGAAGCCAACACGCTCGGCCAAGATGTCTGGATGCATACCGTCTTCAGACAGCATGCCGTACTTGCCATAGCCCAGGCTGCTCCAGTCGAGTAGCGCGTACTTGTCGCCCTCGCCCATGTACAACTCTTCCATGCCAGCGATCGAGAGCTTGGTGTTCTCTTCAACCTTGGCCACAGACCCGTCGGCCAGGATCTCTTCGCCAAACTTGATCAAGCGCAGGGCGCGATAAATCGGCTGCGACTCAATCTCTTTGGCCACTTGCTGGCGCACTTCTTTGCGTAGCTCCGCAACCTCTTTCTGCATCTCTTTGAAGATGCGGCTCTTGGCGTTAGACAGCCAGCGCATTTGACGCACAGACGCAGCGGTCAGGTCGGTGATTGATTGGTCTTGCGCTTCTTTCATGAGCGCCTGGTATGCGGCCCAGGTTGCATCGTCCATGCCGGAAGTTGCCTGGTCTTGATACAGCGGCGTCATGTTGCGAACAGTCTCGGCCTGCATGATCTGGTCTTCACTGGCCAGCATGCGATCCATCACCTGGCGCACTTCGCCGGTAAGGATTGGCAAGTCTTCCCCGTGCTCTTCACGGTAGATGACATTCAACTCATCACGGATCGATTTGTACACACGGCGCAGCCAGGCAGCAAACTGATCAAAGATCGTCTGCATCTTGACGCTTGGCGCGTTGCCGGTGGCGATGTAGATTTCGCTGTTGTACGCGAAAGCCTCATGCACCTTACGCATGCCGTCGTTCATCTTGCCGGTTTCGTTGAACTCGCGAGTCCACTTGGCCCAGTCTTCAGGCGTGACTTTGTTCCACTCAAGAACGGCGTTCAAATCGTCCTTGAATTGCTGCGGCGCGTTTGGCATGTCGGCCAATTGCGTGAGCATGTTCAGGTAGAAGTGAGTCGTCTCATGCAGGAATGTCGAATAGTCTGATTCCTTGGTGAGGATCGTCGTCGATGTCTTTGGATCAAAGCCACCACGCATCGGCTGGCGCAGAATGCCAGCGTTTGCAGACGGGAAGAATTGAGCGATTGCGTCGGCGTCTTGCTCGTCAAAAATGAGCGTGCCGTTCTTCATTCGCACAGTTGGCGCGGCCGCTTCAATTGCAGCCTTCTCGGCCTCGAACTTGCGGATCTCCGCGGACATCAGCGAATACTTGCGCTCGGTGCTTGGAGGCGGCACATATGCGCCAGCGCCAGCCATCGAGTGCGTGCCTTTTTGCTCGACTTCAACAGCGTGATTGCCAAGCAATACAGCGACGCCCTGCTTGCCCTGTGCACCAGGCACATAAACGCCGTCAAAGCCAGCTTCGATGATTGCAGATTCAACAGAGTTGAACCACAGGCCGCGTGCGTCTACACCTTCAGCCGCAGCCATAGAACGCAGGCCGAGCGGGTCGGCACTGACGTCGTACAGATTTTCAAGAATTACGCCGTGGACTGATTGTCCGACTCCGGCTTCTGGACGGACTCCGCTTCCTTCGTCAACGTAGAAGTGAATTCGCTGGCCAATTCGGGAATCTCCGCTGGCGGCAAGACGGCCGGATTCTGCCCCCTTGAGGCCAGTGCCGTAGTAACCGCCTGCAAGACTGGTTCTAGGTTGCTTGGAATAATGGATTCCGGTGACGCTGACTGCTCCGTCTCGGGCGACTCCGTACCGTTTTGTAATTCCGAGATCCGCTGCTCGTAGAGTTTCGCCGCCGCTTGTTCCTCCGGCTCCACGGCCAGATTGCGCGAGGACGTCACCGCCAGGTTGAACTCCTCCCTGTCCTGCGCCCTGCTCTGCTGATTCTCTAGCCCAGCGATCTGCGTTTTCAACCCCTTGAGAAATGGACTCTCCGGCCCACCCTTGGCTTCTAGCCTGGCTGCGCTTTCCTTCAATAGTTTGAGTTGTGATGGCATTTATTTTCTCCTGATACTGGTTTTTGAATGCCACCTCTGTTTCGTACCAGAACTGGCCAGCAAACGACACGCCCTCAACCTTTTTGGAAACTTCATCTGCAAGGTCGGTGAGCGCAGTTGCTTGCTCCTTCATTTTCGTTGATATTTCGTCAACAGTCAAGCCCGCCCAGTTTGTGTCGTCCAGACCATAACGGGCATTCATTTCAGGCACAAATTGGAAACGCACACCAACAGCCGCAGGCATGCCGCCGGCCATAGCTTCTGGGTTGCGCTTGCCGTCAACGATCACGGTGTAAAACTCGATGCCTTGCTTGGCCAAGTCGTCCAGGATTGGCTGCACTTTGTCGATCGCACCAGACTCGCGGAAGTAGATCTCCACGCCTGGGCGGTGACGCTGTAGGTCAACTTGCTCGTCGTGGCGCAGTACGCGTGACAGGAACGTGCTGTCCTGGTCTGCGGCCTGGGCTGCTTGCAGCATCTTGAGCCACATTGGGTTTGGATCAAAGCCGGCACGGGTTACCACCTCGAGGTCAAGGCTGCGCTCTGGTGAGCCGTAGCGGCCTTCGGTCGATAGCACCTTGCTGCCCAATACGGTAGCGCCGTCGTCAGCTTCGTAGATCGATGTCTTGATGTCTTCGCCCAGGCGAGCCATGTCGGCATCCGTAGGCACATAGTCGATGCCCTGGGTATCTGCCGCCTGCTGGATCGATAGACCGCCCTGGAAGCGATCAACGGACTGGGTTAAGGTGTTGAGTTCAGCCAGGGCTGCTTCGCGCCTCTGAAGCACCGTCTCGGGCGTTGGCGCGTCAAGGATGCGCTTCTGGCGACCCAGCGCCTTGTCCAATTCCTTGATCTGCTTTGTAAGCTCGGTGACAGTTTTCTTTTGGCCTTCTTTCTTGGCAGCGTCACGGGCCACGCGCAAGTTGGCACGCTCTTCAGTGATCCGAGTTGTCTCGGCCTGGGCGTCTTCCTTCTGCTGCTCGGTTGCGCTGGCGCTCGAGTCGGCAATCTTGCGAAGCTCACGGATGCGAGCCTGGTCACGTTGGCCAGTCAGGTCGGCTTCGTATTCAAACGAGCCACCTTCGCCGGCTGCTGTCGTCCAGTTGTTCTTCGTCCAGACTTCTTTCTCCAAGAACCACACGATGGCTTGAAGGTCGTCGTCATTCACGTTGGCCAGGAGCTTGTCCTGCTTCATCGTTGGGTCGTTGCGGATGTCCTTCACGGCCTTGTTGAACACGTCTTGGCCAAAGCCAAACGTCAACGTGGTTTCACCAGTGGACAACATCTTGCCGGACACACTGCCCTCGGCCATGCTTGGAATGCGAAGCTTGCCAGCCAGGCGCTGTAACAGGCGAGCAGCCCACACGTCGATGGTTGCACGCTCGCGGAAACCGATCAGGTTGCCAGAGAAGTTGAGTGCCTTCGGCGCAGTGCCACCGATACCAATGTCGGCATTCGGATCACGCACAACACGCCACAAGTCGAGCATGGCACGCACAGCATTCTTGCCGTTGAAGCCATACTTTGCACCGGTTTCTTTGTGCGGCATGAGGTCATCAGGCAGCTTGCGAAGCTCGGCCACTTGCTCATAGCGCGATTTGTATTCAGGCGATTCTTTGATGGCTTTCTTGCTCAAGCCCATATCGACTTGACTGCCAAACCATGCGGCGAATTCTGTCTCGGCAGCGTCTAGCTTGTTCGACCATTCAACCCACTTGGGCATCATCTCGTCAAAGTCACCGCGGCTTGCGCGACGGAGAATGTCTACAGCGCTTTCCCAGTTGCCGCGCACCGGAGTGTTTGGCGAAGTAGCTCCCAATAGATCAGCGAACAAGTCACCCAGGCCACCAAACTCTTGGCGCAAGCGTGAGCGCATCTCTTTGTACCAGCCTGCCTGGCGAATGATGTTTGCAGCATTCTTGTCTCCAGCTTGTGCACGGTCGAATACACCACGCACTTCGTCACGAATGCGCTTGGCAATCGCGCTGGTGCGCTTGTCCCATTCCTTGCTGCCCTTCTTCAAAGTCTTGCCGTCGGCATCTTCGTCGAAGCCATAAGGGATTGCTTTGTACTTGAGTTCGTAGCCGCCGTTGTCGTCAACGGTAACGCCCGTGAACTCGAGCGGTGCCCAACCGTCTTTGGTTGGGTGTGCCAGCTTGTGCTCACGCACCTGGCGCTCGATCTCAACCTTGGACACCTTGGCGTCTTTGGCCGCCTTGTCAATTGCCTTGCGCTCTGCATCAGTGAATCGTGCAGCTTGGCCAGTCAAACGCGCTTGTCGCTCAACAAGCAGCGCGTGCTGTGCAACGTCGCCGCGCTTCATCTGTTGACCCTGGCGCAACAAGTCTGCCTGGTCGCTCCATGTGCCGTCGTTGAACTTGGACTTGACCGCGGCCGGATCGAACACGACGATTTCTTTGGCGTCCGGTGCGACCTGGTAGATCACGCCGTCATAGCCCTGGGCCTGCAAGTCAGCAGTGAATTGATCAGCAGCCTCACGGCCGCCAGCTTTCACGCGGGCCTTGTCTTCAGCGCTTGCGTAGTACGGATTCTCGAGACGCGCAAACAGCGGCATGACGTTTTCGCCTGCTTCGCCTGTGCGCTTCTTTTGCATGGCGTACAACTCGGCCATGTCGGTGCTGTCGGTCAGGTACACACCCGTACCAAGCCAACCGCTATCTTTGCGGTTCGGATGGTCAACGTCGAATTGTGTTACGTCGTCCGCTGTTCCGTGATACAGCAGAACGGGTGCGCCCTGATCGGTCTTGAACACTGAATTGCGGTAGAAGCTTTTGAATGCGTCAGAGTCAGGCAGCACTTCGCCAGCCTGATTGAATAGCTGCACATCAGGCGCGGGCACGTTCGACGTGATGCGATACGGAATCATGTTATACAACTCTTGCGGAGTGACATTCATTGCGGCCGCTTTGGTCACATAGATGTCGCGCACATAGGTTGCAAAGTTGCGTGATGCCGCGTCTGTATATACACCGGTCGACTTGAGTTGATCGAACATCGTCGTCTCAACTTGCTTGGCCGCGTCAATGAAGCTTTGGTCAAATTCTTTTTGCTTCATCAGTTGTTCGGCAGTGGCCTGCAATTCTTCTGATTTCTTGTCGATAAACTCGCGGGCTTCTTTGCGAGTCATTGTCTCGCCTTCAGCGCGTAAGTTGTCGATCAGCGCATCACCCAGTGGGGTCGGTGCGATCTTTGTCATGTAGTCAGAGATTGAGATCTCAACGTCGCGGCCAAGCTTTGCAGCAGATTCAACCTGGGCAGCAAGCTCTGGTGACACTTCGGCCAGTTGCTTCTCAAGGCCGGATTGGCGCAGCACTTCAGCGTTGATGTACACGTTCTGAATTGGGCTGTCTTCAGACACCTGGTCAATCCATTCTTTGAATGTGTCAGCGTCACGCGTGCGAACCTTGTTGGCAGCAGACAGTTTGTTCATGTTTTCCATGACGTCGGCCACAGCGGCCGCACGTTCTGCTGATGCGCTCTTCTCGCCGAACACATTTGACACGCTCTCAACACCTTTGATCAAAGTCGTCTGGCCACCAACGCTTACGATGGTTGAGATCAGCGTTTGTGCTGCTGCGCCTGGGCGCTCTTCAATGTAAGACTTGAACGGCTTCTCTGGATTGAGAACGGCCCATTCGTTGAGGTCTTGCAAAATTGTTGCAGCTTGTTCGCCAGGGATCTCGAGAGCCATCTGATTGATGATGGTCTTGTAAAAAGGTGATCCGGCTTTTAAATCGCCGACTAATTTACCAAGAGGAATTTTTTCGGTTGCATATTCAATGGCCGCTTGTGAAGTACCGTAAACAGTAGCTTGTGCAGGCGTTAAACCTTTTTCACGGGCCTTGCCGTATTCCTCACCAAACACGGGCGCAACCATTGCGGCCATGTATGCCTTCTGACCATTGGGGCCGGCAAACAATAGCGGGATGTTGAGCGTGTTGCGTACCAATGAAACAGACCCGCCAACAATTCCTTTGCCAACTGTTGTGTCGGCTTTTGGAATAGCAGCTTGAGCCTCTTTGTTGATGCCGGATTGATACTCTTCCAAAAACTTGGTAACCGGTGTAAATGGACGCTCTGGCAGGATGTAGCCAGCGCCTTCGTTTAGCAATTCAATTGGCGCTCGAACAACGCCAACAAGACCAGCACTAGCAGACAATGCGCCGCCTTTGATGACGCCGCCAGCCGCACTGAAAAAGTTTTTAACCTGGCCGAATGCGCCTTCGGTTGCTTTGAAGTTGTCGATGTCATCGCTGGCCAGCTTTGCCTTATCAGGGTCAGCCAGGAACTTGGATGTCTGTGGGTTCTTGTCGATCAGTTCATTGACGTTGGTCTTGTTCAGCAACTGGGTTGCCTTG
>Ga0181556_1001542_pt1 | contig 22780 bp, 25 predicted proteins | sample 011ome_14_FD_148651 | JGI IMG/M metagenome (GOLD analysis project Ga0181556, IMG submission 148651) | Coastal salt marsh microbial communities from the Groves Creek Marsh, Skidaway Island, Georgia - 011505AT metaG (spades assembly) | ecosystem: Environmental > Aquatic > Marine > Intertidal zone... | reverse complement strand
TTCACCTTGCTGTCTCTCCGGGACCGTGTGGTGCCTCCGACCGCGAACCTGGTCGACTTGGACCCGGAGATCACTCTGGACGTGGCCGCGGGGGCACCTCGCCCGCTGCCGGCCGGCGACATTGCCGCACTCAACAACTCATTCGGATTCGGCGGCCATGATGTCGCCCTCGTGTTCAGGAGCGCATGACATGTCCCAGGCGGCCGCAGAGACCGAGCTCGATCCCCGGCATCCCCTCGTTCGCCTCGGCAAGTTCTTCGACAACGGCGAGTTCGAGACGATATCCCCCGTTGACGACCGCGGTGTGATCTCTGCTGTCGGCCTGGCCAACGGCACCCACGTGGTGGCCTTCTGCACCGACCCCACCGTCCAGGGCGGGGCAATGGGCTTCGACGGCTGCCGGGCCATCATCACCGCCTACGACCGCGCCTTCGCGGACTCGGCCCCCGTCATCGGTCTGTGGCACTCCGGCGGCGCCCGGCTGCGCGAGGGAGTGGCCAGCCTCGACGGTGTCGGTCGGGTCTTCGCAGCCCAGACCCGCATCTCCGGGAAGGTCCCGCAGATCTCCGTCGTCCTCGGCCCCGCTGCCGGCGGCGCCGCCTACGGCCCGGCCCTGACCGACATCGTGATCCTCGGCCCCGCCGGCCGGATCTTCGTCACCGGTCCCGAGGTGGTGCGCTCGGTCACCGGCGAGGACGTCGACATGGATCGCCTGGGCGGCCCGGAGCCGCACGGCCGGCGCAGCGGCGTCGTCCACATCACCACCGATTCCGAGGACGAGGCCCTGCAGCGGGCTCGCGTGCTCGCCACGCTCCTGGGCTATCAGGGCTCGCTGGACATCGACTCGATCGAGGACATCGACCTGGGAGCCACACTGCCGGAGTCGAGCCGCCGCGCCTACGACGTGCACCCGATGATCGAGGCGTTCTGCGATGAGGGCACCTTCGTCGAACTGCATGCCCGCTGGGCCCCGAACATCGCCGTCGGACTGGGTCGTCTCGGTGGCCGGACCGTCGGCATCGTGGCGAACAACCCACTGCGACTCGGAGGGTGCCTGGACTCCAACAGTGCCGAGAAGGCCGCTCGATTCGTGCGCATGTGCGATGCCTTCGCCGTGCCGCTCGTGGTCCTCGTCGATGTGCCCGGCTACCTCCCGGGCGTCGGCCAGGAGTGGGAAGGCGTCGTTCGACGCGGCGCAAAACTGCTGCATGCCTTCGCCGAATGCGTCGTCCCGCGCGTCACCGTCGTCACCCGCAAGGCGTACGGCGGCGCCTTCGTCGCCATGAACTCCGCTTCTCTCGGCGCTACCAAGGTGTTCGCCTGGCCCGATGCCGAGGTCGCCGTCATGGGTGCCGTCGCCGCCATCCGCGTCCTGCACCGGCGGCGCCTGGCTGAGGTCCCGGAGGAGTCCCGCGCACAGATGGAGCTCGAACTCGCCGCTGAGCACGAGGTGATCTCAGGCGGCATCGCCCGCGCCGTCGAGATGGGCGTCGTCGACGCCGTCGTCGATCCGAGCCTCACCCGCACCACTGTGGCCCGCGTTCTCTGGAACACCCCCGGCCATCGCGGACAGCACGGCAACATCCCGCTGTAGCGATCACGGAGCGGGCGCCTGTCCAGCGGCTCAGGCACCCACGCGGGAGGGTCGCCCTCAGACGACGTGGTGCAGGACGCGTACGGTCGATCCCTCGTGCGCGCACCGGAACGGCTCGAGCTCCTCGTCCCAGGGGGTGCCGATCAGTCGAGCGATCTCGTCGACAAGTGACTCGCCCGTCGTCGCCACCTGGCTCATCGCCGTGCGGAGTCGATCCTCCGGCACCATCACGTCGCCGTGCACACCGATGGCAGCTCGAAACAGCCCCAGGTGCGGAGTGAACGAGAATCGCTCGCCTTCTCGTCCGGGGCTGGGATCCTCAGTGACCTCGTGGCGCACCTGGCGGAAGGCATGCAGTGCGCTCGCGATCTTGGCTCCGGTGCCCTTGGGTCCACCCCAGATGAGCTCAGCTCGAACGGCGCCGGGCTCCACGGGCTGATCGGCCCAGTCGATCTCGACCCGAGAGCCGAACACCCGTGCCATCGCCCACTCAAGGTGTGGGCTCACTGCACGCGGGCAGGAATGCACGAAGATCACGCCTCGCGCCGGCCCCATCGAGGGCCCAGCGTCGGACGCACCCTTCGCGTTCACCACGATCGTCATATCCGCCTCCTGTGAGAGTCGCCTTCCCCAGCGTTCTCGAGCGGACACCACGATCGATGTAGTTGTGTGACGAGGATAACCGCTCCACGGTTCCGAGGAGCAACGACGCCCCGGTGATTTCGATAGTGTTCGCTCATCGATTCCCCGGCACTCGGCCGGTATCACGCCAGGAGGCACCATGGCCATCGCCGCTCCCCAGCCCCGCGTCCTTGCCGACGTCGTTCCCGCATCGTGGGCGCGGAACGTCGTCCTCGTCGCCGGCGGAGCAGCCTTCGTAGGCCTGTCCGCGCAGATCGCCATCCCGCTGCCATTCACACCGGTGCCCCTGACGCTGCAGACCTTCGCTGTCCTGCTGGCTGCCTCGGCACTCGGCTCCGTGCGTGGCGTCCTCTCCATGCTCGTCTATGCGATCGCCGGCATCGTCGGCGTCCCGTGGTTCGCAGAGGGCTCGTCCGGCTTCAGCGCTCCCAGCTTCGGCTACATCCTCGGCTTCATCGCGGCAGCGTTCATCGTCGGTCGTATTGCCGAGGGCGGCGCCACTCGCACCGCCGCTCGCACAGCGGGTCTGATGATCGTCGGCAGCCTCGTCATCTACGCCGTGGGTGTCACCTGGCTGAAGTTCGCCATCGACGCCGACTGGTCCACCGCCATCGCTCTTGGCCTGACTCCCTTCCTGATCGGCGACGCGATCAAGATCGCTGCCGCTGCCGGACTGCTCCCCCTCACCTGGCGTGGCCTGCGCAAGCTTGGCCTCACCCAGTAGCGGGTCCGATCAGAGGTCCTGCACACCCGTGACGATGAGGTAGAGCGAGACAACGGCAGCCATGACGCCGACGATCTGGAACTGATGCCTCATCGTGAAGTGGTAGACGGCAGTGAAGGCCTCGTCAGCCCGGTGCCCGAACGCCAACCGCAGGAGCGGGGGGAGAAGCACCGGAGACAGCGCGAAGGCGTAGAGCACCACCAGCAGGGCCGCCTTCACTCCTATGTCCGTGTTCGCGACTGCGATGTCATGCAGCGCCGGTGCCAGCACCACGAACGATGACAGGTCCTTGATGCTCAGGGCGAAGGCGACGCCCAGGAACACCAGCGTGGACGCCCGGGCGACGTAGCCCTGGATATCCGCCTCCACCCGCTTCTCCATGCCCGGGTGCGGACGAAAGAGCACGACGGCGAAGATCGCAAGGATCAGGCCCCCGATCAGGCGCAGGATGTCTCCCAGCATGCCGTCGGCCTCGGTTCCCGTGGGGAGTTGAGCGAAGCCGAAGAACAGCAGCCCCCCGACCAGCAGGAACGCCGTCATCCCGCCCAAGGCAACGGCCAAGGCACGTCTACGCCAGGGATCGCCGGAGCAGACCAGGATCTGCAGGGCTATCAGGGACGGCGTGAACGCTGCGGCGAGGCCCAGCAGGATGGTCTGGCCGAAGAGACCGAGGATGCTCACTTCGCCATCCAAGCAGAGCCGACCATCCCGGTCAGGAAAGCGCCTCGAGGACCTCGTCGATCATTGCCGTGGTGCTGGCCGGATGCAGGAACACCAGGCGACCCACCGTCTCCCCGCGCCAGCCACTCGACGTGACGAACGCCCGCTGCGACTCCAGCAGCTGGCGAGACCACCGTTCGTAGTCGTCAGGAGACCAGCCGTGGCGTCGGAACAGCACGATGGACAGGTCCGGTTCCCGGAGCAGATCGCAGTCGGGCCGCTCAGCGATCCGCTCGGCCGCGTAGCGAGCAAGCTCAAGGGAGTGAAGGACCGCGTCCCGATAGGCACCGATTCCGTTGACTGCGAGCGAGAACCACAACGGAAGGCCGCGCGCTCGACGGGTGAGGTGGTAGGCGAGGTCACTGGGATTGATGTCGGCCGTATCGCCGTGGATGACATCGAGGTACGACGCATCCTGCGTGTGCACCGACGTCGCCAGGCGGGGATCGCGGTACAACAGCGCAGCGGAGTCGAACGGTGCGAACCACCACTTGTGCGGATCCATCACGATCGAGTCGGCATCCTCGATCCCCGCATAGCGCTCCCGCACCTGCGGAGCCAGCAGGCCGGCCCCACCGAAGGCACCATCGACATGAAGCCACCAACCGCGCTCGCGAGCGAGATCCCTCACCCCAGCGATGTCGTCGATGATGCCGGCGTTCGTGGTGCCCGCCGTGGCCACGACAGCACAGATGTCCGATGGGTCGGGATCAAGGGCCAGGGTCTCCCGAACCCGGTCGCCTCGCAGCTGACCATCGGTATCCGTGGTCGGCACCACCAGAGCCGTCATCATCGTGATGTTCAACGTGTTGACGATCGAGGAATGGGCCTGATCGCTGACCACCACGCGCAGGGGAACCTCAGGCTTTCCCTCACGCTGACGCCGACGGCGCATGACGTCCCGTGCGACCACCAGTGCAGACAGGTTGCCGGCGGATCCGCCCGAGACGAATACGCCGCCGGCGCTCGGTGGCATGCCCGCGATGTCCGCCATGACCCTGAGGGCCTGGTTCTCTGCGATGACGGCGCCCGCAGCCTCGAACCAGGAGATGCCCTGAAGCGAGGCGGCCGAGACGACCATGTCGAACAGCAGCGAGGCCTTCGTCGGAGCGGAGGGAATGAACGTGAACATCCGAGGACTGTCGGCCGAGAGGACCGTGGGGGCCAGAACGTCGGCGTAGACCTCCAGCACCTCGCGGAAGTCCCTGCCCTCCTCGCCGATGAGACCGGCGATCGCCGTTGCGAGCTGCTCTCGGTCCGCAAGGCCGTCCAGCGGCACCTCCGGGGTCAGCAGGCGCTCGGCCACGTAGCCGAGGATCTCGTCGACCATCTGGGGGTCGGCTCGGTGCATGCGCGCAGAGTCCACGGCAGCAAGGGAGGGAGCGTTCTCGTGCACCATGGAGGATCCTCCAGGTCGCCGGCGAGGCCGGTGAGCGCGCCGTCAGCCGATCTGCCAGCAGGCACTCCGTTCGCTGGATGCTAGCGAGCCCTCACGTGTCGCACCAAGCCAACCGTGCGAATGGCGACCGTGAGCCACACGGCGACGAGGATCACCGTGGCGACGGCCCCGATGGCAGCGATCGCCGTCGAGTCCACAGCCGACCCGACTGCCATGAAGGAGAGAGTCATGGCCGCGATGGGGAAGACGTACCCCCACCACCCAGGATGGAAGGGAATGTCGCCCTCGCGCCGAAGGCGCAGCAGTTCGGTGCCGGCGAAGAGCGACCACCACAGGCCCAGGCCGAGGCCCATCGACGCGACGATCACCCCCGGCGTGGCGGAGTCGAAACCCGGAAGGCCCACCTGCTCGCCCGTCTGCAGGAGGCGCAGCAGGGCGAAGCCCAGCATCCCTGCGGGCGCGAGCGGAATCCACAACGAGGGTGCCATCTGGGCCAGCTGCCGTGGCCTCAGCACCAGCCGAGTGATGATGAGGGTGAACATGGCCAGGAAGAGCACCGTGCCGATGCCGAAGAAGGCGAAGGCGACCACCATCAGCCAACGCGCCTGGTCGGGGTAGTGGAGCATCACGGGCACGAGCGTGAGCGGGACGATGAGGTTCATGACGGGTGGGATGAGCCATCCCCCGTTGACCGAGGCGAGGTCATGGGCGTTCGACGCGATCGCGTTGGCCCAGGTGATGCCCAGGGCAGTCGCCAGCAGGACACCGATGGTTGCCAGCACGATGTCGATCCAGATGGCCACCGAGAGCGGGATGATCTCCGGTCCGACCTTGGCCCAGGCAACCGCCAGCACCAGCAGGCCGGCCGGCAGGGTGGCGAGCATGGCTCCGTGTCCGGGGTCTCCCAGTTCGGCGACGAGATCACCCCTGCTGGCAAGACGCCTGCCGTATCGCGGCCACAGGACCAGGGCGAGAGCCGTGGCGAGAAGGAGAAGGGCGACACCGATCCAGGTCAGGGGCGGAATGTTCCACAGTCCTGCCTGAGTCGCCATGACGACGGATGTGGCACCGGTGCCCATGACGGCACCGAACCACGCCGGGTGCTGATGAACCGAGTTCAACGACTCCTCCACTCACTCGTGGGCACATACCCCATGGGGTATCTTAGCGAACATGCCTCTGCGTTTGCCGACTCGTGACGTGCAGTCCTCCACGCCGGTCTGGTCCAATCTTCCATACTGGCCGGCCCGCCGCTGGTGGGTCGCCATGGCAGCGGGACTGGTGACGATGCTGCTCGTCGCGTTGCCGACGGCGGTCATTCCCAATCCGGTGTTCGGCCGCTCGATCGACGCGACCTGGTGGTCCTATCCGATGGTCCTGGTCACCGGCATTCTCGGCGGCCTGCTGGTGGCCACCTACGTCAAGGAGCCCGCGGCGCCTCCCAGCACCGGCACCGGATCAGACGCCACGGACGCCTTGCACATCGAGGAGGCCGACCGTCCCCTGACTATCGGAGCAGTAGGCGGCCTCGTCTCGTTCTTCGCGATCGGATGCCCGGTGTGCAACAAGGTCGTCCTGATCGCACTTGGCGCCTCCGGCGCCGTGTCCTGGTTCGCCCCGATCCAGCCCGTCCTGGCGCTGGCATCCATCGTTCTCATGACATGGGCACTGCGAGCCCGGCTGCGTGGAGAGGCCTCCTGCTCGATCGGCTGACTGGCGACACATCTGACTGGCGACACATCTGACTGGCGACACATCTGACGGGCGACACAATGGCCCCATGACGGTGACACGACGCATCCTCGCCTCCAGCGGCGGCTTCCTCCCGACCGGACTGTGGGGGGTCGCTCGCCCCGGCGGCATCATGATGCGAGCTCTCGCGCTAGCCGGTGTCCAGCGCCCGAGGGTCTGCTTCGTTCTCACCGCCAGCGGTGATGACCCTGCCTACCTGTCGATGATGTACTCCGCCATGTCCGACGTCGGGTGCGACGTCGATCACCTCGCTCTCTTCCCGCAGCCGAACAGGCGTCCCTCGGACGTGCTCGGAGCCGCCGACGTCATCTGGGTGGGCGGGGGCAGCGTCGCCAACCTGCTGGCACTGTGGCGACTGCACGGCGTCGACGAGGCCATGCATGACGCGTGGGAGCGCGGTGCCGTGCTCGGTGGGGTCAGCGCGGGTTCGATCTGCTGGCATGTCGGAGGTCCGACCGACTCCTTCGGCAGCGATCTCCAGCTAGTCGACGATGCGCTGGGATTCCTGCCCTACGGCAACGGAGTCCACTACGACTCCGAGGAGCAACGTCGACCGCTGCTGAACGGTCTCGTGGCATCAGGGGCCCTGCCCACGTCCTACGCGACGGATGACCGGATTGGACTGCTGTACGAGGGCCTCGACCCCGTCGAGGTCGTGGCCGATCGGGAGAGCAGCGACCCGCAGGCCGCACCTGCCGCCTACCGGGTCGAGGCCGTGGGCGGAGAGCCCACGGAGACACGACTCGAAGCAGGCCGACTGCCGTAGCAGTCAGCAGGTGGGCATGCGGGTCGCCACATCCCCTCGAATGTCAGGAGGCCACGCGAGCTGCGTGCGCCTCCGCGTCCTGCACCAGGCCCTGCAGCTGTTTCGTCGCAGCCGTGAGCTCGCCGTCCCAGTGCTGCGCTCGCACACACCACATCACACGCTCCTGTGCCTCGAGAAGCCCGTCGCGCATCGTCGCCGACGCCGCCGCCCCCAGACGTTCGAGAACGCGATCAGTGGCCGCCACCCAGGTCTCGGCCACCTGCAGGTGCTGCACCTCCTTGGCCATGTCGCGGACGGTTGAGCTGGCCTTCGATTCGTCCGGGCCGATGCTCTGGAGATCCTGCTCCACCCTCGTCACTGCGGTGACGAAATCCGCCACCACCACTTCATGGGCCGACGATGTGCGAAGCAGATGCTGCAGGTCCTCGCAGGCCTTCTTGACGTCAGCTCTGGCCGAGTAGAAGCGCTCATTCGAGCGATGCGGCACTTCCTTGGCTGCAGTCCGGCTCAGGCGATTCTTTCCGGATTCGGTGTTCTTCATCATGCGCTCCTTCACGCGGTAGACGTACGAGCGGCGGAACTTCTCCATTGTGGACCTCCAACGCGGACACGTCCACGGCATTCGCGGAAGCAAGGACCAAAGACATCCGAACCGCGTCCAGAGGGCCCGAATCCACGCAGTCTCCTGGCCGACGCTGGTGCCGCTCTCCATCACGATTGACCGGTCAGATTGACCGGTCATGACTGGTCATGCACACTGGCAATCGGGGGCAGACCCCGATCGACGGAGGTGATGGCCATGCGCAATGCGCTCACCTCACGGGCTGCACGCGCCATCGCTGGCGTCGCCATCGGTGCTGGGGTCCTTGCCAGTGGCCTCGCAGCACCGGCATCCGCATTCGAACCATCGTCTCGCTCCTACACGTCGATCTTCACCGGGCCGGATGCGACCTTCGCCGGCGCCGGGTGGGCCACGTGCCCCACCCCGATCACCTGGGATGCCGACGTATCCACTCTCAGCCGGCAGGAGGCACGGGCGCAGATCGCGAACCTCCGCTGGGCACTCGAGGAGTGGGGTGACGCTTCCGGCCTGAGCTTCACGTACAGCGGCACCTCAGAACTCGTGTTCGATGACGCCTCCTTCGCCCTTCGAGACAACACTGCGGTTCGCTCCTCGGAACGGCACATCTCTTTCGCCTTCATCCCCGCTCAGGAGTCGCGACGCCTCACGCGCACGGTGGTGGGCCTCGGCTCGCCGAGTTCCGTGTGGCCCGGCCGCAACGAGATCACAAGTGGGGCTGCCGTGTTCAGCAGTGACTACATCTCGCGCGCCTCGCGCCGGGAGGCGCGGGCCCTGCTCCTCCACGAGATCGGCCACGTCCTCGGCCTGGGTCACACCGATGACCCCGACCAGGTGATGCACGCACAGGTCCATACCGGTGCGAGCCTCGGTGCTGGTGACGTCGAGGGCGTCCGCAACCTCGTGAAGACGTGCACCGCTGGTGCGTAGGCGTCTTGCCTGACGAACCTCGTGCCGGACGAAGGACTCGCTACTCCGCGATCGGGACCGCCGTCACGATGACGTTGTCCTGGTAGCCGCCGTTGTCGGGGTCGTAGTAGCCACCGCAGCTGATCAGCGTCAGACGCGGCGGTCCGTCGATGGCGAAGAGCTCCTCATATGGCAGACGCTTCTTCAGGATGAGTTCCCGGGAGACCACGGAGTAGCGCAGGCTCTGCCCAGCGTCATCACGCACCACCACCTGGTCACCGACGTCCAGAGCGCCAAGGTCGTAGAACACCCCTCGACCCTGAACCTGCCCGTCCCGGTGAGCCACCAGCACGGCCGAGCCCTGATTCGCTCCCGGAGGGACACCCAGGTCGTACCACCCCACGCGCCGGATGTTCTCCGGGATCTCGATCGCGCCGCCCTTCTCCAACCCCACGGGGACGATGCGAGCATCGACTCCGAGGGTGGGAATGCGCACCCGACGCGGAATCGGGAACTCGAGCACGTCCTCCGGCGAGGGGGTCGCTGACGGAGTATCTCCCGACTCGGGCACCACCGGCGATGCGCTCGCCGTCGGGCGAGCGCCGACGGTCTCGACGCGGGCTTCGTCATATGACTGCCACTGGGTCCACCCGATGACACCCAGGGCGATGACCAGGACTACGACGCTGATGATCAGCATCACCCATGCACCCCGTGACTTACTCACTTCAGCACCTTAACTTCCGTTTGCGGGCATGGGTTGTCGCAGTGAGCTTGGGCCGTGGGAGAGAGTTCGAGTCGCAGTGAGATTGGGGTCCGTCCCGCGCGTGACGCATCGGGACGGACCCCCGAAGGAACCGCGCGAGAGGAGGGGGCTACTCGCGCGGTCCAAGCAGGCGCATGCCGGCAATGCCCGCACCGATCATTCCGACGAGTGCCACGATCAGCACCCACGCCGGCATCGCGGATCCAGAGGAGGAACCCGACGACGCCGCCGACTCCGCCACCAGTCGGGCGCTCGGAAGGAAGACGAGAAGCGCTAACCCCGCGACCAGTGCAACGGCGATACCGCCCGTGGCCATCCGCACACGAGTCACCGTGAGCGAGCGTCGCTGATTCATCTGGACCCCCTGGACGATCGGTTGAACCCTGGGATCAGGGTCGTCCGGGCGCGAGCAGGGGGCAAGGGTCGCAACGGTCACATGTCAGGCAATGACCGTCCATCTGTCGGACAGGCGTCGGCCTCATCCAGGAATCCCCGCAGGCTTGCCAGCCGCACCGCCTCTCGGCGACCGCCCACTCCGAAGAAGCGGTAGATCACCATCGTCTCCTGACGCACGGTCGACTCGCTGAAGCCCACTCGCTTGGCGATCTGCGAATTCGTGAGGCCCTTGGCCATCAGCCCGAGGATCTGAGCCTGACGATCGGTCAGGACGCTCGGCGCGGAACGTCTCGGCGGGACGGGAGCTGAACCGGACTGGAGCGCCGCAAGCTCACCCACGGGGAATCCGCTGCCTTGGTCGGATGCACCGAGCAGCTCGACGGCACGGTCGGGCGAGGCGGAAATCGTCGTCAGCAGCGAGAGATACAGGGCCAGGACCGCAGCGACACCCGCGACGTCAGAACGCAGGCCATCAGCGGACGGCTCACCTGAGAAGGTCACCTGGAGGGCGCCGACCCGCTGGTTCGGCAGGCTCAACGGCCAAACCGCAACGGGCTCGAACGAGCCCTCCGCGGGGATGATCCCCGGGTACTCACTGCTGGCCTGCAGCTCGCTCGCCACGATGATCGGCTCCCCGGTGCGCACGGCGTCCGCCATCGGATCGACATCCCAGAGCGACATCGATGCGAATCTCTCCGCAACCTTGAGGGGAAGTCCGAACGTGCCCACGCTGTGCAGCGACCCGTCTGCGCCGAAGAGTGAGATGACACACGATCGGGTCGCATGGGAGGGCAGCAGGTTCAGCACGATGTGCTGGCTGATCTGGTCGCACGTGGGCCTCGTCGTCAGGAAGCGGACCATGCCGAGCATGGCCTCCGAGCTCATGACGTCCTCCCGGCGCCGCGCATACGTCCGTGCCTCCGGCTCGGCGAGTTCCTCGCTCATGCCTCCCCCTCCCCTAGAGCAAGCAGTGCGTTCGTGAACGATCATGCCAGCGCTACGAGTGTAGGCCCGGAGCGACTTCGATAGGCGTTGACTGGAGCATTGTGCGCGGCACACCGCGCCGGACGAGCGTGGTCGTGGACACCTTCCCCTCGCTAGGCTCGAACTCCCCAGCGAGAGGAAGCACCATGACTGAGCCCCAGCCCGACGAGTCCCAGGACGCCAGGCGTCACGAAGAGGACATCAAGCACCACCCGCACGAGCGGGAGAGTGAGGAGGACGAGGGCTAGCCTCGTCGAACTCCCCTGCGCCGCCAGCCCATCACGGCCGCAATCGACAGACCGGACATGAGGCTGGCGACGCTGAGGAACGATCCGACGGACAGCAGGCTGCCGAAAGAGCCCACCGACCCGACGGAGAAGGCCGATCCCTGGGATCCGATCGACATGACGGAGTCGCGTGAGGCCACACTCAGCAATGAGTTCGACGAGCCGATGCTCCATCGGGATGAGCTCATGCTGCGACGGTACCCCTCGGGGACGCCCACCAGCCCGTCCTGATCCATGTCAGGATCGGATCTGCGCGAGCCTCGCCTCGGCCATGTCCTGCACGAGCTCGACGTCCACGTCCCAGTCCACCGGCACCCTCACCGTCTTCTTGTTGACGTCGTAGCCAGCGAGCCGGGGGATGAACGCCTCGAGGATCCCCTCTCCGAAGGGGGCGATGAGAATGTGGTTCTTCGCCACCGTGACACCGAAGACGTACTGCCCCTCAGTCTTGAGCATTGGCTGGTTCCAGGCGATGACCAGGTCACACTCCGGATGCGCCTTCTGGATCGCGTCGAAGATGCGGCGGACCGTCGCGCGCTTCGTGTCATCCGCATCAGCCAGGTACTCGTCGATCGTGGAGAAGCGATGCGCACTCGTGTTCCCTCTGGAGTAGAGGACGAGTGCGTTCGCATGAGTCCGACTGAAGCCGTGGTTCTCCTGCAGGTAGGCCATCTGCTCGGGGTACTTGCGATCCGAGATCTCGCTCATGACGTCGAACCAGTAGGCCATCGGCTGCCCATGCTTCTTCTCGATCGCCGGGAAGTAGGACGCTCGGTCCGGATTCGTGGCCATGAGGAAATGCTAGCCGCCGAGCATGCTGTGGCTTCTGTGTGACCTGGACCGTCACGTGCCGCCACGTGGATGCCCCCGCGCACCCGATGCTGCCGCTACCCCTGCCTACCGAGCAGCCGGCGCGCTGCTCGGACCCGAACCCGGGCCCCTCTTGCCGATGTCAGGTCCGGCGTAGGCGGGCAGCAGGGGCAGGCTGTTCGGGTTGAAGCCCGCCGGGCACCTCTGCGTGACCTTCTCCAGGTACACGGACTGCCCCGGGAAGGCGGCCGTGGGCTCGAAGAACTCGGCGTAGCACTGGGAGCTGCAGTAGAAGATCGCTGCCGGACCCGACTTGGAGACAACTGACTGGTTGGTCTGGATGACCATCTGGTTCCTCAGGTTTCCGGACATGACGTAGCAGGTCTGGCCGCCCGTGACCTTGGAGTAGGACTCGGTGATGGTCAGCGCCAGCTTCGCCCCGGTGATCTCATTGCCCGCGGAGTCACGACGTGTGGTGAACGAGTCCTTGGAGGTGTTGAACACCTTCCCGGTGAAGCAGTCGAGAATGTCCCACTTGCTCGTCGACTGCACGTTGTAGAAGTACTGGCCCTTGGCGTCTGTCATGCCGCGGCAGGCATCCAGCTTGCTCTCGACACTGTTGGCGGGATCGAACCAGCCCAGGGCCAGAATCGGAGAGGCGTCGTTGGCGATACCGATGGGAGTTCGCTTCACCTCCACCTTGTCGGCGCCCATCTCTTCGATCAAGCACTTGGGAGCGATGTGATAGTGGTAATCGTCGCCACGACCAGCATGACCACCGCATTCGTCCAGTTCGCCGGCATCGAGGGTGTGCTGCAGCACAGCCGCCTGCGTCCAGGGACTGAAGAGCGGCACACCGTCAACGGCCACCCCGATCGCCCCGGAGCCCGGCACGGACGGGGATGCGGCCCGCACGGGTGTGCGGGGGAAGGAGAACAGGTAGTCGTGGGCAGTCGGGTACTGCTGGTTGGTCGCCGTGATGCCCACCATGCTGGGGGTCGACGCACTCGGCAGGCCATTGGAGGTGAACGTGACCGACGACGTCGTGCACCTGAGGTCCTTCACCTGCCCCGTATACGTGGCGTTACGGCAAAGCAGGTCAGTAGCAGAAGAGCTGGCCGCGACAGCGGAGGTGCCCCTGACCCACTTCAGGCGCCCCTTCACCTTCTTGCAGACCAGGTTTCCGCTGATCTGGCCCTTCTGCTTGCAGGCTTTGCCCACCTTGGCCGCCGGCTGAGCGGGAGCACTCTTGTAGTCGATCCCGTCATGGTCGTCATGTGCTGCCTCCGACGCACTCGAGCCCGCGGCTGAATCCAGCCACCCCTCATGCGCCGACGCTGCTGTCGGCAGCCCGAGAGCAAGAGATGCGGCCACCACCGTGGTCGTCAGCACTCGGCGAAACGTGGGGGTCTGGCCATGAATATCCACAGGTGAATCTCCCTACGGTGCATGCTGCGTTGTCGACAGTGCCGACCTTGCGACGGTTGGCCACCTGGCAGCGCCGCCTGACCACGCTATCGGGGGATGTCCGGCCACCGCGCCCGATTCGCCGAGAACCGGCAGACTGGAGCCTCTTACGTCCCGAAAGGAATACCCGTGGCAAACGTCGACTTCACCGTCGTCCGGGAACTCCCGCTCCCCGCCCGAGCCGTGTTCGATGAGCTCGTCGACTGGGTCGGCCATGGCGACTGGGTGCCTGTGACTCGTGTGGAGATTCTCTCCGGCGACGGCGGGGCAGGAACTGAGTTCGTCGCCACGACGGGGGTCCGTCCCATCGCACTCCCCGATCGCATGCGGGTGGAGAGCCTCGACAGTGAGGCCATGACCGTCACGATCACCAAGATCGGCCCCATCCTGACCGGTGACGTTCGATTGACCGTCGCAGCCACAGGCGACACGACGTCTCGACTGGAATGGTTCGAGGCGATTCGGGTGCCCTTCGTTCCGCAGGTCCTCTCCCGGCCGTTGGCCTGGGCAGCAGCGCGCGGTTTCAGCACTTCAATCTCGAAGATGGCGAAAGTCATCAGGACGCGTGACCACTAGCGACGAGCATGGGGTCAGCCTGCGGGGATGCCACACCGGAACATGACCGGCAAACAGCGAGTCCGCCAAGGCTGCGGACAGGTAACCGGGTCGAGGACTGATCTCTCCGAAACAGCGTGATCGCCCCCACATTTCGTCCAAAAGCGTTGAGAATCATTGCCGAACCCCCTACGTTCCATTGCAAGCTATTCAGGGAGACGCAATGCCTTCACGAATCGTCCGCACGCTGAGCATCGGGGCCAGTACCTCAGCTGTCGCACTCGGTCTAGTCGTTGGCCCTCCCGCTCACGCTGCGGAACAGAGCATGGCGGACCCGAATAACGCTCTGTCGTGGGTCAACCCGCAATTCGTTCACGTGGATCGGTACGGCCGCGGTGACGTACAGACCGACGTCAGACTCAACAACCCTGACAATCCGCCCACAGGCCTTCCAGACGAGCAGGCATACAACACCGTGCGCCGCACATCATCCGTGTTGACGCCGGCCCTAATCCAGCGGTTGATTCAACGAGGATCGCCTCGTGCAATGCCTGGGAATGCGAACGCCGCGGGCGAGGGAGACGGTCTTCCCTACATAGCGGGCTTCACCTACTTGGATCAGGCATCTCGGCTGGAATTTGCGCAGTCGACCGAGGCTTATCCCCCCAATCGACTGTCCGAGAGGCAGTCCGGCTTCCTCAGCTACACACCAACCACCCGCAAATCTGAGATCCGCATGGAGATGCTGACCTTCGCGCAAGGCGTGCAGGATGGATCAGACCAACTCGCAGCCACGGAGCGTCTTCTTGGACAAGGCCTCGTCCTGGATGACGGAAGCTTGGTCGAAGTGGAAGAGGTACGAGATTCCCGGCGCATTGTGGGTGACTGGCAACGCAAGCAGGTCGCCAGCGGTCGTCCGATCCGGGCATACGTGATGGCTTGCAAGACTCCCTACGCGAAGTTCCGCGAGACAACAGGGTTCGACAACAGGGTTACAGCACAAGACGGCTCCCCGAATTTCACTTCGCTGGACCCGACCTGCATCGGGATCGGGTCGCTGATGACCAAGAAGCAGCCCGCCAACACCGAAGGCGGCGTCTATTCAACGTACGTAACTACCGCCGGACTCCCTCAGTTGATGAACCTCGCCAACACGACATCGCCGAATTTGGCACTGCTCTCGTCGGGCAACTGGATCATCTACACGGAGTTTGTGCCTTTCGGGGACTTCTACGGCACTAACGCGTCCAAGCTCCCACGCGGTCGCGTTGAGACCTTGCCATCGTGGAACTTCCCCCGCGGAGATTTCCAGCCCACTGGAACGGCATATGTCATTCCACAGTCCGATTCGATCGCCGTGAAGTGGCGACTTGCAGGCTGGCGTCCGAGCACTGGCGCCTTTTCCCAAGCCAGAGAGCTGGAGAGTTCGAACATCACGCTTTTCGTGTGCGACGGAGCCAACCTCACCGGTTGGAAGAAGGATGTGCGGGTCCTCACTATGGACGACCACACCATGGCCAAAGCGATTGAACGGGGCGTATGCGAACGCCGCGGAACCAAGGTCATCGACGATCCGCAGGAAGGGACTGTCGACCCAACCCAAACCCATGACTTCCTGACAGTCATTCCCCAGATTGAGCGGATACGACCCGGAATGGTGGTCGTCGCCCGGAACGCCAGTACCTGGAGAGACAGCAAGTGCACACTCCCAGTGGAGTGCACTGGTGGATCCGCGACGACCTTGACTTCACTCTGGCCTGGAACGCAGACCTACTACCGAGTTGGCGACGTTGGTCTCGACGGCGCGCAGCGCATCACTCCTGAGGAGTTATCCGCACTCCAGCGCCGTTTCGGTTAGGTCTGGATGCGAGTGGGGCGGGTCGGGCTCGAACCGACGACGACCAGATTATGAGTTCGAAAGCACTCGGCCCAAGAGGCGCCACTACAGGCCGACCGCAGTTAATTCCCCCGTTGTTCGCGTATTCGTATGGCCCAGAGCAATGCAGGGCAGACCACCAGGTCCCCCGGATCGCCAGAGGGTATCGGTAGCAATACCGGTAGCAATGTGAGCAACGCGCTAGCAGAAAGTCATTGAGAGGGCTGTAGATCTGCCGTTGTTCTGCAGGCACATAGTGAATGGGACATAGCCTGTTGGCGTATTCATGGACTCGAGCTTGCCGCCCGGGCCCCGAACGCCGCGAAGCTCTCACGAATCGCCTACAGAGGCATATCTGTATGGGCCTCAGCGGGCGTCGCGAAGGACGTCGACAAGAGCGTCAGCCGCACCTACCGCATGACTATCAACAACACGGGAGTAGATCGTCGAAGTGAGCATGGCACCTTTGTGACCGAGTCGCGCCGCGACCACGTGTAGCGGAATACCAGCCGCCAGCAGGGGGCGGGTCGGGCTCGCACCGACGACGACCAGATTATGGGGTCGCTGAATCAGCCAGCTCAGTCCCTAATGCATCCGCACCTGACCAATCGGCTTATGAGCACGAGCTCCGGACGGGCGTAGCCTTGGGCCATGACCTTCACGCGGCCCCCTGCCCGGACGGTGCCCGTGGACGATCTTGAGGATTGGCGAGGTGTGGATATCGCTCAGATCCGGCGCCAGTTGGCCATGACCCCCGCCGAGCGACTTCGTCACATGACTCACGTTGCCAACGTCTTGATGCAGATGCGACGAACAGCACGCAGTGGACGCTGACGATTGCCTCGAGGTCGAATTCCAGCCCTGGAAGATCCTGAGGAATCGCACCCCAGTTAGTTGGAGCAGGTCCCTGCTGGCGATAACCGCCACCGCCATTGTTGAAGGGGTGCCCCGTAGGGGGTGCCCCTTCAACAATGGCGGAGACGCGCGGGATTCGGGCGGAAGGCCCGAAGGGCCGGACGGGTCCCACCACCAATCGGTCCTCACGGCAGCAGGGGCCTCAGGACCCACGAGACCCCCCGCAGGCGTTCCTGCAGGGGGTCTCGTGCATCTGGAGGAAGCGAGGAGCACGCGTCGCCGTCACGTGGCGTGGTGCTAAGCAAACGCTAGGCCTTGTCTGGGCGATTGATCTCCGTGTGCAGTCCACCTTGTGCTGCATTCGAACCGTCCACGCCGCCGCCTCGACCCCGAAGGACGAAGGCCACGACCACAGCAATGGCCGCTCCCAATAGTGGGCCTGCCAGATAGACCCAATAGGCGCTGTAGTCGTTGGAGACGATGTCAGGTCCCAGCGTGCGAACAGGATTCATCGATGCGCCTGAGAGCGGGCTCGCCCACAGGCCAGCAAGTGCGATGTACCCGCCGACACCGATGGCGCCGATGATGCCGATGTTCTGCGCTCCGGAAGCCGTGCCGAGGATGACGCTCAGCAGCCCGAAGGTGAGGACGACCTCCATCAGGAATGCCGCGCCGTGCGTGGTCGAGTCGCCGGGATAGTTGGAACCGTTGGATGCGGATACACCGATCACTGCCTGGAGGAACAGGGCCGCAAGAGTGGCGCCCAGCAATTGGGCCACGATGTAGCCTGGGACCCGACGCCAGGGGAAGTCACCTCGGAGTGCGAACGCCACGCTCACCGCTGGATTGAAGTGAGCGCCGGAGACCTTGCCCATGAAAAGGATCATGGCCATGACCATCAGGCCCGGAGCCACGACTGAGGCGGTGCGACCGATGGCGTTGTCGAAAGCCGCCCCCATCATTCCCGCGCCTGCCGCGACGAGGACGAGGAAGAAGGTCCCCAGCACTTCGGAGAACAAACGCCGCCACTCCTGATGAGGATCGTTGAAGTTGGTCAGGCGCGCGATGGCGTCCTTGGGCACCTCCGACAACCCCAACTGGAGCCGGAACGGGAAGTTCGTCGCCTCGTCCTGCTGGGCTTGAGGTGTGCTCACGCGTTCGCTCCGGCATGGACCCCGCCCACCGCATCGTGGAGTTTGGCCAGCAGGTCCACCTTGATGGACTCCACGTCCGTCTCGGCCCTCGTCGTATCAACCTCCCGGACCGAAGGCGCCAGTCGCGGGAAGACGTGCCAGGCCAGGAGTTCCGCCGCGTACCAGACGATCTGAGGTGTCATGGAGAATTCGGGATCCTCCATGGCCTCGGGTACCGGTACGTCCAGCTTCTTCAGCGCAGCGATGATCTCGGGTGTGGCTGCCTTACCCAGTGCGCTCAGTGAGTGGTTGGTGTGCTTCCAGTTGACGTGGTACTCCGGAACAGGGCGCGGCGTGATGGTCGCCCAATCGTCAGGCACCCGCGGGGTCTCGCGTGCGAAGACGTAATCGATCGGCTTGGCGATGGCGTCGCGACCCGTGAACGCCTCTCCAAGCGACCAGACCTTGCGAAGCGTGGCGATCATGGACGTATGGCGATGCTCATCGTTGTAGACCGAACCGGACTCCACCCACGGGGACACCACGATCGCCGGGACCCGGTAGCCGGAGCGATCGAAGGTGAAATCGCACTGACCGGGGCCCGCGTTCGGGTCAGGGGGCGGGACGGCACCGGGAGCAACGTGGTCGTACGTGCCGCCGGGCTCGTCCCAGCCGATGAACAGCGTCGTGTTGTAGATGTTGGAGCCCGTCTCGCTGTTCATGGAGCGGTAGGCGAAGTAGAGACGATTGAGGAAGTTCTCGCCTGCAAGAAGTGCCGACGGTGGATCCAACGGGACATTGACGTTGTCGGGGAAGAAGGAGCGACCCATCGCGGGGTGGTAGTCACCGTGGCCAGCAAGGAGGTTCGGCTCGACCAGCGAGAAGTCCGGAAGGGTCCCGTTCTTCGCATCCTCCTCGAACTGGCTGAAGGGCACGACGTTGGTGCCGATCTTGTCCTTCAAACGGGGCATGTGGATGAATGCCGTGAAGGAGATCGGGCAGGGCTCCATCACGTAGATCTTCCACGTCTTGCCGTGGGCCTCGAGCCGATCGAAGATCGTCTCGGCGTCGTTCTTGTGCGAGAAGTTCGACATCGGAGAGTTGATCGTGAAGCCCGATGATGTCGCGGCCGTCCAGAAGGACCGGTTCATGAAAGTCTGCGACGGCACCTCGGAGAACCAGTGGTCGAACACACCGAAGTCACGAGCGATTCCGTTGAGCACGGGCAGCTGATCGGGGCGGTACCCCGTCATGATCTGCGCATACTCCTCATATGTCGGCTGCCGACCGACCTCACCCATGAAGGTGCTGATGTAGTCGGTGACGAAGCCCTCCATCGTGGGCTCCTGCCCCGGAGCCGGCGCGTTCCAGGGTGCGGTGACGTACTTGCCGATCTTGCCCTTGTTGTGGTCATCGAGGGTGTTGAACAATTGGGTGTTCGTATGAAAGTACTCCTCCCCCGAATCAGGGTTCGGGGCGTCCATGTCCTCGGTGTCCTGGTAGCGCACGCGACCACTGCCGTCCGGGGGCTGGTGCTCCGCCCAAGCCGGGACCGGGTTCGAGAGGTCCTTCCCGAGGACCCCCTCCAGCTCCTTGCCATCGCCCGGACCGTAGAGCCGCCCCAACATGTTGTCGAAGGACCGGTTCTCAAAGAGGACCAGAACGACGTGATCCATGGCGTTGGCGTTGGTGTGCTGTGTCACGAGGGCTCCCCAGGCTTTGGATTCGAGTGGCAGATGCGCCCATGGCGCCCCTGATGCGTCACGGATTGTATCGAGATTGGAACTAAACGGGGACGATTCACTCCATCTGCCAGAGGCGGAAGGGCATGTGCACGAATCCGGGAAATCGTGTGCACGCTGCTGGCAGGACACCGAGTCAGGTCAGATTCAGTCAGGTCGGATTCCATGGGGTTCAGAAGTTTCGCAGGGCCCGCGCTCTCGACTTTGGGGGCGCAAAACAGTTCACAGGCGCGCACCAGCACGTACCGTGGTCCATGCCGAGCCAGTCCATCGCGAATGGAGTGTATTGCCCCATTCTCAACAGACGGCTTACCAATACACCTAAGGAGTGGGGCGGGTCGGGCTCGAACCGACGACGACCAGATTACGAGTTTCATCCACGTCGGCTAACAGGGATCTCGATCATCCTCGTCTCGTTCGCTGCGTGGTTCTCACCCGTCATGAGGTCAACGACACGCATTCCACGTCGCCGGGAACACCATTCGGGACGTTGAAGTTGGCCAAGGCGATGAGCTCCCACTTTCCTTCCGAACTGCGGAGGAAGGTGAGCATGCGCGGGGACGCTGTGTCCCGGTACTCGTCACCCTCCATGACGAGGTCACTCACCACGGCGTCGTACGTGACGACGAGAAGATCATCGCTGCGCGCGACCCCGACGTTGGCAAAGTCGTAGGCCTGAGCCGGCGCCCACTCAATCGGCTCACCGTCGGCCGTCGGCCACCCCTGCCCGTCGGCCAGTTGGATCTGGTTGGCCGTGTGGCGGATCTTCTCTTTTGACTCCCCCGTGGTGATGTCACGCCACTTCTCGACCAGTGAGGTACCCAGGGCAACGTCTTCAGGGCTCGTGGCCGGCGTCTCGCCGCTCACGCTGATGGGGTCCTGCTCGCAGATGGCTCCGATGGCACTGTTGAAGTTGGCGTAGCTCACCGCCACCCAGTGCCCCATCTCCTCGTTCCAACGAAACACCGAAATACGCGGGGCCTTCTCTGCCGACATGACCGCACCCGCGTCGGGCGATGTCGCCCCGGGCTCGCTGACGAAATAGCGAATCACGCGGATGTCATCGCGCGGCTCTGTGACGACGAAATCCGACAATTCGAAGGCGTCGATATCGAGCGGCACGTAGTTCCCAGCCGTGTAACGCTGGCCCGTGGCTCGCAGCAGGGTGAACGCTGGATCGAGGTAGGGCCTGACGATCTTCATCCCCGTCTCCACCTCTTCGGTGGATGTCGCGACCTCGCCCTCTCCACGTCCCGTGAGTGCCAGCAGCCCGAACCAAGCGTTGATGAGATCCTCTCCACTCGCCTCACGATTCGCGAAGGCACCCTTGGGGTCCGTGTAGGCCGCAGCCCTTGCCTCGAACGCCGCGCTCTCGTCAGATGACGTTTGGTTTCCACAGGCGGCAATGAGCACTGCTCCGACAAGTGCGGCGAGTACAAGGCCGGGGCGCTTATTCATGACCAGAGCCTAGGCCCTTCGTCTCTGGAGCCTCCAGCGCGATCTCCCCAGGAATCACAGCTGCGGCAGGGCATTGAGAACGCTGGCAAGTCTCCTGCCCCCGGTACCTCAGGGAACCTTGTCGGCAAGGTCAGCGGACGCCACCTGTGAAGAGAAGCAGAGGGTGGGGCGGGTCGGGCTCGATATGACTACAAAGTAGTCGTATGTTGCCCATTCCCCGCCTATGTGGACTTCTTCACTACAAGGGTAGCAAGGACTTGCCCGAGATAGCAGCAAGACCTATGCCCATCTATGCCCATTCGCCCAACTAGTGGGTATGCCCAGAGTGCCTGGTACTCAACAACTTTTGGGTGTGATGGCGTCTCTCACGAGGTTGAGATGCCGTACTTGCTGCAGGCAATGGGAATCAGCAGGTCAAACTGGGAAGCAAGATATTCACGGCGAGATGGATCGATACCAATGCTGGCCAATTTGTCGTCACTCAATAGGGCTGAATACATGCCCTCCTTGACATCAGGACGACGCATCGCAGGGCAGTAAGTGAAGGGATCTGAGGTGAACGTTTTGATACCCACCCAGAACAGTTGCCCTTCCTTTTCATCAATCTTTCCCGTATCCGCGAGAGCCGCGAGGAAGGCATCAACCAGAACCACTCCTGTGGGCAAGAGGGTGAAAGAGGCTTCTGTGCTTGGTGTTGGTTCAGATTCCGTTTGAGAAGCGCCTTCCTGCTCACACATCACACCATCTTTGTCTCTATCAAGACGAGCACCATTGGTGTTGTAGAGAGACAAAGAGACTGCTGGCTTTGCGTTGCCATTCTTGACTGCCTTGGCTTGTGCTTTCTTGTTCTTGGCTACCCCATTGGGGTACTTCTTGAGTAGGTCAGCACAGGAGGAATACTTCTTAGCTGTCCCCTGACTTGCCTGAGCAGGTGTACCAATGGCAATGACACCCATGACGAGTGTTGTACCTATGAGGCTTGCAACGATCTTCTTCATCTCTCCCCCTACCTATGCCCTGCTTGGTTGACCCCACAGATTGCACAGTTCCCTTGTTCGCCTTCTAGGAACTGTTCACAGGAGTTGGGACTCTTGTTCTATGACTTCTTGCGCTTCTCCTTCTGGGCCTTCTTCCAGATCAACTCGTCATAGGCTTCTGCCTTTCGAACGAGTTCTCGCCTGGCTGCTGCCTCCTTCTGTTCGCGCTTGGCACTATCAATTGCCGCAGAGACAAGAAGCCAGACGACTCCAATGGCGAGGGCGGCAACAATGAGCCAAAGAAACGCACCGCCAACATTCATCTCTCCCCCTTCACAAGTTGAGGCACAAACCTACCAATGGGTTGCCCAAGTTTGTGAGGACTACA
>Ga0181556_1001541_pt1 | contig 22785 bp, 19 predicted proteins | sample 011ome_14_FD_148651 | JGI IMG/M metagenome (GOLD analysis project Ga0181556, IMG submission 148651) | Coastal salt marsh microbial communities from the Groves Creek Marsh, Skidaway Island, Georgia - 011505AT metaG (spades assembly) | ecosystem: Environmental > Aquatic > Marine > Intertidal zone... | reverse complement strand
ATGGTGCTATCCAGCCAGTATCGGGGGTGTTGCCTGCGGCAATTGCGGCGCTGGCAGCTGGGCGCGAGTTGATTTGTCCCAGTGCGTGCGGCAGTGAAGCGGCATGGGCTGATGGATTATCAATTATCGCCCCGCCAAGCCTGACCGGTCTGTTAAATCATATACATGGCCGCCAAGTGTTAACCCCGCCGATACCCCAAATCCAGTCATTACGAACCGATCTACCCGACCTTGTCGATTTAAAGGGTCAGGATACGGCGCGCCGTGTTCTCGAAATTGCGGAGGCCGGTGGCCATCATTTGTTGATGGTTGGTCCGCCCGGTTCGGGTAAATCAATGTTGGCGGCGCGGCTTGCTGGCCTATTGCCGCCCCTAACACCGGCCGAGGCACTCGAGGTGACGATGATGCATTCGGTTGCGGGGCATCTTGGTGATGGCGGCCTGATCCAGAACCGGCCGTTTCGCGAGCCGCATCATTCGGCGTCAATGGCAGCACTTGTTGGCGGTGGCCTGCGCGCGAGGCCGGGTGAAATTTCGCTGTCGCATCATGGTGTTCTATTCCTTGATGAACTGGCTGAATTTTCACGTGTTGCACTAGACTCGCTCCGCCAGCCACTTGAAACTGGGTCGGTAGTGGTCGCGCGCGCGAACCATCATGTAACCTATCCAGCGCGGTTTCAGCTGATTGCGGCGATGAACCCATGCCGATGCGGCTATCTTGGTGATCCTGGCCGTGCCTGTAGCCGTGCCCCGTCTTGTGGACAAAACTATCAGGCAAAAATTTCGGGCCCGCTGATGGATCGTTTTGATCTGATTATTGAAGTCCCTGAAATTAGCGCTGGTGTTCTGCTTGATCAGGGCAAGGGTGAGCCAAGCCAAATTGTTGCTGCACGAGTTGCCGCTGCGCGCCAGTTCGGATCGGTGCGCAGAAAAGATAAAATGGCGAATGCAATGATCAGTATTGATCAGTTGGACAAGCAGATCATAATGGAAAAACCGGCAGAGGAATTATTACGGGCGGCGATGGATAAGGCGCATTTATCAGCCCGCGCCTATCATAAGATTATGCGGGTATCGCGAACGATTGCTGATCTTGCTGGTGAGGATAGGGTCAGCCGCGCCGCCTTGGCCGAAGCATTGGCCTATCGGGCGATGCCATTATTAGCGTGAGACGGATGTTTGCGTTCAATCGCATCCCATGTAAGGGCGGCGATATCAATCCCTGATAATCGTTGAATTTCACGGATGCCCGTTGGCGAGGTAACATTGATCTCTGTCATGTAATCACCGATAATATCAATGCCAACAAATAATAGCCCACGGCGACGTAATTCAGGCCCAATCGCGGCACAAATTTCGAGATCTCGATCGGTTAAACCGGCCTTGGCGGCACTACCCCCAACATGGAAATTAGACCTTGCCTCACCCTCATTAGGGATTCGGTTCACCGCACCAACCGCTTCACCATCAACCAGAATGACCCGCTTATCGCCATTACGCACTGCCGGAAGATAGGCCTGCACCATAACCGGCTCGCGGCTATTGCCAAAAAACATCTCAAGAAGTGAGCTTAGGTTTTGATCATCGGGTTGCAGCCGGAAGACGCCAGCACCACCGTTACCAAATAATGGCTTTATGATGATGTCTTTATGTTTTTGCCGAAACGCCATGATCGTTTCAGGGTCGCGGCTGATCAGGGTTGCGGGCATTAAATCGGGATAGAGTGTGACAAGCAGTTTTTCTGGCGCGTTCCGAACCTCGGCCGGATTATTCACAACCATCGTTTGCGGGCCAAGCATTTCCAGCAAATGCGTTGCGGTAATATATGCCATATCAAACGGCGGATCTTGGCGCATTAGAATGACGTCAAATTCCTGCAATGGCCTAGTTTCACGATCGCCGGTTTTAAAATGCGCACCAGCCTTATCATAAAAAGTTAAATCCTGACCAACTGCGGTAATAACACCGTCATTCAGGCTTAGCCGGTCGGGCGTGTAATACCACAGGCTATGGCCGCGCTTCTGTGCCTCAAGACCAAGCGCAAAAGTCGTATCACCGGCGATCTGCAGCGTTTCGACCGGATCCATCTGGATGGCAATTGAAAGGCCCATTGGATGAATTACAGCCGCTTGTCAGATTGCAGGGTAATGTAATTTACAACCTGTTGGGTAAACCGAATATCGCGTGCATGAGCAACCACCCGGTTCATTTCTTCGGCATTCGCCGCAACGCCCGACAGGTAAACCGTACCATTCACAACGTCGATGCTAAAGTTCAGTGACGAGATATTGCCATCGGTAATCAGCTTTGTCCGCAATGTGGCACTGGCGGCAAGATCCTTGGCGATGTCCTTGATAGATGATGTATCGGTTACCTGTAATTCATTAACCACTTCACGAACCCCAAAGATTTCCCAAGCTAGCCGTGTTGCCAAGATCTTTTCTTCGGGTGTTTTTACCTTGCCGGTCATCAGCACCGCACCATCATTGACGGTGATATCAACCGCGGTTACCAACGAGAAATCGGTTTTAACAAACCTGTCGGTCAGCTTGGCGTGGATTTGGGTATCGGCAACCGATGTTGACAGGCCTTTTTCAGTGGTCGAGGCCGCAACGGCGGCAGTGCCAACGCCAATGACGGCACTGGCGCAACCAGACAGACCAATGCTGGCAAGCAGAAGAACAATCGCAGTCGGCGCGAAACGCGCCTTACGGACAACGGGCATATTTGCAATCCTAATCACTAGGTTTTGAAGCCCTTAATGTGACGCTTTGCGATGAATCGGTCAAGGTCATTTGCAGTAAATTACCACGCATTATGGATATGCGTAATCTTGCCAAAGCCAAAGCGTGAACCCGGCTCAATGGCAATGAAGTCAAATCGGCAATCAAAGGTTGTGAACCGTTGGTTCTTCGCCAGAAAGAATGCTGCTGCCTTTGAGATGCGCTGTTGCTGATGCGGCGTGATAATCCTGTCAGTAATTCCATGCTGGCGATATTTCACCTCGGCAAAGACCAGCAGATTGCGGCGCCGTAAAATCAGATCAATTTCGCCAGCAACGCAGCGCCACCGCCGGTGAATTAGCCGATATCCTTTGCACCAGAGAAGCCAACGGATTTTCCACTCGGCTAGCCGGCCAGCCTGTTCGGCACGCTGGCGCTTTCGTTTGCGCATCTTTGCCGATACCGGAGGGCGCGGCTGATTTGCCGGTTGATTTGGCATGATAGCGCATTTGACAAGGGATCAATTTTTTTTGTCAAGATCGATGGCAAGTGAATAGATCATTTTACGTGGCTGGCCAGAAATTTGGGTGACGGTTTGCACCGCATCGCGAAGGCTCGTCGCTTGCATTTCTGCACGCAACATAGCGGTTAGCGTCGCCGCATCAAATTCTTCTTCATCCTTGATAATGCCGCTGACCAAAATGACTATTTCGCCTTTTGGTGGCAATGCCTGTGCATAGAATTCAGCCAACGATGCTAGCGTGTCCCGGTGAAAATTTTCATGTAATTTGGTTAATTCGCGTGCCACAACCGCCATCCGGTCGCCAAATATCTCGATCATGATTTGCAATGTTGCGCCAAGCCGTCGCGGTGATTCAAACCAGATGCTAGTCACATTCAGATCGGCAAATTCAGTGAAGGCGGTCCGCGCCGCCTTTTGTCCATGCGGCACAAATCCGGCAAATAGGAACCGGTCACTTGGCAGGCCTGCGGCCGCAAGACTGGCTAGAACGGCGCTTGGGCCGGGGATCGCTGTCACGGGAATATCTGCGTCATGACAAGCGGCGACCAGTTTATAGCCCGGATCCGATACCAGCGGCGTGCCAGCGTCACTGACAAGCGCTACCAGCTTGCCGCTAGCCATTGCGTCAATCAGTTTTGGCCGCATAGTTTTGCCATTGTGATCGTGATAGGGCATGAATTTAGCCGACGTGCGCAATCCCGTTAAGGTCAGCAACTTTCGCGTCATTCTAGTATCTTCACACGCAAGTATATCAGCCTTTTGCAACCATTCGGCGGCACGTGGCGACAGATCTCCAAGATTGCCAATCGGTGTTGCGATGACCGCTAATTGCCCTCGGCTTTGTGTCATAATGACTCCGTTGCTGACGCTATGCTGATTTGGGGGCAGTATGGGCGATGGCACAGGGCCTAACAAGCGGATAATGCGCGTTGATCATATTCGAAATAATGACAAAGCCGGAAAAAGGCGGCATGATAAATCACGCGCAAAAATGCTGCCCAAAAATTGTCAAAATTTGATAGGATTATCCGGGCATGAAAAATCTGTTTGACCGAATATGTGATCATCACTGCGTAAAGTTTTTGCCGCAATGCCGGATCAATGTCAGCCGGTCATATCGAGAGGCAGTAAACCTAGCCGCAACCCTGGCAAACTTAATTGCCGCCGGCATGGTCGTGATTGGGCTGGCGGCGTGTCAACCGGCAACATTACCCTCTAATAAGCCACTTTTGGCCAATGTGGCCGCGCCAGCGCCATCATCAAAAATCGGCAAAAATACGGCCGGCTCCTCATCTTTGGAACAGCCAGCGCCGCTATCAGAAACGACCCAAACCCAGCCAGATAACCTGTCAGAAATGCCAAAACAGGATGATGCAACTGAGATGGCCGCCGCACGGGCTTTGATGGATACGATTATCTGGGAATTTCAGGGAAAAAATGAAAAAGCGCCGGTCATTGAAACCCCCATACCGGTTGGCAAGGATCCGTCACTGGGTGATGATGCGCTAGAGGCAGCTTTTGCATTGCTGTCAAGCCGGGTGAAACCGTTGGCATATGAGCCAGTTTTTGAGATGCCGCCAAAGGCTGATGGGGTCATTCGGGTTGGGCTTTTGGTGCCGCTTAGCGGTGAATATGCGGCTCTTGGTGCCGAAATTCGTCAAAGCGTCGAGATGGCATTATTCAAGATCAATAATCCTAAAATTGAGGTTTTGTTCCTTGATACGAAAGCTGGTGAAGCGGCTGGCAATGCGGCGATGACCGGTATCGAAAATGATGTGGATATTTTCATCGGCCCATTATTTACCGAAGCCGTTAAACAGGCCCGTGTGGTAATCGATCAGGTCAATGATGCGGCCAGTCGACCGCCAATGCTGTTGCTTTCAAACAATGTCGATGTGGCGGGCAATGATCGTTGGTTGCTTGGCTATCTTCCCGAGCAACAGCTTGATGGGCTGCTTGGGCACGCGGTCAGTGCGGGTAAACGGCGGTTTGCTTTGATTGGTCAAAACTCACTTTTTGGCCAGCGTCTGCTTAACCATGCCAGCCAGCGTCTTGCTGACTTTGGATTAAAGCCTGAAGCGGTGCGTGTATTAAGTGATGGTGAGCTTGCCGATGAAACAAACCTTAAAAATGCGATCAGGGATTTTACCCGTTATGTGCCGCCGGTTGATGATGCGCCCCTGCCGGATAGCCCGTTTGATGCGGTGATTTTTGCCGGTGATCCGGCGTTTGCATTACGTACAGCGCCGGTTTTGGCCTATTATGATGTTGGGCCGGATCGGGCGCTTTATCTTGGAAATGCGCTGTGGAACCAGCAACAGCTTTTGGGCGAGCCGTCATTACAGGGTGCGCTATTTTCGACCCGGCCAAGCAATCTTGATCTTCGTTTTGATGCTGATTGGAAAGAGATCTGGCCTGAACCTGCGGGTCAGCTCGCCCGTGTCGGTTTCGATGCAATGGCGTTGGTTGCGGCACTGGCTAAATCAGCGGATCGTGATTGGGCGAAACAGCTTGTTACCAATAGTGGCTTTCAAGGCTATAGCGGTGCGTTTCGGCTGCTTCCCAATGGTCGTAATGTCCGTAGTTTTGAATTGCGGAAAATCGACAAGGGTCAATCCAAGATTATTCGCCCGGCACCAAACCGGATTTAAAAACCTGCCGCGTTTTTATTAACCAGATTTTCCTCCCAGATTTCCCTCCGGTTCTGCATTGGTGTTTTATCAGGGCGTCTAGCAAAGAATCGTCGATAGAATATGATTTAGTCGTAACCGCCCCTCATCGGTTGCGATAAGCTGTGATCCGTCTGGTGATCGGTACAGCCACCCGGCTGCAACTGCCTGTGTTACCCCATCAGCATCAATCCATTCATTCGAGGGCCCACAAAGATTTTCGATCACGCCAAGGTTAATACCGCTGGTCAGGCGGAGCCCCATCATCACCATTTCGTTTGCCCAATCCGCTGGCGTTTCTGCCTGCAGGCTTTCGATGCCATGGCGGTTTTTGGCGACTGCATCTAGCCAGCCTGCCGGACTGCGCCGCGTCATGGTGGCGGTGCGGATGTTGTGGACTTTGGCGGCGTCAAAAAGCGCAAACCGGCCATGCGCGCCTGGCCCAATGCCAAGCCAATCACCAGCTTGCCAATAGGTCAGATTATGCTGGCATTCCTCGCCAGCGGCGGCATGATTGGAAATTTCATAGGCGGGCAATCCGGCAGCTGCGGTCATTTGCTGGGTCATCTCATAAAGATCAGCCGCCCTATCATCGTCAAGCACCATGATTTCGCCGCGCCGCTCTCTTGTGTGAAAGACTGTGCCAGCCTCGATGGTCAGCTGGTAAAGCGACAAATGCCTAAGCCCAAGCCCCAGCGCCCGTGACAGCATTCCTTGCCACTGTTTGGCATTCTGATCGGGCAGTGCATAAATCAAATCAATCGAGACCCGGTCAAAGGCGCTGCGAACCTTCTCCAGCGCATAAAGCGCATCTGCAGCTGAATGTTCACGACCAAGAAATTTCAGACTGGCATCATCAAGTGATTGAACACCCATTGAAACGCGGTTTACGCCGGCATTTCGGAACCCAAGCATGGCTTCGGCCTCAACCGATGTTGGGTTGGCTTCGGCAGTAATTTCAACATCAGCGGTAAATCCAAAAAGATGATCGGCATGACAGATCAGTCGTTCAACCAGCGTCGGCGGCATTAATGAGGGTGTGCCGCCCCCAAAAAAAAGGCTGGAAAGTGCTGGCCGTATGGGCATCAATGACGCCATATAATCCATCTCGGTACAAAGCGCGTCACCGAAAACCGTGGCGTCCACATGATCGCTGACATGCGAATTGAAATCGCAATATGGACATTTTGCGCGGCAGAAAGGCCAATGAATATAGAGGGCAAAAGGCCGGTTAGCAGGGTTGCTAGCGGGTAATTTTGGCTTAAATCCCATCGGCTTTGCCAAAACAACGGGCCAGCAATTGGGCAAAAGCATCGGCCCGGTGACTCATGGCGTGCTTGGCGTCTGGGTCCATTTCACCAAAACTGATCTGATGGCCGTCAGGCTGGAAAATCGGATCATAACCAAAGCCATGTATGCCGCGTGGCGGAAAGGTAATCTGGCCTTTAACCCTGCCCTCGACACAGACCTCATCTCCGTCCGGCCAGACCAGTGCCAGCGCACAGACAAATTCAGCGCCCTGATCACTATTGCCGGTGTTGGTAAGCGCTGTTTCGACGGCGGTCATTGCCAGCGAAAAGTCACGATCTGGCCCTGCCCAACGCGCTGAATAAATCCCTGGCGCCCCGTCAAGCGCGTTGACACAAAGACCGGAATCATCCGCCAGCGCCGGTTGTCCCGCCCGCATGGCTGCAGCGCGTGCCTTTAACAGCGCATTGCCGGTAAAGCTGGTCTCAGTTTCATCCGGCTCGTCAAGGCCAAGGTCAGCCGCCGATAGGATATTGATGCCAAAACCTGCAAACAGCGCCTTAATCTCGCGCATCTTGCCAGCATTATGGGTGGCAATGACAAGCGTGTCTTCAGTGAAAAGGCGATCAGTCATGCACGGCACTTTCTTCTATCGGCGCCTTTATGGCTTGGTTCCTAAAGTCCGGCGTCCTGAACCGCGCGGCGTTGCAGTTCAAACAGGCTGTTGCATCCAGATTCCGCCAGATCGAGCATTTCATTCAGGCTTGCGCGTGAGAATGGGTGCTCTTCGCCGGTAGCTTGAATCTCAACCAGTTCACCATCGGCGGTTAAAATGAAATTGGCATCAATTTCGGCGGCGCTATCCTCGTCATAATCGAGATCAAGGACGGCTTGGCCTTTATAGATACCGCATGAAATAGCGGCTACCTGACCGGTTAAGGGCATCGTTGTAATGGCACCGGCGAGCAGTAATCGCTCGCAGGCGATCCGCAGCGCAACCCATGCACCGGTGATCGACGCAGTGCGGGTGCCGCCATCTGCCTGTATGACATCACAATCGATTTTGATCTGGCGCTCACCAAGTGCGCTAAGATTGGTTACAGCGCGCAGTGACCGGCCGATTAAACGCTGAATTTCAAGGGTGCGGCCGCCCTGTTTTCCGCGTGCCGCCTCGCGGTCAATGCGGCTATGGGTCGAGCGCGGCAGCATACCGTATTCAGCCGTTACCCAGCCCTTGCCACTATTCCGCAGAAACGGCGGAACACGTTCGTCAATCGACGCAGTGCAAAGCACATGCGTATTGCCAAATTTGGCATAGCATGAGCCTTCCGCATGAAGCGATATGGAAGGTTCCAGAGTAACAGAGCGAAGCGCGTCGATCGCGCGGCCAGAAGGGCGTGACATGATAAAATTCCTATATTGCAGTTCTCAAGCTGGTTAAAGCGATATACCGGCGAAGTAAAGGGATAAGGTAATTTACCAGCCCCCCGTTTCTTCGATTGACCAAATGGCTTGGCCTATCATAAATTTCTACTATGACAGAAGCTAGTATAAAGGGCCTTAAGCCGCGCAGCTTGGAAATTTTCCATGAGCTGGTCTCGGCTTATCTGGAAGATGGCTTGCCCGTTGGATCTAGCCGACTGGCAAGATCGGGCAAGTTTGATTTTTCGCCAGCGTCAATCCGCAGCAAGATGAGCGACCTTGAAGATGCCGGTTTGCTATATGCACCGCACACGTCGGCGGGGCGCGTGCCAACCGAAACTGGCCTGCGACTTTTCGTTGACGGGTTGATGGAATTTAATCGTGACATCCCGCCCGAACAGCGCCAGTCAATTGACAGCGAATGTGCAGCGCGCGGTATCAGCCTCAATCAGCTTTTGGATAAAACCAGCAAAACTCTGTCGGGGCTTTCCAATTGTGCCAGCCTCGTGCTTTCGCCCAGTAGCGAGGCTGAATTACAGCATTTTGAATTTGTCCCGATTGGCGTCGATCGCGCGCTTGCGGTTCTGGTTCGCTCTGACGGGCAGGTAGAAAACCGGCTCATTGATTTGCCGGTTGGCCTGCCATCATCGGCAATGACCCGGGCGGCTAATTACATGAATGCAAAGCTGAAGAATAACAGCATGGTCCATGCGGCAACATTGATCCGAAGCGAGATCGCCCAGCATAAGGCCGAGCTTGACGAATTAACTACTGCGCTGGTCGAACAGGGGCTTGGGATTTGGTCGGATGGCATTGGCGGTGATGGTGCGGCGCTAATTTTGCGCGGTCAGGCCAATCTTCTTGAAGATATCCAAGCCGTCGATGGGCTCGCCGAGGTTCGGGGGCTATTTGATGCGTTAGAGGCGCGTGAAAATGCGCTTCGTCTGCTTGATGCGACGCGCGATGGTGATGGTGTAAAAATATTTATCGGTGCTGAAAATAATCTATTTGCCAGTACTGGCTGTTCGCTGGTGATTGCGCCCTACCGCAACAATGATCGCTCAATTATCGGGGCGATTGGTGTGTTGGGGCCGCGTCACATGAATTATGCGCGGATCATCCCGATGGTTGATTATACCAGCAAAGCGATTGATCGGGTTCTTGGCAGATAGGGATTGGCGCCGATAAAGTTTGGTGTCCTATGGGATCGCGTGTCGCAGGGCGGCTATCTATGATGCGCCACCCAATGTGCCCACCCAGATTTTGATCGTGGTAACATAGGTGATCGCCATATCATAAAGCGTTTTTGTATGGCCCTCGGCGATGTCAAAAGAGGTGGGCGCAAGCTTAAATCCAATTGCGCCAATGGCAATGCCGCTCGCGCCTGCCACCATAATGCCGCGCCAGCTTGATAAAAAACTGGGTCGATGAAATGATAAGGGCACGGCGCAATTCGGGCAGAAAAACCGCAAGGATAAATTGCTATGGGCCAGTTTTGGCAGATAAACCGATAATTTGCAGGATTTGCAGCGCCGTTTCACAACCGCGCCATTGATTTTATCCACCGCCTCATCTGGCAGAAAAAATGCCGTCTCGCAACTGTGACATCGGATTGGCATATTCCGATAATTTCGGATCAGTTCCGGCAACACCACAAGTTTATGGCAATGCGGGCAGGTTTGGTCCATTTATTTAATCTCCATCAATGCCAAGGCAACGGCGATTATCGTCCCGATGAAATCATAGGGTGATAATGACTAATAAATCGTTAGCGATAAATTAATCGTCAAAAAGAAAGGGTTTTTCGTAGGTTGCCCGCCATGTCTGATCGCGCCATTTCTAAAAAGGTGATGCTGGCTGGCTTTATTATACGGGAAAGATCGGGGGTACATAGATAGATCGGCTGAGGTGATTAAAGGCGTTCTAAGGCCGCCGTTCCGGTTATTCTTTCTGGGTCGTTTTCTGGGCGGTTTTTTTTGCCGCTGCCTTCTTGGCTGCTGCCTTTTTGGTCGCCGCTTTTTTGGCTGTTGCTCTTTTTTTCACAGGTTTTTTGTTGGCTGGTCGGCTCTCCAGTGCCGCCTGTCGTATATCGTCCGATTTCCCCCCCACGTCCGGCGATGACACGGTTAGCAGACTATAAAGCGAGTCAGATACGGCATGGCGCACCATGTGCGGCAGTTCCTTTGCCAAAACAGCCCGCACAGCATCACTGACCTCGGCCATCAAATCCCGACGGAGTTGATCGCTAATCGGTTGTGGATCTGGATCCATGATCTGGCCTTGGGATGATTTGCTAGCCCGATCAATTGCTGCGGCAATCTCGGCCATGGTTGAATTTGATAGAGATGTATCCTCAGCCGATATGCTGCTGCTCTTGCCAATAACAGTGACCCTAGGCGGTGCGGGCTCGCTTGGCAAAATGGCAATAGTGGCACTGGTATCAGGTTCGGCATCAGGTTTGGTGAAGGCGCCGCCTCTTACCTGCTGTTTGGCCATCGCAGGTGGTGCTGTCGATTTAACCACAGCCATCATTGGGTTACCGTCTTTTATGACCGCTTCGGCTTCGTCACACAGCGCCTCAATTGATTTCCAGATTTGCGCATTTTGCATAATAGGCTTATCCAACCATTCATTGGTCTATTCGGGCTCATCATGATTTCACGCCGTAACGCACCACATACCATACTAAAGACCTAGCATGAACCTAATCTTGAACCTGATCCTGAAGACAGTATTTAATGTCTCATAAGTCAGCAAAAGAAACAACAACTTGTCCGCTAGCATGAGATTACATGATCAATGAGTGCTAGCAGGGGAAAAAGCTGGCACAGGCTTTGGGTAAAGGCGCGCGGCAAAATAACAATTTTTTGACGTTTTACTCTTGGCGAAGCCGTTTTGGATCACTAGATAAGGCTAGCAATCCGCAGATGGATGCAAAAAGGACTTAAAAATGATAGACCAAAAGAATAGCACGGACGGACCCGACAGCGATCCTGATAGCGATCAGACAGCCGGTTCTGGCACCGACGCACCGGCGGCGGCAGATGATCACGGTGCGCAGGCCAGCAACCACTCTGGAAATGCTGCGAGTGATACACCCAGCAGCGATACACCCAGCAACGAAGCGCTGGATGATTTGATTGCTGCCACCAGTGGGCAACCAAACGCTGCCTCGTCGATTGATGAAGATGCTGGTTCACACGACCCGCTATCGGCACTAATGGCTGAACGCGATCAGCTGAAAGACCAGCTGTTACGCGCCTTGGCAGATACTGAAAATATGCGCCGCCGTAGCGAGCGTGAAGCGGCGAATGTCCGCAAATATGGCCATACGCCGTTTGCGCGTGACCTCGTCGGTGCGATTGATAATCTGGCGCGGGTGATTGACTCGGCACCAGATGATCTTGGTCAGGCCGACGAGACGATGAAATCGCTCATCACCGGGATTCAGCTTAGCTGGACTGAATTGCAGTCCGTCATTGAAAAGCATGGGATCAAGCGGGTTGAGCCGCTGAACGAGAAGTTTGACTATAATCTGCATCAGGCAATGTTTGAAGTGCCAACAAATGATCAGCCAAGTGGTGTTGTCCTCGAGGTTGTCCAGCATGGGTATGTTTTACATGACCGGCTGCTACGTCCAGCGATGGTTGGCGTCTCAAAGGCCGGTGATACAGCCGCGCCCAGCGACGGTGATCCGCAAAAAACAGATGAATAGGGATGGGAAATTTGCCGGATCATCACTTGATCTCAGCATAGGGAATACCGCGTAAATATGACTAAATGGGGGTGGAAACGGTATAGCTGCAACCGCGGTAATACCTAGGTTTGGCAGTTTCTCTTGTCAAACTTACTCCCTCTTGTAACCGAAATAATAAGTCCTATATGGACGATAGTTGAACAGTAGTGACAGAACCGGTGCGTTAAACGCCGGTTACGCCCCCGTAAGGTCTGCTTATGGGAACGAAATGTCTTAAAGGGCCACTCTATCAGCGTCACCTTAAAACAGGTTTGGCAATGAGTGGTCAGGGAAAGGAGCTTTAGATATGGCGAAAGTTATTGGTATTGATTTGGGAACCACAAATTCCTGTGTTGCTGTCATGGACGGATCCGAGCCACGGGTGATCGAAAATGCCGAAGGCGCGAGAACAACGCCGTCAATGGTGGCATTTGCAAATGGTGAACGTCTGGTTGGCCAAGCGGCCAAGCGTCAGGCGGTTACAAATTCTGAAAACACACTTTTTGCGATCAAGCGTCTGATTGGTCGCCGCTTCAAGGACAAATCCACCAAGGCGTTTGCCGATCTGGTGCCATTCGAACTGGTTGGCGCCAAAAATGGTGATGCGTGGGTAAAGGTTGAAGGTGAAGAATATTCGCCCAGCCAAATCTCTAGCTTTGTTCTTCGCAAACTAAAAGAAGATGCCGAGGCCTATCTTGGTGAAACCGTGACGCAGGCTGTGATCACCGTTCCAGCCTATTTCAATGATGCCCAGCGTCAGGCGACAAAGGATGCTGGCAAAATTGCCGGTCTTGAGGTGTTGCGGATCATCAACGAGCCAACAGCGGCCGCGCTGGCCTATGGCCTTGATCGCAAGGAATCAGGCATTGTTGCCGTTTATGACCTTGGTGGCGGAACCTTTGATGTTTCCATCCTCGAGGTTGGCGATGGCGTGTTCGAGGTCAAATCTACCAATGGTGATACATTCCTTGGTGGTGAAGATTTTGACCATGCGATCATTGAATTTCTGGCTGACTCTTTCAAATCAAGCGACGGTATTGATCTTCGCGGCGACAAGCTGGCTTTGCAGCGGCTTAAAGAAGCAGCTGAAAAAGCCAAGATTGAATTGTCATCTTCAGTACAGACTGATGTAAATCTGCCGTTCATCACCGCTGATGCGACCGGGCCGAAACATCTTAATGTCAAGCTGACACGGGCCAAGTTGGAACAGCTGGTTGGCGATCTGATTGCCCGCACGATGGAGCCTTGTAAAGCGGCATTGAAAGATGCTGGCATCAAGGCGTCAGAAATTGATGAAGTGATCATGGTCGGCGGTATGACCCGTATGCCGAAAATCATCGAAAAGGTGAAAGAATTTTTTGGCACCGAACCGCATCGTGGGGTGAACCCTGATGAAGTTGTTGCCTCAGGTGCAGCGATTCAGGCCGGTGTTCTAACCGGTGACGTCAAGGATGTGCTTCTTCTCGACGTGACGCCATTGTCACTTGGTATCGAAACGCTTGGCGGTGTCTTTACCCGGTTGATTGATCGCAACACAACGATCCCGACCAAGAAAAGCCAAGTCTTTTCAACGGCTGATGATAATCAATCTGCGGTTACCATCTCGGTTTGTCAGGGTGAACGCGAAATGGCTGCGGATAACAAGGCGCTTGGCCAGTTCAATCTGGAAGGCATCTCACCTGCCCCGCGCGGTGTGCCGCAAATCGAGGTAACCTTTGATATTGATGCCAATGGTATCGTCAAGGTCAGTGCCAAGGATAAAGCCACTGGCAAAGAGCAGGAAATCCGTATTCAAGCCTCTGGTGGATTGGATGACAGCGAGATCGACCGCATGGTTGCCGAGGCTGAAGCCAATGCCGAAACTGACAAGCAGCGCCGCGCCGAAGTTGAAACCCGCAATCAGGGCGAGGCTTTGGTTCATGGTGCAGAAAAAGCCATTGATGATCTTGGTGACAAGGCGGATCCTCAGGCCAAAGCCGATGTTGAAGCCGGTATCGAGGCGCTTCGCGAAGCCCTTGATGGTGACGATATTGAGGCGATTTCGTCAAAATCGGCTGAATTGTCCAAGGTGATGATGAAGATGGGTGAAGCCGCCTATCAGGCCGAAGCTGAAACCGCAGGCAAAGACGGTGCAAACAACGATGATGGTTCCGTTGTTGATGCCGAATTTGAAGAGGTGGACGCCGATTCAGACGATGGCAAAAAACAAAGCAAATAAGCCAAAATAAATATGAAACCGGAGCTAGATCAGGCTCCGGTTTTTGAATTTTCACGGCAAAAGTGGCAGGCATGAGCAAGCGCGATTACTACGACGTATTAGGTGTTGAAAAAAACGCCGACGATAAGGCAATTAAATCGGCATTTCGTAAACTTGCGATGGCAAACCACCCTGATCGAAATCAGGGTGACGAGGCAGCCGAACAGCGATTCCGCGAAGCCAATGAAGCCTATGATGTTTTAAAAGACCCGCAAAAACGTGCAGCCTATGACCGGATGGGCCATGCAGCCTTTGATCAGGCAGCTGGCGGCGGCGGTGGTTTTGGTGGCGGTGGTTTTGGCGGTGGCGGCTTTTCCGATATTTTTGACCAGATGTTCTCTGAATTTTCTGGCGGCGGTGGGCGGCAACGTGATCAGAGCGGTAATGATTTGCGCTATGATATGTCAATCTCGCTGGAAGATGCCTTTACCGGATTACAGCAAGATATTTCGATTACGATACCGTCTGAATGTGACAGCTGTACCGGCAGTGGTGCAGCAGATGGTAGCAGGCCCAGCACTTGTGGTACTTGTGGTGGTGCGGGGCGCGTTCGGGCGCAACAAGGGTTTTTTGCGGTTGAGAGAACCTGTCCTGCCTGTCAGGGTATGGGTCAGGTAATCTCTGATCCGTGTCGTTCATGTGGCGGCGAAGGCCGTGTCCAGCGGGCCAAAACCTTGGCGGTTTCGATCCCTGCAGGTGTTGATACCGGCACCCGTATCCGCCTATCTGGCAAGGGCGAAGCCGGTCTTAGGGGCGGGCCAGCGGGGGATCTTTATATTTTTGTCAATGTTGATCCACATCCTATTTTTACCCGCGACGGCAGTAACCTGCACGCCCGTATTCCGCTGCCAATGACGACGGCGGCACTTGGCGGCAGTATTGATGTGCCAACGCTCGAAGGGAAAATGGCGCGCCTGACAATCGAGGCTGGAACGCAATCAGGACGGAAATTCCGGATGCGCGGCAAAGGGATGCCTGCTTTGCGCCGAGGTAATCTGGGCGATCAGATCGTCGAGGTTCAGGTCGAAACGCCGACCAACTTGAACAAAAAGCAGAAAGAGCTTCTTGAAGCATTTTCGAATTCGGGCAATACCAGCCCTGAATCCGCCAGCTTTCTTGAGCGGGTAAAACGCATCTGGGCTGATGATTGACGCATCTGAATTCGATTCTGATTCTATTCTGGCGAAACTGAATTGGGGGCTTGCCCAAACGGGGCAGCTATTTATATGCTGGCTGCCAGCGGATGAAGCCGGTTATGATTGGTAACGGGGCAGGCTGCGCGACCATCAGGGATAAAAAGGCAGATTAATGATAAGAATTGCAATTCCAGGCGGGGCTGGCCGTATGGGCTCGATGTTAATCCGGGCAATCGCAGCGGCACCAGACCTTGAGCTTGTGGCCGCAACCGACCGGCCTGATAGCCCGTTCATTGGGCATGATGCCGGCGAAGTGGCGCAAATTGGGGCTAATGGGGTGATCATTGGCAGTGATCCTGAAACGCTGTTTACAACAGCTGATGTGGTGATTGATTTTACCAGCCCTGCTGCCAGCCTGCATCATGCCACGCTTGCCGCGGCGCATGGCTGTGCGATGGTGATCGGTACGACCGGCCTTAGCGCGGATGAAGAGGCCGAATTAAAAGCGACGGCAAAAAACAGCACCATTGTCTATTGTGCCAACACTTCGGTTGGGGTGACGTTGCTGACCCAGCTTGTTGAAGAGGTTGCAGCGAAATTAACCGATGGCTGGGATATCGAAATTTTGGAAACGCACCACCATCACAAAGTGGATGCGCCATCTGGAACGGCGCTGGCGCTTGGCAAGGCGGCGGCAAAGGGACGCGGTGTCGCGCTTGATGATGTTGCTGATATGGTGCGCAAAGGCCAAACCGGTGCGCGCAAACAGGGTGATATTGGTTTTGCCGTATTGCGCGGCGGTGATGTTGCTGGCGAACATTCGGTGATTTTTTATGGCGAGTCTGAGCGTGTAGAGATTTCGCATCGGGCGACCGACCGGGCAATTTTCGCGCGTGGTGCCGTGCGGGCGGCGCGCTTTGCGGTGGCAGCTGCTGATGGATTTTATGATATGACGGATGTGCTGAAAGGCTAATCATGCCGGCAAAGATGAAACTTGATGCCATTGATGCCTGTTTTGAGCGTTTGTCACAGCGTCAGCCAGACCCGCAAACCGAACTTGAATTTACCGATCCCTTTACCCTTCTTGTTGCGGTTGTCCTGTCGGCGCAGGCGACTGATGTTGGGGTGAACAAAGCCACAAAGGGGCTGTTTGCTGCTGCCAGCACACCGGCGGCAATGGTGGCGCTTGGCAGTGATGCTATTCGTCATCATATCCGCACGATTGGCCTGTTTAACACCAAGGCCAAAAATGTTTTTAAACTATCGCAAATTCTGCTCGATCAGCATGATGGTCAGGTGCCGCAAGATCGTGATGCGCTTGAGGCGCTGCCCGGCGTTGGTCGAAAAACCGCAAATGTTGTTCTGAACGAGGCCTTTGGTGAGCCGACAATTGCTGTTGATACGCATATTTTCCGTTTCGGAAATCGCACTGGAATGGCGCCGGGCAAAACGCCTGACGCGGTTGAAAAGGAATTGCTGCGCCGGGTACCGGATCGGTGGAAAAAGGGTGCGCATCACTGGATGATTTTGCATGGGCGCTATGTCTGCAAGGCCCGAAAGCCTGATTGTGCCGATTGTGTGATTGCTGATTTATGCCTGTTTAAGCCCAAGACAAAATAGCGCGGCTAATTTACGATCTGGCAGCAAGCCTCTGATGCAAACGGTCAATCGCGGTCAGGCATTTAGGTTCACTTAACCGATCACCGATAACGGCACCGCGCATATCCCAGTCTTTGATAATCTTTTGCTGGGTGTCATCGCTGGTTGGATAGAAAAAGAAATCAACGACACATGAGGTAAAGCGATATTGCCAGATTTCAATCGAGCCTTCTTGCCGGATCATCGCCGCATCGCCGAGACCCTCTAGCAGGTTTGGCGCGGCTAACCCGATCATATTTTCCGGCTGAAAAGCTGGTTTGATGGGGGCGGCCTCTGCCGGGGCGGCAGTAATGTTGTTAACTGCGAGATCAATCGCGTTTTGGGCACCCGTTATTTCACCCCCTGCTGTATCATTGCCAGCTGTATCATTTCGGGTCATCGCATTAGACGTCTGCTCAGCAGTTGCAGATGGCGCGGTTGCCGGTGAAGTAATGGTGATTGTTGGTTTTTTAATGCTGGGCGTATCTGTTCCCTGCTTGGCTACAGCATTATCTTCAGCCTGCGGGGATGATGGTGTTACCACTGACGGGGCGATCGGTTGGCAGGCCGCAATAAACGCGGCAAATCCGACAAGATAAAGATGTGATCGACGCATTTATCCGCACCCGCGTTGCAACGTTATTGGCTTTCGGTCTAACGGAAAACGCGCATCATTGCACTAACTCTTTTCGGTTTCGCGTGCCATTGGCCTTGTCCTTTAGGGGCGTCCGGCCTAATGTCTGCCCGTTAGAATTTCCGATCAGAAATTGCCATAATGAGGTTGTGATGGCCCCGAAAACCCTTGATGTTTTAGCTGTTGGCAATGCGATTGTTGATATATTCGGACAATGTGACGATGATTTTCTAAGCGCCAATGGTATTGAAAAAGGCGTGATGACCCTGCTTGACGAGGCCGGATCTGCACAGCTTTATGCGGCACTTGGTGCGATCGGAAACCCACAATTAATCTCGGGTGGTTCAGCGGCTAATACCGCCGTTGGGGTTGCTGCTTTTGGCGGATCGGCAAATTTTGTCGGACGGGTGCATGACGATGCGCTTGGCACAGCCTTTAGGCGTGATATTCAGGCGGCCGGGGTTGGTTTTGATCATCCGGCGGCAACAAGCGGGTCGGCAACAGCCTCATCAATCATTCTGGTAACGCCCGATGCGGCGCGGTCAATGAATACTTTTCTTGGGGCAAGCATTGAATTTGAGGCGGCTGATCTGGCGCTTGCCGATGCGGCGGCGGCAAAGATTATCTATCTCGAAGGCTATCTTTTTGATGCGCCTAACGGCCCGGCTATTTTTGCTGAGGCAGCGCGACTTGCCAGTCTTTATGACGTCAAATTGGCCTTATCGCTATCTGATCCATGGTGTGCCGAGCGGCATCGTGCAGCCTTGATCGATTTTATTGATGAGCATATTTCGATTTTATTCGGTAATGAAGACGAGGTCGCTAGCTTGTGTCAATCGGGCAGTGACGAGGCGATTGCTGCCTTGGTGGGCAGGCTTGATGAACTGGTTGTTACCCGCGGTCCAGCCGGCGCATTTATCGGTGCCGGCACCGCGCATCATGAAATTCCGGCAATGCCACAAGGCCCAGTGATTGATACAACCGGTGCTGGTGATTTGTTTGCCGCGGGCTATCTGTTCGGCCGGACAAATGGATTTGACGTTAAATCGGCGGGGCGGCTCGCCAGTCTTGCCGCTGGTGAGGTCATTTCGCATATTGGCGCGCGGCCACAAGCTGACCTAAAGCAGCTTGCGGCGATATTATAGAACGGGCCAAGGGCATAGTATCTCTGAATTTACCGCCAGATTCACCGCCAGATGGCGCGTCATCTCCGGCGGTCAGCTTTTTTTGATGGCTAGCGAATGGCATCATGCGCGGCAAGCACCGCGGTCTGCACAATATCACTAACCGATGCGCCCATCTGTACAATCTGGAACGGATAGGCACCGCCAATCATCATTGGGCCAACGACTGAAACACTACCCAACTGATGCAGCAGCTTGAACGAAATATTTGCCGAATGCAGTCCGGGCATTACCAGAATATTGGCGGGTCCGCTAAGGTTACAGAACGGGTAGCGCGCCTTCATCAAATCATAATCAAGCGCGATATCTGCAGTCATTTCGCCGTCAAATTCGAAACCGACATCGCGGCTTTGAAGAATTTCAACCGCCCGGCGTGCTTCAACACTTGTGCGTGACTCAGGATTACCAAAATTAGTGAATGACAGGATTGCCACCCGCGGCGTATGTCCCATTTGGCGGGCTTTGGCTGCCATTGCAACGGCGATATCGGCCATTTCTTCGGCGTCTGGCCGTTCGGTGACGGCGACATCACCAACAAACACTGTGCGGCCCCGTGATATGATCATCGAGGTGGTGAGGAATTTGCTGCCTTCGGCGACATCAATGACCCGCCGGATATGCTGCAATGTCGGTTGGAATGCGCGGGTGACGCCGGTGACAAGCGCGTCGGCATGCCCACAGCTGACCATACAAGCGGCAAAAATGTTGCGATCGAGATTCACCATGCGCTGGCAATCACGATAAAGCGATCCACGGCGTTGTAATTTGGAATAGAGCAAATCGGTATATTCGGTCAGATGCTCGGAAACCTTTGCATTGGTGATCGGCAAATCTTCTGCCCCGTCAAGGCCAAGACGCTGGATCGTTTCCTTGACCCGATGTTCGCGGCCAAGCAGGATCGGCTGGCCATACCCTGCATTGCGGAACGCCAGCGCTGCACGGATTACGCGCTCTTCTTCACCCTCGGCAAAGACAATTCGCTTTTTATTTGCGCTGACTCTCTCAAAAATTGATTGCAGCGCGCCAGCGGTCGGATCGAGGCGGGCTGATAATAACCGGCGATATTCGTCAAGATCGTCAATCGGGCGCCGTGCCACGCCATCGCTCATCGCGGCCTCGGCCACGGCCGATGACACAGCAACGATCAGGCGCGGATCAAACGGTGTCGGGATGATATAATCCTCGCCATAGGTCAGTGCTTGCCCGCCATAAGCATCTGCCACCGCATCGGGCACATCCTCACGGGCCAGCATGGCCAAAGCATTGGCTGCGGCAATTTTCATATTTTCGGTGATCTTACTGGCACGAACGTCAAGTGCCCCCCGGAAAATATACGGAAAGCCAAGAACGTTATTCACCTGATTGGGGAAATCTGATCGTCCGGTCGCGATGATCGCATCAGGACGCACTTCTTTAGCTTCGGCCGGCCAGATTTCTGGCACCGGATTGGCCATGGCGAAAATGATTGGGCGGGCGGCCATTTTTTCGACCATGCTTTTGGTCAGGGCACCGCCTGATGACAGACCAAGGAAAACATCAGCCCCGACAAGCGCCTCTTCAAGGCTGCGGGCATCGGTTTCGGCGGCGTGCGCCGATTTCCACTGGTTCATTGACTCGGTGCGGCCTTTGTAAATGGGGCCAGTGCGGTCACAGATGATAATGTTATCAGCTGGAACCCCCATGATTTTGAGCAATTCGACACAAGCGATTGACGCCGCCCCAGCCCCATTGCCAACAATCTTGACCGTTTTCATGTCGCGGCCAGTCAGATGAAATGCGTTGATCAGGCCAGCCGCGGTAATAATCGCGGTGCCATGCTGGTCGTCATGAAATACTGGGATATCCAGTTTGTCGCGGAGCTGCTGTTCGATCACAAAACATTCAGGCGCCTTGATATCTTCAAGATTGATCCCGCCAAAGGTCGGTGTCATCAGCGCAACTGCATTAACAAAGGCTTCCGGATCTGATGTGTTTAACTCAAGATCAATACCGTCAATATCGGCAAATTTTTTGAATAGAACGGCTTTGCCTTCCATCACTGGCTTGGCCGCTGCGGCACCAATATCGCCAAGGCCAAGGACCGCTGTACCGTTTGAAATGACCGCAATCTGATTGCCTTTGTTGGTGTAATCATAGGCTTTATTGATGTCTGACGCGATCTCGAGACACGGCGCGGCAACACCTGGTGAATAGGCCAGCGATAAATCATGCTGGCTTGTCAGCGGCTTGGTTGCGGCAATCTGGAATTTCCCCGGGCGTCCATTGGCGTGGAATGCAAGGGCTTCAGCGTCGAGGAGTTTATCTTTATCTGTCATGTCTCAATTACTTTATTATCTGACCTAAAGCGGTCGTTTGGGTTAAAAATTTATTTCGGTGCAAACGGTCGATGCGAATAATACGTCATATCGCTCTGCTAGACCCGGTTCGATCTTGTTCTAGAGATCAAGTTGGGGCAATGTCAAAACATTATGACATCTCAACCTTCTACAGCAAATGCGCCAAAAGTAAAAGCGCCCACCCCAATGATGGCGCAATATTTGCGCGTCAAGGATTCGCATCGCAATGCGCTGCTTTTCTATCGCATGGGTGATTTCTATGAGATGTTCTTTGAAGATGCAGAAATTGCCGCAAAACAGCTGGGGATTACGCTTACAAAACGGGGCAGCAAAGACGGTCTTGATGTGCCGATGTGCGGGGTGCCGGTTCATGCGGTCGATGGTTATCTGGCGCGGTTGATCCGGGCTGGTCACAGGGTCGCAATTTGCGAGCAGGTTGAAGATCCGCAGGAACAAAAAAAACGTGGCGGCAAAGGCCCATTGAAACGCGATGTGGTGCGGGTGCTGACGCCGGGTACATTGACTGAAGACGAATTATTGCCAGCACGGGCGCATAATTATCTGGTTGCGCTTGGCCGCGCTGAATCGCAGCTGGCACTTGCCTGGGCTGATATGTCCACTGGTGATTTTTTCGTGCAGGAAATGGCCGATGATGGATTGGAAACCCTATTGGCCCGGCTGGATCCGGCAGAACTGATTTACCCGCAAGGCTTTGATCTTCCCAGCTGGTTTCACGATAGCCAGATTTGTCCAACCGAGCAGGCAGCGTCGCTGTTCGACTCGACCCGCGCCAGACAGGCGCTGGAAAGGTTTTATCAGGTTGCAAGTCTTGACGGTATGGGGCATTTCAGCCGCGCGATGCTGTCGGCTGGCGGGGCGCTTCTTGGCTATTTAGAGGCAACCCAAGTCGGGAATATGCCGCGCCTATTGCCGCTTACCGCGGTTAGTGATGCCGGCTTTATGGAAATTGATCCGGCAACGCGGCGGTCATTGGAATTATCGCGCACCCTGACCGGTGAACGCCGTGGCAGTTTGTTGCATGCGGTCGATCGTACCCTGACGGCAGCTGGTGGGCGTCTGCTTGGTGAACGGCTGGCAGCACCATTGTTTGATGTCACGGCGATTAATGCGCGGCTTGATCTGGTTGGCTGGTTTATTGCCGAGGCGGTTTGTGCTGATCTGGTGCGCGCCCAGCTCCGTATCCAGCCCGATATCGAACGCGCGCTGTCGCGCTTGTCTTTGGGGCATGGCGGCCCGCGTGATCTGGCAAATATTGCTGG
>Ga0181556_1001534_pt1 | contig 22848 bp, 15 predicted proteins | sample 011ome_14_FD_148651 | JGI IMG/M metagenome (GOLD analysis project Ga0181556, IMG submission 148651) | Coastal salt marsh microbial communities from the Groves Creek Marsh, Skidaway Island, Georgia - 011505AT metaG (spades assembly) | ecosystem: Environmental > Aquatic > Marine > Intertidal zone... | reverse complement strand
GTTCGCGCGCGACCTCGCGGCCGCGGGCGGGTGCGGGGTGATCACGCCTGACCTCACACCCGAGGAGTCGGCCGACTGGGCTGAAGCCACGACCGCCCATGACATCGATCGCATCTACCTCGTCGCCCCGTCGAGCACCGACGAGCGCCTGCGCACGGTGAGCGAGGCGTGCACGGGCTTCGTCTACGCCGCGTCGACCATGGGCGTCACGGGAGCCCGGACGAGCGTGTCCGGCGCCGCCGAGACTCTCGTCGCCCGCGTGCGCGCCGTCACCGACCTGCCCGTCGCGGTCGGCCTCGGGGTCTCCACGGGGGAGCAGGCGGCCGAGATCGCCGCCTACGCCGACGGGGTCATCGTGGGATCCGCCTTCATCCGGCTCGTCCAGGAGGCCGCCACGATCGAGGACGCCGAGCAGGCCGTCTCCGCCCTGGCGGGGGAACTCGCGGCCGGGGTGCGGCGTCGCAGGATCGACGCCGGGCCCGTAACGTAGGAGCCCGGTCGCCAGCCCATGAGGGCGGCGTACATCGGAGGTTGAGAGCGAGCATGGCGAAGGACAGGGAGACCAAGAGCACGCGCGACAAGGCTGCCGCGGCTCGGGCCGAGCAGGTGGCCAAGGAGAAGCGTCGCGAGCGCACCGTGCGGATCATCGGCGCCATCGGCGTGGTGGTCGTGGTCGTGCTCATCATCGGCCTCGCGGTGGTCGTGCCCCGACTGTCGGGCGATTCCTCCGCCGATGGCGGCACCCCGATGCCCGCACCCGATCCCAACGCCGCTGTCCCCACCGGCGTCTACGGCGCCGACGGTGTCGCGCCATGGGGCGTGCCGGTCGGCGATGCCCCCGAGACCGCTCCGCTGCTCGAGCTCTGGGAGGACTTCCAGTGCCCGGCGTGCGGGTCGCTCGAGGAGCTCAACGGAGCCGGCATCCAGAGCCTCGGCACCGACGGCACGGTCCGCCTCGTGTGGCGTCCGACCGCCTTCCTCGACAACAACCTCGGCAACACCTCGTCCGCTGCGGCCATCAACGCCTGGGGCTGCGCGATCGATGCCGGCAAGACCGTGGAGTACCACGACGCGATCTTCGCCAACCAGCCCACGAGCGAGGGCGAGGGCTTCTCGCGCGATCTCCTCGTGGGTCTCGCCGAGCAGGTCGGCATCACGGGCGTGCCGCTCGAGCAGTTCAACGACTGCCTCACGAGCAACCGCTACCTCGGCTGGGCCGCCAACTCGACCCAGGCCTTCTACGACGCCAATGTCGAGGGCACGCCGCGCGGATTCCTCAACGGCACCCCGCTCGACGGAGCGCAGCTCGCCGACCAGGCGACGCTGGAGAAGCTCGTCCAGGAGGCGGCAGCCGCCCAGTAGCGGCTGTCGACCGACGTGGAGCTGCTCGCGTCCATCCCCAGTCCCAGCCAGGGAGTGTGGAATCTCGGCCCGGTGCCCCTGCGCGCCTACGCCCTGCTCATCATCGCGGGCATCGTTGTCGCGATCTGGCTCGGCTCCAAGCGCTACGTCGCGCGCGGCGGCAGCGCGGGTGTCATCGGGGACATCGCGCTGTGGGCGGTGCCCTTCGGCATCATCGGCGGCCGGCTCTACCACGTCATCACCGACTGGCAGCTCTACTTCGCCCCGGGTGGCTCCGGCATCGTCGGCGCCGTACGCATCTGGGATGGCGGCCTGGGCATCTGGGGTGCTGTCGCGCTCGGCGGGCTCGGTGCATGGATCGGTGCGCGTCGCCTCGGTGTCGCACTCCCTCCGATCGCCGATGCGATCGCACCCGGCATCGCACTCGCGCAGGCGATCGGACGCTGGGGCAACTACTTCAACCAGGAGCTCTTCGGCGCACCGACGACCCTGCCGTGGGGTCTGGAGATCGCGCCGCAGTTCCGCCCCGAGGGGTACGCCGAATACGCGACCTTCCATCCGACGTTCCTCTACGAGTCCCTCTGGATGGTCGGGGTCGCACTCGTGCTCATGTGGGCCGACAAGCGATTCCAGATGGGCCACGGTCGCGTCTTCGCGCTCTACGTGCTGCTCTACACCCTGGGCCGTGGCTGGATCGAGTATCTCCGCATCGACACGGCCAACACGATCCTCGGCGTCCGCCTCAACGTGTGGACCTCGATCCTCGTGGGTCTCGGCGCGCTCATCTACCTGATCGTGTCGGCGCGGATGCGCCCCGGGCGCGAGGAGGTGTATCCGCCCGAGAAGTACCTCGAGCGCGAGCGCCTCGAGCAGGTCAAGGAGCAGAAGGCCGCCCCCAAGGAGGCGGCGCGCGTGACCGAGGTCGCCCCGGGGGAGAGCCCCGCGAGCGCGTCGGGCGAGGTCGATCCGCCCTCGGGCCCCTCGCCCGACTAGACACACCTGGGACGGCGTCCCTAAGTTGAGTTCATGCCGACCCCGCGCCTCGTCGCAGCCCTCGTCTCCACCGTGGCCCTCGGAGTCACCCTCGTCATGCCCTGGGGTGCCCAGGCAGCGGCCCCGACGCCGGTCGCCGACGTCGTCCCGGCCGCAGCACCCCAGGGAGATCCGTGGGTCGTGTCCCTGGGCGACTCCTTCATCTCGGGCGAGGCCGGTCGCTGGGCCGGTAACGAGTCGGGCACCACGAGCGATATCGATGCGCTCGGGCGAGCGGCGTACTGGGATGCGGGTGACCGTGAGGCGATCGAGCGGTGTCACCGCTCCCGCTCCGCGGCGATCCACATCGGCGTGGTGAAGTCGCTCAATCTCGCCTGCAGCGGTGCCATCACGAGCACTAAATTCGACTCGGACGGCAACTTCAAGCCCGGCATCGACTTCTATCGCGACGGCAACCGCAAGGGCCAGGCGCTCATGCTCCAGGAGTTCGCGGAGCAGAACAAAGTGAGGATGGTCGCGCTCTCGATCGGCGGCAATGACTTCCGCTTCTCCAGCATCATCGAGCAGTGCGTCAAGGACTTCCTGGTCCCCCTGGCGTCACCCAAGTGCAAGAACGACGACAAGGTCAACTCCTTCATCTCCGCGTCCGCCCAGGACAGGGTGCGCAAGGACACCGCCACCGCGATCCTCAACATCGCCACAGCCATGGAGAACGCCGGCTACGACGATGCGGACTGGACCCTCGTGCTCCAGCTCTACCCGCAGCCCCTGCCCGGCTCGTCGAACATGCGTTACACGGAGTACGGCTACGAGCGTCAGCGCGACGGCGGCTGCGGATTCCGCGACGCGGACCTCGACTGGGCCGCCACCACGCTGCTCCCCATCGTCAACGACACCTTCCGCGGCGCAGGGCGCGACGCACAGGCCCAGCGCCCATCCATGCAGGTCGCGGTCATGGACTCCTCCAAGGCCTTCTCGCAGCGCCAGCTCTGCCACGACGAGGTGTGGCGCATCCAGGAGGGCCGCTGGTCGGGCAATCAGAAGGGCCCGGATAGCTGGCAGGCCGCAGGCGCCGTGGACCAGAGCGAATGGGTCATGGAGATCAACCTCGTCAACCTCCGCGAGACCTACCAGCAGGAGTCGCTGCACCCCAACTACTGGGGTCAGCTCGCCCTGCGCAACTGCTGGCGTCAGGTGTGGAACGACGGAGACGTGCGCGGCGGCGTCTGCGAGCGCGATCGCGCTGCCAGCGGGCTCACCGCGGACTGCGAGCCACGGATGACGCTCACGCCCAGCGGCCGCGCTGCTGCGCGGGCCGCGTCGCCACGCGAGGGTGCGTCCGTGACCCTGCGGTGCCCGGGCATCTCCGTCGATCAGGGGCAGACCGCCGTCCTCCGCGGTCGCGTGACCGGCGCCGGTCCCGACACGCGCGTCACCCTCCAGGCGAAGTGGGATGGTCGTGCGTGGCGCGACGAGGCGACGGTCCGTCCTGACCCCGAGGGCGACTACCGCTTCACGGTGACCGTGCCCGCCTCGGTCGAGGTCGGTCGCGTCTACCAGTGGCGGGCGGTGGTCACCTCGGGTGGAGACGTCGTCGCGGTGAGCCAGACCCGCAGCACCCTGGTCCGCTAGTCACCGGGGCGGCCGGCCGCGGCACGCCTGACGCTGCCGAGACCCGGGAATCCGCGTCCGGAGGGTGCCCGGGCGCGGATATCGAGGTCGGGAGCAGCCGGGGGTGGGGTAGCCGGGTATCGGCGACGGGCTGGGGACGGAGGCCACCGCCCGAGGGCCTCCCGCCGCTGCGCCTCACGGATCGGCTCCTGCTAATGTCTCGCGCACGGGCCAATGGCGTCCCGTCCTCGCCCCGCGCATGCGGGGTCGAACGACGTGGAGGTGTTGGCCTTGTCTCTTTCGCAGCCCCAGCGCGGTCTGGCGCAGAAGTTCAGCGCGCAGCCGCCCGCCCAGGGTCTCTACGACCCCTCGGCCGAGCACGATGCCTGCGGTGTCGCCTTCATCGCCACCCTCACGGGCAAGCCGTCGCACGAGATCGTCCAGCTCGGACTCACCGCGCTGCTCAACCTCGACCACCGCGGCGCCTCGGGTGCCGAGCCGGACTCCGGTGACGGCGCGGGCATCCTGCTCCAGGTGCCGGACCGCTTCCTGCGCACGGTCGTCGACTTCGCGCTCCCGGCTGCGGGGGAGTACGCCGTGGGCATCGCCTTCCTCCCGCAGGACGAGATCGCGGAGGCGGCGACGCGAGCGCACATCGAGCGGGTCGCCGCCGAAGAGGGCCTGCGCGTGCTGGGCTGGCGCGACGTACCCACCGATCCGTCATCCCTGGGCAGCACCGCGCTCAGCGTGATGCCGCGCTTCAAGCAGCTCTTCGTCGCTCCCTTCGGTGATGCGGTCAGCGGCCTGGCCCTGGAGCGGATGGCCTTCTGCCTGCGCAAGCGGGTCGAGCACGACACCGACGCCTACTTCCCGTCGCTGTCCAGCCGCACCCTCGTCTACAAGGGCATGCTCACCACGCACCAGCTCGGAGCGTTCTTCCCCGACCTGGCGCATCCCGACATGGAGTCGGCACTCACGCTCGTGCACTCGCGCTTCAGCACCAACACCTTCCCCTCGTGGCCGCTCGCGCACCCCTATCGGCTCATCGCCCACAACGGCGAGATCAACACCGTCAAGGGCAATCGCAACTGGATGCGCGCACGCGAGGCGATGCTCGCCTCCGATGTCATCCCGGGCGACATCGAGCGGATCCTGCCGATCTGCACGCCGGGGGGCAGCGACTCGGCCTCCTTCGACGAGGTCGTCGAGCTCCTCCACCTGGGTGGCAGGTCGCTGCCGCATGCGGTGCTCATGATGATCCCGGAGGCGTGGGAGAACGACGTCGACATGGATCCGGCGCGACGCGCGTTCTACGAGTACCACTCCACGCTCATGGAGGCCTGGGACGGACCCGCCAACGTCTCCTTCACCGACGGCACGCTCATCGGCGCCGTACTCGACCGCAACGGCCTGCGTCCCGGGCGCTTCTGGGTGACCGATGACGGTCTCGTCGTCCTCGCCTCCGAGGCCGGCGTCCTCGACCTGGATCCGGCGTCCGTCATCCGCAAGGGGCGCCTCCAGCCCGGGCACATGTTCCTCGTCGACACGGCCGCGGGCCGCATCGTCGAGGACGAGGAGATCAAGGCGAGCCTCGCCGAGGCTGAGCCCTACGCGGACTGGCTCCACGCCGGTCTCGTGCACCTGGACCTGCTCCCCGATCGTGAGCACATCGTGCATCCCACGTCGTCGGTCGCACGGCGGCAGCAGACCTTCGGCTACACGGAGGAGGAGCTGCGCCTCATCCTCTCCCCGATGGCGACCAGCGGGGCGGAGCCCATCGGCTCGATGGGCACCGACAGCCCCGTGGCGGCACTCTCGGCGCGCCCGCGCCTGCTCTTCGACTACTTCCAGCAGGCCTTCGCACAGGTCACCAACCCGCCGCTCGACGCGATCCGCGAGGAGATCGTCACGTCGCTGTCCACGGTGATCGGTCCCGAAGGCAACCTGCTGGAGTCGAGCCCGGCGCACTGCCGCCAGGTGGTCCTGCCCTTCCCCATCATCGACAACGACGAGCTCGCCAAGATCCTGCACATCAACTCGGACGGCGATATGGCCGGCTTCGAGGCCGCCAAGGTCTCGGGCCTGTACGACATCGACGGGGGAGCAGCGGCGCTCGAAGCGCGCCTCGAGGAGATCTTCGCCGAGGTGGATGCCCTCATCGAGGGGGGCGTGCGCTTCATCGTGCTGTCCGACCGCGACTCGACCACCGACCTCGCGCCGATCCCGTCGCTCCTGCTGTGCTCCGCGGTCCACCATCACCTCGTACGCCGCAAGACGCGCACTCAGGTCGCGCTCATCGTCGAGGCCGGTGACGTGCGCGAGGTGCACCACGCGGCCCTCCTCGTCGGCTACGGGGCGGCCGCGATCAACCCCTACCTCGCGATGGAGTCGGTGGAGGATCTCGTCTACCGCGACATCCTCACCGGGATCGCCCCGGAGAAGGCCGTCCGCAATCTCGTCAAGGCGCTCGGCAAGGGCCTGCTCAAGGTGATGTCCAAGATGGGTGTCTCCACGGTGGGCTCCTACCGCGGCGCGCAGATCTTCGAGGCCATCGGGCTCTCGCACGAGCTCGTCGAGCGCTACTTCACCGGCACTGTGTCGCGCCTCGGCGGCGTCGGCCTCGACGTCATCCACGCCGAGGTGCAGGCGCGTCACGACGTCGCCTATCCGCCGAGCGGTATCTCGCCAGCGCATCGGCGCCTCGAGGTGGGCGGCGAATATCAGTGGCGCCGCGAGGGCGAGCCCCACCTCTTCGACCCCGACACCGTCTTCCGCCTGCAGCATGCGACGCGCGAGAAGCGCTACGACATCTTCCGGCAGTACACCGACCGGGTCGACGACCAGACCCGGCGGCTCATGACCCTGCGCGGGCTCTTCGAGCTGCGCACGGGCGAGCAGCCGCCCGTGCCGATCGACGAGGTCGAGCCGGTCGAGTCGATCCTGCGCCGCTTCTCCACGGGCGCGATGTCCTACGGGTCCATCTCGCAGGAGGCGCACGAGACGCTCGCCGTCGCGATGAACCGCATAGGGGCCAAGTCCAATACCGGCGAGGGCGGCGAGGATCCCGAGCGCTACGTGCCACTGGACAACGGCGACTCGAAGCGTTCGGCGATCAAGCAGGTGGCCTCGGGCCGCTTCGGCGTCACGAGCGAATACCTCGTCAACAGCGATGACATCCAGATCAAGATGGCGCAGGGCGCCAAGCCCGGCGAGGGCGGCCAGCTGCCCGGCCACAAGGTCTATCCGTGGGTCGCCAAGACGCGCTACTCGACCCCGGGCGTCGGCCTGATCTCACCGCCGCCGCATCACGACATCTACTCGATCGAGGACCTCGCCCAGCTCATCCACGATCTCAAGAACGCCAACGATCGCGCGCGCATCCACGTGAAGCTCGTGTCCGAGGCGGGTGTCGGGACGGTGGCGGCCGGTGTCGCCAAGGCCCACGCCGACGTGATCCTCATCTCCGGCCATGACGGGGGCACAGGAGCATCGCCGCTCACCTCGCTCAAGCATGCGGGCACCCCCTGGGAGCTCGGGCTGGCCGAGACCCAGCAGACGCTGCTGCTCAATGGCCTGCGCGACCGCGTCGTCGTGCAGACCGACGGACAGCTCAAGACCGGGCGCGACGTGGTCATCGCCGCGCTGCTCGGCGCCGAGGAGTTCGGCTTCGCTACGGCGCCCCTGGTCGTCATGGGCTGCATCATGATGCGGGTCTGCCACCTCGACACCTGCCCCGTCGGCGTGGCGACGCAGAATCCCGAGTTGCGCGCCCGCTTCACCGGCTCGCCCGAGTTCGTCGTGACGTTCTTCGAGTTCATCGCACAGCAGGTGCGCGAGCACCTCGCCGCCCTGGGCTTCCGCAGCCTGGACGAGGCGATCGGTCGCGTCGACATGATCGACGCGCGTCCGGCGGTCGATCACTGGAAGGCCAGCGGCCTCGATCTCACGCCGATCCTGCACGAGCCGCGCGTCGACGGCGCACGTCGTCGCGTCACGGTGCAGGACCACGGGCTCGATCGGGCTCTCGACCGTGAGCTCATCGACCTGTGCGCCCCGGCCCTGACCTCGGGCGAGCCGGTCCGCGCGCACCTGCCCATCCGCAACGTCAACCGCACCGTCGGCACGATGCTCGGCGCCGAGGTCACCCGCGCCTACGGCGGCGCGGGCCTGCCCGAGGGCACGATCGACCTCACCTTCGTCGGGTCCGCGGGTCAGTCCTTCGGTGCCTTCCTCCCGCGCGGCATCACGCTGCGACTCGAGGGCGACAGCAACGACTACGTCGGCAAGGGACTCTCGGGCGGCACCATCGTCGTGCGCCCGGACCGCGCGGCCTCCTTCGCGGCAGAGGACAACATCATCGCGGGCAACGTGATCGGCTACGGCGCGACCGCGGGGGAGATCTACCTGCGGGGAGTCGTCGGAGAGCGCTTCGGCGTGCGCAACTCCGGGGCGACGCTCGTCGTCGAGGGTGTCGGCGATCACGCGTGCGAATACATGACCGGCGGACGCGTGCTCATCCTCGGACCCACCGGCCGCAATGTCGCCGCCGGCATGTCCGGTGGCACGGCGTACGTCCTCGATCTCGCCCCCGACCGGGTCAATCCCGAGATGGTCGATCTCGAGCCGCTCGGTCCGGAGGACATCGAGATCGTGCGGGCCATGCTGGAGCGTCACGCTGAGGAGACCGAGTCGCCCGTGGCACGCGGGATCCTGGAGGCCGAGGCCTTCGACCGCTTCACGCTCGTCATGCCGCGCGACTACCGCCGCGCACTCGAGGCCCAGCGCCGGGCCATCCTGGAAGGCCGCGATCCGGCCGACGTCATCATGGAGGCCGCTCGTGGCTGATCCCCGTGGATTCCTCACCACACCGCGCGAGACCCCGACGCGCAGGCCCGTCGACCTGCGACTCATGGACTGGCGCGAGGTCTACGAGCCCTTCCCGGGTGAGCGCCTGCGCGACCAGGCAGGACGCTGCATGGACTGCGGCATCCCCTTCTGCCACAACGGCTGCCCCCTCGGCAACCTCATCCCCGAGTGGAACGACCTCGTGTGGCGCGATGACTGGCGCGCGGCGGCCGAGCGCCTGCACGCGACGAACAACTTCCCGGAGTTCACTGGTCGCCTGTGCCCGGCACCCTGCGAGACCGCGTGCGTCCTGGGCATCAACGCCGATCCGGTGACGATCAAGCAGGTCGAGGTGTCCATCATCGATCGCGCGTGGGACTCCGGCTGGGTGGAGCCGCAGCCCGCCGACATGTCGACGGGCAAGGCTGTCGCGATCATCGGCTCAGGCCCCGCCGGTCTCGCGGCCGCGCAGCAGCTCGCCCGGGCGGGCCACACCGTCGTCGTCTACGAGCGTGCCGATCGCATCGGCGGTCTGCTCCGCTACGGCATCCCCGAGTTCAAGATGGAGAAGGCCCACCTCGAGCGACGCCTGCGCCAGATGGTCCAGGAGGGCGTGAAGTTCCGGCCTGGCGTCGAGGTCGGGGTCGACATCAGCGTCGCCGACCTGCGCAAGCGCTACGACGCGATCGTCGTCGCGGTCGGTGCCACGCGCTGGCGCGAGTTGGAGATCCCCGGTCGCGACCTGACGGGCGTCTACCAGGCGATGGAGTATCTGCCCGGCGCCAATCGCGTGCAGGAGGGAGACATCGACCTTGCTCCCGTCGACGCGGCGGGCAAGCACGTCATCATCATCGGCGGCGGTGACACGGGCGCGGACTGCCTCGGCACGGCACATCGCCAGGGCGCGGCCTCGGTGACGCAGCTCGAGATCATGCCCACGCCACCCGACCACCGTCCCTCCGGGCAGCCGTGGCCGACGTACCCCATGACCTATCGCGTCTCGAGCGCGCACGAGGAGGGCGGCGATCGCGTCTTCGCGGTGTCGACCGAGGAGTTCGTGGGTGACGGCGGCAAGCTCACGGGGCTGCGCCTGGTCGATGTCGACTGGAGCCAGGGGGCACCGGTGCCGGTCGAGGGCAGTGCCCGCGTGATCCCGGCGGACCTGGTCTTCCTCGCCATGGGATTCGTCGGACCCGAGACCGGCGGCCTCGTCGACGACCTGGGGCTCGAGGTGACCGAGCGCGGAGCGATTGCGCGCACGGACGACTACGCCTCGTCGCTGGACGGGGTCTTCGTCGCGGGGGACGCCGGCCGCGGCCAGTCCCTCATCGTGTGGGCGATCGCCGAGGGGCGAGCGGCGGCGGCCTCGGTCGACCGCTACCTCACGGGCACGAGCAATCTGCCCTCGCCGATCCCCGCCTCGGCGCGACCCCTTACGGTGTAGCCCTCGCTGTACCCGCTTACATCCCCCCGGAGGAGGGCCATGCGCCGCGCGAAGATCGTCGCCACCCTGGGGCCGGCGACGAGTTCGTACGAGCAGATCCTGGCCCTGGTCGAGGCCGGGATGGACGTCGCCCGCCTCAACCTCAGCCACGGCACCTACGCCGATCACAGCTCGGTCTACGACAGCGTCCGCAGGGCCAGTGACGCTTCCGGGCGCGCCATCGGCATCCTCGTCGACCTCCAGGGGCCCAAGATCCGCCTCGGCCGCTTCGCCTCGGGCCCGGTGCTCCTGGGCGTGGGGGACACCTTCACCGTGACGACCGAGGACGTCCCCGGGGACGCGCAGTGCGTCTCCACGACGTACGCCGGCCTGCCCGGTGACGTAACCGCCGGCGACACGATCCTCATCGACGACGGTCGCGTCGCCCTCGAGGTCACCGCCGTCGACGGCCCCCGCGTCATCACGCGCGTCCTCGAGGGCGGTCGCGTCTCGGACAACAAGGGACTCAATCTCCCCGGCGTAGCCGTGAGCGTGCCCGCCATGTCGGAGAAGGACGTCGATGACCTGCGCTGGGCGCTGCGTGCGGGCGCCGATCTCATCGCCCTGTCCTTCGTGCGGTCCGCGGCGGACATCGCCGACGTCCACCGCGTCATGGACGAGGAGGGGGTGCGCATCCCTGTCCTCGCGAAGGTGGAGAAGCCGCAGGCCGTCGACAATCTCGTCGAGATCGTGGCGACCTTCGACGGCATCATGGTCGCGCGCGGTGACCTCGGCGTGGAGTTGCCTCTCGAGGCCGTGCCGCTCGTGCAGAAGCGCGCCATCGAGCTCTGTCGCGTCGCGGCCAAGCCGGTCATCGTGGCCACGCAGATGCTCGACTCCATGGCCACCGCGACGCGTCCGACGCGCGCGGAGGCCAGTGACGTCGCCAACGCCGTGCTCGACGGAGCCGACGCGCTCATGCTCTCGGGAGAGACGAGCGTGGGTCAGCATCCGGCGCATGCCGTCGCGACGATGGCGCGCATCATCGCTCACGTCGAGGAGCACGGCCTCGAGCGGCTCATGCCGCTCCCGGCCGACCCGCCCGGATCGACCGCACGCGCGCTCACCAAGGCGGCGGTGGATGTGGCCGGGGCGGTGAGTGCCGCGAGCCTCATCCCCTTCACCGAGACGGGGTCATCAGCCCGACTCATCGCACGCTGGCGGGCGCCCGCCCCGATCCTCGCCTTCACGCCCAATCCACGCGTGCGCAGCCAGCTCGCCCTGGTCTGGGGTGTCGAGACGTTCCTCGTGCCCTCGGTGATGCACACCGACGACATGGTCGTGCAGGTCGACCGGGCCCTGCTCGACATCGGCCGCGTCACCTACGGCGACCGCGTCGTCATCGTCGCCGGCGTACCCCCGGGCATCCCCGGGACGACGAACGGCATGCGCGTTCACCTGATTGGCAGCGGCGGCAAGGGCGGGGGGGTGTAGGTTCCGCGCATGCTTGAAGCAGCCCTCTTCGGTGCCGTCGCCCAGTCCGCCCTCATCGTCGGCGCCCTCCTCGTCTGGAAGTTCCCGAGCCTGAAGCGTCCGAAGATCGTCGGCGTCCTCATGGCCTTCGGCGCCGGTGCCGTCATCTCGGCCGTCGCCGTCGACCTCGTCGCCGTCTCCTACGAGGAGGCCGGAGCCCTCCCGACCGCCCTCGGCATCGCCATCGGCTGCGTCATCTACTTCGGGATCATCGCCCTGCTCGAGCGCAAGAGCGACGATGAGCAGCCCGGGGAGCTCGTCGCCGCGGAGATGGAGGCCGAGCAGGCAGCCTCGGCCGGGGGAGGCCAGGCTGCGCACTCCCATGAGGAGGGTGAGGTGCACGGCGCCACCCCCAAGGAGGCCCGCAACCTCACGATCGGCATGGTCATCGACGGCGTACCCGAGTCCGTGGCCGTCGGCCTCACGCTCCACACCGCCTCGGTGGGCGTCTCCGCGGCCCTCGTCGGCTCGATCTTCATCGCGGCCATCCCCGAGGCCATCGGCATCGCCGCCGCGCTCCTCGCCGGCGGCATGGTCATCGGCAAGGTCCTCCTGCGCTTCTCGCTCATCGTGGTCATCGGCGCGGTCTTCGCCGCCGTGGGCTACCAGGTCCTCTACGGGGCGTCGGATTCGCTCCAGGCGATCATCCAGTCCATCGCCGCGGGTGCCCTGCTCGTCGTGGTCATCAACGAGATGATCCCGATCGCGGTGCGCGCCGTGAAGGGCTGGGCCGGCATCATCGGTGCCGCGGGCTTCGTCTTCTCCGCCATCCTCACCTGGGCCGCCGGCGGCTGATCCGCCGTCGCATCGGCCTCACTCGTCACAGGGTCGTGGCGATGCGCTGTCCCGCGCGCGTCTCGGCTAGGGTCGGCCCCGACATCCTTTAACGACCCGTCCGGCGAGGCGGGGAAGGAGGTCGGCCATGACGGCTGCCGACATTCATGGCGAGGGCACGGGTGCCCCCGCCGGTGCCCGCGTCCTCGACGCGGATGACATCTCCCGCATTGTCGGTCGCATCTCCCACGAGATCCTTGAGCGCGCCCACGGCGCTCACGACCTCGTCCTGCTCGGGATCCAGACCCGCGGTGTCCCCCTGGCCCGGCGCATCGCCACGCGCATGGGAGAGATCGAGGGCGTGCCGGTCCCGGTGGGCGCGCTCGACATCACGATGTACCGCGACGACCTCAGCCTGCGCGGGGCCCGTCCACTGCATGCGACTGACATCCCCGCAGAGGGTGTCGATGGCCGGCTCGTCGTACTCGTCGATGACGTCCTCTTCTCCGGTCGCACCGTGCGCGCCGCACTCGACGCGCTCAGCGACATCGGGCGACCCCGCGCTGTGCAGCTGGCCGTCCTCGTCGATCGCGGGCACCGCGAGCTGCCGCTGCGCGCAGACTACGTCGGCAAGAACATCCCGACGTCGCTCGAGCAGTCCGTGCGCGTGCGCGTGCAGGAGCTCGATGGAGTCGATGAGGTCGTGGTGTCCGGATGAACAAGCACCTGCTCAGCGCCGCGGACCTCACTCGCGAAGACGCCCTCTCCATCCTCGACACGGCTGCCGAGCTGGCGCGTGTCACCGATCGTGCGGTCAAGAAGCTGCCCACACTGCGCGGGCGCACGGTCGTCAACCTCTTCTTCGAGGACTCCACGCGCACGCGGATCTCCTTCGAGGCCGCGGCCAAGCGGCTCTCGGCTGATGTCATCACCTTCAGCGCCAAGGGCTCCAGCGTCTCCAAGGGGGAGAGCCTCAAGGACACGGCGCTCACCCTGGAGGCGATGGGCGCCGATGCCGTGATCGTCCGTCACGGCGCGAGCGGGGCGCCGCATCGGCTCGCGCACTCCGGCTGGATCGAGGGCGTCGTCATCAATGCGGGCGACGGGACCCATGAGCACCCCACCCAGGCACTGCTCGACGCCTTCACCCTGCGCCAACATCTCGGCGAGCTCGAGGGACGTCGCGTCGTCGTCGTCGGCGATGTCCTGCACAGTCGCGTCGCGCGCTCCAATGTCCTGCTGCTGCACACCCTGGGGGCCGAGGTGACGCTCGTCGCTCCGCCGACGCTCATGCCCGTGGGTGTCGACTCCTGGCCGTGCGAGGTCTCCTACGACCTTGATGAGGCCCTGCCCGGCGCCGATGCGGTGATGATGCTGCGCGTGCAGGCGGAGCGCATGAACGCCGCCTACTTCCCGACCAGCAACGAATACTCGCGGCGCTACGGCCTCGACGTACGGCGTGCGGGCCTGCTCGCCGACGACGGCATCGTCCTGCACCCCGGTCCGATGAACCGCGGTATGGAGATCACGGCTGAGGTCGCCGATGGCCCGCGCTCGGTCATCGTGGAGCAGGTCACCAACGGTGTCCACGTCCGGATGGCGGTGCTCTACCTGCTGCTCGGTGTCGCGGATGCCCCCGAGGAGGCTGCAGAGTGATCACGGTCCTGCGCGACGTCCGCCCGTACGGCGAGGACGCTGTCGACATCACCTGGAGCGAGGGCGTCATCACCGGCATCAGCCCCACGGGTGCGTCCGCGCCTCCGCAGGGGGCTCGCGTGCTCGACGGGCGCGGCCTCATCGTGCTGCCGGGCTTCGTCGACCTACACACCCACCTGCGCGAGCCCGGCCGCGAGGACGCCGAGACGATCGCGAGCGGCACGGCGGCCGCGGCCCTCGGCGGGTTCACCGCCGTGCATGCCATGGCCAACACCACCCCGGTCGCCGACACGGCCGGTGTCGTCGAGCAGGTCTGGCGCCGTGGCGTGGAGGCTGGCTACTGCGACGTGCATCCGGTCGGGGCTGTCACGGTGGGACTGCAGGGCGAGCGCCTCGCCGAACTCGGGGCCATGGCCGACTCCGCCGCGCGCGTGCGCGTCTTCAGCGATGACGGGGTCTGCGTGAGCGACCCGGTGCTCATGCGTCGGGCCCTGGAATACGTCAAGGCCTTCGATGGCGTGATCGCGCAGCACGCCCAGGACCCGCGCCTCACCGAGGGCGCGCAGATGAACGAGAGCGCGCTCTCCGGCGTGCTCGGCCTGCGCGGCTGGCCCGCGGTCGCAGAGGAGGCGATCATCGCGCGCGATCTCCTGCTCGCGCAGCACGTCGGTTCCCGCGTCCACATCTGCCATCTGTCCACGCGCGGCTCGGTCGACATCGTCCGCTGGGCCAAGGAGCGCGGCGTCGACGTGACCGCAGAGGTCACGCCGCATCACCTCATCCTCACCGAGGAGCTCGCCCGCACCTACGACCCCCGCTACAAGGTCAACCCGCCGCTGCGTACGGCCGACGATGTGGAGGCCGTGCGCGCAGGACTTGAAGACGGCACCATCGACGCGGTCGCGACAGACCATGCGCCCCACGCGCGCGAGGACAAGGACTGCGAATGGGCCGCGGGCGCCTTCGGCATGCTCGGACTGGAGACGGCGTTCCCGGTCGTCGTGGAGACGATGGTCGTCCCCGGCCGCCTCGACTGGCGCGCCGTCGCCGACCGCATGTCCGTGCGCCCCGCGCGCATCGGCCGCCTGGCCGATCAGGGGCGTCCCCTTGCGGTGGGGGAGCCCGCGCATCTCGTCGTCGTGGATCCCGATGCGGTGTGGGATGTCGATCCGTCGCGCTCGCCGTCCCGCAGCGCCAACACGCCCTTCCTCGGGCGGCAGATGCGCGGTGCCGTGGTGCACACCGTGCTGCGCGGCCGGCCCACCGTCGTCGATGGAGTCCTCGCGTGAGCGTCCTGCTCGTCGCGGCGTCGGATCCGGCCTCCGCGCCCGTCACGCAGTGGCCACTGCGCATCCTCCTGGTGCTCGTCGTCGTCGGCGTCATCGCGCTCGTGCTCCTCGCGATGCGGGCCGGGTGGCGCGGCCGCGCACGGCGGCAGGCCGACATCCCCGAGCCGCCGCTGCCACCCGCGTCGCTCGCCGATGTGGCGTGCGGTCCGGTGACGGGTGTCTACCTCGGGTCGACGCAGCACGGGGACTGGCTCGACCGGATCGTCGTGCACGACCTCGGAGTGCGCAGCCGGGCCACGGCCGAGGTCGCTGCCGAGGGCATCGCCCTGCGCCGAGAGGGGGCGCGCGACGTCTTCATCCCGGCACCGACCGTGCGCGGCGCCGCCATGGCGCGCGGTATCGCAGGCAAGGCCTACGAGCGCGACGGGGTCCTCGTCATCACGTGGGACCTGGATGGGAGGCTGGTGGACACCGGATTCCGGGCCGATGTCGCGGAGGAGCAGCGCGCCCTGCGCGATGCCGTCCTGGGGCTCCCGGCCGACCAGGGACGAGCAGGAGAGGGGATTCGATGACCGCGCCCGCAGTCCTCGTCCTCGAAGACGGTCGCATCTTCCGCGGGCGATCCTTCGGCGCCGTGGGCGAGGCCCTCGGCGAGGCGGTCTTCTCCACGGGGATGACCGGCTACCAGGAGACGCTCACCGATCCCTCATATCGAGGCCAGGTCGTCGTCATGACGTCGCCCCATGTCGGCAACACGGGCATGAACGACGAGGATCCCGAGTCCCGGAGGATCTGGGTCTCCGGCTACGTCGTGCGCGACCCCTCGCCCGTGGCCTCCAACTGGCGTGCGCGCCGCAGCCTCGAGGACGAGCTTGTCGAGGCAGGCGTCGTTGGCGTGCGCGACATCGACACCCGCGCGCTCACCCGTCACCTGCGCGACCGCGGCGCGATGCGCGTGGGCATCTTCAGCGGTGACGCGGCCGCGGCACCCGAGTCCGAGCTGGTCGCACGCGTCCTGGCCGCACCGCCCATGGCGGGCAGCGACCTCACCGGAGATGTCACCGTCGCCGAGTCCTACATCGTCCCGGCACTCGGCGAGGAGAAGTTCGTCGTGGCCGCCGTCGACCTCGGCATCAAGTCGATGACCCCGCAGCGCATGGCCGAGCGTGGCATGACGGTGCACGTGCTCCCCGCCGACGTGAGTGCCGAGGAGATGCTCGCGCGCGGGCGCGACGGGATCTTCTTCTCCAATGGTCCGGGAGATCCGGCGGCGGCCGAGCATGCTGTCGGGCTCGTGCGCGCGGCCCTGGAGGCAGGGCGCCCCGTCTTCGGCATCTGCTTCGGTCACCAGATGCTGGGCCGCGCACTGGGCTTCGGCACCTACAAGCTCCGCTTCGGCCATCGCGGGATCAACCAGCCGGTCCAGGACCTCGCGACCGGCCGCGTCGCCGTGACCGCGCACAACCATGGCTTCGCCGTGGACGCACCCGTGGGGGAGATCGTCGACACTCCCTACGGCCGCGTCCAGGTCAGCCATGTCTGCCTCAACGACAACGTCGTGGAGGGGCTGCGCTGCCTCGACGCACCGGCATTCAGCGTCCAGTACCACCCGGAGGCGGCGGCCGGACCGCACGATGCCGCCGATCTCTTCGATGAGTTCGCCGCACTCATGGCGGGGGCGCGCTGATGCCCCGCCGCGACGACATCGCATCCGTCCTCGTCATCGGATCCGGCCCCATCGTCATCGGGCAGGCCTGCGAGTTCGACTACTCCGGCACCCAGGCCTGCCGCATCCTCAAGTCCGAGGGCATCCGCGTCATCCTTGTCAACTCCAATCCGGCGACGATCATGACCGACCCGGAGTTCGCGGACGCGACGTACGTCGAGCCCATCACCCCGGAGTACGTCGAGCGGATCATCGAGCGCGAGCGCCCCGATGCCCTGCTCGCCACCCTCGGTGGCCAGACGGCGCTCAACACCGCCATGGCCCTGCATCGCTCGGGTGCCCTCGAGCGCTACGGCGTCGAGCTCATCGGCGCGGATGTCGATGCCATCGAGCGCGGGGAGAATCGCGAGCTCTTCCGCGAGATCGTGGCTCAGGTCGGGGCCGAGAGCGCGCGGTCGGCGATCTGCCACAGCCTCGAGGATTGCCTCGCCGCCGTGGAGTCGCTCGGCTATCCCGTTGTCGTGCGCCCGTCCTTCACCATGGGTGGCGCCGGATCGGGCATGGCCTACGACGAGGCCGACCTGCGGCGCATCGCCGGCACCGGTCTCCAGGCGAGCCCGACCCACGAGGTCCTGCTCGAGGAGTCGATCCTCGGGTGGAAGGAATACGAGCTCGAGCTCATGCGCGACCGCAGCGACAACGTCGTCGTCGTGTGCTCGATCGAGAATCTCGACCCCATGGGCGTGCACACGGGCGACTCCATCACGGTGGCTCCCGCGCTCACCCTCACCGACCGCGAGTATCAGCGCATGCGCGATGTCGCCATCGACATCATCCGCGCCGTCGGCGTCGACACCGGCGGGTGCAATATCCAGTTCGCGGTCAATCCCGATGACGGACGCCTCATCGTCATCGAGATGAACCCGCGCGTCTCGCGATCCTCCGCGCTCGCGTCGAAGGCGACCGGCTTCCCCATCGCCAAGATCGCCGCGCGCCTCGCGATCGGCTACACCCTCGACGAGATCCCCAACGACATCACCCGCGAGACGCCCGCATCCTTCGAGCCCACCCTCGACTACATCGTGGTCAAGGTGCCCCGCTTCGCCTTCGAGAAGTTCCCGCAGGCGGATCCGACGCTCACGACGACGATGAAGTCAGTGGGCGAGGCCATGGCGATCGGGCGCAACTTCACCGAGGCCCTGCAAAAGGCCCTGCGCTCCCTTGAGCGGCCGGAGGCCGTCTTCGCGTGGCCGGCCGATGTCGATCTGCCCGCGCTCATGGCCTCGATCCCGACCCCGCATGACGGTCGCCTCGCCGAGGTGCAGCAGGCGCTGTGGGCCGGCGCGAGCCTCGACGAGGTCCACGACGCCACCGCGATCGATCCGTGGTTCCTCGCGCAGATCGAGATCATCAACGATCTCGCCGATCGCATCCGCGAGGCGGGCGCGCTCGATCCCGATTTGCTCCGCGAGGCCAAGCGGCACGGCTACTCCGACGCGCAGATCGCCGGGCTCCTAGGGATCACGGAGCGTGCGGTGCGTCAGCAGCGCCATGACTGGGGCATCCGGCCCGTCTTCAAGACGGTCGACACGTGCGCGGCGGAGTTTGCCGCGCGCACGCCCTACCACTACTCGGCGTACGACGAGGAGACCGAGGTCGAGCCCAGTGATCGCCGCAAGGTGATCATCCTCGGCTCGGGTCCCAACCGCATCGGCCAGGGAATCGAGTTCGACTACTCGTGCGTGCACGCGTCGCTCACGCTGCGCGAGGCGGGCTACGAGACGATCATGGTCAACTGCAACCCCGAGACCGTCTCGACCGACTACGACACCTCCGATCGCCTCTACTTCGAGCCGCTCACGCTCGAGGACGTGCTCGAGGTCGTCCATGCCGAGTCCGCCAGCGGCGAGGTGGCCGGGGTCATCGTCCAGCTGGGCGGGCAGACCCCCCTCGGGCTCGCCCAGGGGCTGGAGGACGCCGGCGTCCCGATCGTCGGCACGTCGCCGGCCGCGATCCATCTCGCGGAGGATCGTGCGGAGTTCGGCGCCCTGCTCACTCGCGCGGCGCTCCCGGCCCCCCGCTTCGGCACCGCCTTCTCCTTCGAGGAGGCGCGCGGCATCGCCGACGAGATCGGCTACCCCGTCCTCGTGCGCCCCTCCTATGTCCTGGGCGGCCGGGGTATGGAGATCGTGTACGACGAGCAGATGCTGCGCGACTACCTCGTGCGCGCCGCGCAGATCAATCCCGAGCACCCGGTGCTCGTCGATCGCTTCCTCGACGACGCGGTCGAGATCGATGTCGATGCGCTCTACGACGGCAAGGACCTCTACGTCGGCGGGATCATGGAGCACATCGAGGAGGCCGGCATCCACTCCGGCGACTCCGCATGCGCGCTGCCGCCCGTGTCGCTCGGACCGAGCGAGATCGAGCGCATCCGCGTCTCCACGCGTGCCCTCGCCGACGGCATCGGGGTGCGCGGGTTGCTCAATGTGCAGTACGCCCTCGCCGGAGGAGTGCTCCATGTCCTCGAGGCCAATCCGCGTGCCTCGCGCACCGTCCCCTTCGTGTCCAAGGCGACCGCGGTGCCCCTGGCCAAGGCGGCCGCGCGCATCATGATGGGGGAGTCCATCGCGAGCCTGCGCGCCGCGGGTGTGCTGCCCGCCGAGGGCGACGGCTCCACGCTGCCCCCGGGCACGCCGATCGCTGTCAAGGAGGCGGTCCTGCCCTTCGGTCGCTTCCAGGGCGTCGACATCGTGCTGGGTCCGGAGATGCGCTCGACGGGCGAGGTCATGGGCATCGACGTGGACTTCGGTGCGGCCTTCGCCAAGTCCCAGGACGCGGCGTACGCGGGCGGCCTGCCGACGCGCGGGCGCGTCTTCGTCTCCGTCGCCGATCGCGACAAGCGCTCGATGATCTTCCCCATCAAGCGCCTGTCCGACCTCGGCTTCGAGATCGTCGCCACGGAGGGCACCGCGGAGGTGCTGCGCCGACACGGACTCAAGGTGGGATTCCTCCGCAAGCAGCGTGAGGGCACCGGACCCGACGGCGAGCCCACGACCGTCGACGCGATCATGTCCGGCGACATCGACCTCATCATCAACACGCCGTTCGGTGTCGGCCCCCGCCTGGACGGCTACGAGATCCGCACCGCCGCCGTGCTCAAGGGCGTCCCCTGCATCACCACGATCCAGGGGTTGGCCGCCACGGTGCTGGGCATCGAGTCCCTCATGCCGACCCGTACGGCCGAGTGGACGTCATCGGGCGAGCCCCCGGCAGCGGCGCGGGTCCTGGGCGTACGGTCCCTGCAGGAGTACGCCGAGGATCTCGGTCGACTGCGCGCGGCAGGAGGTGCCTGATGCCCGTCCAGGTCAGGGGTGAGGTCGTCTCCGTACGCCGCGCCGGGCAGTACCACGTGCTCACGGTCACGGCGCCCGGCGTGCCTGAGATCACCAAGCCGGGCAACTTCGCGACCCTCGCCATCGGCGACCTCGACTCGTCGGGGCTCATCCTGCGCAGGGCGTTCTCGATCCACGGCGTGCAGTCGCGCGGCATCTACGGGGGCACGATCGACGTGGTCATCGCCGATGCGGGGCCGGGCACGCACTGGCTGACGCAGCGGCGCCGCGGCGACGTGCTCGACATCGTCGCGCCGCTCGGACGCCCCTTCGCCCTGCCGCGCGATCCGGTCTCCTGCCTGCTGGTCGGCGGCGGCTATGGCGCGGCCCCGCTCGTCTTCCTCGCCGAGCACCTGCGTGAGCGCGGCTGTCGCGTCGACATCCTGCTGGGAGCGTCGACCGAGGAGAAGCTCTTCGGTGTGCTCGAGGCCAAGCGCATCGCGTCCACGGTGACGATCACCACGGACGATGGATCGCTGGGGGAGACGGGTCTCGTGACCGACCAGCTGCGTGCTGCCATCGACCGTGCGGCCACCGACGTGATCTACGCCTGCGGCCCCATGGGCATGCTCGCGGCCGTGTCGCAGATCGCCTCGGAGGCCGGGGTCTACAGCCAGTGCGCGGTCGAGGAGTCCATGGCCTGTGGCATCGGCGTGTGCATGACGTGCGTGCTCCCGGTCATCGGCGACGACGGCATCACGCGGATGCTCCGCTCATGCGTCGAAGGGCCTATCTTCCGCGGCGATCGCGTGCGGTGGGATGACGTCGGCACCATCCCGCCCGATGCCCTGGGTGCCCCCGTGGTCGAGGGGAGGGACCGATGAGTCGCGCCGTGGTGCGCCGCTCGGGCTCCGACGCGTCGCCGCCCCCCATCGACATGTCGACGCGCCTGGGCTCCGTCGGTCTGCCCAGTCCCGTGCTGACCGCCTCCGGGTGCGCCGCCTCGGGGCGCGAGCTCGATCAGTTCTTCGACATCACGTCGATCGGTGCCGTGGTGACCAAGAGCATCATGCTCGAGCCGCGCTCGGGTCGGGCCACACCGCGCATGGCCGAGACGCCGAGCGGCATGCTCAACTCCATCGGCCTGCAGGGACCGGGCATCCACGCCTTCCTCGAGAAGGATCTGGCGTGGCTGCGCGAGCGCGGAGCCCGCGTGATCGTCTCCATCGCGGGGGGCACGACGCAGGAGTTCGAGGAGATCGCCAAGATCCTCCGCGACCACGGCGGCTTCGACGCCCTCGAGGTCAACATCTCCTGCCCCAACGTCGCCGACCGCGGCCAGGTCTTCGCGTGCCGTGCCGACACCGCCGCCGCGGTGATCGGTGGGGTGCGCCGATCCACCGATCCGAGCATCCCCGTCTTCGCCAAGCTCTCGCCGGATGTCACCGACATCGGCACGATCGCCCTGGCCTGCGTGCGCGCCGGCGCGGACGGCCTGTCGCTCATCAACACCACGCTCGGCATGGTCATCGACGTCGACACGATGCGGCCCGCGCTCGCCGGGGTGACCGGCGGGCTCTCCGGGCCGGCGATCCGCCCCATCGCCGTGCGCTGCGTCTGGCAGGTGCGCGACGTGCTCCCCGAGATCCCGCTCATCGGGATGGGGGGCATCCGCAACGGCTCCGATGCCTTCGAATTCATCCTTGCCGGAGCCGATGCCGTCTCTGTCGGCACCGTGACCTTCCACGACCCATCCGCACCCGCGCGCGTGCAGGCGGAGCTCGCCACGATCGCGGCCGAACGCGGTTTCACAAGCCTGCGCGATGCGGTGTCCTACGCGCACCGCGATCCCGACGCGGAGCCCGAGGGCGATCCCGACGACATCGCGCTCCCGGAGTGGGTGTGAGCCGGGCCCCCATCGCGGTCGCCCTCGATGCCCCCGACCTCGCCACCCTGGGCGCATGGGCGGGTGCCGTCGCCCCGCATGTGAGCACCGTCAAGGTGGGACTCGAGACGTACCTGCGCGATGGACGCGCTGCCGTCGCCACCGCGCGCACGGCCGCACCCGAGTGCGCGCTCTTCCTCGACCTCAAGCTCCACGACATCCCCGCCACGGTCGCCGGTGCCGCGCGCTCCGTCGCCGACATGGCGCCGGACTACCTCACCGTGCACGCCTCCGGGGGACCTGCCATGGTGACCGCGGCGGCGGAGGCGCTGCCGGACACGCGTGTCGTCGCCGTCACCGTGCTCACCTCGCTCACGACCGACGACCTGCGCGAGCTCGATCTGCTCGGTGCCCGGTCCTCCTCGGCGGGCGAGCTCGCGGTGCGCCTGGCCGTATCCGCCGTCGACGCCGGGGCA